>Ga0265314_10001389_pt1 | contig 27146 bp, 23 predicted proteins | sample 4126metaG_FD_203106 | JGI IMG/M metagenome (GOLD analysis project Ga0265314, IMG submission 203106) | Rhizosphere microbial communities from Carex aquatilis grown in University of Washington, Seatle, WA, United States - 4-1-26 metaG | ecosystem: Host-associated > Plants > Roots > Rhizosphere >... | reverse complement strand
CCTGACCCAGCGGCCGATTGGCGATTCGTTATATCTAGCGGCGCTCTTTTCGATCCTTAACGGCTTGTACTCGTTTACGCTGCCGCACATGCCGCCACAAAAAAGTGCGAAGGAAGCCTTTGCGCTGGGCAAAGTGCTGCGCATGTTGAAAGACCCTTCGTTCGCCGTCTTCACGTTTCTCGCGTTCCTGCTGCTGGTCTTCGGCACGTTCTACTACAACTTCAGCGGACTCTATTTTGAAAAGGGGGTGGGCGTAAAATCCGTGGACGTGCCACTGGTTACCTCCGCCGGCCAGGCGCTGGAATGCGTGACGATGTTCCTGCTGCCGTGGGCGCTGCGCACGCTGGGCACAAAGAAGACGATGGCCATCGGCATCGCGATGTGGGCAGCGCGCTTCGGGCTCTTTACGTTGTGCCAGCCCAAAGAACTGATGGTCGGCGCGCAGGCCCTGCACGGCTTCAGCTTCGCCTTTGGCGTCGCGGCGGCGATGATCTACGTTGAAAAAATATCCGACGCCGATGTGCGCGGCTCGGTGCAGAGTTTCCTGGCCTGGGCCACTTACGGATTGGGGATGTTTGTGGGCAGCATCCTGAGCGGATATCTGGCCGGACGCTTCACCGATTCGGAAACGGGAAAGCTTGACTACCACGCGCTGTGGACCGTGCCCGCACTTGGCTGCGCCGGGATTCTGGTGCTGTTTCTGCTCTTCTTCCGCGCGCGCGATACGCAAACTGATGCCGCGCCCCCCGCCGGAGCCGCATGAAATCACAATTGTTGATCGTCGACACCGACCCGGGCCTCGACGATGCCCTCGCGCTGGCGGTGTTCGCAGGGTCGCCCGAGGTTCGGCTCGCCGCGGCCTGCGCGGTCGGCGGGAACGTGCCGCTGGCGCAAACCGCGAAGAATCTCGACGGGCTGATGCGCCTCTTCGGACTGCCAGACGTGCCCGTACTGCGCGGCTGGGACCCGCACCGCGGGTTGAATGCGCCCGAAGTCCACGGCGGCGACGGCCTCGCCAATTATGCCAAGCGCCTGCCTAAAATTTCCGCGCGCGGGTTGCCGTCGGCCACCGAGCTCGAACGGCTATTACCGCTCGTGCCGGATGCATCGGTCCATTTGCTCACGCTTGGTCCGCTCACGAATCTGGCGCGCCTGCTCCAGCGCGCGCCCAGGCTGCTCAAACGAAAGCTCAAAAGCGTGACGGTGATGGGCGGCGGCCTGACCGATCCGGGGAATGTCGCGCCGCTGATCGAATTCAACGTCGCTTGCGATCCGCGCGCGTGCGACGAAGTGCTGTGTGCGGGGCTGCCGCTGCGCATCGTCCCGCTCGACGTGACCCACCGCGTCACGCTCTCGAATGCGCACGCCGCGCAGTTGGCGCGCAAGGGCACCCCGGCGGGGCGCGCACTGGCGCATTTCATTCGCGGGTTGGTGAAATTTCAGGATTACATCGGCCCGTCCGCGCGAGATGGACTCTTCGCGTCCGGAAAAAAAGGCGGCTATGGGATCGTGCATGACGCGCTGGCGGCGTGTGCGGTTCTGCGTCCAGATTTCTTTACGTGGGAGTCATTGCCGTTGCGCGTCGAAACACGCGGAGAATTCACCGCGGGGCAACTGCTCTCGGACCGCCGCCCAGGGCGGCATCGCGCCAGCAAATGGCCGTGTTCGCGGGTGGCAGTCGATGTTCAGGTCAAGGCCGCGCGCGCATGGATCATGGCCCGCATGCTCGCGCTGGCGTCCTCAAAATAAACACTGGCTGCAAACAGCCGCAGCCAGTGGAGCCAAAATAGAGCACAGGCCAAGCTAGACCACATTCACCTTTGGCTTAAGGCCGAACTTTTCGATGCGGCTGCGCAGCGTGTTGCGGGTGATGCCCAACAGCTTCGCGGTGCGGAGTTGGTTGCCGTTCATCTTTTCCAGGGCGCGCGCGATCAGCAGCCGTTCCATCTCTTCGATCAGGCTGTCTTTGCCGCTGGCCAGCAGGCGTTCGACAAGCGATTCGACATCGGCTTTCTCGCCGTGGTGCCCATTGCCGGAAGGCGCCGCTGCAACGGGCGCGGTGAGGCCCGCCGCCGGCGTGCCATCGGACGCCGGCCGCTTCACTTCGAGGTGCGACATGTTCGCGTTGCTGCCGGGGCCGAAGTCCAGATTTTCCGTCGTGATCGTGGGTCCGTTGCAGAGGACCATCGCGCGGCGCACGATATTCTCGAGCTCGCGGACATTGCCCGGCCACTCGTGCCCGACCAGCGCGTCGAGTGCCTTTGACGAGAAGCCCTGCGCTTCGCTGCCCAACGCGCGGCGGTGCCGAAAGAGCAAATAACGCGCGAGCTCCGGGATGTCCTCTTTGCGCTCGCGCAGCGAAGGCATCGTCAGTTCGACAACCTTGAGGCGGTAGTACAGGTCCTCGCGGAAGAGCCCGTCGCGGATGCGGCGCTCGAGGTCCTGGTGCGTCGCGGCGATGATGCGCACATCGACCTTGATCGTCTCGTAGCCGCCGACACGTTGGAACGCGCCGTCTTGCAACACGCGCAGGATTTTCGCCTGCGTAGCCATGCTCATGTCGCCGACTTCGTCGAGGTACAGCGTGCCGCCGTTGGCCTGCTCGAACTTGCCGAGCTTGCGGGACTCCGCGCCGGTGAAGGCGCCTTTTTCGTGACCGAAGAGTTCGCTTTCCAGCAGGGTCTCGGCCAGCGCAGCGCAGTTAACCGCCAGGAACGGCTTGGCCGAGCGTCGCGAGTGCTGCCAGATTGCGCGCGCGGCCAGTTCCTTGCCGGTCCCGCTTTCACCGCGGATCAGCACGGGCACGTCACGCGGCGCGACCTGACCGATCATCTTGTAAGCCTGCTGCATGGCCGAGGAGCGCCCGATCATGCGGTCCGAGCCGATCCCGTTTTCGGTGCGGGTGGCGTTGCCGTTTTCCGCGCCGGTGTCCAGATGCCGGTTCAGCCGCGCCGTGGACAGCGCGCGCGAAACGACCGTCTGGATCGCGTGCGGATCGAAGGGCTTGGTCAGGTAGTCGAAGGCGCCGCGCTTCATCGCTTCGATTGCGGTTTCCGTGGTGCCGTGGGCGGTCATCACCACGACCTGCTGGCGCGGGCGCTGCTGGCGGATCTGCGTGAGCACCTGCAAGCCGTCGGCCTGCCCGATTTTCACATCCAGCAGTACGAGGTCCGGATCTTCGCCGCGCATGGCTTCAAAGCCGGCATCCGGCGTCTGCACCGCGGTCACGCGGCACTCGTCGCTCGCCAGCAAACGCGCCAGCGAGTAGCACACGCCTTCGTCGTCGTCGACAATCAGTACTTTCTGCATGCCAGCTCCTTCCTTCCCAGCAACGGCATTGATCAGTTGCGTTGTCCTTCGGGCAAAACGATGCGGAAGCGCGCGCCGCGCCCGATGTCCTTCCGCGGCGACTCCAAGTCCAGTCTTCCGCCGTGTGCTTCCACGATGCGCTTCACGATGGAGAGCCCCAGCCCCACGCCCTGCTTCTTGGTGGTGAAGAAGGGTTGGAACAGGTGCTCTTGTACTTCCTGTGGCAAGCCCGGCCCGTCGTCGGCGACTTCGAACCAGACTTTCCGGTCGTCAGCGACGCAGCCGCTCTTGACCTGGATGCGCCCGCGACCGTTGCCGTTCCCGCTCACGGCCTGGATCGCGTTCAGCACCAGATTGTAAATCGCCTGTGAAAGCTGGACCGGATCGCCGTTCACGGGCAGGTCCTGTTCATGTAGTTCGACCGCCAGGCGCGTGCCTTCGTGCGCCGACGTCGCGAGCAGCAGCAGCGATTCGTCCACCACCGCGTTCAGGTCCACGACCTTGGCCTGCCGCACCGCCGCGTGCGTGCGCGCGACATCCAGGTACGAACTGACGATCTGTTCGAGGCGCTCGATCTGCTTCACGATCATCGTGGCGTCGTTGCCGCCTTCTTCGGCGATCTTGCGCTGTGTCAGCAGGCCGTCGAAGAGCAGCTTGATGCTGGTGAGCGGATTGCGAATTTCGTGCGCCAGCGCCGTGGCCATTTCGCAGAGCAGCGCGGACTTTTCCGCCTGCCGCAGCATCTCTTCGGTGCCGAGAATGTGCCGGTGCGCCTGCGCGGATTCGATGGCCAGCGCCGCCGTGCGCGCAAGGCCCGCGAGCAGGCGCGGGTCGCCGGGCTGAAAGGGGCGCTTTTTGGAGGAGAAGAGCGCCAGCACACCCAGCGGCTTTTCTTTCGTCGCGAGCGAGACCGCGAGCATCTCCACCGCGTTCGCCGGTGGTTGCCAGCCGTCGCCCACGGGCTGGTCTTTCAGCACCGCGTGAATGTGCTCGTGCTTTTCCAAAAGCGCGCGGCCCAACAGCGAGCCCTTCACCGGCGCCTTTGCTTGCTCCTTAAAGGTCTCCGTGCAGCCATGCGACGCGGATAGCGTGAGTGTCTGGCCGTCTTCGTCGGTCAGGTACACGGCGGCAATCGAGCTGCGCCAGAACTTTGCCGCCATCTTGACCAATTTTTGCAGCACTTGGTTCAGATCGAGCGTTCCGGAAAGCGTGCGGCTGCTTTCGAGGAGCAGCTTGAGTTCTTCGGCCTGGCGGCGCGTCTCTTCGAACAGGCGCGTGGTCTGGATCACGCGCGCCGATTGCGCGGCCAGCGACAGCAGCAGCGCTTCATCTTCGCTCGTGAAGTGATTGAGGACCGTCGAGTCCACCGAGATCACGCCGATCACGCGCCCGCGAATTTTCAGCGGCACGGCCAGTTCGCTGCGCAGACCTTTTTGGACGCGCACGTACCGCGCGTCCTTGGTCACGTTGCCGATGCGCAGCGGAACGCCGGTTTCCGCGACCCAGCCGGTCACGCCCTGGCCCAGCTTGAGCAGCGTCTTGAAGATCTTGCGGTCGGCGAAGCCTTCCGCCGCGACTACGCGCAGCGACTTCGTGCCCGGTTCGAGCAGCATCAAGCTGGCCGACGTAGCGCGCGTCGTGCTGAACGCGGCTTTGAGGATCAGTTGGAGGACTTCCTGCGGAGATTTGTCGTCACCCAGCGCTTCGCTGATCGAAGTGAGCGAGAGCAAGTCGACCGAGTGCGGCGCGGCGGCCTCTTCTTCGTGCGAAGAGCTGGCGTCGGACTTCTCGGTGACCGCATCTTTTCGAAGCATCTTGGTGTTTGCCATGGGTACGGATTTCCCCGAAAGCTGTAAATCAAATGGATTGCCACATTAGAGCAATCGCAACCCTTTGGTACGGAACAGGTTAAATAATGCACGGAGCGGTCTTAGGACGCTCAGATTGGTTCATTTTACGCTGACTGTTGATTTTTAACCACTACCGCCTCGCGGATTCTTTGACGAACGCGTTACGGAGTCTTCGGCCATTTCAAGCTACATCGAAGTGAAGGAGATCTCCGATGCGCGAGTTGCTCTGCTTGGTCCTGCTTGTTTCCGCAGTTCAGGCGTCTGAAATGACCTGCGCTGCGAGTAATGAGGGAAAGGATCGCCCGCGCGCCAAACATTCCGCGCATGTCTGGCCGTTGTGGGACGGCAAGGAGTCCAACGCCGATTACGCGGTGCGCGTGGGCTTGCCCGCGACCAAGCAACTTAACCTGGGCGACGGTGTGACTCTGAACCTTGTGCTGATTCCGGCGGGAAAATTTGTGATGGGCACGCCGAAACCGGAATACGTAAACGAGGGCAGCTTCCAAAAAGAGATCGTAGTTGGGCAGGCACTGCTTGCGGCGGGCGTGAGCATTTCTGTGATTCTGCTGCTGAGTGTATTGTATCGAGCGGCAAGCGGGCGACGGCGCCCGCAACTCGCACTCGCGCGTTTACTGGTGCTGACCATCACTGCGGGCGTGGGGCTTTATGGCGGCTTGCAATGGCGCCAAGCTGGGGAAGATTTTCGCACGGCGCGGCTGGCATATGAGCAGGCTAAGGCTGTTTACAATGCCAACTTCCCCGAGGAGCAGCCGGCGCACGCGGTCACGATCACGCGCCCATTTTATATGGGTGTGTATGAAGTGACGGCGGAACAAGTGGGGGTCAGGGGCTGCCCAGCCAACTTTCCAGTAGTGGGTGCGGATTGGACAACCGTGCAGGAGTTTTGTCGGGGTTTTAGCACGCACACTGGGCAAACTATCCGGCTGCCCACTGAGGCAGAATGGGAGTACGCCTGCCGCGCAGGCACAAACATGCTCTATTATTCGGGCGATTTGGAAGTTGATTTGAAGCGTATCGCACAAAATTACGATAATGCGTTCGCAATTGGTCTGGTTGGCCAGATGGCGCCCAATGCTTTTGGACTTTACGATATGCTCGGCAATGCAATGGAATGGTGTGAGGACTATTATTCAATGAATTACTACCAAGATTCTCCAGAAATTGATCCACAAGGTCCCAAAGAAGGCCTCGAGCGCGTGATTCGCGGTGGTGAATGGCGCCGCGCACCGGGACGAGTTAGTTCGTTCAGACGCAATCATCGTCTTCCCGGATTTGAATGCACAGATGCGTACATTCGTTTTTGCGTTGGCTTTCGGGTCGTCTGCGAAGTGGATGAGGAGTAAACTGGAAAATCAACCATTGCGTGGCTGAAAACCAGCCATTGGATGGCTAATTTTCAGGCGTGTTAATCCCGCTCTTCCGGCTTTGGGGCGGCGCCGCCCATGCCGAACAAGTGGCGGTTGGCGAAGAAATAATCCCACGCCGACCAGACCGTCATCACCGTCACCACCCACATCAGCGTGTGCGCGATGCTTGTGGTGGGCTCATGTTCGTTCGAACTCGACGCGTACGCGACCCACTCGGGGCCTTTGACCACCGCCAGCAAAAGCACCGTCAGCGCGACGCCGGCCTGCGCCACGGCCTTGATTTTCCCGCTGGCACGCGCATGCACAAACTGACGGCGCTCGACGCCAAACGTGCGGATCACGGTTACCAATAAATCACGGTAAAAGAGGATCATGACCATCCACAGCGGAATCCATTTACCGTGCGCGTGGCTGGCGAACGCGAAGTAGACGCTCAGGCGGAAGGTCGAATCCGCATACGGGTCGAGCAGCTTGCCGAAATCGCTGACCTGATTCAGTTTTCTTGCGATGATACCGTCGAGCACGTCGGAAAGTTCGCTTAAGCCCGCGACGACGAGGCAGAGGATCAGCCCCGTCTGCGGATCGAGATACGCGCGCAGGAAGCCGCCTTCGCCCGAGCCGATGAACAGCGCCAGAAAAACTGGCGCCGTGGCGAGGCGAAAGAGCGTTAACAGATTCGGAATCGACATGGCGCGCGCAGTGTACTTGCTGCGCGGCCTCGTCAAAGGCGAGAAGTATGCTGTTTTACTATTGTTGTTTCGCCGCTTGGGTTCTCGCTGTTACGGCGCTTCCTTCGGCAGCTTGGCCTTCAATTCTTCCAGCTTGGCCGCGGCCTTCGCGATCGCATCGTCCCAATCGACCGGGTTGTGCGACCACTTGCCGTAGCCATACGCTTCGGGCTGATCGGCGGCTTCGTTCAGCGCGACCTTGAGCACGCCCTTGCACAACTGGTCGGCCAGTTCGCCCTGCCCGGCCTGTTTCAGAAGCCAGAAATATTCGAAGTCCGTCTGCCCGCGCCGGATCTGCTTCGTGCGGATGTTCCAGATCGGGAAGTTATAGTTCACGCGCTTGCCCGGGTAATTGAAGACGCCTTCTGAAATGCCAAGCCGCTTGTGCGGGTTGTCCCAAATTTGGCAATTGTTGCGTTCGTCCTTCTTACCGTTGCCTGCCCACGCTTCACACATCGAATAGTAACACTGGTAATCGAGGCGGTATTGCCACGCGACCCAGCTCCACGAACGCATCGCGACGCCGTCGGAGTCCATCGTCGGATTGCCCTGGAAGGGTTCGCCGCCCTGGTACATCCCGCGCCAGGTGTCCTTGGGAAGGGTTTTCATCATGTCGACGTTGTAGAAATCGCCCGCGACCATCCACATGTCCAGGTTCTCGCCCCACAGATCGAAGGTCGGCTTCTGCGTGTTCCAGGCTTTGCCCAAGATCGTGTAGACGGCAATCTGGCGGCGCAGGTTCGGACCGGGGCTGGCCTTCACGCGCTTGGCGTAGGCGTTCAGTTTTTCGGCTTCATTCTGGCCGGGTTCGTCGGCCAGGTACACGTACGCGCGGTTGATATCCCAGTTCTTCTCGGCCCAGTGCTTCTTGATCTCGGCGATCATCTGGTCCCAAGCCTTTTCGCCTTTGGGGAATTGCTCGTTGCCCGAGCGAATCCCCGTGTACAGCGGGACCTTCCAAATTTCGATGGGTTCTTCACCTGCGCCGAAAACGTTCTTTTTCGTGCTAAGCACTTTGTCGAAGTGCGCATCGTACGAAGTCCAATCCACACTCTTGAGTTCGCCGCCTTCTTCGGTCACTTTGGGCGCTTCACTGTTATACATATTGCCCGCGGTAAAACGGTGGCTGCGCGCGTCTTTGTAGACCGCGTCTTCATATAGTCCGATCTGATCGCCCTTAAGCCAGTACCCGCCGGCCTGATTGAAATCTTCCATGCCAAAATTCATAAACAGCGTGTTGTGGATTTTGCGCGGGATATCGAAGTCGTAGACGTGCAGTTTGAGCGCGACGTCCTTATTCGCGCCGCCGACCGTAATTTTACCTGCGTATTCCCCGCCCGGAATGCCGTACGGAATATGCACGTCGATCCAGACTTCCTGCACTTCCCCGGCCTTCACGGCGAACGGCGGGCCGTCGTACGGCGGTTGGTAGGAGGCATCATCTGGGATCGACCACGGCACGAGCGCGTCCGGATACCAGCCGTTGCCCATTGATGGCGAGTAAGTCGGTCCGGAGCCTTTTCCCGTATGTTGCGTGTAATACGCTTTGAAAAGCTCCAGCTTGTCGGCCTTGATTTCGGCTTTGTTCGGGCCGGCGAGAGCGGTGACTTTCACATCAACATCTTTAAGGCCTTCCGCGCCCCCTTCGATGAAGAGCTGCAGCATCGCGACTTCGCCGCGCGCGCCGGTAAGGGAGATCGTCTGCGTGGCAGCGTCCCAGATGCGGTTCTTCTGCTTAATCGCGGTGAGATCCTGCTTCGCGTCGAGGACGAAGATCTTCTTGCCCAGCTTGTCGACTTTGTAGCCGTCGGGTGCGGCCCAGAGTGCGGGTGTTTCCGCTGCGTGCGCACAGGCGCTCGCAAGGCAGACCAGGAACGCAAAAGTCGCGGCCGAAGTTGTAGTGAAGGAAGTTGACATGCGCATGTATAGCCTCGATTTCTCACGGGACGCGAGCGATGGCTGTAGAGGGAGTTGCCTCTCCCGCGCACGCGTCACAAAACTTTTTTCCGGTCCCATTTCCAGCCCGAGGCGAATACACCGCGCGCTATTGAGTGTGAGACCTAAATTCAGTTCGAATGTAGTGGGTAATGCATACAAGCGGGCGCAACGGTCGGAGGACCAGACATGCGACCTCGCCCCGAAATCTACGCTCAAATTTTGAAGTGGGGTTTGCTGCAAATCAGAAACGATGCCGACGCTGGAAAGACTGAGCTCTGCAGCATCGAAGCCAATCATTTGCATAATATGCCTTCGTTAATTGATGAGGATAACGAACAGCGTCATAAATATTATTTTGAATCAGAGCGCACACTTTATTTGGAGCATTTGAAAAGCCAAAACGGCATCGACACCCACTCCAGAGCATTTAGGCACGCCGCTATCGCGAACTTGAGACCGAACTGGAAACATATCTTGCCAAGCCCTGAATGCGCACTGTATCGATAGTCCGGGGCCTTAATTTTCCCACAAAGTGCGTGACCGCTTAAACCCTTTTGCGGTAAAAATATGCATTCGCGGAGCCGCATTTCGCGTCTTACCTTGGGAGCTGTCCCGAAGCGCGGACGCGAGCTCGAAAGAAACGTCCGCGTTTGCACAATAGAATGTCGTCTCATCGCGAAAGCATTGGGTCCAGCCCGCGCATGAAACTCGGCGAATTCCTCCTGGCGCTTGTCGCGGTGCTCTTCCTCGCGGGCGGCGGGTATTGGCTCTACCGCGATGTCACGCGCACCGCGCATCACGTCGATCAGGAACGCGCCGCCGACGCAATCGCCAAAGCCGACCTGGCGCTGGCGCAGGACCCCAAGCAAGGCTGGTTCCCCGCGCCGCGCGATCCGATCCATTCTTGGGATACCAGCGACGAAGGCTGGCAACTCGAGACCGAACGCAGCCTCGCGCTTGAGCCGCTCGATTTGGAAGAAGGCACACCCGAGCAGGGCCCACGGACCGCGCCGCCTCAAGGTCCCGAGACCGGCCCCAACGTGCGCCCGGACGCAGAACCTCAGGGCGGGAAACTGGAACTCGCCAGCCCCCCAGGCGGCGCCACAGGCAAGTGTCTCGCCGTGCCGGTAAACTTCCCTGACGCGGCGACGATCTTTCGCGTGCTGCAGCACGGCGTTGAACCGATGGCCGGCGTACGCTTTATCGCCTACGACGTGTACTTGCCCGCCGAAGCGCGCGGCCACGTTGGTTGTCTCTTCTTCATCAAAGATAAGGACGGTCTGTGGTATCAGGCGCGTTCGAAAGCCGGCCTGACCGCCGGCGCGTGGACCACCGTGACCGCCGACTTGCGCGGCAATTCGCCCGACGTCGAACCGCTGGGGCACACCGGCCAGTGGGATGAGAACCAGGCTTCGCAGGCCTCGATCGTGGGCATGACATTCCACGGCGACCGCGCGTTCGAAGGCACGCTGTACGTCGATAACTTCCGTGGCTGGCTGACCGCCGAGCGCTACGAAGCGGTGATGGAACGCGTGAAGCTGAACGCATACAAGGATCCGCAGGTTTCGAGCGAGCGCCGCACGTATCTGCTCACCCTCGAGCCCGACGCCGGGAATTACACGCTCCCACCGCTGGCGCTCTTGAATTACCGCCTGAATGTCGAAGCCCCGACCGCGCCCGCGCCCGAAGCGCCCTCCGAAGACGCCGCACTGCCCGTCACCGGGCGCTACCAGACCGTTGAACTGGCCTTCGAACTCAACCGGCAGTTCTCGAATCCCTTCGATCCGCGCCACATCGACGTGCAGGCGCAGGTCGATACGCCTTCTGGCCGACATTTCACGGTGTACGGGTTTTGGAATCAGGATTACGAAGCGCGCGACCGCTTCGAGCGCGAGGAACTCGAGCCACTGGGCCGGCCCGACTGGCGCGTGCGCTTCACGCCGCGCGAAACCGGCGTCTACACGGTCACCTTAAAGGTCAAGGCGGGCAGTGAAGAACTGGCCGCGCCGCCGCGCCAGGTGCGCGTTGTGCCGAGCAATCTGCAGGGCCTGATCCGCACGGTGAAGTTGGATCCCAACAAGAAACCCGACCCCAAGCATCCGGAAGATCCATATTACTTCGAGTACGACAACGGCGACTACTACTATCCCGTCGGGCACAACCTGCATTCGCCCATCGACCTGCGCTGCTGGAAGGAAATCTTCCATGTCGAGCCGCCCCTGGACCGCGGCCTTAAGATGTATGCGGACTTTTTCCCCAAGATGCAGGCCGCGGGCGAGAACGCGGCGGAAGTCTGGATGGCGTCGTGGTGGCTGGGAATCGAATGGACCAAGCGCTGGCGCGGCTTCCATGGCGCGGGGCGCTACAACCTGGGCAACGCCTGGAAGCTCGACCGTCTCTTTGAAATGGCCAAGGCCCACGGCATCAGCCTGCATCTGGTCATCGACAACCACGGCAAGTTCAGCAGCTATTGCGACCCCGAATGGGAGCAGAACCCGTACAACCGCCGCAGCGACGCCGACGGCTGGCTGGTCAACGCGCGCGATTTTTTCACCGACGACAAGGCCCGCGACCTGCACAAGCAGCGCTTGCGTTACATCGCCGCGCGCTGGGGCGCCGAGACGAATCTGATCGGTTTCGAACTGGTCAGCGAAATGGACCTGGTCGGCGGCGGCAACGAAGACATGCGCAAGTACTACCGCACGCCGCCGCCGCGCAACTGGGTCCGCGAAATGATCGCCGCGCTGCGCAGCTACGACGCGCACGGCCACGCGGTCACCTGCCATTACTCTGGCGATTTCAACGTCGTCGACCGCGAACTCGCCGACACGCCGATCTACGATTACATCGTCGGCGACGCCTACCGCCAGGAACCCGGTTATTTCAGCATGGCGCTGGCCAATTCGCGCGCCTACGAACGCGTCAACAAACCCTTCTGGATTACCGAATTCGGCGGTGACTGGAATGCCACGAGCATCCCGCGCCTGCACGCCGATCTGCACTGCGGTCTGTGGTCCACGTGGATGACCAATGCTGCGGGTACGCCGCTGCTCTGGTGGTACGACTTCATCGACCGCAAGGAGCTCTACACGCATTACCGCGCGTTTACGTCCTACATTAAAGGCGAGGACAAGCGCGCGCACCGCGGCCGCACCATGGAAGTCCCCATCTCCGCGGGTGGCGATGGGCTCCAGGGCCTGCGTTACACCTGGCCGGCGGGCGCCTACGTCTGGGTCTACAACGCGCAGGCCATGCGCGAGATGCCCGAAATGAACAAGCGCCCGCGCCACGAAGGCGTCGTCGCGCACCTCGACGGACTATGGGAAGGCACTTACTCAATCGAATACTGGGACACGTACGATGGCAAGATCGTGCACGTCGATGAAGCGAAGCTGGCCGCGGGCCAGCAACTGGAACTCAAGTTCCCGCCGTTTTTAAGCGATATGGCCGTCAAGGTGATTAAAAAGTAGTACGGTTATTGGACGTGCTCTACTTCCGGTGTTTGCGCATCAGCCGCAGGAAGTCCTTAAGATCGCGCGGCAGGGGCGCGGCGACGCTTAACTCTTCCTTCGTCATCGGATGGATAAAGCGCAGCTTCCACGCGTGCAGCGGCAGGCGGTTCAGGACGATTTCATCGCCGGCTTCCTCGTCCTTCGTGCGGATGAATTCCTTCGCGCGCCACGGCGTGCGCCGCCCGTACAGCGGGTCGTAGCACAGCGGGTAGCCTTCGCTCAACAAATGCACGCGGATCTGGTGCATGCGCCCGGTGCGCGGGTCGCAGCGCATCAGCGTCACGCCTTTAAAGCGCTCGAGCACTTTGAAGCGCGTCTCGCAGGACTTGCCAGCTTCGTCGCCTTCTTCAAGCGCCTTGCCTTTTTTCACCATCGGCCCGAGCGGGCTGGCCTTGAGCGCGGCCCATTCGGGAATCGAGCCTTTGCGCAGGCGCAGTTGTTTTTCCTTGCGGCGCTGCGCTTCAGTGCGGCGGTTCACGCGTTCCTGCACGTAGATGATCGGGCGTTTGACGATCTTGGATTCCCAGGTCACTTCGCCACCGGTGAACGCGATGTACGTTTTGCGAATCTCGCGTTTCTCGAACATGCGCATCAGCGCGTCGCGGACCTTCGCGTTCTTCGCCACCAGCAGGCAGCCGGTGGTCTCCATATCGAGGCGGTGGACGAAATAATATTTCCCCGGCCCGATGGCTTTATCGAAGACGTCTTCCAGCGTCTCGCGGCGCGACTTACCTTCGGGCGGGTGGTGAATTGGAATCTCGGCGGGCTTGTGGATCACCATCAGGTGCTGGTCTTCGTACAACCGCAACACCTGGCGGCCGTGGCGCGTGGTCATGCGCGCCTGGCCTTCGAACACGGCACGCGCGTCCGGGTTGGTGGACGCGGGGAAGGTGAGCGTGTGGCCTTCTTCGACGCGTTCTGCGCCGCGCGCGATCGCGCCGTTCAGCCGCACCAGTCCAGCTCGGCAGAGCGCGCGGGCTTCGCGGCGGTTGTAGCCCGTCTCGAGCGCTGCCAGCGCCCGGTCGGCGCGGAAGCCCGCTTGCGCGGGCGTCACAGTCGCGGCGCCCTGCACGCCCGGCGTTTCAGCGGGCTTGGCGGCGGCTTTTTTCGATTGGGGCTGGTCTTTGGACGCGCTCATCGCGGAAGGCTTTACTCGACTTACGCGATGAAGGCAACCGCACGCGCGGCGGCGAGGCGCCGCCTACGCGGCGTTTGGACAATTCAGGGTGCGGAGGTTTCACCACTGGATGGCGCGGATTTCAGACTGCGCGCGAGCCAAAGTCCATATACCGCGCACAGGACCAGCCCTGCCACTACGGCAGTCCGGCCGCCCGCGCTGCTCCCACCGGGACCATCGGGGCTCATCGAAGCGGAGACCAATCCAAAATTCTGTGCCACCGCGCTGCCCAGAAACATGCCCGCAACGCAGACCAGCGCGTCGCTGTTGCCTTCGCCGGCCATAATCATTTGCCGGACCGGACAACCCCCGGCGAGCACCCCGGTCAAGCCCAACAGACCCAGCGCCAGGACGTTCCAAAGCCAATCGCCATGCGCCGCCGGTTGTGCTTCCAGACTGGCCGAAAACTTTCCGGTGCCCAGCGCCACTGCGGCATATCCCGCCACAAGGGCCACCGCGGCCAGGAGCATGGCCTTCGGCTTCACGAAAATTTGCCGCGCGGAGGATACCGCGCAAAAACCTGTCACCGCAAGCACCGCGCCCGCCGCCAGTCCAATGCCCAGTGCAATCATCCACGCCGCATGCGGCGGTTTGCCGGAATCGTCACCCGGTCCTGGCCCAGCCAGCAAACCCGTCAGGAAGTATCCCAGCAGGCACGCCCCGGCGAGCGGTCCTAGAATGCCAACCGCAGCTGGCGCTGGCGCCGTCTTCCCGGCGGAATAGCCGCGGCGCTCCAGCAGGTAGCCCAAGCCCACCCCCGCGATAAATCCAGGCAGGCCGATCCAGGCATTCAGATCGCCGCCGCCGAGCCGCTGCAGCATGCGGAACGGGCAGCCGAGAAACACCAGCGCGGCGATGGCCATCAGAAAACCCAGCACAAATCGTCCGGCTGCGAAACCACCGGAGCGTGCCGTGAAGCGCCGCGTCAGGAGCGCGAGCAGAAATGCGCCCAGCAACAGGCCGGGCATTTCGGGCCGCATGTATTGCGGTCCCGGTTGAAAGAGTTTGAGGGCCCCAGCGGAGTCGCGAATAAAGCACGCGCCGCAAATGCCCATATTGCCGGGATTTCCCAGCGCGACCAGCCACGCGGCGGCGGCGCCCACGGCGGCCACCAGAGCGACCCCAATAATTTTTAGACTTCTGCTGGACGCTTCTTGTCGGAGCATATGGATCCTCACTGTTACGCGATAACGGGCGCAACGTTGGAATTAGAAAGGGGAAGCTAACCGACTCAGCCTAACACATCCCGCGGGACTTGAACCCAAAAAGAGTATTCGATTTCTGTGAGACAGTTAATCAGGCGTCGCCAAGGCGCGGACGCCGCGGCGTTCCTCCAGGCTACGCCAAGCAAACGTTTTGAGGTATGCTGCCGATTGACGTTGATCGATGCGGCTTAATATTAAGGAAGCGTTGCGATGCGATTCTTCACACTCGAATGGTGGAAAAGCGTCGATGGCAGAACCCACGCCGATCACAGTCCCCAAGGCCGCTACAAGGAGCATCTGCTCAGGATTTACTCCAAATTGCCCGTGGAATTGCGCGCATTTGATAGCGGGCTTTCGCTGGAGTTCGCGTCCATCCGGAGCGTGGACCTGCGGCTTACCGAGCGCAGCTTAACCCTGGTTTTCGGGCCTGGATCGGAACCGGAATGGCTCAGTCTGCACTATGGCGGCGTGGAAAGGTTTGAGAGCACCGCCGACCCCGCGACCAAATTGCCTGGCGTTCAAGGCTACGGCAGTCTGGGCCATTGCGAAGTCGACGTCTTGCCGAGCGGAGCCTTTGGGCATTACTTTTTATTTAGCTCGGGCATTGAATTGAGCGTTGTCTTTCGGGAATTCCGATTTGAGCGCACGAATCCCGAGTTGGCAGAAGATGTGACGGAGCCCCAATGAGCTTGGTGCAATATCTGGTCTTCGGCGGGGTGAGCATCGTGGTCGCGGTGCTCAGCGCCTTTGTCGTCCTGGTTTTTAATCCGGTGGTTACCTTTAGCATGGTCTTTGCCGCGCCTGCGGTGCGGTGGTTTGACCGCATGCCGCCGCTGCACGGGTGGTCCGGCATTGGGCCGGCGATGAAAATCGGCGCGCTTTGGCCGCTGACGCTGGCGCCGCTGCACTACCTCAATTTCCAAGTGCTCGAATGGAGCAACTGGGGCTACTTCGGCCTCTTTTGCGCGGCGAGTTGGTTGATTGCCTTCTTCGTGATGCTCGCGGGGTCCTCCGAACTGGACTTGAGCAAGCGGCCCACCGGCCGGCTCGCGCGCAGTTACCGCAAGCTGCGCCGAAAGAGCCGCGATGGCAGCGCGGAGCGTTGGCCCGAATGGAAACGCCGGATGACCTTTGAGTGGGGCGGCAAACTAAGCGGTATGATGCGGGAACTGGGTGAACGCATCGGCGCCGCCCACTTTACCGAATCAAAAACGGTGCGACTGATGGGTGCGCCCGACGAAATCGAAGCAAAGGATGGCGCGCGCCGCCTGATTTACTTTTGGGAAGGCAAAGGGCTTTACCTGTATTTCACGATCCAGGATGGCAAAGTCGCTGAATCCAAGTGGTATACTGGTTAATAGCTTTCTGAACGGTAAACCGCCGTCCCATATCATTTAGGGGTACTCCCATGATGCGCTTGTTTGCCGGCCTGGCATTCCTATTCATATCGAGCGCCGCCTCAAGCTTTGCTCAGGAAAACACCGCACCCGTTGAAGTACCCGCGCTGCCCGAAGGCGACACCGGCATCGCTTCGCAATACGCCAACGATGTGGACATCGGTAAGGACCCCAAGGTGGTCTTCACCGATGACTACGAGAGCGGTAAGACCAACTTCGACAACAACTGGGGCGGCGTCACCTTTACACAGGACGCCGAGAACGTGCACAGCGCCAAGCGCGCCATGGAATTGAAGCTCGTGCGGCCCAGTGAAAAAAAGGAAGCGGGCTTGGGCGTGAATCACCACTTTAAGGACGGCTACGACACGCTCTTCATGCGCTATTACGCCAAATTCAGCAAGGACACCGAACTTTTTCACGGCGGCACGCACGCCGGCGGTTCGATCATGGCGCGCGGCCCCGGCGTGCCCGACGCCAAGCCCGGAATTCCCGCCGACGGCAAGAACGAGTACACCGTGCTGCTCGACACCTGGCGCCCCGACGACAAGGTGGCGTCGCCCGGAAATCTGGTCTGCTACGTCTACCATCCCGAACAACGCCACCAGTGGGGCGAACAATTCTTTCCGACGGGCCACCTGCTGCCCTACACGGAAAAGAAGCCCGACGCGTTCTTCGGCAAAGAATTCAAGGCGCGCCCGGACATCGTTCCGCCGCGCGACAAGTGGGTCTGCTATGAATTGATGGTCAAGGCCAACACGCCGGGCAAGCGCGACGGGCGCATCGCATTCTGGGTCGATGGTAAGCTGGCCGCGGACTTTCCCAACCTGCGCCTGCGCGACATCGATTCCCTCAAGGCAAACCGCCTGGGCTTGGGGCTGTACACGCAAAACGACGACGTGAAAAAAACCTGCGTGATGTGGTTCGACGATGTCGTCGTCGCGACCTCGTACATTGGTCCGCAAGTCAAAGAAAAGAAGCCGCTGCCCGCGCAGACGCCCAACGCGGCACCCGGCGGGACTGCGCCGAAGAAGTAGCGCGCCCCGCTGTCTCCTTTTAAGGGGACAACGCGCGATCCTTTATTTGCCCTCCCCGCGCGGCTTGCTAACGTCTCTGCTTCAAATTGAATTTTCATACACGCAGCGCGACGCAGCCGCGTTGGCGCGCGACACCCAAGGAGAGAGAACCAAGCATGGCCGCCAAGCAACGCCGCATGGTCATCCTGACTGAAGGACAACTCAACATCTGGAGCGCCAAGACCGCCGTCAGCGTGATGCGCTACTGTCCGGACGAAGTCGCCTGCGTCCTCGACAGCAAGGCTGCGGGCCAGGACATCTCCAAGCTCGTCGGTACGGGCAAAGGCATCCCCGTCGTCGCGACCTTAAAGGAAGCGCTCGCGTTCAAGCCCAACACGCTGCTCATCGGCATCGCGCCCGTCGGCGGGCACTTGCCCAAGGCGTGGAAGAAACTTCTGATCGAAGCGCTGAAGAGCGGCCTGGACCTGCTCTCGGGCCTGCATGAATTCCTCAACGAAGACCCCGACTTGGCCAAGGCCGCAGCGAAGGCCAAGCGCAAGATCACCGACGTGCGCAAACCGCCCGACGACTTGGACTGCTCCGAAAACATCGCCAAGAACGTGAAGGCCAAGCGCGTGCTCGCCGTCGGCAGCGACTGCAACATCGGCAAGATGTCGGTGATGCTCGAAATGAACGCCGAGGCGAAACGCCGCGGTTGGAACGCCGAATTCGTCGCGACGGGCCAGACGGGCATCATCATCGCGGGCTCCGGCATGCCCATGGACCGCACGATCTCCGACTTCACCAACGGTGCGGCCGAACGCCTGGTCATGGAACGCAAAAACCGCGAGATACTCTTTGTTGAAGGCCAGGGCGCGATCGGGCACCCGGCGTACAGCGCCGTGACGATGGGCCTGCTCCACGGCACCGCGCCGGATTCGATGATCATGTGCCACTGTCCGACCCGCAAAGTCACGCGGCATGTGCCGACGGAGATCCCGCCGCTGCCGTTCCTGATCGACCTGCATGAAAAAATCGCGGGACTGGTCTGCTCGGCCAAAGTTATCGGCATCGGCTTGAACACGTTCGAAATGAGCGCGTCCGATGCGCAGAAGGAAGTCGAAAAAACCGAAACCCTCACCGGTCTCCCCGCAACCGACGTTTACCGCTACGGTGCGGAGAAACTCGTGGACGCCGTCGAAAAGTTTTACGGCAAGCCCAAGAAAGCGAAGTAGGCAAGGGTGGCGCTTGGCCTCTGGAGTGGGTACAATATGGACTGGAGGCCATGCATGGGCGCAATTCAATCGATTCCTCTCCCGCTGCACGCGGACGCCGACGGCAGTCTGCGCGTGGGCGATTCGCGGGTGCTTTTTGAAACCGTTATCGCGGCCTATGAAGCAGGCGACGGCGTCGAAGAGGTCGTGCATAATTTTCCCACACTTAAGCTTGCCGATGTACACGCTGTGATGGCTTACTACCTCACGCACCGCGCCGAGTCGGACGCATATCTCGCCACGCGCCGCGGGCTGGCGGACCAAGCACGCGTGGAATGGACCCGTCGCAGCCCTCCCAACGGCTTCCGCGCCAAGCTTGAAGCACGCAGAGACGTGGCTGGCGGCAAGGCCCCATGATCCGCTTTCTTGCGGACGAAAATCTAAACCAACGCATCGTCAATGGACTCTGGCGTCTTACGACCGCAATTGATGTGGTTCGCGTTCAGGACGTGGGCTTGGCCAATAAGCCGGACGACGAAATTCTTGAATGGGCAGCGCAAAATGGCCGTGTGTTGCTGACCAACGACTTGTCCACCATGCCGGAAATCGCCTATCGCCGCGTGCAGGCGGGCAAACCTTTACACGGCGTACTTGAAATCCCGTTGGATCTCCCGCTCCGTCAGGTACTAGACGAGATTCATCTCATCGCGACCTGTTCGGATGAGTCTGAATGGGCTGGGCATGTGCGCTATCTGCCTTTACGGTGACAATGCGCGCTCTGGTCCTTTCCTCGATTTGGCCTTGTGGTAAATCACGCTTCGACTGTTTAATTCGAAAATCTTGCGAGGCCCGCCGATGCAGTTACGCGCTGAAAACTTAAACCTCACGTTGCGCCACACGTTTACCATCGCACGGCACACCGAGGACGTCGCCGAAAACGTCCTGGTGCGCGTGCGCGATGGGAAGTTCGAAGGCTTGGGCGAAGCCGCGCCCAAGGGTTTCTACGGCCAGAACCAGGCGAGCTGTCGCAAATCCATCGAGAAAATGGGCCGCCTGCTCAAGGACGCAACGCCGTTCGACCGGGAAACGGTGCTCGCGAGGCTTGAAACGCAGTTCGCCGACCAGCCCAGCGCGCGCGCGGGCGTCGACTTGGCGCTGCACGATCTCTTGGGCAAGCGCCTCGGCGTGCCGCTCTGGAAATACTGGGGCCTCGATCCGCACAAAACGCCGCAAACCAGCTTCACCATCGGCATCGCGTCGATGGATCTGGTGGTCAAGAAACTCGCCGAAGCCGAACGCTTTCCGGTGCTCAAGATTAAGGTCGGCGCGGGTGACGACATGGCCGTGATGCGCGAAGTCCGCCGCCTGTGCCCGAAGAAAACTTTGCGCGTCGACGCAAATTGCGGCTGGACGGTCAAGGAAGCGATCGCGAAGGCCAAAATTCTCGAAAAGCTGGGCGTGGAATTCATCGAGCAGCCCGTTAAGCCGGGTGAAAACGCGAAGCTCAAGAAAATTCAGCAAGCCATCGGGCTGCCGCTGATGGCCGACGAATCCTCGCTCGTGCCGACCGACATCCCGCCGCTGCGCGGCTGCGTCCAGGCGATCAACATCAAGCTGACCAAGTGCGGCGGCCTGCGCCCGGCTTTGCAAATGGTGCACACCGCGCGCGCCTGCGGTTTCAAAATCATGCTGGGCTGCATGGTCGAATCTTCGGTCATGATCACCGCCGCCGCGCACCTTGCGCCGCTGGTCGATTACGCAGACCTTGACGGCAACTTGCTTTGCACGAATGACCCGTTCCGGGGTGTAACCCTCGACAAGCACGCGCGGCTGGTTCTGCCCAAGGGGGCAGGACTGGGCGTGACGCCGCGCTAATAAGGAAAGCCCGGCGTACGAAAGCGCTACGCGCACGTGGTATCTTTCGCCGAATTGATCTTGCACGATGTAGAACCAAGGGATAAAAGTCGCGCATCCAGCCGGATTTGAAGTGAGCGATTTTTTGCGGGCAGGCCCTCAAAGCCGCCGCCAGAAAAGTGCGAAGGAGAACGCAAATGGCCCACGTCGTTACCTCTCCATGCATCGGCACCAAAGACACCGCGTGCATGAAGGTCTGCCCCGTGAACTGCTTTTACGACGCGGGTGACATGCTGACCATCAACCAGGACGAATGCATCGATTGCGGCCTCTGTGTCCCCGAGTGCCCGGTCAGCGCGATCTTCCCGATGGATGAAACGCCCGAGAAGGACAAGTCCTTCATCGAGCGCGCGAAGGGCTTCTTCACTGGCAAGAGCCAGGAAGAGCTCGACAAGCTGCGCGTCACTCCGTAAAGCGCCTTTTCGGTGTAGCGAATCTTAAACGGCAGGCCTGCATATGCGGGCCTGCCGTTTTTTTGTCGACAGAGTGGTCCTATAGCTTTTTCAGCCAGGCCAGCGCTTGGGTGTAGTGTTCGAAGCGCCTTTCCTGCCGCTTGAAGTCCGCGCCGTGTACGCAGCGGCGCCCATCGGCGTGCCGCCCGATGCCCAGATGCTTGTGCAAAAGCTCGTGGTACATCACGTAATCGAAGACGAATTGCGGAATGCGCTCGGCGTCCAGAATTTTGCTCAGGATCAGCCGGTCCACGCGTTCGTTGTACGTCCCCAGGATGCGCCGCGCGCGCTTGGGGCTCCAGCAGAGTTCCGGTTTGGCCAACTGCCCGCCGAAATATTTTGCATTGATGCGCGCGAAGCTTGCATGCAGGCAGTGATGCTTGCCCGGGCCGGGGTCGCTGCGCCGCGTGGCGCGCCGCGCGCCGGGCAATTGAAACGCCGCGGGCGGCAGCGCGCGCACAAACGCATCGTATTCCTCGCGCGGCACGCCTTTGCGCGCGCGCTTGGTGCGGCAGAGCATCAACTGCGCCGCCTGCAGGATCACATCGTCTGCCGCATGCTTGAAGCTCACGTGAAAGCGCACGCGCGCCAACCCGCCGGAAACCCGGAAGCTGTACAGCGTCGCGCGAAAGGGCCGGAAGCTCACGCGCGCCGCGTGCACGGTCTGGACATGCCGTTCGCGCACCGCATGCATGAAGAGCGCCGCGGCGTTGCGCTCGGTCTGCAATGGTGGCAACGGCGGCGGCGGGACCGCAGAAAGCGCGGTTGAGGGCACATGGCTTGAAGTTGTCGGACGCTCGGTCGTCTTGAAAGAATGTGCAGGGACTGGCGCGGAAGTGATATGCGCAGGTGCATTCACCACCGGCGCGGTGGGAACCGGCGCAGTGGGTTTGGGCGGCACTTGCACGCGCGCATTCGGGACTTGCTCGGGGTTTTCCGAGAAATCGAACGCAAGCTGTACCGCGCGGTCGTTATCGTTCGAGCTCATCTTCGTCCAGCGCCGATCTTCGCCTCATTTTCCAGTTTTTGGAGCAACAAAAAGCCCATCTCCGACATCAGACGTACAGAGTATACTGAAAGTGTGGGAGTCGGCATTTGCGGGTCTGAAAAATGGGGTAGACTCGGCCCGCCGACTAAGTAAAGAGAGTCATCTCGGGACCAGGAGCGTCTGCACATGCGGCCTCGCAGCCGGCGCAAAACCCGCAGCACCATCCCACTGGACCTTCGCGCGGCGTATTTGGGCACCGCGTTGACCGAGTGCGTTTTTGCGCCGATCGCGCTGACGCCGCTCAGTGAATTCGACCTCGAAATCGATTTTTGCGAACAGATCCTGCGCGTCAATCCCGCGTACGGCGAAGCGCTCTCCGTGCTGGGCGAAGCCTACACGCGCCGCGGCGATTACGTGAAGGGCCTCGACATCGACCTCAAGCTCTCGCAGTTGCGCCCCGAAAGCGGCGTGGTGCATTACAACCTGGCCTGCTCATATGCGCTGACGGGGCACGTGGAAGAATCCTTCGACGCGCTCAAAAAGTCGGTTGAACTCGGCTATCGCGACCTTGAACATATCCGCAACGACCGCGATCTTGAAATTCTGCGCAAGGATGCGCGTTACGCGGCGCTGCTGGAAATGATCAATGAACTCGAGCATTCCGAAAGCTCGAGCGAGAAGTAACAAGGAGTGCCCGTCATGCTGCGTCCCTGGATTCGCCGGATTGTGCTGTGCGCCTTTGGCTTGGTGGCGCTGGTTTGCGCGCCGGGCTGCGAACGCAACACCACGACGCTCGACGACCGCACGCTCGAAAACCGCCCGCTTTCCGAAACCGAGAGGCCGGTCGACAAGCGCGATCCGTTCCGCCCGTAGTCGTTCTACAACACCTCAATCTTCACGGTCGTCCGCCACGCGGGCTTGGGTAACGCCACGCGCAGCAGTGCCACGGCTTTGTCCGGGCCGACGCGATATTCCGGCGGCCCATACGGATTCCAGGGCAGGTGCGGCCACTCTAGTTTCGCGGGCACGGGCGTCGTCAGGCGCCATTTCCCCGGCACTTCGAAAGACTTCTTAAACGCGAAACTTCCCCGCGCCGCGCCGGGCTTGGCTTTCTTCAGCGTGAACGCTTTGCCGTCGAGCTTCAATTTCTGCGGCGCCGTAAGCGGCAGTTGCAGCACCAGCGCGACCTCATGGTTGCACATATTCGACTGTGCGGCCAGGCCCAGCTCGATGCGCCGCGAGTTCTCGACGAGCACTTCCAATTGCGCGAACGTGCCGCCGTAGTCGAACGAAAGTGCATCGCAGCGCGTGCCCTTTTTCAAAATTGCGCTGCGCGCCTGCACGTTCAAGCGCCCCTCGCGCGGCGGGTAGTAGTGGACTTCGCCCTCCTCGACGATGTGAATCGTTCCGGCGCGTGGCGCGCGTTTGTCGTTCCCGCCGCCGCTGATCAATCCGCACGCATCGTGGTAGAGCGAAAAATACTGCTGCCGTTCCAGGATGTACGGATTCCCCGGCGTGGTGTGGTGCGCATACGACGAAAGCGCGTAAAACCACGGGCCCTCTTTGCGCACCAGCGCTTTCTGCTCGAGGTTGTAGACGAAGCGCGGCTGCTCGATGGGCAAGGGCTTGGTGCCGGACTGGCCTTCCGCGGCCGCGGTGAAGAGCTGTTCCATGCAGCGGTACGCATTGCCCAGCGTCCACCAGTGGTTGAACATCGGATGGAATTTGTTCGGCACGCCGGCGACTTCGGCCTGGTACTTCGTCACCAGCCGCTCCAACAGCCGCCGCCCTTCGGAGCTCCACGCCAACGCACACTGAAAACCCGAATCGTACCCATGGCGGTTGCGCTCGTCGAAGGTCTCGATCAGCTTCAAATCGGGGTAGAGCGTGCGCGTGAGGAACTCGAGCGCGCGGTCCAGGCGCCGTCGCAACTCGGGCTTTGGGCAAAGGCGGTAAAATTCGGCCAGTCCGCCGATGCTCACGCCGTGGTAAATCACCGCCGGGCCGATGTGCTCGGGGAAATATCCCGCGTCGGCCTGAATCCGCGCGTGGCGCAATATCGCTTCCGTGTAGCGGCGCATGCGCACGTCGTCGCCTAGCACCTGCGCCTGGTGGTACGCGACCGCAAACCAGCCGAAGAAATGATTCGGGCCCGTGCCGGACATCGGCCCGGGCTGGCCGAGCGTATCTTTCGTGCGCGCGATCAGCGCGTCGGTCGCGGCCAGGTTGCGCGCCATCAATTCGCGCCACGCCGCGCGTCGCTTTGCGCCGGCCTGCTCGCCGAGCAATTCATAAATCAGCGCCATGGGATAAATCGTGAAGTGGTTGGGCTTCTCGCTGCCGTTCCAGACGCGTGCGTGGTCGATGAGCAGGCGTTCGGCCGCGTCGAAGGCAAAGTCGATGAAGCGCGCGTCTCCGAAGTACGGATTGCCGTCGAATTGGGTCAGCGCGAAGTACGCCGCCGAAGGCGCGGCAAAGCCGCCGAACTGCGGCAGCACCTTGCGCTTGCCGTCGCGCACGTAATAGCGCGCGCCGGGCCGTTCGGATTCGTTGCGCATCAGAAATTTACGGTACAGCGTGAGCAGGTATTCGCGGACCTGCAGCGCCAGGGGCGCTTCGGTCGGGTGCATGGCAAGCTCCGAGGTGGGTGTGCAGGAATTCTAATAAAGTCGCTGCGCTTGCCACGACTTTTCTAAACGGCGCAGCCAAAGCCCCGCGCCAATTATTTTGCGTACAGGGTGCGGCGGATGCGTTTGCGCAGGAACGCGCGCAAGTCTTCCTTGGGCCAGCGGCCGTGCCAGACCGGGCAGCCGACCGGCGCGTCGAGGTCGATCTCCGCGCACAGGACCTTGGTCCCCTTCGTGGTCTTGACGAGCACCTTGCCAAAGGCATCCACGATCCCGGCGCCGCAGGCGTCGCTCTTGGTGCCGCGCTCCATGCTGTAACTCGCGAAGACCAGCGGCAGCACGTTCTCCGCGGCACGCGCGCGGGCAAGGGTAAAGTACGCGTCGGAGTTCCCTGCGGTCGGCACGTACAAAAAGCGCGCCCCGCGTGCCGCTTGGGTGCGCGCGATCTCCGGAAAATTCACCTCGTAGCACGTGACCACACCAACGGGGCCGAAGTCCGTGGGCAGCGGCGCGATCTTGTCGCCCGCACTCATGCCGCCTTCGGGGCCTTCGTCCGGCGCGAGATGCGTCTTGGCGTACGAACCCAGAATTTTGCCGCGCTTGTCCACGGAAATGGCAAGATTGAGCAGCTTCTTCCCGACAAACGCGCATTGGCCGTACAGCACGCCAATTTTATGGGCGCGCGCTTCGGCCTGGATCATCTGGACGAAGACGCCTTCGCGGTACTTCCCGGACAGGTGGTAATAATGGTGATCGGTGTAGGCCACGGCTTCATGCGTGCGCTGCGCGTCGACGAATTCGGGCAGGCAGACCAGCTTCGCGCCGGCCTTTGCCGCATCGCGAATGAGCCGCTGCACCGCGCGCCTTCGGTCGCCCAGCGTGACCAATTCCATGGAGATGGGCGCAGCCGCGATCAGGATTTGGTGCATGGCGTATTCCAGGTGGAGGTGCAGTAATAATAGGAAGCAACCGTCAGCGCGCAACCACGGGGGCCTACACCACCTTCTTCACGTCGTCGACCGCGCTCTTCAGGCGGCTCAGGCGGCGCCACGTGAGCAACTCAACTTTCGCGCCGCTGGCATTCACTCCGTTTGGGTCCGCGGTGCGCGCGATCTGACGCCAGCTCATCAGGTCGGACGCTTCGTTGACCAGCACACGCAGCGGTTCCGCCACGTTCTGGAATTTCGGTTTGTGCGTCAGCGCCCACGCGTCCGACGTCACCTGGCGCGCCAGCGTCCAGCCCACGCGGAACAGCTCGGTCAGGTCCATACGCTTGAGCTGTTCGACGGCCACGTTCACGTTGCCGCGCGAAACGCACTCGAGGGCCAGCGAAGCGAGCACCTGCACCGATGCCAGCGCCTCGGTCTTTACGCCGGGTTCGCCCGGATCTTTGGCGTGCGCGATCAAGAGCGAGTTCGCCAGATCGGCGGCTTCCTTGATCGTCGCGTACTCGGTCTTTTCGCCGAGCATTTCGCGCCGCCGGCCCCAGGCCAAAGCATGCAAGAGGAACGGGACGCTCGAATCGTGCGCCTTCTCGAGCGGCGCGGGCTCAGGGGTCGCGGGAGGCGCGGCCTGTTCGGGCGGCGTTCCTTCTGTAGAGGGCGTTGCCGCCGGGGGCTTCTCGGGCCGCGCCCAAGCCAGGTCGTAGGGCCGCAGGTCCACGGGCACGAGCAGCGCTTCTGCCTGCGCCAACACGGGGAAGCCGCGCCGCAGCAGGCGGTCTTCGCGCAAGCCAAACGCGGCCATGTCCGCCGAACGTTCGTCTTCGCAGAAGAGCACGTACAGAATTTCGATGAACAGCGCGTTGTCCAACTGCTGGACGAAGCGCATGAAGTTCCGCACCAGATCGTCGCGGATCATGAGCTGTTCGTTGTCGATCATCCAGCCCTGGTTCGTGTGCAGCGCCAGGACCATCGTCTGGCCTTCGTCGCCGGGCGGCAGCTTGACGTACTTCTTCAGGTACATCGCCAGCCCGTAGACATCCAGGTTGGCCAGGCAGCGGTCGGCCTCGGTCTCGTTGAGCTCCATGAGGAGCTCGAGCCACTTGCGGACCTTCTTGGGGTCCAAGTCGCCGTCGGTGTACCACTCGATGTCGAAGATCGCCTGAAGTTGCTCGCTCGACGCCGCATTCAGGATCGCCAGGGCGTCTTCGGCCCCGATCAGGCGGATGGCATGATGCAGATGTTCGGGCGGCAGCGAGCGGACCAATTCGCTGCAATCCTCGGAAAGCAGCAGCCACTCCTGCAGATCGTCGCCGGTGAGCGCCTTGGACGTGGCCAACTGCGCTTCGAAACCCAGCTTCTCAAAGGCGCGTTCAGCGCGGGCGCGGTCGACTTCGGCCAGCGAAAGCAGTTCGCGGGCGCGTGCGGCCAGCGCGCTGGCGACCGCCGGATCGCTCAGATCGTAGGTCGGGGTGTTGGGCACGGGGGCCGGG
>Ga0265314_10001388_pt1 | contig 27152 bp, 33 predicted proteins | sample 4126metaG_FD_203106 | JGI IMG/M metagenome (GOLD analysis project Ga0265314, IMG submission 203106) | Rhizosphere microbial communities from Carex aquatilis grown in University of Washington, Seatle, WA, United States - 4-1-26 metaG | ecosystem: Host-associated > Plants > Roots > Rhizosphere >... | reverse complement strand
GAAAAACGCGCGCAGGCTCATGCCGCTGACGATTTCCACCACATGCCCCAGCACGTCGGTGGAGACCGAATAGTTGAAGGCCGTGCCGGGCGAGAATTCCAGCGGCAGCGCCGCCAGCGCCTGCATCATGGCGGGCAGGCCACCTTCCATGTCGGGCTCGGCGATACGCAAGCGGCGATATTCGGCATCGACCCCGGTGCGCTGCAGGAGGCCATAGGTGAAGCCGGAGGTGTGGCGCATCAAATCCAGAATCGTAATTGCCCGGGCCGGCGGCGTGGTGACGAAGCTGCCCGGCTTGCCCCCGGCAAAGACTCCAAGCCCGGTAAAGGCGGGAATGAAGCGCGCCACCGGATCGTCCAGGGCGATGGCGCCTTCCTCAAGCAGCATCAGCGCCGCCACACTGGTCATCGGTTTGGTCATGGAATAGATGCGGTGGATGGTGCCGGGCTCCATCGGTGTGCCGCGCACCCGGTCGCGCTGGCCGATCACGGCGTCCAGCACCGTCTCGCCCCGCCGCCACAGCAGCACCTGCGCCCCCGGCAGCCAGCCGGGCTCGACCCAGGTGCGCGCCAGGAAGGGCGCGATGCGGTCCAGTCTTTGCTGCGAGAAACCTTGCGTCATGAGAGTCTTTTGCGTCGGAAGCAGGGGTCTGGATATACTGAATTCATGGGGGATGCATCCGAAATGCGCGGGCTAAAGGTCAATGCCCGCATCACCATTCCAGACGACGAGCTGGAGGAGCGTTTCGTGCGGTCCTCCGGCCCCGGCGGGCAGAATGTCAACAAGGTGGCAAGCGCGGTGGAGTTGCGCTTCGACGTCCGCGCCTCGCGCGGTCTGACCGAACTGGCGCGCGCGGCGCTGCTGTTCAGCGGGCGGCTGACCAAGGACGGCGTGCTGATAATCCAGGCGCAGCGCTTCCGCGACCAGGAGCGCAATCGCGCCGACGCCCGCGCCCGGCTGGTGGCGATCATCGCCGCCGCCGCCATTCCGCCAAAGCCGCGCCGTCCGACAAGGATTCCGAAGTCCAGCAAGAAGAAGCGCCTTGATGGCAAGAAACACCGCGCCGCGGTGAAGCAGGGCCGCGGCCGCGTGCGCGATGATTGATCCCGCGCTGCTGCTGGGCTTCGTCGCCGCGGTGACGCTGCTGATGCTGATCCCCGGTCCCAATGTGGCGCTGATCATCGCCAACAGCGTCAGCCATGGCGTGCGCGCCGGACTGGCGACGGTGGCGGGCACCTTGGCGGCGCAGGCCCTGTCGCTGGCGCTGGTCACCGCCGGGTTGACGGCGCTGTTGCAGTCCGCCGGATCGTGGTTCGGCTGGCTGCGCTGGCTGGGTGCCGCCTATCTGATCTGGCTGGGGATACGGCAATGGCGGGCCGCGCCGCCCAACCTGGCCGGGGTCAAGGCGCAGCCGCGCGCGGCCTTGTTCGCCCAGGCTTTCCTGGTCTCGCTGGTCAATCCCAAGACGCTGATCTTCTATGGCGCCTTCTTTCCGCAATTCATCGCCCTGGACCGGCCAGTGATGCCGCAGACGGCGCTGCTGTCGGCGGTATTTCTGGTCATCGCGCTGGCGGTGGATTCCGGCTGGGCTCTGGCTGCCGACAAGGTCCGCCCGCTGCTGGCCCGGCGCGGAAAGCTGACCGGGCGTCTGACCGGCGGCATCCTGATGGGGGCGGGGGCGGCGCTGGCGCTGTTGCGGCACCGCGCCTGAAAGCGGGCCATGTTTACGCGTGCTTCTGTTTGCAGAACGGCGGATTCTACCGGAGGATGCAGCGTTATATCCGCGCAAGCTGGGGGGCTCGCATGAAACACAGCATTCCGCTTGTCACGATTTTTCTGTTCGCCACCGCGACGGCGGTCTCGGCCAGGCCATCGGTCCCATCGGCGGTTTCTCCAGCGGGATCACCAGCGGTTCCTTCGGCAGCGGTGTGCTGAGCGGCGCCGGCGCGGTGGTGACCGGCTTCGGCGTCCAGGTGTCCGCCGACAGCGGTTCGCGCATCGGCCCGGTATCAGACCCGTTCGCCGCCCGCGACGGCTGCACCAATATTCCCAACCAGGCGCACAATTCGGCCGACTGCAGCCGGATCGTTGCCTGGGATCCCAGTTGGGCTCTGCCCGACAAGTCCGTAACGACATGACCGGGGCTGAAGAGAACATGCTGCGCAACTGGCGCATCCTGACCGGAAAGCCGCTGCCCGAGCGCTACCGCTAGCCGCGACCCGCCAGGCGGGCGTCTCGCCCGTTACCGGCCCGTCGCAATCGCGGCTATGATGGCCCGATGGTGGAATCGTTACGTATCCTGCGCGGGTGGATGGGGCCGGCCCTGCTCGGGCTGGTGGCCGGCGGCGCCGTGGTGGCATGGGCAGGCGCCGACGCCCTCTGGGCCCTGGTCGGGTTTGGCTTGCTGGCGCTGCTGGCCCGGCGTTTTCTCCCCTTTCACCCGGAGATGGTGGCCGACGGCGCCCCAACCGCCCCCATCGACCCGCTCGCCGGTTTGCCGCCCTTGGCGCGGCTGCTGCTGGAGCGGCTGCCGCTGCCGGTGATGCTGCTGGACGGCAATGCCCGGGTGCTGCTGACCAATGGCGACATGCAGATGGCGCTGGGCCAGGCGCTGGAGCGCAAGCATCTCAGCGCCGTGCTGCGCAATCCGGCGGTGCTCGACGCTGTCGAAACCGCCCTGCGGACCGGCGAGGGCGGCAACGTCCCCTTCACCATTACCGGCCTGGTGGAGCGGCATTACGAAGCCTATACCGCCCGCATCGACGAAGGGCTGGTGGCGCTGCTGCTGCACGACATCACCGCCATCCGCCGCAGCGAGCAGATGCGGGCCGATTTTGTCGCCAATGCCAGCCATGAGTTGCGCACGCCGCTGGCGGCGGTCTCCGGCTTCATCGAGACGCTGCGCGGTCATGCCCGCAACGACGAGGTGGCGCGCGATAATTTCCTTGCCATCATGGCGCAGGAATCGGCGCGGATGCGGCGGCTGATCGACGATCTGCTTTCGCTCACCCGCATCGAGCTCAACGAGCATGTTCCGCCCCTGGGGCGCGTCGAACTGGAATCGGTGGTGCGCCAGGCGGCGGCGGCGCTGGCGCCGCTGGCGGCACAGGACGACATCACCATAGGCATTGAGGCTGGGGCGCTACCCGAAATCCTGGGCGACCATGACGAACTGGTGCAGCTGTTCCAGAACCTGATCCACAACGCCATCAAGTATGGCCGCCCCGGCGGCCAGGTCACCGTCATGCTGGGGCGGGAAGATGGCAATGTCTTCGCCGCGGTGAAGGACGATGGCGAAGGCATTCCGCGCGAGGCGCTGCCCCGCCTGACCGAGCGGTTCTACCGGGTGGACGTCAAGCGCAGCCGGGAACGGGGCGGCACCGGCCTGGGCCTGGCCATCGTCAAGCACATCCTTTCCCGCCACCAGGGCCGGCTCAGCATTGACAGCCGGGTGGGGGAGGGCAGCACGTTCATCATCTTCCTGCCCGCCCTGTCCGAGCCCGATGTGGAGGAAATCCCGCAAAAAGCCCCGGAATCGCAGCCTGTCACGGAAGTGTTATAAATCTGTCGCATAGCCTTGGTGCGATGCTCTTAAGCCCAACACCGTAGCGCACCCGCGAGCCGCCAATGAACGATCACACCGTCAAGTCCTTTGATGAACAGCTTCAGGCCCTTTCGGCCGCTGTCGCCCAGATGGGTGGGCTGGCCGAGGCGCAACTGGCCGCCGCGATTGACGCCATCGCCCGCCGCGACTCCAACGCCGCCGAAAGCGCGGTGGCCGGCGACGCCCGCATCGACGCCCTGCAGCAGGAGATCGAAGAGCGCGCCCTCAAGCTGCTGGCGCTGCGCCAGCCCATGGCGGTGGATCTGCGCGACACCATGGCGGCGATCAAGATCGCCAACGAACTGGAGCGCATCGGCGACCTGGCCAAGAACATCGCCAAGCGCGCTCTGGTGCTGAACCGCGAGCCGCCCATCCGCCTCACCCAATCGCTGGGCCGCATGGGCAAGGCGTCGCAGAACCAGCTCAAGCAGGTGCTGGACGCCTTTTCCAACCGCAACGCCGAGGACGCCGAGGCGGTGTGGCAGCGCGATGGCGAAATCGACGAAATCTACAACAGCCTGTTCCGCGAACTCCTCACCTACATGATGGAAGACCCGCGCACCATTGGCCTTTGCACCCATCTGCTTTTCGTCGCCAAGAATATCGAGCGGGCGGGCGATCACTGCACCAACATCGCGGAAGTCGTCTATCACATGGTCAAGGCCGGCCATCTCGCCGCCGCCCGGCCCAAGGCCGACATCACCAGCGAAACCTCCGTGCCGTACGAGAGCCACTCCGCATGAGCAAGCCGACCATCCTGGTGGCCGAAGACGAAAGCGCCCTGGTAACCCTGCTGCGCTACAATCTGGAGCGCGAGGGTTATCGGGTGCTGGAAGCGCGCGATGGCGAGGAAGCTCTGCTGGTCGCCGCAGAGGAACAGCCCGACCTGGTGATCCTGGACTGGATGATGCCGCAGCTTTCCGGCATCGAGGTCTGCCGCCGCCTGCGCGGACGGCAGGAGACCCGCAACGTCCCCATCCTGATGCTCACCGCCCGTGGCGAGGAAACCGACCGCATCCGCGGCCTGGACACCGGCGCCGACGATTATCTCACCAAGCCCTTCTCGATGACCGAATTGCTGGCGCGGCTGCGCGCCGTGCTGCGCCGCATCCGCCCCAGCCTGGCCGACGATATCGTGCATGTCGGCGACATCGAGCTGGACCGCGCCGCTCACCGCGTCCGCCGCGCCGGGATCGAAGTGCATCTCGGCCCCACCGAATACCGCCTGCTCGACCATCTGATCCAGCACCCTGGCCGCGTCTTCAGCCGCGAGCAATTGCTGGACGCGGTCTGGGGCAGCGACGTCTATGTCGAGGCCCGCACCGTGGACGTCCATGTCGGGCGGCTGCGCAAGGCACTGAATGTGGACGGCACCGAAGACCCCATCCGCACCGTGCGTTCCGCGGGTTATTCGCTGGACGAGTCCAGCGCGGTCAAAGCAGCTTCCTGATCGGCACTTCGAGTTCTTCCGGCTTGGTCTGAGGCGCGTAGCGCGCCACCGGCTCACCGTCGCGGTTCACCAGGAATTTGGTGAAATTCCATTTGATGTTCTCAGTGCCCAGCAGGCCGCGCTCTTCCTTCTTGAGATAGCGGAACAGCGGATGGGCGTTTGCGCCGTTGACCTCGATCCTTTCAAAGACCGGGAAGCTGACGCCGTAATTCTTCTGGCAGAAGGCGCCGATGTCCGCTGCCGTGCCCGGCTCCTGTGCGCCGAACTGGTTGCAGGGAAAGCCCAGCACGGTCAGACCCAGCGGCTCGAGTTTTTCGTACAGCGCCTGCAGCCCGGCATATTGCGGGGTGAAACCGCAGGCGCTGGCGGTGTTGACGATCAACAGCACCCGGCCACGCCAGCGCGCGAGCGAAACGTCCTCGCCGTTCAGAAGGCGGGCGGAAAAATCATGGACGGTCATGCCGCCCATGATGCCACGCAGCCGCGCCAGCGTCAGCCCGTAAGGCGGCCCTTGTTGTCCTTGTCGCGGCGGGCCTGCTGCGGCTGGTAGGCCTTGCGGGCATGGGCCTCGCAATAGGGCGAGCCAGCCTTGGGGCCGCGGCCGCAGAAATGGAACTCGGTGGCGGCGGGATCGCCGATCGGCCAGCGGCACATGCGGTCACTGATGGTCAGCACGGTGGCGAAATTGCCGTCCTCCAGCTGCAGCGGATCTTCTTCCACCACCGGCGCGGGCGGCATGGCGTTGCGCAGGGTGCTGGCCTTGGGCGCCGAAGGCAGGCGCGGCCGGTCGGCGCGGGAAGGGCTGGCGCGCCCCGCCAGGCCCAGGCGGTGAACCTTGCCGATTACCGCGTTGCGGGTGACGCCGCCCAGGGCGCGGGCGATCTGGCTGGCGGACAGTCCCTCGGTCCAGAGGTTTTTCAGCTGCTCGACCCGATCCTCGGACCAGTTTGCCTGTGTCATGAACTCTCCTTGGCGGCATCTTCCGGCTGTGCCGGCGACTCGGACGCGACTCGCCTCAGGCCCCTAGCCACAAGATATCGTACCGCCGCCCCCGTATCGCACAAGCGTTGCAGGGCGAGCCCCAAGCCTTGTCCACAAGAGTCGGAGGCCACCTAATGCGGCTTGCCGGATTTTTCCGCCACGTCGGCCAGATAGTCCCAATGAGAGGCCAGCATCAGGAAGGAGCGGCGGATCTCCTCCACAGCGGTCGTTTCCGCCCGCCGGCGCATGTCCTCGGCCCGCGCCCGGTAATACGCCGCCCCTATGTGTCGCCCTTCCGCCATTCCGGGTGCCATATGCATTTGGGACCGAACGGCTAAAGGGCTGACTTCGTTCCGCGATTTCAAAAAGCGAGTTCCTGCGGCATGGCCTTTGCGCATGCGGGCTGTCATGCAGGCGCAACTTGTCTCAGCCATGCCAAAAGCCGATAACTCCCCGCTTTCCGGGGAATCACCCCCATCCCTGAGGAGGCTTTTGTGTTTCCCGCTGTTCTTCCCACCTATAACCGGGCGGATGTCGCATTCGTCCGTGGCGAAGGCTCGTACCTTTTCGCCGAGGATGGGAAGCGATACCTCGATTTCGGCTCGGGCGTGGCGGTCAATGCCTTCGGCCATGCCCATCCGCGCCTGGTTGCGGCGCTGACCGAGCAGGCGGGCAAGGTCTGGCACACCTCCAACCTCTACCGGGTTCCCGGCCAGGAAGCGCTGGCGGGCAAGCTGGTCGCCAACAGTTTCGCCGACACGGTGTTCTTCACCAATTCGGGAGCGGAGGCGATCGAGCTTTCGATCAAGATGGCGCGGCGCTTCCATTTCGTCAGCGGCCATCCGGAGCGTTTCCACATCGTCACTTTCGAGGGCGCCTTTCACGGGCGCACGCTGGGCGCCATCGCGGCGGGCGGCAATCCGAAATATCTCGAAGGCTTCGGCCCGAAGCTGGAAGGCTTCGACCAGGTGCCGCTGGGCGATCTCAATGCCACCGAAGCTGCGATCACCGAAAAGACCGCGGCGCTGCTGATCGAGCCGATCCAGGGCGAGGGCGGCATGCGGACCGCCGAGCCGGATTTCCTGCGCGCCCTGCGCCGGCTCTGCGACGAGAAGGGTCTGCTGCTGATCTTCGACGAGATTCAGACCGGCGCCGGCCGTACCGGAAAATTCTTCGCCCATGATTGGGTGGGCGTGACGCCCGACATCCTGGCCGCGGCCAAGGGCATCGGTGGCGGCTTCCCGCTGGGCGCGGTGCTGGCCACGGCCGAGGCCGCCAAGGGCATGACGGCGGGCACGCATGGCAGCACGTATGGCGGCAATCCGCTGGGCATGGCGGTGGGCAATGAGGCGGTGGCGATGCTGCTGGAGCCGGGCTTCATGGATCACGTCAACGCCGTCGCCAATTACCTGCGCCAGCAACTGGCGCGGCTGGTCGCCAACCATCCTGATGTCTTCGTCGAACTGCGTGGCCAGGGCCTGCTGCTGGGCCTGAAGCTCAAGCCGCCGGTGGGTGATTTCGTCGATGCGGCACGGGCGCAAGGCCTGCTCACCGTCGCGGCGAGCGAGAATGTGGTGCGCGTCCTGCCGCCGCTGAATGTCAGCGAGGCGGAATTGCGCGAAGGCGTGGCGATGTTGGAGAAAGCCGCCGCCACGCTGGAAAAGCAGAAGGTTGCCGCACAATGAACGCGCCGATGAAAGTGAAACCCAAGCATTTCCTTGATCTCTCCGATCACGATACCGCGACGCTGCGCGCCATCATCGAAGACGCCAAGGCGCGCAAGGTGGCGCGGGGAACTGGCCGTCCCAAGGGCCTGCCCGACGACGACCAGCCGCTGGCAGGCCGCACCCTGGCGATGATCTTCGACAAGCAGAGCACCCGCACGCGCATCAGTTTCGACATGGCGGCGCGGCAACTGGGCGGCTCGACCCTGATGCTGACCGGCGGCGAGATGCAGCTGGCGCGCGAGGAAACCATCGCCGACACGGCGCGGGTGATCAGCCGCTATGTCGACGCCGTGATGATCCGCCTGCTCGACCACGAGATGGTGGAGGAACTGGCGCACAACGCCACCATTCCCGTCATCAACGGCCTGACCAAGTGGTCGCATCCCTGCCAGGTGATGGCCGATGTGCTGACGTTTGAAGAGCATCGCGGCCCGATCAAGGGCGCGCATGTCGCCTGGACCGGCGATGGCAACAATGTGCTGACCTCGTGGATTCACGCGGCGGTGAAGTTCGGCTTCAAGCTGGATGTCGCTTCTCCCCGCGAACTGCCGGTGGACCCGGAAGTGCTGGACTGGGCCTCGTCCAGCAATCTCGTCAGCTTCGGCACCGACCCGGAAGCGGCGGTGAAGGGGGCGGACTGCATCGTCACCGACACCTGGGTCTCGATGGGCGACGACAACGCCACCAAGCGGCGCACCCTGCTCAAGCCCTATCAGGTCAATGAGCAGCTGATGGACTTGGCGGCGAAGGACGCGCTGTTCATGCACTGCCTGCCCGCCCATCGTGGCGACGAGGTCACCGACGCGATAATTGACGGCCCGCACAGCGTGGTCTGGGACGAGGCCGAGAACCGTCTCCATGCTCAGAAGGCCATCCTGGCCTGGGCGCTGTCTTGAACAGGCGCGGGTAAGCGCCATATTGGCCTGATGCCCCAGACTTACGGCGATTTTGTCCTGCCGTTCGACATTCCCAAGGCGGGGGTGCGCGGACGGTTGGTGCGGCTGGACGCAAGTTCCGCCCGCGCCCTGTCGGCCCATGCCCTGCCGGAAGACGCCGCCCGGGTGGCGGGCGAAGCGCTGGCGCTGACGTCGCTGCTGGGTTCCGCCTTGAAGCTGGACGGACGGCTGACGCTGCAGACCAAGTCGGACGGGCCGCTCGATCTGGTCACGGTGGATTACTACGGCGCTGAAGAAGAAAAGCCGCGCGGCGTGCGCGCCTTCGGCCGCCTGGATGCGGATCGTTTCACGGCCCGCCCCGAAAAGGATTTCGCGGCGTTGGTGGGGCAGGGGGCGATGGCCATCACCATCGAGCCGCGGGTTGGCGGCCAGACCTGGCAGGGCGTGACGCCGCTATCGCCGGAAGGCGTCGCGGCTTCCGCCGAAACCTATTTCGCCCAGTCGGAGCAGTTGCCCACCGCGCTGCGCCTCGCCGCCGCGCCGCTGTTCGTCGCGGGCGACAAGGCTCCCCATTGGCGCGCCGGTGGGCTGATGCTGCAGATGACGCCGGAGGCGAGCAAGCAGGCCGCACCGGAGGACCGAAGCACCAGCGACGATTGGGAGCGGCTGTCGCTGCTGATGAAGACGGTGGAGGATCTGGAACTGGTGGATACCGCGCTGGCGCCGGAAACCCTGTTGTGGCGGCTGTTCCATGAGGACGAGGTGCGGGTGCATCCGGCCGAGCCGGTGGTCTTCCGCTGCGACTGCGACGCCTCGCGCATCGCCCGCATCCTCAAGGGCTATTCCGTGCAGGAACGCGCCGGCCTGGCCGATCCCGACGGCGTCATAAGGGCGTCATGCGAGTTTTGCGGCGCCGTCCACGAGATCAAGCCGGACGCGCTGGCCTAGGCGTTCGACGGGCCGAAGGTCCACTGGACCTTCGGCTAACCCGCCTCACCTTTCGCGATCACTTTCCTGAGAAACGCCTCGCAGGCATCCAGTTCGCTTAACGCGATCCACTCATCCGTCTTGTGCGCCTGCTCGATCGAGCCGGGGCCGCAGATCACCGCCGGAATGCCGTAATTCTGGAAATGCCCGGCCTCGGTGCCATAGCTCACCGCGTCCACCCGGTTGGCGCCGGTGAGTTCGCGCGCCAGCGCCACGGCGGGGGAATCCTCGTCCATCTTCAGGCCGGGATAAAAAGCGTGCATCCGGGTGCGGAAGGCCGCCTCTGCCACCCGCGCCCGGTATTTCGGCAATATCTCGCCGGCCGCACGCTCTTCCACGCGCGCCAGGATCTTCCGTGGATCGCGGTCGGGCAGGAAGCGATATTCCCAGGTAACCTCGGCCTCGCGCGCCAGGATGTTCACCGCCGTGCCGCCCTGCACCACCGTCGCCTGCACGGTGGAATGCGGCGGGTCGAAGCGCGGATCGGGATCGGCGCGCAGTTCATTCCACACAGAGTCCAGCAGGACGATGAACTCGCCCGCCATCATCACGGCGTTGGCGCCGCGTTCGGGGGCGCTCGAATGGCCTTCCTGGCCGCACGCGTGCGTTACCATCTTGGTGCCGCCCTTGTGCGCCCCCACCACCTTCATCAGCGTCGGCTCGCCGATGATCGCCAGGGCGGGCTTGATGCCTTGCGCCTTCAGATCGTCCAGCAGGCCGGTGACGCCGACGCAGCCGACTTCCTCGTCATAGGACAGCGCAAGATGCAACGGCCGTTTCAATTTCGCCTTGGTGATATCCGGCAGCAGCGACAAGGCCACGGCGATGAAGCTTTTCATGTCGCTGGTGCCGCGCCCGAACAGCTTGCCGTCGCGCACCTCCGCCGCGAAAGGATCGGAGGACCAGTCCTGCCCGTCCACCGGCACCACATCGGTATGGCCCGACAGCACAATGCCGCCGTCACCGTCCGGGCCGAAAGTGGCGAAGAGATTGGCCTTGGCGCCGCTGGCGTCATGGGTGCGGCGGCAGCGCCCGCCCGCCTGTTCGATCAGGCCCTGGACGAAATCTATCAGCACCAGGTTGGAGCCGCGGCTGGTGGTATCGAAGGCGATCAGCGCCTTCGCCAGTTGGACCGCGGCCTCACTCATCGATCGGCGCTGGAAACGGGATTGCCGATGATGTTGAGGAATTCCCGCCGCGTGTCGGAATTATCGCGGAAGGCGCCCAGCATGGTCGAGGTCACCATGGTGACGCCGGTCTTGTGCACGCCGCGGGTGGTCATGCACTGGTGCGCCGCCTCGATCACCACCGCCACGCCTTTGGGCTCCAGCACTTTCTGGATGCAGTGGGCGATCTGGGCGTTCATCTTCTCCTGCACCTGCAGGCGGCGGGCAAAGGCCTCCACCACCCGCGCCAACTTGGAGATGCCCACCACTCGCCGCGTCGGCAGATAGCCGACATGAGCGCGGCCGATGATGGGGGCGAGATGATGTTCGCAATGACTCTCGAAACGTATGTCCTTGAGGATCACCATGTCGTCATAGCCCGCCACTTCCTCGAAGGTGCGGGCGAGATAGGCTTGCGGGTCCTGGTCATAGCCGCTGAACCAGTCCTCGAACGCTTTCGCCACCCGCTTGGGTGTGTCCACCAGTCCTTCGCGCGCCGGATTGTCACCCGCCCAGCGCAGCAGGGTGTGCACCGCCGCTTCCGCTTCCTCGCGGCTGGGGCGATCGGGGGCGGTTTTCGCGCAAGGGTTGCTGTAGTCGATGGGAGGAGGCATGGGGCCGTCCGCTGGAAAAACCGATTAAACGCGCCGAAGCGGGGCGGTTTCAACCACAAGATAAGCAGGGCTTAGTGAACGGGGCTTATTTATTGGTCGCGCGACCGGACGGAAAACCGGGAAGTCCACTTTTCCTAGCCGCGGCTCCTAATGAATCTGCCGCCGCTCATAGGGGCTTTCCAGCAGGAAGGCCGGGATTTGCGCATCGAATTCCTCGCCCGAGGCGCTCACCATCTTGTAGCACCCCACCATATGGCCGGAAGCGGTCTCCAGCGGGCAGCCGCTGGTGTACTCGAAGCTCTCGCCCGGTCCGATCACCGGCTGGGCGCCGACCACGCCGGGGCCGCGCACTTCATGGGTGCGGCCGTCGCCATCGGTGATCAGCCAGATGCGCGACATCAGCTGCACCGGCTCCTGGCCCTTGTTCTCGATGGTGATGGTGTAGGACCAGACATAACGGTCGTCTTCCGGGTCCGACTGGTCGTCGAGATAAGCCGGCTTCACCGCCACACGGATGGAGCGGGTCTCGCGCTCATAGCGGCCCGCATCGCCATTGCGGCGGCCGGTATTGCGGCGGCGATTTTCCTGTTCCTGCATCGGCTCAGTATGGCGAGGCGGATACTGACACCGCAAGCGACGTTTCGGCGCAGGTGACAGTAAGGTTAGCAGTGCGCGGGGCGGAAAGTTCCAGATTTTCCGATAACTGGACTTAACGTGGCTCGACCATGACGGCGGTCTTGACGGAATTGGCGATAAAACAGGCTTCGTGCGCCAGATGGTGGATTTCCGCCAATGTTTCCGCAGGGGCAGCGGCCCGCACCTTGGGCCGCAGCGTCACCCGCGCCATCCACCACTTGCCATCTTCATTCTCCAGCCAGCCGGTGGCTTCGTCGTCATAGGCCTCGACGGTGATTTTCTTCTTGGCGCAGATCGCCAGGAAACTCAGCATGTGGCAGGACGAAAGCGCCGCCACCAGCAGGTCCTCGGGATCGCCTTTCGACGGATCGCCGCGATAGTGAGGCGAGGCCGAGAACATCATCGGCGCGCCATTCTTGAAGGCGATGGTGTGATTGCGCGGATAGGCTTCATAGGTGAAGGGCACGTCGCCCTTGAACCATTTCAGCGTGATGCGGTGCTCCGCCATCACGCCACCTTCAAGGCTTGCTCAAGGTCTTCGCAAAGATCGTCCGGATCTTCCAGTCCGACCGACAGGCGCAGCAATCCGCTGGTGACACCCTGGGCGGCGCGCGCTTCCGGCGTCAGCTTCTGGTGGGTGGTGGTCTCCGGATGGGTGATCAGGCTCTTGGCGTCGCCGAAATTGTTCGAGACGTCGATCAGTCCCAGCGCATTGGAGAGGCGGAAGGCTGCGCCTTTGCCGCCTTCGACCTCGAAACTAACGACGCCGCCGCCGCCGGACATCTGGGCGCGGGCGAGATTGTGCTGCGGATGGTCGGGGTGGAAGGGGTAGAGCACCTTGCGCACCTTCTTCTGCTGGCTGAGGAAACCGACGACCTTCTCGGCATTCTCGCAATGGGCTTTTGTCCGCAGCCCCAGCGTCTCCAGGCTTTTCAAATGCAGCCAGGCATTGAAAGGGCTGATGGTGGGGCCGGTGTTGCGCAGGAACTGCTGCAGATTCTCATCCAGCAGATCCTGATGGCAAAGGATCATACCGCCCAGGGCGCGGCCCTGGCCGTCGATCCATTTGGTGGTGGAATGGACCACGATATGGGCGCCGAATTCCATCGGCCGCTGCAGCGCCGGGCTGGCCAAGGCATTGTCCACGACCAGGCGGGCGCCGGCGCTGTCGGCCAGAGCGGCGATCGCCTTGATGTCGAAAACCGCCAGCGTGGGATTGGAGGGCGTCTCCAGGAAGAACATTTTCGTGGTGGGCCGGATCGCCGCCGCCCAGGCTTTGAGATCGCCGCCATCCACGAACGTCGTCTCGATGCCGAAACGCGACAGCACCGTTTCCAGCACATAGCGGCAGGAGCCGAACAGGGCGTCGGCGGAAACGACATGGTCGCCGGTCTTGAGCGTGCCCAGGAAGACGGCGCTGACGGCGGCCATGCCGGTGGCGGTGGCACGCCCCACCGGCGCGCCTTCCATCGCCGCCAGGCGCTGCTCGAACATGGTGACGGTGGGATTGGCGAGGCGAGAATATTGATAGCCGGGGCTTTCGCCCTTGAAGCGGGCTTCGCCTTCCTCGGCATTCTCATAGGCATAGCCGGCGGTGAAGATCAGCGGCTCGCAGGTCTCCTGGAAAGACGTGCGGGTCTGCCCGCCGCGCACCGCCTGGGTGCGCTTGCGCCATTTGCCGGGTTTCTTGTTGGTCGTCATGGCTTTACCGCCCGAAAGGAAGGTTTTGTGACGCGCTTGCCGGGTCCGGGTCAAGCTTTTAGGGTGCGTCGGCCCTATGCGGGATTTGCAAGCCTTTGCGCCGCCTTCTGCTCCTCCGACATGCCAAGGCCGAGCCCGGCGCCGCCGAGCAGGAAGATCATGACCGCACCCTGACCGAACGGGGCCACGCCGACGCCGCCGCCATGGCGCGCTATCTCAAGAAGCAGGGCTACATTCCCTCCCGCATTCTCTGCTCGACCAGCCTGCGCACGGTACAGACGACAGAGCCGGTGCTGGCGGCGGCGCCCGCGCCGGTGGACTATCTTGCCGCGATCTATCTGGCGCCGCCAGGCAGGCTCATCGCCCTGGCGCAGGACGCCGCCGACGCCGACAAGGTGCTGATGCTGGTGGGTCACAATCCGGGCCTGGAGCAATGCGCGGCGCTGCTGGCGCGCGAGGCGGTCAAGCCGAAGGAAGCGCATCGCCATGACGTGATGGAGGAGAAATTCCCCACCGCCGCCCTGGCAGTACTGGATTTCGACATCGCGAATTGGAAGAAGCTGTCACTGGGCACCGGCAAGCTGGTGGATTTCGTCCGCCCGCGGGATTTGTAGCGCCATCGCCATTTCTTGGGGCATGACGTAGAATGGCCGCAACAAGGGAGATCGCCATGAAGCTTCCCCTCGCGCTGTTCGCCGTTTTTCTGTTTTCGACCGCCGCCATCGCCGCCGACACCAAACCCGCCAAGCCCAAGCCCTGCCCCAAGGGCCAGGTCGCCACCACCAGCAAGATTACAGGCGAGCAGGTCTGCTTCGCGATGCAGATGATGATCGCTCCGGGTCAGGCGGCGCCTATGGACACAGCGGCCAAGTCCAAACCCAAGCCCAAACAAAACTGAGCGCGCTTTTACGACCTCAGGACTTTGTCGCCCACCAGCAGCCGCTTCCAGCCAAACGCGATCTCCGGCGTCTCTTCGCCCATGACTCGGGTGACGCGGTTGCCGACGCGCCGCCCGCCCATCGCCTCGTAGAAGAAGCAGGCATTGTTGCGGGCATGGGCCCAGATCACGCAGGAGCGGTATTTCTTCTCCGCCAGCGCCGCGAAGGAGGCCGCCAGCAGCGTCCGTCCCGTGCCGCGGCCCAAGAAGGAGGGATCGACATAGAGGGTGTAGATTTCGCCATCCAGGCCGAGGCCCTTGTCGCGCGCCGGCCCCAGGCTTGCCAGCCCGATCGGCCCGAAATGCGAATCTTCCGCGATCAGCACCGCGCCCGGCCCGCGCATGGTCTGCTGCCAGCGCGCCGCTTGGCCCTTGTGGGACATGGCGGAGAGCAGGGAATGCGGAAGAATGTCGGCGTAGGTATCCTGCCAGGACTCGATATAGATGCGCGCGAGGTCTGCGGCATCAGAAGGCCGCGCTTGCCTTACGCTCAGCGCGAGATCGTCCATACGCAAAGCATTATCCAAGCCCGCCCGTCACGCAAGCGTCATTTTGAATTTATTTTCGTCGCGCGGCCGACGAAAAACCGCTCCACACTTTTCCTGGCCGCCGCTCCGCAAAAATTATTTCTGCTGATTGCAACGTTCAGCCATCATTCAGCCAACAATCGGCTTGTCCTGAATCTTGGCGAGGAATTTCGCATTCTGCTCGCCGCCCTGGCCATAAGGCTTGGCGGTGGACCAGTCTGCGATCTCGCCCAGATGCGCGGCAATATCCTCCGCCGTGGCGGCGTGGCCGAGATTGACGCCGTCCGTCTCCTCCAGCCGTGCCGCGGCGAAGACGCCCGCCGCCGCGGTGAGAATCAGTCCCGACGGCGCGTCCTCGCTGGCCAGATACGCCACCGCGGGCGAGATGTACTCTGGCTTGAGCATTTCCTGAATCGCGGGCGGCAGCAGCGCCTCGGTCATGCGGGTGGCCGCCACTGGGCAGATGGCGTTGACCTTGATGTTGTCTTTGGCGCCTTCCAGCTTCAGCGAATGCATGAAGCCGACCAGCGAGGCCTTGGCCGCGCCGTAATTGGTCTGGCCGAAATTGCCATACAGGCCGGTGGAGGAGGTGGTGACGACAATGCGCCCGTATTTCTGGGCCTTCATGATCTCCCACATTGCCCGGGCGGGCTTCACCGTGCCCATCAGATGCACCGCCATCACGGCTTCGAAATCCTTGAGTTCCATCTTGCCGAAGCTTTTGTCGCGCAGGATGCCAGCATTGGCGATCAGCACATCGATCCGGCCCCAGGAATCCATGGTCTGCTTGACCAGATGCGCCACGCCGGCATCGTCCGAAACCGAGGCGCCGTTGGCGATGGCTTCGCCGCCCGCCGCCTTGATCTCGGCCACCACTTTCTCGGCTGCTGCGGAACTGCCGCCGCTGCCGTCCAGCGCGCCGCCCAGATCGTTGACCACCACCTTGCCGCCGCGCCGCGCCAGTTCCAGGGCATGACAGCGTCCCAAGCCGCCTCCCGCGCCTGTCACAATTGCAACCTTGCCGGCGAAGGAGATGGTCATGGCGGTTTCCTTGCTTATGTAATGCCCGATGCTGGCGCGCCTAAGCGCGGGCGGTCAAGCCGCCGCCTGAGCCATTTTGCAGCCGGTTTCTCCACCCATTCCGCCAGCATGCCGCCCCAGACGGCGCAAACCAGCACCAGCAGCGTGGGTTCCAGCCACCACATCAGGGTGGAGAATTTTTCACCCAGCACCAGCGCGTCCGGCGCGGGATAGAATCGCTGCTGGGCGATGCGCAGATATTGCAGCCAGACGGTCTGGCCGAGATAGATGGCGTAGGACCAGTCGCCCAGCGTTTGCGGCAGGCGCAGTTTCAGGAGATCGGCCACCACGCCCTTGTCGAAGGCCAGCGCCAGGATCATCGCCTGCATCGGCAGCACGGCGAGGATGTCGTATTTTGTGTGCGACCAGCCGAAATGTGTGGCGACATAGAAAAACGCGCCGATCAGCCCTATCTGGATCAGGCTGAAGATCCAGGCAGGCCCGCCGCGCATGTTGCGGAACAGCACCGCCATCCCGGCGCCGACGGCGAAATCCGCCACGCCCCGCAGCACGCCATTGTGATAGGTGATGTCCAGCCCGTGCGCGGAACCCGCCGTCAGCGCCAGCAGGCCCGCGAGGCCCGCCGTCACCAGCCCGACGCCGCGCCACACGCCGCCATTCTGCGCCTTGAGCAAGAGCGGAAACAGCAGGCAGAGGGCGAACTCGACGCTGACGAACCAGGAGACGCCGTTCCAGGTGAGATAGTTCAGCGTGTTCCAGCTCTGCACCAGGAAGAGGCTGAGGAAAAAACCCTTGGCGTCTACCATCGGGTGGTATTGTAGGTCGTAGATGGAGCGGTAGCCGCCCAGCATCGCCGCCTCGCGCGCACCCACGACCAGCAGCAGCAGCAGCAGCAGCAGGAACAGATGCAGGGGATAAAGCCGCAGCAGCCGCGCCTTGAGGAAGCCGAAGTAACCCTTGCGCGTCCACAACTCCCGAACCCGCGCGCCATAGACATGGGTGAGGATGAAACCGGAAAGGGCGAAGAAGAACTCGACCCAGAGATAGCCGCGCGTCGCCACCAGATCGAGCAGCCTGATGCCGGAATAGTGATGCCCTTCACTGAAATGGAAGAGCACGATCAGCAGCGGCGGCACCGCGCGTGCACCTGCCAGCGCCGCGATGGTGGCAGGTTTGCTTCTGGCTGCTTGTGATCCCATCCCGGCGCGGATTCTAGCCGCACTGGAGAGGTCTGTCATGGCGCGCCGGGCGAAAAGCTGTAAGCTGATTGCGGTTTTCGGGCTTCGGGGCATTCATGGACGCGCTTCTTCCACATCTGCAGTCCGTGCTGGGGATCGTGGCGATCATCGCCGTGGCCTGGGCCGTCTCCGAAGACCGCAAGGCCTTCGACTGGCGCATCGTCGCCGGCGGGCTGGGGCTGCAACTGGGCCTGGCGCTGCTGCTGCGCATGGTGCCGTTGGCGCGCGACGTGCTGTTCGGCCTCAATGGCGCCGTCACCGCCCTGACGACCGCCACAAGGGCGGGCACCATCTTCGTCTTCGGCTATCTCGGCGGCGGTGATCCGCCTTTCGCCGTCTCCAACGCCGGCAACCTCACTACCCTGGCTTTCACCATCCTGCCGCTGATCATGACCATTTCGGCGCTGTCAGCGGTGCTGTGGCATTGGGGCATATTGGGCGCCATCGTCCGCGCCATGGCCTATGTGCTGCGCCGGGTGATGGGCATTGGCGGCGCCGTCGGCTTGGGCGCGGCGGCCACCGTCTTCCTGGGCAACATCGAAGGCCAGCTGGTGATCCGGCCCTATCTGGCGCGGATGAGCCGCACCGAACTCTTCATCCTGATGACCACCGGGTTGGCGGTGATCGCCGGCACCGTCTTTGTGCTTTACGCTACCATCCTGGGGCCGGTGCTGCCGGGCGCGCTGGGTCATCTGCTGGTGGCCTCGATGATGTCGCTGCCCGCCGCCATCATGCTGGCCCGCATCATGGTGCCCGGCAATGCCGATACCGACGACAGCGGCGGCGAAGGCCACAAATACCGTTCCACCATGGATGCGCTGGCCGATGGCACCTGGGGCGGCGCGCGCATCTTCGCCCAAGTCATCGCCATGCTGTTGGTGACGGTGGCGATGGTGGCGCTGGTCAACATCATCCTGGCGCAATTGCCGTCGTTGGGCGGAACGCCGCTGACGCTGGAGCGCATCCTGGGCTGGGTCTTCGCGCCGGTGGTCTGGCTCTATGGCGTGCCCTGGTCCGAGGCGGTGACGGCGGGCGGCTTGATGGGCACCAAGATCGTGCTCAACGAACTTATTTCATATTTGAATCTTTCCCGGATGCCGCCGGGCACGCTCGACCCGCGCGCCACCCAGATCATGGTCTATGCCATGTGCGGCTTCGCCAACCTGGCTTCGGTCGGCATCCTGATCGCCGGTATGGGCGCCCTGGTTCCCGAACGGCGGGACGAAATCGTCCCCCTGGCGCTCAAGGCGCTGCTGTCGGGGGCGATGGCGTCGGGCCTTTCTGGCTGCATCATCGGGATGTTGCCTCTTTGACCTAGTCTGGCTGGGTACCGTGACGGCGGCAGCGAACCGCGCTAGTAAGGCGGCATGCTGATGCACAAGGCCGCCTTGGCCGCTGAGTCGCGGGGCGATATCCTGCCGCCGGGCCGCCTGGACGCTGAACTGGCCCGGGCGGGTATCGCCATGTGGCGGGCGCTGAAAGACGAGGGGCGCTTTCCCAGCCGCGCCCGCATGACCTCTTGCCTGACAAAGCCGCTACGCGATGGCAGCTTCCTGGTCGAGGTGCTGGAGGGCGGCGCGGATTACCGCTACCGCGATGTCGGCGCCACCCTGGTCAAGGGCTTCCACGCCGATTTTTCCGGCCGCCATCTTTCCGAGATCATCACCGGCGCGCCCCGCTTCGGCCTGGGCGTCAAGATGCTGTACGAAATGGTGCGGGCCGGCGGCGAGCCGCTGGGCTATCGCGGTTGGGTGGGCGAAGACCTGCCGGGCGCGGGTTTCGTCCATCACGAAAGCGCCATCCTGCCGCTGGGCGAGGAGACTGTGGTCGATCATCTCCTGGTGGTCAGTTCGCTGGTGCTGCGCCATTCGGGCTAGCATACTCCCCGCATGAGATTTGCCGCTCTGTTGCTGGTCACGGTCCTGACGGGCTGCGCCGCCGTCACCGCGCCGCCCGGCCCCGGCCCCGGCCCCGCCACGCCCCTGCTGGCGGATGCCGGCCTCACCGCCCGCGACGGCATGGTGCTGCCGCTGCGCCATTGGGGGCCGCTGGACCATCCGCGCGCCATCGTCATCGCCCTGCATGGCATGAGCGACTATGCCAACGGGTTCGCCATGCCGGGCGAGGAATGGGCGAAGCGGGACATCCTCACCCTGGCCTATGACCAGCGCGGCTTCGGCGCCGCGCCCAATCCTGGCCTCTGGGCGGGGGCGGATGTCATGCGCGACGATCTGCGCGACGCGGTGGCGGCGGCGCATGTGCGCTGGCCGGGCGTCCCGGTTTTCGCGCTGGGCGAAAGCATGGGCGGAGCGGTGGTGCTGACCGCGCTGGAACAGAAGCTTGATGTGCGTGGCGTCATCCTGGTGGCGCCTGCGGTGTGGTCGCGGGGCGACATGCCGCTGCTCTATCGCGCCGCCCTGTTCTTCGCCGCCCATTTCATGCCGGGACTGGTGTTGTCGAACAGTGCGGCGAGCCATGTTGTAACCATTTATCCTTCCGATAACATCGAGATGCTGCGGGCGATGGGCCGCGATCCCCTGGTGCAGCACAAGACCCGCGCCGACGCCGTATTTGGTCTCACCAATCTGATGGACGAGGCCCGCACCGCGCCGGAGCGCATCACGCCATCGCCGCCGATGCTGTTGACCTATGGCGCCAAGGACCAGGTGATTCCGGCGCCACCGACCGAAGCGGTGATCGCGGCGCTGGGATCGCGCGCGGACGTGCGCCATTACGACAATGGCTATCACATGCTGCTGCGCGGCCTGGACCGTGCCCGGCCGACGCAAGACATCGCCACTTGGGTCGCAACGGAAAGCCGGCCCTGACGTTACCTAGCGGAACCTTTCGCGGAGAAAACTCATGACCGGAACTCTCAAGGATGTGCGCGACCAGAAAGCGCAGCCGCGCGTCACATCCGACCTCAATGACGTCAAGTTCGCGGGCGATGAAAACCGCAAAGTGATGCCCAGTTCGGGCAAGCTCGTCACGCCCGACCCCGGCAATGTGCCGGAAGGGCAGACAACCAAGGGCTAGTTGCCTTTTTGCCGTAAAGACCCGTGCGGCTCTTTCTTGGATAAAGGGGCGCCGCGCGGGTTTTTGCATTTGCGAGAACGCGGGAACTTCAGGCATAAGCGGCCCATGCCCAGGCTCGCCAGCCCCCATGTTGTCAACATCGCGGATTTGCGCGCCCTGGCCCGCAAGCGCCTGCCCAATGCCGCCTTCGATTATCTCGACGGCGCCGCCGAAGGCGAGGTGACGGCACGGGACAATGTCGCCGCTTTTTCCGAAGTGATCTTCAAGCCGCGTCAGGCGGTGATGACCAATCCTGATCTTTCCATTCGGATTTTGGGACAGGATCTCGCCGCGCCTTTTATCCTTTCGCCCATCGGCTATTCCCGCATGCTGCATCCGCGCGGCGAACTGGCGGGCGCGGGCGGGGCCAGGCGCGCCGGCACCGGCTATATCCTTTCCACCATCTCCGGCCATCCGCTGGAGAAGGTGCGGGAGCAGAACGACAAGGTCTTTTTCCAGGTTTATCTGATGGGCGGGCAGGCAGCGACGCTGCGTGCCTTCGAACGGGCGAAGACTCTCGGCTACAAGGGCCTTTTCGTCACCATCGACACCGCCATGGCGGGCATGCGCGAACGCGATCATCGCAACGGCATGGGGCCGCTGATGGCGCGCGCGCTGCTGCCCAAGCTGCCCTATCTGCCGGAGATCATGAGCCACCCGCGCTGGCTGTTCCGCTTCCTGGTTGATGGTGGCATGCCCGGGCTGCCCAATGTCGTCACCGAAAGCGGACCGCTGGCCGCCACTGATGTCGGCCGTGCCCTGACCAACGCCCATGTCTGCTGGGAAGATTTGAAATGGATTCGCCAGGCCTGGGACGGCCCGGTGGTGATCAAGGGCGTGATGGGACCGGAAGACGCCCAGCGCGCGGTGGACGAGGGTGCGGACGGTATCGTCGTCTCCAACCATGCCGGACGGCAGCTTGACGGCGTCGCCGGAACGTTGCGGGTGCTGCCCGGCATTGTCGACAAGGTGAAAGGCAAGACCGCCATCATCTTCGATGGCGGCATCCGCCGTGGCGGCGACATCGCCAAGGCGCTTTGCCTGGGGGCGGAAGCGGTGCTGGTGGGGCGGGCTTATGCTTACGGGATGGCGGCGGCGGGCGATGCCGGTGTCGACCGCGCCCTGGAAATCCTCAAGGCCGATCTTGTCCGAACCATGAAGCTGCTTGGCGCCAATAATGTGAAGGACCTGACGCGCGAGCTGGTGGCGCTGAAACCGGGCTTCCGGATCGACTGATGACACATCCCGCCATCAACATCGCAGACCTGCGCGAGGGCGCGCGCCGCCGCCTGCCGCGCGCCGTGTTCGACTATCTCGACGGCACCGCCGATGACGGCGTCACCGGCCGCGATAACATCGCCGCTTTTTCCGAAGTGGTGTTCCAGCCGCGCCAGGCCCTGACGGTCACGCCCGATCTCTCCACCCATATCCTGGGCCTGGACCTTGCCATGCCCTTCATGCCGGGGCCGGTGGGCTATTGCCGGTTGCTGCATCCGCGTGGCGACTATGCCGCCGCCGGCGCGGCGGAGCGCATGGGCACCGGCTATGTCCTGGCCACCGGCGCCGGCACGGCGATGGAGGAGGTGGCGAAGCTCAACCGCAACCTGTTCTACCAGGTCTACAAGATCGGCGGCCGCGCCTGCGCCGAGCGCGCCATCGCGCGCGCTCAGGCGCTGGGGCTGAAGGGCCTGGTCCTCACCATCGACACGCCAGTCAGCGGCAACCGCGAGCGCGATCCCAAGAATGGCATGGCGGCGCTGATGGGGCGGCATTGGCTGCCCAAGATTCCTTACGTGCCCGAGATCATGAGCCATCCGCGCTGGCTGGCGCGCTTCATGCTCGATGGCGGCACCCCGCCCATGCCCAATGTGCGCGGCGTGGACGGCAAGGCGCTGCCTGCCGTCGATGTGGCCGACGCGCTGGCCCAGGCCAACATTCTCTGGGACGATCTTGGCTGGGTAAGAAAGCTCTGGAGCGGCCCGATCCTGATCAAGGGCGTGATGACGGCGGGCGATGCGCGCCGCGCAGTGGAGGAGGGGGCGGACGGCATCGTCATCTCCAACCATGGCGGGCGGCAACTGGATTGTGTCGCGGCGTCGCTGCGCGTGCTGCCTGGCATCGCTGAAGCGGTGAAGGGCAAGACCGCGATCCTGTTCGACAGCGGCATCCGCCGCGGCGGCGACATCGTCAAGGCGCTTTGCCTGGGCGCGGACGCGGTGCTGGTGGGGCGCGCCTATGCCTATGGGTTGGCGGCCGCAGGCGATGCCGGTGTGACGCGGGCGCTGGAAATCCTGCGCACCGATGTGGTGCGAACCATGAAGCTGCTGGGCGCGGCGACAGTGAAGGACCTCAGGTCCGAACTGTTGCGCCTGCCGCCTGACTTTCGCGTGGACTGACTACCAGCCCTTATCTCCAAAGTGCGCCGAGTAAAGTGGCCCGGCTTCCTGGCGGATATCGGTGCCCAGCTTCGCGCCCAGCGCCATGGCGGCGCCCATTGTGGCGGCGGCGTCGCCTTCCCGCCGCCAGCGATGCTTGCCGTCGGGCGTCAGCACTTCACCGATGAAACGCAGCCGCCCGCCTTCGAGCTGCGCCAGCGCGGCGATCGGTGTGCGGCAGGAGCCGTCCAGCGCGGCCAGAAAGGCGCGTTCCGCCGCCGTGGCGATGTTGAATTCGGCGATGTCCAGCAGTTTCAATTCGGCCAGCGTGCCAGTGTCGCCGGCCCGCGCCGTGATCGCCAGCGCCCCCTGCGCCGGGGCGGGCGGCATGACGTCCACATCAACCACACTGGCGGCGTGGCGTTCCAGCCCCAGTCGTTTCAGCCCCGCCAGCGCCAGATAGGTGGCGTCGAAAGCGCCGCTTTCGATTTTCTGCAGCCGCGTCTCCACCCGCCCGCGCAGCAATTCCACTTTCAGGTCCGGGCGCAGATGCAGAGTCTGCGCCTGTCGCCGCAGGCTCGCGGTGCCGATAGTGGCGTCCGCCGGCAAATCGGCCAGCGTTTTTGCTTTCAAGGCGATGAAGCCGTCGCGCGGGTCTTCGCGGGATGGCACCGCCCCCAGCACGATGCCCTCCGGCAGCCGCGTCGGCAGATCCTTCATGGAATGGACGGCGCAATCAATCCGCCCGTCCAGCAGGGCCTCATCCAGTTCCTTGGTGAAGAGCCCCTTGCCGCCCGCTTCCTGCAGCCGGCCGGTGATGCGGTCGCCGCTGGTCATGAAACTCTGGATGGCGCTTTCGTCCGCGCCCAGCATTTTCGCCACCAATCGCGCCTGCGTCAGCGCCAGGGGTGAACCGCGCGAGCCGAGAATCATGCCCACTCCGCAATCGGCGGCATGGAGGAGAGGATGCTCTCGACATTGCCGCCGGTCTTGAGGCCGAAAGTGGTGCCGCGGTCATAAAGCAGGTTGAATTCGACATAGCGGCCGCGCCACTTGGCCTGCTCATGGCGTTCGGCCTCGCTCCAGCGTGTCCCCATGCTCCCGCGCACGATTTGCGGATAGATACGCCGGAAGGCCTCGCCCACCCCCTGCGTGAAGGCGAAATCCTTTTCCCAGTCACCCGACTGGTGATGGTCGTAGAAAATGCCGCCGACGCCGCGCGGCTCACCGCGATGTGGCAGCCAGAAATATTCGTCGGCCCATTTCTTGTATTTGGCATGCCAGCCGGCGTCGAAAGGATCGCAGGCCGCCTTCATCGCGGCATGGAACGCCACGGCGTCGGGATGATCCTCGCGCCGTGCCGTATCCAGGGTGGGATTGAGATCGGCGCCGCCGCCGAACCAGCTTTCGCTGGTGACGATCATGCGGGTGTTCATGTGCACGGCGGGAACGCGCGGGTTCTTTATATGGGCGATCAGGCTGATGCCGCTGGCCCAGAACATCCGGTCCTCGCCCACCCCTTTCACCTGTTTAGCGAATTCCGGCGAGAGCTGGCCGAAGACGGTGGAGGTGTGCACACCCACCTTCTCGAACAGCCGCCCGCGCATCATCCCCATCACGCCGCCGCCCTGGTCTTCGCCGTTTTCGCCCTTGGCCCGCTGCCATGGCTTCTTGACGAAGCGTCCGGCGTCACCGGGATAGAGCGCGGTGGATGCTTCCTCTTCCAGCGCCTCGAAATCCGCCACGATGCTGTCACGCAGCGTTTCGAACCAGGCGCGGGCCTTGTTTTTGCGGGTCTCGTCCATGGCGCGGGACACTGGCCCATGGTCCTTTCGGGGTCAATTCGGTGGCTTGCGCACCCTGTCGCGGCACGGGATCATGCGGAAAAACCGGGGGAGCGCATGGCAACGACACGGCGGCAGGTTCTGGGCGGCCTGGCGGCGCTGGCGGCAGCACCGCAGGCTTTGGCGCAGGGCACGGCAAAACTCGCTTTCGCCCTGCCGGACGGCGCCTGCGACTGCCATCATCATCTCTACGATCCGCGCTGGGCCTATCTGCCCGACGCCATCAACAAGCCGCCCTTCGCCACCCTCGCCGATTATCGCCGCCAGGTGCTGAAGCGGCTGGGCTTCAGCCGCCATGTCATCGTCCAACCTTCCACCTATGGCCTCAACAATGGCTGCCTGGTCGATGCGCTGGGCCAGGAAGGCGATCATGCCCGCGGCGTCGCGGTGGTGGGCGCCTCGGTCACCGACGCCGAACTCAAGCGCCTGCATGCCGCAGGCGTGCGCGGCACCCGCATCCAGTATGGGTTGGGCGATCCGGTGAAGATCCCGGAGATCGAGCCGCTGGCCCGCCGCATCGCCAGGCTGGGCTGGCATATCCAGTTCAACATGACGCCGCCGCAGTATCTCGAGCATGAGGCTCTGATCGCGCGCCTGAGAGTGCCGGTGATGCTCGATCACATGGCGCGCGTTGCCAATGTCGGCTCCGAGAATTTCCGCGCCCTGCGCCGCCTGCTCGATGGCGGGAATGTTTGGGTAAAGATTTCCGGCGCCTATCTCTATGGCAAGGCGCCCGGCCCCGATTATGCCGACACCAGCGCGGTGGCCCGCGCCCTGGTGGCAGCGCATCCGGAACGCTGCGTCTGGGGCACCGACTGGTCGCATCCCGACGCTTCCTCCGGCCGGGTGAAGATGCCGGACGACGTCAATCTGGTGAATCTGTTGGGCCGCTGGGTGCCGGACGCAGCCTTGCGTCACCGCATCCTGGTCGAGAATCCGGAGCGCTTTTACGGCTTCGATCCCAAAAAGCGCCCGAAAGCCGGTTCGCTAGGCTGACCACCACGGGTGGTTGCCGCCGATTATTAAAAAGCGATGGAGCCCAGTGAACCGCCCGCAAGTTTTGCCTTCTATGCTAGCCGCATCGATGGGAGAGGGCATGGCATTGGGCATTCTCAGCGCGCCTAAGACCCGCCGCAAGGCGGAGCGGCGCAAGGTGTTGTGGGGCGCGCGCCTGGCCAATCTCAATGGCGACCGCTATCTGCGCTGCCTGACCAAGGATATTTCCAGCGCCGGGGCGCGGGTGAGCATCGATGAGCAGTTTCTCGACAAGAGCGCCTATTTCCTCGATCTGCGCAACCGCTTCGCCTATGAGGCGCGGGTGGTGTGGCAGCGGCCGCCAGAGATGGGGCTGGAGTTCATCCGCGGCTACCGCTTCGACGAGGTTCCGTCCGAGACGCTGCGCCGCGCCATCGAAAGCGAATACTGAACCCTCAGCGCAGCTGGCTCCAGGCGTCCACTGCCGCCTGCGAAATCCGTCCGGCATAATAGCCCTGGAATGGTACGCGGAACGGCGCTTCGGCGGCCGGCCGCTGCAGTACCGCCGCCAGATTGGCGTTGCGGCCAATGCGGCCTTCCTTCGCCATCTCCAGCACCGCTTCGCGACTGTCCAGGCGTTCCAGCCGTGGCGGGTCGATCTCGGCATAGAGCATCAGAGGAATCCGATAGCCATTGGCCTCGGCCAGGTCCCAGAACAGGGTCGGCTGCAGGGCGTAGAAGCCGTGATCCACCCAGCCGACGAAAGGCGCGTGATGGATCATGAAGCCGCCCGGCCTGGTCAGATTGTGCATGTTGCGAAAAGCCTGGGCGATGTCGAAGACATGTTCCAGCGTCCCGGCATTGTGGACGATGTCGAAGCGCTGACCGATGTCGATCGGCTCGTTAAGGTCCAGCTTGCGCGCCGCCTTGGTGCCACCCAAATCGATGGCGGTGATCGAAGCCGGCGACAGGAAGGCCTGCCAGAAAATCTTGGCCAGCTCCCAGGTGGCTTCGTCTTCCCGCCCCGCCGCCGCGTCCAGCCCCGCCAGCAGTTCGGCGCGTTGTTCCGGCGCGGCGAAGCGGGCGATGTCCTGGCGCAGCACATCCAGGCCGACATCGCCGTACCAGTTGGCCTCGCCGATCTCCAGCAGATCGCCGCCGCGCGGGAACAGCGTCTTTTCCTGCAACGTGCGAATGAGCTGGTATTCGATGACACTGATCGCCACGCGAAGCCCCGTTAAGCGCGGTCAGGGTAGGGCAGAATTCCAGAGGGCGCCATGGTGGGCGCGCCCTGCGCCGCGTATGCGGCGCAAACAAATACACTGGAGCGCCCGCCATCCCTTCGCGGAGTAATGTTGGTTGTACGATGAAAGAAAAA
>Ga0265314_10001386_pt1 | contig 27202 bp, 28 predicted proteins | sample 4126metaG_FD_203106 | JGI IMG/M metagenome (GOLD analysis project Ga0265314, IMG submission 203106) | Rhizosphere microbial communities from Carex aquatilis grown in University of Washington, Seatle, WA, United States - 4-1-26 metaG | ecosystem: Host-associated > Plants > Roots > Rhizosphere >... | reverse complement strand
TCGGCGGAGTAAAGTGGTCCGGCCACGGCCGCGAGCTAGGCGTCCACGGCATCCACGAATTCACCAACATCAAAACCGTCTGGATCGAGGGCAAACTCTAAACATGGCCAAGCTCGGCTATATCGGATTAGGCGTCATGGGCGGCAACATGGTCGAGCGCCTCCTCGACAAAGGCCACACCGTCACCGGCTACAACCGCACCAAATCGAAAGCCCAGCCCCTAATCGACAAAGGCATGAAGTGGGCCGACACCCCCGCCGCCGTCTGCGCCGCCTCCGACGTCATTCTGTCGATGGTCACCAACTCCGGAGCCCTAACCGAAGTCGCTGAAGGCCCGAACGGCGTGCTCAGCGGAATCGGCGCCGGTAAAGTCTGGATCGACATGAGCACCGTCAGCCCCGCCCTCGCGCGCCATCTTGCCGCGAAGGTTCGCGAAAAAGGCTCGGACTTGCTCGACGCCCCAGTCTCCGGCAGCGTCATCACCCTGCAACAAGGAAAACTCTCCGTAATGGTCGGAGGCCGCGCCGAAACCTTCGAGCGCGTCAAACCCCTGCTCCTCGACATCGGACCCAAAGTAACCCACGTTGGCGACAACGGCCTCGCGCTGGTGATGAAGATTTCCTGCAACCTGAGCCTGGCCGTGCAAATGTTAGCCTTCTCCGAAGGCGTCCTACTAGCCGAAAAGAGCGGCATCAAACGCGAAGTAGCCGTCGACGTCCTAACCCACAGCGTAATCGGCTCGCCCATGGTCCAGTATCGCGGCCCCATGGTTTTGAACATGCCGGACGAAGCCTGGTTCAACGTAAATATGATGCAGAAGGATATGCTGCTGGCCCTCGAATTAGGCCGCCAGGTAGACGTCCCCCTGCCGACAACCGCCGTAACCAATGAAATGCTGACAGCCGCCCGAGGCATGGGCCTGGCTGAAAAAGATTTCGCGATTCTGTTCGAAGCGCTAGCCCGCATGGCAGGAGTATCCAAGTAGAAAAATGGGGACACTCTTTCCTGTCCCCGACCCAGCAAGTCTGGTTTGACACATTTCGTTGTAGGGGGACAGGATAGGGTGTCCCTATTTTTTGGAGGTAGTCATGGCAATCAAACATTTCGGATCAATGGCCGTAGATTGGGAGCAGCGCATCAACTTCGATCGCCTCCGCACAGAGCGCCTGGCCCGCGCCAAGTCTCTTTTACAAAAGTCCGAGATGGGCGCGCTCCTGTGCTTCGACATGAACAACGTGCGCTACCTCACGGCGACGCACATCGGCACCTGGGCGCAAGATAAAATCAGCCGCTTCGCCTTACTCGCGCAAAACGACGAACCCATTCTCTGGGACTTCGGCTCGGCCGCCCGCCATCACCAGCAGAACTGCCCCTGGCTGGGCGATCGCTCTCGCGCAGGCATCCCGCTCCTCCGTGGCGCCATGTCGCCCGAAATGGGCCGCGCCGAAGACGTAGCGAAAAAAATCAAGACCGAACTAGAAATGCGCGGCCTGCAAAACGAGCCCGTAGGCATCGACATCGTCGAGCCGCCGATTCTGTTCGCCCTGCAAAAGCTAGGCATCACCGTAATCGACGGCCAGCAGTTGATGTCTGACATCCGCGAAATCAAAACGCAGGATGAAATCCTGCTGCTCAACCACTCCGCCATGATGGTCGACGGTGCCTATCATGAGCTCTACCACGCCATGCGCCCCGGCTTCAAAGAAAACGAAGCCGTCGGTCTCGTGAATAAATATCTGTACGACAACGGCTCCGAATACGTGGAGGGCGTCAATGCCATCTCCGGCGAACGCTGCAGCCCGCACCCCCACGTATTCTCAGACCGCGCCCTCCGCCCCGGCGACCCCGTCTACTACGACATCCTCCATTCCTACATGGGCTATCGCACCTGCTACTACCGCACCTTTACCGTCGGCTACGCACCGCAGGGAATGATCGACGCTTACACGCGCTGCCGCGAATACTTAGACGCCGCCATCGCCCTGGTCAAACCTGGCCGGACCACTGCTGAAATCGCGTCAGTATGGCCTAAAGCGCAAGAGTTTGGATTCCCCAACGAGGAAGCCGCGTTCGCATTACAATTCGGCCACGGCATCGGCCTAGCCATCTGGGAAAAGCCCGTCATCAGCCGCCTGGTCTCGATGGAACACGCCCACGTCATCAAGCCCGGCATGGTGTTCGCGCTCGAAACCTTCTGGCCCTCGAAGGACGGCTGGCGCGCCGCCCGCATCGAAGAAGAAATCGTCGTCACTGAAACCGGAGCCGAAGTCATCACCCGCTTCCCCGCTGAAGAATTGCTGGTCGTCGGCAAGAAGTACTTTACCGTGCACGGACCTCTCACCACCATCCGCGAAGATAATCCCGAGCCATCTGCACGCATCCAGCAAATGATCGACGAAGGCGCCCGCGAACTAGCGGCGCTGAAATAAATTAATAAGAGAAAGAGAAATATGGCATATAAAAACTTAGAAGAAGCGTTACAGGCAGCCGGGAACCCGGTTAAAATGCTGCGGAATTCGCAGATCGGTCCCTATGCCTTTCCCGTGGTGAAGCATGAATTCACCAACTGGAGAGATGAACAAAATTCTTGGCGCAATGGCTGCGCGCTGTTCGATCAGTCGCATCACATGACCGATCTCTACGTCGAAGGACCTGACGCCCTGAAAGTTTTCTCCGACCTCGGCGTCAACAGCTTCAAGACCTTCAAAGTCAACCAGGCCAAGCAATTCGTGTGCTGCACCCCCGACGGCTTCGTGATCGGCGACGCCATTCTGTTCTACCTCGGCGAAAATAAATTCAATCTCGTAGGACGCCCCCCAGCAGCCGATTGGGTTCAGTTCCACATCGAGACCGGCAAATACAACGCGAAGGTAACTCGCGATCAGCGCTCCGCCGAAGCCCAAGGAATCCGCCTGGCGTATCGCTTCCAAGTCCAAGGCCCCAACGCCCTGAAGGTCATGGAAAAGGCCATCGGCTCCGCGCCGCCCGACATCAAATTCTTCAACATCAGCGATATTAAAATCGCCGGCAAAACCGTGCACGCCCTGCGCCACGGCATGGTCGGCCAGCCCGGCTGGGAACTCTACGGCCCCTGGGACGAACGCGACGTCGTCCGCAACGCCATCATCGAAGCCGGCAAAGATCTCGGCATCCGCCAGGTAGGAGCCCGCACCTACCCGACCAGTTGCTTGGAATCCGGCTGGATCCCCTCGCCCCTCCCCGCCATCTACACCGGCGAAAAAACCAAAGCCTTCCGCGAGTGGCTGAAGGGCACAAGCTACCCCGCAACAGCATCGTTAGGCGGCAGCTTCTACTCCGATAACATCGAAGATTATTACCTGACGCCCTACGATCTCGGCTACGGCAACTTCGTAAAGTTCGACCACGAATTCATCGGCAAAGAAGCCCTCGAGAAAATCGTCAACAACCAGAAGCGCAAAAAAGTAACGCTGGTCTGGAACGGCGAGGACGTCGCCAAAGCCCAGGCCACCATGTTCCACAGCGGCGGCGATCCCGTGAAGTACATCGACATGCCGCTCGCCAACTACGCCACGCTCCCCTACGACAAAGTGGTGAAGGACGGCAAAACTGTCGGCGTCTCCACCTACACCGGCTACACCTATAACGAGCGCGCCATGATCTCCTTGGCGATGGTCGACGTCGCCGTCGCCGAGCCGGGCACCGAAGTCACGCTGGTATGGGGCGAAGAAGGCGGCGGCTCCACAAAGCCGACTGTCGAACGCCACAAGCAAGCGCAAATCCGCGTCACCGTAGCTCCCGCGCCGTATGCGGAAGTCGCCCGCGTCGCCTACCGCCCCAAATAACGTTATGAACCTAACCAATGCCGTCGCTCTCATAACCGGTGGTAGCGCCGGCATTGGTTATTCCATAGCCAAAACTCTTTCCGAAGCCGGAGCCCGCGTAGCCATCACCGGACGCCATCCCGTCCGCCTAGCCGAAGCCGCAAAATCTCTAGGCGTCCTTCCCATTCAAGCCGACGTCTCCCAAGAAGCCGACGTCGAACGCACCTATAAAGAAGTCCTAGCCAAGTTCGGCGACTTAGACATCCTGATCAACAACGCCGGCCTCGGCACCTTCAAGCCTTTAGTCGAAATCGAAAAATCCAACTTCGACGCCATCTTCGCCACCAACGTCACGGGAGCTATGCTGATGGCCCGCGAAGCCGCCAAAATTTTCATCAAACGCAACCGCGGTAACATCATCAATATCGCCTCAACAGCCGGCCTCCGCGGAGCCCCCAACGGCACCGCCTATTACGCCAGCAAATTCGCCCTCCGCGGCATGACCGAATGCTGGCGCGCCGAACTCCGCAAGAACAACATCCGCGTAATGCTGGTCAACCCCAGCGAAGTGCTCACCAATTTCGCCGCCACCGCCGGCTTCCCCCAAAAAGCCAACGACAGTAAACTCCGCGGCGAAGAAATCGCCCACGCCGTAAAAGCCATCCTAGAAATGGACGACCGCGGCTTCACCACCGAACTCTCCGTCTTCGCCACCAACCCTATCGACTAGCGCAACAGCGTCAAGTTCAGTAGCCACACCAAAAACAAAACCAGCGGCAAGTGTACGACGAACTGCAGCATCGCGTACCCCACGATGTCGCGTGCCTTCAGCCCCAAAATCCCCAACAGCGGCAGCATCCAAAACGGATGAATCAAATTCGCCAGTGACTCGGTAGCGTTATAGATCTGCACCACCCACCCCAAATGGACGTGCAGCGTCTTCGCCGCCTCCAATACGTAAGGAGCCTCCACCAGCCACTTCCCCCCCGCCGACGGCACAAACAATCCCAGCACCACTGAATAAACCCCGATCAAAATCGGAAACGTATGCGCCGTGGATGCCGAAATAAAAAAGTGCGCCATCCGCGTAGCCAGCCCCGACTCCGTCATCATCCGCACCGCCCCCGCGTACAACGGATATTGCACCAGCACTCCCGCCACCGACGGCACCGCGTCCGCAATCGCCTTCATAAACGACCGCGGCCGCCAATGCAGCAGCAGCCCCAAAGCCAAAAACAAAAAGATGTAATGATTCAATTCCAGCAGCACGCTGAAGCCCTTGCTGGCAACTTCCCGCACCAGATAAGCCGCGCCCATCGCCGCCATCAACACCGTCAGCACCGGACTGTATTCCAACCACTCCCCCGGCCTCTGCGGCCGCCCCGCCGGTTCCACCGCAGCCTCGTAAGCGACCCCCATCTCCTCCATCGACCGCGCCTGTTCCCGCCCCGGCGCCGACGAGTAAGCAATGATCACCGAAACCACCACCAGCGTCCCCGCCACAACCATGCTCTGCCACAATCCCAAAGTCTCGCTCAACGGAATCACGCCGCTGATTTTCAAGATCGCCGGTGGCAGCGAAGCCGGTGTAGCCATAATCAACGCCGCCGATGAAGTCAGCCCGAAAGCCCACACGCCCCCGACGCCCAAATACGCAGCCGCCCCCACCGCACGGTAATCCGCCCCCCGCACGCGATGCGTGACCTCCCGTGCAAGCAGCCCGCTGAAGATCAAACTGAAAGTCCACGACACCAGCGACGACAGCATCGAGAACAACGCCACAAACGCCGCCGCCCCCGCCGGAGTCTTCGGAATCCCCGCCAGCCGTCGAATCACCGCATGCACCGGCGGCGCGCTCGCCACCGCAAACCCGCTGATGATCAACATGGTCACCTGCATCGTGAAGGCGACCAGATCCCAGAACCCCGCCCCAAACCATTGCGCTGTCTGCGCCGGAGAATTGCCGATCGAAACGCTAGCCGCGGCAACAATCCCCACTGCGACAATTGCTAGCGCGTAAGCGTCCGGAAACCAGCGCTCAAACCATTCCGAAAGCCGCAGCCCGACCCCGGCGAGCCCCGCACTCTTCACGGAGCCAGCGCCTTCCCCCGCGTTTCCGGCAACAGAAACGCCGCCACCGCCATGGTGGCGTAAGCCGCGCCCGCGAAAATCCCAATCGCTTGCCCCAGCGCCATCTTCGCCGACAATACGCCCACCAGCGTCGGAAACAACGCCCCCGTAGCCCGCCCCACGTTATAAGCAAACCCCTGCCCCACGCCCCGCACCCGCGTCGGAAAATGCTCCGTAAAGAACGGCCCCATAGCGCTGAAAACACCCGAAGCAAAGAACCCCAAAGGAAATCCCAACAGCAACATAGCACCATTACCGAAAGGAAAACTTGTATAGGTGACCGCGATCGTCCCCGCCCCTATCGCGAACACCAAAAAGGTCATCCGCCGTCCGATCTTGTCCGCAAGAATCCCCCCGGTCAGGTACCCAAAGAACGCCCCCGCAATCGACACGGCCAGATACCCAGTCGAGTCCAAAACCGACAGCTTCCGCTCCGTACGCAAGAAAGTCGGCAGCCAGGTCGTCACCGCGGAATAGCCCCCTTGAGCCCCCGTGCCCAGTAACCCTCCCAGCACCGTCACGCGCAGCAGCGGCGGCCTAAAAATCTCCAGGAACGAAGGCTTATCGCCGCTAGCCGCCAGCTCCGCCCGCGACTTCAAGTAAACTTCGGGCTCTTCGACGTAACGCCTTACAAAGAAAACCAATAAAGCAGGTAAGATCCCAATCAGAAACAGCGCACGCCAAGCCACAGCCGCCGGCATGATGGAGAAAAACACCGCGTACAAAACAGCCGCCACGCCCCACCCTACTGCCCACCCCGCCTGCATCACGCCCAGCGCTCTCCCGCGATACTCGGGCCGCATCACCTCGCCCAGCAGCACCGCCCCCGCCGCCCACTCCCCGCCAAAGCCCACGCCCAACAACGCCCGCACCAAAAACAATTGCTGATAGTTTTGCGCGACGCCGGACAAGAATGTGAACACCGCGAACCAGGCGATCGCCACCTGCAGCGTCCGCACCCGCCCGTAGCGATCCGCCACCCATCCCGCCAGCCATCCGCCCACAGCCGACGCCAGCAGTGCCGCCGTTCCCAACACGCCCGCCTGCGCGCGCGTGATCCCCCAGGTAGCAATCAGCGTAGGAATGACGAAGCTGTACATCTGGACGTCCATTGCATCGAGCGCCCAACCGCCCACGCAAGCTCCAAACGCACCGCGTTCTTTAGAAGTGAGTGTCGAGATCCAGCCGAGCGCGCCCGTGTCGCGTGCAGCCAGCATGTAGGATCCTCAAGCCGCCAGCGACTTCCGCACCGTCTCGGCAATCCGCTCAATGCTCGGAATCGCCAAATCTTCCAGGCGCTCCGCCGCAGGCAGCGGAATATGCGGAGTCGTAATGCGAATCGGCGGCCCATCCAAACTATAAAACGCCTCGTCGACGACAATCGAAACCAGCTCCGCGCCCCACCCGCAAAGCCGCGGATTTTCCTCGACAGTAAACAGGCGGCTCGTCCGCCCGACGGATTCCAAAATCGTTTTGGTATCGATCGGCACCAACGATCGGACGTCGATTACCTCGACATTGATCCCGTGCTCCGCCTGCAACTTCTCCGCGGCAGCCAGCGTCCGCGGCACCATCAGAGCTAGCGCCAGAACAGTAGCGTCTTTCCCTGGACGCACGATCTTCGCGCTTCCCAAAGTGTCGACAATTTCACCGTCTTCCACTTCGCCCTTCGCTGCGTACAGCCCCTTGTGCTCGAAGAAAATCACCGGGTCCGGATCGCGCACCGCCGCCGCCATCAGCCCCACCACATCGCGAGGGTTCGACGGAGCCACCACCTTCAACCCCGGAATCATCATGCACCAGTTCTCGACGCTCTGGCTATGCTGCGCCCCAAACCGCACCGACCCGCCGTTCCCCGTACGCACCACCAACGGACACTTGACCTGCCCGTTCGTCATGTAGCGGCTCTTAGAAAATTCGTTAGCAATGTAATCGAAGCAGACGGCAATGAAATCCGAAAACATGATCTCCGCAATCGGCTTCAACCCCGTCATCGCCGCGCCCATTGCCGCGCCCAAAATCGCCTGCTCGGAAATCGGAGTATCGCGCACCCGCATCGGCCCGAACTGCTCCAGCAACCCGACCGTCGCCTTGAAAACGCCTCCAGCCTTAGCGATATCCTCTCCCAAAAACACCACGTCCGAATCGCGAGCCATCTCCTGCGCAATCCCGCGCGCCACGGCGTCGCGATAAGTTAATTCCGCCATGCCGAGCCCCCATCCGCGTAAACGTCCGTGTACAGCAAATCGAGCGAGGAAGGAGGCGCCGCCTTACAAGCCTCCGTAGCCTGATCGACAATGGCCTTCACTTCGGTCTCGATCGCAGTGATCTTTTCCTGCGCGACTCCCGTGTCCACTAACCGCTGCCGGTAAATCTTAATGGCATCGCGATTCTGCTTCCAATATTCCAGCTCCCCCGCCGGCCGGTATTTCGCTGGATCGGCCCGTGAATGCCCGCTATAACGATAAGTTTTGAATTCCAGCAGCGACGGCCCGCCGCCCGCGCGCGCCTTATCGATCGCCGTCTTGGCAATGCGATAAACCACATCCGCATCCTGCCCGTCCGCGATGATTGACTCGAGCCCATAAGCGCTAGCCCGCCCCGCCGCCGGATCCGCCACCGCCGTCACTTCGCTATTCAGCGTGTATTCCATGTACAAATTGTTCTCGCAAACAAACACCACCGGCAGCTTCCAGATCACCGCGAAATTCAACGCCTCGTGGAACGCGCCAATATTAGTCGTGCCGTCGCCGAAGAAACACACCGAAACATCGCCCGCGTTCTTGTACTGCGAGCGCCAAGCCGCCCCGCAAGCGATGGGCAGATGCGCGCCGATTATGGCGTAAGATCCCATCACGCCGTGCTCGACAGACGTCAAGTGCATCGACCCGCCCTTGCCACGCAGCAGCCCGTTGTCGCGCCCCATCAGTTCGCCCAAAACTTTTTCGATCGGCACCCCGCGAGCAATCGTATGCGCATGCCCGCGATAGGTGCAGAAACTAAGATCGCCCTTCTGCATCGCCGCCGCGCACCCCGCCGCGATGGCCTCCTGCCCCAGCGAAAGATGGCTCGTGCCCTTCACTAAACTCTGCAAAAACAAGTCGTAAGCCCGCTGCTCCGCCTCGCGAATTTCCACCTGTAAACGATACAGGCGCAGCCGCAGCGCCTCGTCGATCTCCGCCTCGCCCACAACAATAGCTGGCGCCGCAACCTGAGTAATAGTGTCAGACATGATTAAGACCTCAAACAGGGTATTGTAGCAAAGCGGTCATTCAAGACTGCGCCACAAGTACCAGCTAGCCACGCTGCGGTAAGGGTGCCAAGCCTCCGCAATCTTTTCCATTTCCTGCGGCTTAGGCAGCTCCGCCAGCCCATAAGCTTTCTTCATTGCTGCCCGCACAGCCAGATCCCCCACCGGCAGCACGTTGGGACGCTGTAGCGCGAACATCAGGAACATCTGCACCGTCCAAACGCCCACGCCCTTCACCCGCGTCAGCGTCTCAATAATCGCCGCGTCCTCCATCTCCGGCAGCCGTTCGAATTGAATCTCGCCATCCCGCGTCAGCCGCGCAAGCTCCCGAATATAAAGCGTCTTTTGCTTCGATAACCCCACCGCCCGCATCTTCTGCGGCCGCAGCTTCAGCACCGCCACCGGAGTCATCGGATTCACCTTCACCGCCTCCGCCAGCCGGTTAAAGATGGTTAGCGCCGCCTTCCCGTGCAATTGCTGATACACAATCGAGCGCACCAAAGTCTGAAAAACCGGGTCCGTGCGCGCCGCCCGATAAGGCCCAGCCTTAGCGATAATGGCCGCCATCACCGGATCGGCCTTTTTCAAGTGATTTATTGCTTTTCGCATGGAACTCTATTGGGCTCCCAAACATCCTACATTGTAAGTATGAAGCGCCTAATTGTGCTCGTTCTGTGCCTGTCCGCCGCCGGTACCGTGCTCGTGCTCGCCCAAGACGACAACACCATCCGCTTGGACGTGAACCTAGTGAGCATCTTCGCCAGCGTCCGCGGCAAGAACAACGCCCTGATCAGCAATCTCGAAAAGAGCGACTTCAAGATTTTCGAAGACGGCAAGGAACAGCAGATCAAAAATTTCACGCGCGAGACCGACCTGCCGTTGACTCTCGGCCTCCTTGTCGACACCAGTTCCAGCCAGGAACGCTTGATCGACACCGAACAGCGCGCCGCTTCTCAGTTTTTCTCCAAAGTCATCCGTGAAAAAGACCAGGCGTTTCTCATTCAATTCGGCGCCGAAGCCGAGTTGCTCCAAGACCTGACCAATTCAACACGTTCCCTGCAAAAAGGCCTGCAGCAACTGCGCCTCAGCGTCCCCGTAGGCGGCCTGCATCCCGGACCCGTGCCCACCATGCAGAATCAAGCCGGCACGATTCTCTACGACGCCGTCTACCTAGCCGCCAACGACGAACTGAAACGCGAAGTTGGCCGCAAAGCCATCATCCTGATTACCGACGGCGTCGATACCGGCAGTAAAATCACCCGCGACAAAGCCATCGAAGCCGCCCAAAAAGGCGACGTCATGATTTACAGCATCTTCTATCAGGACCGCGCCGCGTACGGCGGCGGCTTCGGCACTATCAGCCTGGGCGGCGGCGGTGGCGAAAGCGAGCTCCGCCGCATGTCCTCCGAAACCGGAGGCCAAGTCTTCAAGGTCGACCGCGGCCATTCGCTAGACGACATCTTCAAAGAGCTGCAAGACGAAATGCGCTCGCAATACGCCATCACCTACCAGCCGCCCAACCCCAAACGCGACGGCACGTATCACAAAATCGACATCAAGCTAGCCAACAGAGATTACAAACCCCAAGCCCGCAAAGGCTACTACGCCATCGAGCCCGAAAACTAACGCTCGGGATACAACCACGCGGGATACCGCTCCCGCAGCGGCCCGATCTTCCGTCCCACCGCACACACGCCATCTTCATCCGCCTCGACCCTCGTAACCTCCATCCCGCAATTCTCCAGCAGCCCGCGAATCTGCTCCGCCGAATATCTCTGCGAACTCAACACCAAATCGCACCCCGGCCGCAGCACTCTATGAATCTCGTCCAGCATGTACATCGGGTCATGCTTTAAAGTCTCCAGAACATCGGCGCAAACGATGGTCCTGAAATGCGCACTAGGATAAGGATAAAAATCCCGCTCCAGATCGAAGCGATCCACCTGCCAGCGGACCCCCTCCTCCGCGCGCGCCTCCAACTGCCCCGCCTGCCCCGGCGCACATCCCCGCACATGCCCGTAACCCAACCGGGTGTTCAGCAGAGCCGTGATCCCCGACCGCCCCGCGATTTCGAGGATGTAATCCCCCGCCCCGCCCGGCGGGATCATGCTGAGAATGGTGTCGCGCGTAAGCTCCAATGTAACAATTCAGGCGACGTTCTAGGGTCACTTGACCATATGTAGTCGAGTATCCGGCCAGCCCGTTTGCCACATTGTCTATTTTTGAGAATAATGGCTCAAATTGAGACATCAGATTGGGGCAATTCCCCCAGCAAAACAAACTTCAGCTTGCATTCGCTCACTGTTTTCAAGGAAATGTCTGCAACCACCGTCTGGACCTTAGCGTGCCCTGTAGGCCCCCATAGATGAAGAGGCTACCAAGCATTTCGTCCGCATTCGTAGCGTTACTGTTCTCCATTGTGGCCTTCGGACAAACCCGCCCGGAAGCGCCGGTCCCGCCGTCCGTCACCGCCGCGTCGACCGCCACCACCGGCCCGGCTTTCACGGGAGCCGAACGCTGCCAGTCCTGCCACAAAGCCGAAACCCAGCAATTCAACCTCACGCACCACGCCGCCATCAAACCAGCCAAAGCCGATGGCGTGACCGGTTGCGAAATGTGCCACGGCCCCGGCAAAGCCCACGCCGACGGCGAGGAAGCCGCGCAGGGCGATGACGCCAAAACCGCCGCTGCCAGCAAATTGATCTTCTCTTTTCACGCCAATCCCAAACAGAACGCCGAACGTTGTCTGGTTTGCCACCAGAGCAGCCGCGATCAAAAGGATTTTGGCCACACCAGCCATATTCAGCACGGAGTCGCTTGCGATAGTTGCCATTCCATGCATCTGGTCGAAGCCGGCCGGAACCCCAAGGCTGAAGCCATCGGCACCGCGCAGAGCAACTTCTTCAACGTGCCCAATTTGCCCGAGCAAACCCGCTGGCTGCACAACAGCCAACTGCGCAAATCGCAACCGGAGCTGTGTTACCAGTGCCACGGCAATATCCAGGCGCAGTTCGCCCTGCCCACGCATCACCGCGTTCCCGAAGGCGCCATGAAATGTTCTGACTGCCACAATCCCCACGGGACCTCTAACCGAGCGGAACTGGTACGCACTGGTTCCGAGACCTGCGTCCAATGTCACGCTGAAAAGCGCGGCCCGTTTGTCTTCGAACATCCCGCTTCAAAAATTGAAGGATGCATCGCCTGCCATACCCCGCACGGCAGTATCAACCGCATGCTGCTAGTCCGCCGCGAGGAGCGTCTCCTCTGCCTGCAATGCCACATCAATCCCATTGGCGATAACGTTCCGCACAGCCGCTTGAGTTTCCAGACCCGCGGTACCTGTACTCGATGCCACGCCAGCATCCATGGATCGAACTTCGATGTCGACTTCCTGCACTAAAAGACCCGCCATGAAGAAACTACTCATCGGACTTTTGATCCTCCTCCCGGCTGCCGCCCTCGCGCAGGACGACACCAGCAAACCCGTCGTGGTCGGCGGCTTCGAAAACACGGGCTCCGTCACCACTGGCTACCGCTTCACCGACGTCAGCGGCTACCGCCCCAATTATCAGGAGCTGTTTGACTTGAACAGCGGTTTCCGCCTGCTCGATTTCAGCCTGTTCGGCAAAGCCAAGGACGAAAATCGCTTCGCCGACGACTACTCGCTCACCCTTAGCGGCATCGGCGGCGACCCCTACGCCAGCGGCCAGCTAACTGTTCGCAAAAACAATCTCTACGACCTGCGCGTGAACTTCCGCCAAAGCTACTACTACTGGAACATGAACGATCTGGCGGCGATGCCCACGGGACTCGACGGCCTTACCAGCAATCACAACTGGGCCACCGTGCGCAAAATGGCTTCCGTTAACCTGTTGATTCACGCCACCAAGAACCTACGCTTCAGCTTCGAGTATTACCGCAACACGCGCGACGGCGTCACTCAGACCACGCGTTCGCTGAATTATTTTGGGGCTTCCTCAACCTGGGGTTCGTTCGCCCGCGCCGATCCATATTTGATCATCGCCCCACTGAGCGAAGCCACCGACCGCGTCACCGGCGGCATTGATTACACCAATCACGGCTGGGCCCTGCACTACAAACTCGGCTATCAAAGCTTTACCGACTCGATCAACGGAGCCAACCTCAACTCTCCCGAGCGCAGCATCAATATCGACGACCCGACCACGGCCAAAGAACTGGTGAACGGCATCTCCTACTCAGACTTCCGCAAACTGAACACGCCCGTCAGCGAATTTTCCTACACCGGAAAAATCAACAGTCGTTTCGAGATGCGCGGCGGCTACATGTATTACCGCTATCAAGGCCCCGCCTCGCTCGACATGGCCTTCGACGGCAGCGCGCGCACCAACACCGGCGGAACCGCCGATGCCCCCTATTCCGTCGCGCTCACCACCAGCGCACACGTTACCGAACCCAACAACGTCATCGATCAGGGTTTCACTTACAAAATCACGGAGTGGTGGAGCGCTCTGCTCGACTACCGTTATTCCCGCTTCACCATGGACAGCACCGCGGATTATCGCAGCGTCAACGGCCCGACCGTCGCCACCGGAACTTCGCTCGAGCAATGGATGGTGGGAACCAGTACACTCGACTTCGACATGGCCTTTACGCCTACTGCGAGTCTTCTGATAAGGGCCGGCGTCCGGCTCCTTAAAGAAGACGTCCTCCGCATAGACGAAGGCGTGGTTGATCCGGATCTCTCCAAGCGCATCAAGACCGCCTGGCCCATCGCCAGTGTCTTCTATCAGCCCACGAAAATGCTCACCATCCGCGGCGACATCCAGGAGACCAACACCGGTACTGCCTACACCGCCATTTCGCCGCATACTGATATCGGCGGCCGCTATTCGGTGCGCTTCCGCCCCACCGAAAAGTTCTACCTCGAAGACAGCGGAGTGGTGCGCAACCAGAAGCTGATTCTCACCGATTACAAGAGCAGCGTGCGCAGCAACGCCTTCACCGCCAACTACGATTTCAACCCACGCCTGACAGGATTTGCGGGCTTCAGCTACGACAGCATCTTCGCCTCCGGCCTCGTAAGCTTTTTACGCGGGACAGCGCCCTTCACGAACCTCTCGCTGCGCGATCAAACCGTCGACCGCGTCTGGCAAGCCGGCATCAAAGCCAATCCCACCAAACGCCTGGGGCTCAGCTTCACCGGCAACTACGTGCGCTCCACCGGCTTGGGAGTGCTGCAAGGCGAAGCGCCCATCTCCGGACCTTTGAGCTTCCCCTACGCCACCGGCACCATCTATTACGATTTCCCGCGCCTGGGCCGCCTGTCGGCGCAGTTGCAGCGCACTTACTACATCGAACAAATAGTGACTGGAAATAATTTCGGCGCGAAGCTGCTGACCATCGCCTGGACCCACGGATTCTAGACTTCCCGAAAGGATCACCACCCATGAAACTCACCTTCGCACTTCTGCTTCTCGCCGGCGCCAGCAGCGCCTGGGCCCAGGGAGATTCCAAAGACCTATACTTGAGCAAATGCGCCGCCTGCCACGGCCCCGACGGCGCCGGCAAAACCGCCAAGGGTAAAAAATTGAAAGTCCAGGACGTCCACGCAACCGCCGCGAAGATGTCCGCCGACGACATGATCAAAATCGTTAACGACGGCAAAGGCCAGGATATGGACGGCTACGGCAAGACTCTCAGCAAAGATCAGATCAAAGGCCTGGTCGACTTCTATCGCGGCTTAGCCAAATAGCTCAGCCCATGCCCGCTTCCGTCATCGTATTGTTCTGCCTCGCGGCAGCGCTGGTCGCCCTGTTCATCGGCTTCCGCGTGAAACTCACGCGCTCGCGCGAAGGCAAGATGCTCGCGTTCCTCGCTCTGTTCGCGCTGCCCATCATGGCCGCGTGGACCGGCTTCTCCGAACAAATGGACCGCGCCGAATCCACCAAATTCTGCCTCTCCTGCCACGTGATGGAAGGCTTTGGCCAAAGCCTTTATATCGACGACCCCAGCTACGTTCCCGCGCGCCACTTCCAAAACAACCGCATCCCTCGCGATCAAGCCTGCTTTACCTGCCACACCGAATACACCATGTTCGGCCCCGTTAAAGCCAAGATCCGCGGACTCCGTCATCTGTACGTTCAATACATCAAGGGTCCGCCCCAACCCGCAGCCATCAAGTTGTACGATCCTTTTCCCAACAGCGAATGCCTTCACTGCCACCTCGGCGCCCGCGTCTTCGAAGAAGCTGCGCCTCATAACAAGACTCCCGATCTGCTGAGCCGAATCAAATCCAACCAGCTCTCCTGCACTTCGAGCGGCTGCCACGAATTCATTCACGACGTCGCCTCTCTCAAAGACGACAAATTCTGGAAGGCGAAACAATAGCCATGGATACTTCCCCAACAGAACGCCGCATCCGCTGGGCCAGCTTGCTGGTAGGCGCGGGATTGCTGGTGCAGCTTGGCTCTCTGTTGCTGATTCACCCGCTAGCCTTCATGGCCTTCCTGATGATCGGATGCCCGCTCATGGCCGCCGGCATCGTGCTGTATCTCTTCTCTCTCGTCGCCTAAGAACTAGCGATACTGGTGGCGATGGATCTAGCCGCCTGGGAGCAGCGCTATCGCGCGCAAGAAAAAACCTCCGCGCCGTCTCCCCATCCGTTGTTAGTCGAAACCGCAAGTGGATTGCCCCCTGGCCGCGCCCTCGACCTGGCCTGCGGCACGGGCCGCAACGCTCTCCGGCTAGCGCAACACGGCTGGAGCGTCACCGCCGTCGACGGCTCCCCAACGGCCATCGAACTCCTGCGCCATCACGCCGCCGGCCTGCCTATCGAAACACAGATCGCCGATCTCGAAGACTCCACTTTTACCATCGCTCCCGCAAGCTACGACCTGATCGCCATCTGCTATTACCTCGAGCGCAAGCTCTTCGAACCCGCCAAACGCGCCCTGATCCCAGGCGGCATCCTTATCGCCATTGCATTGCTAACAGAACCCGCCAAAGACAGCTCGTTCCGCGTCGAGCCCGGCGAACTCCCTCGCACCTTCGACGGCTGGGAAATCCTTCACTATCGTGAAGGCCGCGACGCGTGGGAGCACAACGTAGCCGAGATCGTCGCCCGCAAGCCCATCTGAGATAAACTTACTTGGTTTATGCCTAAGCTCCGCCTCACCATGGCGTGCTGGAATTACGACCGCACTCGCGCCCTCATGGACGGTCGCATCCCCATCGAAGGCGTCGAGCTCAATTACTTAAATCTGGTCGTCGAAGAAACTTTCTTCCGCATGATGCGCAACCAGGAGTTCGACGTCGCCGAGATGTCGCTCTCCTCTTACACGCTCTCTCTCTTCCGCGACCCAGCACCCTTCATCGCCATCCCCGTCTACCCCTCGCGTTCCTTCCGCCACTCCGGCATCTTCGTGAATGCCGACGCAGGCATCCGCGAGCCGCGTGACCTGATCGGCAAACGCGTAGGCAATCCTGAGTATCAACTCACAGCCAACGTCTGGATCCGCGGCCTGCTAGCCGATGAATACGGCGTCCCCATCGACAGCGTGCGTTATTTCCGCGGCGGCCTCGAAACACCGGGACGCATCGAAAAAGCCGCCGTGTCATTGCCTTCCAACATCCACATCGAAGATATCCCGGAGCACAAAACACTAGCGCAAATGCTCGAAGCAGGCGAGATCGACGCCATTTACGCCCCGCGCGCACCCTCGACGCTCTACAGCAATCCCGCGAAAGTCCGCCACGTTTTTCCCGACTACGCCGCCGCCGAGCGCGCCTATTATCTGAAGACGAAAATCTTCCCCATCATGCACGTCATCGCCATCCGCCGCGAAGTGTATGAGCAAAATCGCTGGCTAGCACAGTCGCTTTACAAAGCCTTCGCCGCCGCACAAAAAGAAGTCTACGCGGATCTGCATGAGTTCGCCGCGCTCAAATTCATGCTCCCCTGGCTGATCCCGCACGTCGAGGAAACCGAGCGCCTGATGGGCCGCGACTTCTGGCCCTATGGCTTCGAGCCCAACCTCGAAACTCTGCGCACGTTCCTGCGTTATTCCTTCGAACAAGGCCTATCCAAGCGCCTGTTAGAGCCAAAAGAGCTATTCGCATCCGAAACTCTGGAATCGTTCAAGATCTAATGCAACTCACGCGCGGCGACATCGACGCCACGATAGCCCAAGTCGGCTTCAACGTTGCGCAAATGATCATCCCCGTATTCCTGCTGGCCCCCGCCGGAATCCCCTTCGAGTTCAGCGTCTCGCATTTGCTGCCCGGCTATGCCCTAGGTTTTCTGATCGGCTCGCTAGGCCTCTACTTCGCCGCCATCCGCCTGTCCACCCGCGAGAATCGTGACGACGTCACCGCGCACGTCTACGGCAACAACGTCCCCGCGATCATCGCGTACACGCTCGCCATCATGCTGCCCGTGTACTTAGAAACGCACGACGCCGAACAAGCCTGGCGCGTCGGCGCAGCAGCCGTGATCTGGACCGGCCTCATCAAACTTGCCGCCTGCCCCTTCGCCAACGTCATCCGAAAATTAATTCCGCAACCCGCCGCCATGACGGTTTTCGGAGCCGCCATGTACAGCTACCTGGCGCTCGTTCTGCTCCAACGAGTCTTCGACCAACCCATTGTGGGCTTGATCGCGCTAGCTATCGTCATCACCGCAGTGCTAGCCGGCGTCCCCATCACGCGCCACCGCATCCCGCCGTTTTTAGTAGCGTGGCTGATCCCGCTAGCCGTCGGCATCGCTCTCGGTTACGTGCATCCCGCGTGGCCCGTCCTGCGCCCCACGCTCCCGTTCGTCGCATCGCTCGGACCCATCTCCGCGCTTCCCCTCGCGATTCCGTACCTGTCCGTAATCGCCCCCATGGCGATCTATCATGTGCTCCAAGACATCGCCTCGGTTGCCGGAGCCAGCGCCGCCGGCGACAATTACGACGTCCGCGAAATTCTTTTCTGGGACGCCCTCGGCACGCTCATCTGCGGAGCCGCCGGCAGCTCCGTCGCACCGGTCGTCTACGCGCTGCATCCGCCCTACAAACACATGGGCGCGCGCATCGCGTTCTCTTTGTGGACGCCGCTGCTCTTCGCGTTGATCGTGATCTCCGGCCTAAGCCTGTTGATCGCGCAGCTTTTCCCGTGGTCGATTCTCGCCGCCATGATCGCCTACATCGCCATCGGCGTCGGCATGGCCACGCTCCGCCGCGTCGATCCCAAATATCTAAGCGCCGTGCTCCTCGGCTTCGTCCTCACAACGGGCGCCGTAGTCGCCGCCGACGTCAACTCCGCGCTCCCCGCGCTCGGACTCTCCGCCGCGAATCCGCAAGTCCAAGCCGCGTTGAACCGGACAATTTATTGGACCTCGGTGCAAGGCCTGGGCAACGGATTCCTATTCTTGGTTCTCGTAATCGCCTCCGTCCTCACCGAATTAATCAACCGCAACTTCGCGCGCGCCGCCGCCTGGTGCTCGATCGCAGCGCTGTTTTCCTGGTTCGGATTAATGCACTCTGCCATCATGCGCTGGGGCGCGCAGCCGCAATACGCCATCGGTTGGATCTGCGCCGCCGCCATCGTTTACTCCGCCCGCTGGTGGCGCGGGGATGATAGGATGACCGCATGAAGAAATCTCTAGCGCGCCGCCGCTTCCTGCAAGGAACTGCCGTGGGAGCAGCCGCTGCCGTCGTTCCCCTCCCCGCGAAAGCGCAAGCCCCGCAGCCCGCAGCCGCGCCCGCTCCGTTATCGAAAGCCGCCGAGACTCAAACGCCGCCGGCACTAGAAGTCCTCACCGCCGACCGCCCTGGATCCGATTTCATGGTCGACATCTTAAAATCGCTCAACATCGAATACGTCTGCGCGAACCCCGGCTCCAGCTTCCGCGGCCTGCACGAATCGCTGGTCAACTACGGCGGCAACAAAAATCCTGAGCTCATTACCTGCTGCCACGAAGAAGCCTCGGTAGCGATGGCGCACGGCTACGCCAAGATCGAAGGCAAGCCGATCGCCGTCATGCTGCACGGCCCCGTCGGCTTGCAGCACGGCGCGATGGCGATCTACAACGCCTATTGCGATCGCGCGCCCATCGTTTTGCTGGTCGGCAACGCGCTCGACGCGACGCAGCGCCGCCCCGGAGTCGAATGGGTTCACAGCGCTCCCGATGCCGCCGCAATGGTGCGCGATTTCGTCAAGTGGGACGACATTCCGATCTCGCTCACGCATTTCGCCGAATCCACCGTGCGCGGCTACAAGATTGCGATGACGCCACCGATGATGCCCGTGCTGATCGTAGCCGACGGCGACTTGCAAGAACATCCCATGGAAGGCGCGCTGCACGTTCCCAAGTTGCCCGTGATGTCGCCGCCGCAAGGCGATTCCGCAGCCGTCGCCGAAGTCGCGCGCCTGTTGATCGCCGCGCAAAATCCGGTGCTCGTCGCCGACCGCGCCGCGCGCACGCCCGCCGGCATGAAACTTTTGGTGGACCTCGCCGAAACCCTGCAAGCGCCCGTGATCGATCAATGGGGACGCCTGAATTTCCCCGTGCGCCATCCCTTGAATCACACCGACAACGCGCGCGCCTTAATCGCCAACGCCGACGTGATTCTAGGACTCGAGCTCACTGATTTCTGGGGCACCGTCAACGCCTATCGCGACCAACAAGTGCGCAGCTCACGCTCGATTACCAAGCCCGGAGCGAAGCTCATCAGCATCACCGCCGGCGACCTATACGCGAAGGGCAACATGCAAGACCTCCAGCGCTATCCCGAGGTCGACCTGGCGATTCAAGCCGACGCCGAAGCGACGCTGCCGTCGCTGATCGAAGCCGTCAAACGCCAGCTCACCGCCGATCGTAAGAACGCCTTCGTGGACCGTGGCGCGAAGCTCGCCGCCGCACGCCAAACACTTTTGGAGCAAGCCCGCACGGCAGCCGCTTACGGTTGGGACGCCAGCCCCATCAGCACCGCGCGCCTCTGCGCGGAACTCTACGGACAAATCAAAAACGAGGATTGGTCGCTCGCGTCGTCTCCTAACTTCGTCAGCAACTGGCCGCTGCGCCTGTGGGACATGACGAAATCCTATCAATTCATCGGCGGCTCGGGCGGCTATGGCGAAGGATATGGAGCGCCGTCCTCAACCGGCGCCGCGCTCGCCAATCGCAAGCACGGGCGCATCACGGTAGCGATTCAAAACGACGGCGATCTCATGTATTCGAACGGCGTCCTGTGGACCGCCGCCCATCACCGCATCCCGCTGCTCAGCGTCATGCACAACAACCGCGCCTATCATCAGGAAGTGATGCACGTGCAGCGCATGGCCGCCCGCCACCAGCGCGGCATTGAGCGCGGCGGCATCGGAACAACATTGACAGATCCGAATATCGATTACGCCAAGGTCGCGCAAGGCATGGGCGTTTTCGCCGAAGGACCGATCACCGATCCCAAAGATCTAGGCCCCGCCATCGCACGCGCCTTAGCCGTGGTGAAACGCGGCGAACCCGCATTGGTCGACGTCGTTACGCAGCCGCGCTAGGAGAAAACATGCCCGTCAGCCCACTCATCGCCGACCTCGTCGTCGCAAATCATATTCTTTTCGATCAGGGCGTCGTTGACGGCTTCGGCCACGTCAGCGTGCGCAGCGAGCAGCGCAAGGATCGCTATTTCCTGGCCCGCAACATGGCTCCTTCGCTGGTCGAGGCCGATGACATTCTCGAATACGATTTAGAATCCAGCCCCATAAACGCCGCCGGACGCCGCTCGTATCTGGAGCGCTTCATTCACGGCGAAGTTTACCGCGCGCGCCCTGACGTGATGGCCGTCGTGCACAACCACTCCGCAGCAGTGATTCCGTTTACGGTTTCCACGGCACAATTGCGCCCCGTGTTCCACATGGGTGGATTCCTGCGCGACGTCAAGAAATACGACATCCGCCTGACCACGGGCCGCATGACCGATATGCTGATTCGCGATCACGATTTGGGCCACTCGCTGGCGATGGCGCTCGGCACTTCGCCCGTCGCGCTGATGCGCGGCCACGGCGTAACAGTGGTCGGAGCGAGCTTGAAGGAAGTGATGTTCCGTTCGATCTACACCGAAGTCAACGCGCGCGTGCAGATGCAAGCCATGGCGCTCGGCCCCGTCGAATATCTTTCACAAGAGGAAGCCGAGCTCGCCGAGAAAGCCAATTCCGGCCAATACGACCGCCCCTGGGATCTGTGGAAAGGCCAAGCGCTCGCGAAGCGAAAAGCCTAACCCCAAACCTTGCGCGCCGTCTCGACGACCAGCTCCAACTTGCGCCATTGATCGTCGGCCGTCAACAAATTTCCCGCCGCCGTAGATGCGAAGCCGCATTGCGTGCTGATCGACAAATTCTCCAGCGGCATGAAGCGCGCGGCCTCATCGATGCGCCGCCGCAGGACGTCGAGCGGTTCCAGCTTCGCATCTTTGGTCGTGATCAATCCGAGCACGACTTGCTTCCCTTTTGGAACCAAGCGTAGCGGCTCGAAGCCGCCGGAGCGATCGGTGTCGTATTCCAGGAGAAACGTATCCACTTCGAGCTGGCCGAACAACTTCTCGGCAATCGCGTCGTAGCCGCCTTCGGTGTACCAGCGGCTGCGGTTGTTGCCGCGGCACACGTGCAGCGCCATCGTCGCACCATTTCCATGTCCGGCGCGCAGCGCGACGTTGTCGCCCTCGACGGCCTCGGTTAATTCGCGATCGGGATCCAGTCCTTTCGCGCGAAATTGCTCGCGCGCCTGCGGGTCCAAGTAATGCGAGTAATAGGGCGCGTCGAATTGAATGTAAGCGACGCCTTCATTCACCAGCCATTCCACTTCATCGCGGACAATCTCGGTCAGATCGCGCAACAGGTCGGCGTGAGTAGGATAAATTTTATCGGTGACGCCGGCGGCGTAGCTCGCGACCATGAAATTCGATGGCGCGGGAACCGTCATTTTGAAAGGCCTGCCGGCGGACTTCTTGAGGAACGGCACTTCGTGCGCGGTCAGCTTGCGAACCTTGCGTAGCTTGGCGATCGCAGCGCTGGCGTTGGTGGCTTCCGCGCCGCCGCCGGGGCCTTTCCAATCCAAAATCAAGCGGGCTGGGCCGAAGCCTTCGACCGCGGCGGCCATGTCCGCGAGCCACGACGCGCGCCGCATTTCGCCATCGGTTAAAACATCCAGTCCGATGGAGCGCTGCTTTTGAAGGGCCTCCGCGATCGCGCGGTCTTCTCTCTCTCGTAAATCGTCTGCATGCGCGGCGCGGGCCTCCAACAATTTGGGAGGACGCAATAAACTTCCCACCTGATCGGCTCGAAACATTTCATTCAGCGTACACCGCTTTTTGATTGGATTCGAGCTCGTGGAGCGCGACGGCCGGCTCGGTGGAGAATTCTGTGCGATCGGTAAAGCTGCGGGGATTGAAGTGGCCTTCTTCGACCCAGGCAACCACCAGGCTTCCGCCCAATAAAGGATGCAGCAAAGCCAGCGGTGCCAGCGGCAAAATGTAACGCTTGGATTTAAAAAGCGCTTCGATGACGCCGCGCACGGGACGGCTGCGCGGAACGGTTCCGGCAACCTGCGGAATCACGAAGCTGGCGAAGTGCAATTCCGGATGATGCTTGCTGTAACGCACCAAACATTTAGCGGCCTGCTTTGGCGTCATGATGCCGACGTCACTGATGCTGCGATGTACGGTATTCGGAAAATAGAAGTTGAGCGCCTGGCGGGCGAAGTCCGCGCAATTGTGAAACAGCAGCTTGAAATGATTTTCGTTAGGTCTGGAATTGAAGGCCTGAATGAACGAGTCGTCCTGATCTTCGCTGGTTTGGATTCCGAAAGCGTAAATGGTGCGGTCGTAGGCGGCGCCGATCAGTTGGATCCAATCGCCCGGGGGCGCGCTGCCGTCGCTTTGATCGGGGACGATGTTTTCCAGATGGCGGCGGCGGTAATTGTCGCGCAGCGTCTCGACGTCCTTGGGCGACACTTGGGAAGGAACTTGTTCGATGCAATCGACGGCATAAAAATAGGGGACGACCGGCGTCGCCATCCAATCGTAATTGCCAACGCGGTGATAACGGCTGATCACCACGCCCGCTTCTCCCTTAGCGCAGCGGCGCAAAGTAGTGGGAGTTTCCGCGCAAACCCGAGAAAGATAAAGGGCGGCGTGCCCGGTGGGAGTCATGCCGCCGAAGGTGCCGAAGGGCTCTTCGAGTAGAAGTGTGACGTCAGCGCGGGCGGACGCGCCCAACACAACTCCTGCTAATATCAACCGCACTAACATAACCGCGGGCCGAGCCTCGGCTCTATTTTACTATTTTCGAACGGATCAGGGATTCGACCTGGTTCCAGACTCGAGGATCGGATTCAATCTCGATGTGCGGCTTCATGAAAAGCTGCGCGTACCAGGGATAGCCGGCGCAATCTACGGGCTGGGTTTTGTAGTCGAACTGAAAATTTCCCAGGATCTGCGTGCGCTCGCGGTCGGATGCTTGGATCCGCCGCTGCCCATGGAGGAAGCCGTTCAACTGGAAGAAGTTGACGGCTTGCGCCACATTCGCGGGAATGAAGCGGTCGTTTTCGCCGAACTTTTTCACGCTGTCGACTTGGATGGTGAGCAAAACCGGGATGCCGTCTTTGCCCAGGGCGCGCGCCAGCGTGATGGCTTCCGAAGCGCCCCAGCTGTGGCCGTAAAGGACGATGCGGGCGAGGGTTTTTTCGCGGTCGGATAAGGTTCCGTCCTCGTCGGAGTCGAGCGATTGCAGAACTGACTTGTAGGCTTGCTGGCCTTCATGATTTGCGAAGATTTTTACCTGCGTGGCTACGGGATATTCCGTTCGCAAATGGTCGGCCATCTGCACTTCTTTGTGAACAGAATCGTTTTGGTGAACGAAGCCTCCGACAAATCCGACAACGATGACCGCTGGCGGCGGGGCGGCTTGGGCTAGCAACGCGAGTGCGATAAGGGCGAAATAACGCATGGCGCTAGCGAGCTGCCGCGGAAGATTTCTCCAGCCGCAGCTGGTATTCGGGATACATGGTTTCGGCGCCGCCGCGCGCGGCTTCTTGCGGGAGTTCGTATTTGGCGGCGAAGTCGGCTAGAAACGGATTGGTCCCCGGCAGATGATGCGGCACGTAGCCGTCCGGGTGCGCGACTTCGACCACGGATTCGCAGGGAAACGGGTCGATTTTCTGTTCGGGGTCGAGGGCGAAATTGGTGGTGCGAATAAAAGGTTCGGTGAGATAAACGGGATCGTTGACGATGCTGATGAGCGTTAAATAATCGCCGTGGCGGATCCAGTGTTCGGTGAGCGTGGCGCGCTCGCTGCGGGGCACGCCGTTGCGGCGGATCCAGCCGGCTTTCAAATGCGTGGTTGTGGCGGTGAGGATGTTGCCTTCCCAACTACCGGTGGAAAAGCCTTGCCAGGTATGCGCGGCGTATTCGGGCGGGTGCGGGCGGCCATCCATATAAATGGTGCGCTCCTGCGTCATCCAGGAAAGCAGCATGTGATAAGCGACGAGCTGCTGCGTCGGCGGGTCGACTTCTTTGGAGATGCGCATTTGCGCGGGGCCGCGCGGCGGGTAATCGTCGCGAATGGGGCGGCATTGATTTTCGGGAAGCGCGAGCAGCGAGGCGTCCCAGCTATCGGCGGAGAGGCGGGCGGCATCGTTGATGGGAAGACCGAGGTAATCGCCGAGGTCGGGTCCGGCCATGCGCTCGCCTAAATCTTCATGGAGGCGCGGGGACCATTCGCCGGTGGCGTCGACTTGTGAGAAGGCTGGCAACGCGCCTAGCGCCGCGCTGCATAACAGCAGGAAGGCGGCGTGCTGGCTGCGATGTGACATCGTTTCTGTATTTAGATCATGGATGGAGCGTTAAAGTGGCTTTTCCGGCGGCACCGGCGTAGATCAATTCTATGGAGTTAATTTTGTCGACTTTGCCGCTGTGCTCGAAATAAATCAGGCCGGCTTCGGGAAGCGGGCGGTCGCCTTCGGGCAAAGAGGCTTTGAGAACCTTTTGTTCCATGGCGCGTTTCAGTTCGACGGGAACGTGAAATACGGGGGGCGGTCCGGAATCGTTGCCGCCGTTGCCACCGGCGCTAACGCCGCCCTTGGACTTCTTGGCCTCCGGCGGAGCCAAATCTTCCCAGGCGGGATCTTTGGCGTTTTTGGAAACCAGGCCGTAGGGTTGGGCGGGCGAGGGCACTTTCTTCCCGTTGATGCGGATGGAAAAGTCTTCGTGGGAAAGTTTGACGTGGGCTCCGGCGGAGCCGAAGATGCCTACTTCGACCACCACGTATTCTTCCGTTGTATAGATGGTTTCCGGAGTGGCGATGGAATGTCCTGTGAACTCGCCGGCAATGGTGATGGCGCCCGCCTGGGCTTGGGCTTGATAATCTCCGGGGGTGGCGCGCGGGGCGATCGCGGCCGGGTCGCGCGCGGGCGCTTCTTGCGCGGCGACGCTTACGGCGAAGAGCGCCAGCAAAATTGCGGCGGCCGTCGATTGAGAAGAGAGTTGCATCCCTTCACAATCTATCACGCGCTAGGACGCGGCATGAGGGGCGGCGCCGGCGGCGGAAAACGGGCGGACGTAGCGATCGGACGGCATGATGATCCAGGCGGCGATGTAAGCGAGGAGGCCGATGCCTCCACTGAAGAGCGTGCCCGCGACAACGGCGAGGCGGACCAGCGTGACGTCGACGTCAAGATATTGGGCGAAGCCGGAGCAGACGCCGGCGATTTTCTTGTCCCACATGGCGCGGTATAAGCGCTGGGGCGTTTGCTGGCGGGCGTCCTGGCCCAGTTGGGTTTGGTGGCCGCATTCGTGGCAGAACTTGTCGCTCTCGCCGCCTTGGACTCCACAATTTCTACAGTACATTTTGGTTGCTCCTCGCTTAGCAGATACGGGTTTGAGGCTGGCGAAGTTCCCGTTATATTGAGTTGTGAAGATCCGGCGGGCGGAAACAGGCGATATGGCGGCGATTCGGGGGCTGATCCGGCTGTTTCCGGGGCATCTGGTGCAGAAGAACCTGCCGCGGGTTTCGTCGTTTTTCGTGGCTACGGCGGGCGAGAAGATTATTGGCTGCTGCGCGTTGCAGGTTTATTCGAAACGATTGTCGGAGGTGCGGAGTTTGGCGGTGCATCCGGATTATCAGGAGCAGCGGGTGGCGGCGAAGCTGGTGGACCGCTGCACGGAGCGGGCTCGGGAGCTGGGGATCAAAGAGCTATTTGCGGTGACGAGCCGGACTTCCTTTTTCGGGCGGCTGGGGTTTGCTACCTTCCGGCGTGAGAAGACGGCGATGTTTTTGGATTTGGGTGGGCACACTTCGGCTGAGTGATTTGGATAAAACGAAATCGTCTCGCGGTGAGCTGCTTTTGAGGGCAGCCCACCGGAGTGGTAGAGGTTATGGACGGCTTGCTGGTCTTTAGAAAAGTGACTGAATGAACCAGTTTTCTGCTCTCTCCCATTTCCTCCCGCGGCAATTTAACTCACCAGAGAATCGACTCTCTCCTGTCCCGCCCTCTCCACAATGTTTCCAGGACGGCTAGCCCGTCGCTTTCGCGAACGGGCGCGGATTCCAACTTAACTACGACGATTAGCCTGCGCAGGCTTGTACTACGGATTCAGTATGCACGGGGGTGGTGCTGGTGGGCGGAAGTCTAGAACGCAAAGTCTCTGAATCTGAAGACTATCCTCATTTGTACATTTCGGGATAGGCTTGACGTTGTTCTTCGGCGGTCTCCATAGCTACTCCGATTTGGATGAGCGGGCCTTTGCCGATGCCGGGGCAATACTGCGCGGTGCGATTCCAGGTTTGTTTACGCTCGAGGATTTCGGGCCAGAACGGAAACGTGCGGCACTGGGTGGGCTTGGCGGGATGGATGCCGCAGCCGTGTCCTTCCAAAAACGAACATTGTTTTTTGCGGGGCTTGCGGAAGCGGATTTCGTGGCGGGTGCGGTAGATGTATTTCGCTTCGAAGGCGGCGGCCGTCATTCCTACGAATTTGGCGGCGCGTTTGACATCGTCCTCCGTT
>Ga0265314_10001384_pt1 | contig 27217 bp, 24 predicted proteins | sample 4126metaG_FD_203106 | JGI IMG/M metagenome (GOLD analysis project Ga0265314, IMG submission 203106) | Rhizosphere microbial communities from Carex aquatilis grown in University of Washington, Seatle, WA, United States - 4-1-26 metaG | ecosystem: Host-associated > Plants > Roots > Rhizosphere >... | reverse complement strand
TGATCGTCTTTCTCGGCGTGGTGGTCGGCGGCATCGTGATGGCGATGTTCCTGCCGATCTTCCAACTCGGCGCCGTCGCCGGTGGACTGCAAAATTAGCCGCGGTCGTCCCGCCGGTTGACTTCGCGCCGCTCCCCGCGAACGCTCTCCGCCTTCATGCCTTCAGTCCTGATCGTTGACGACCTGCTCTCGATTCACGAGATGCTCGAGGCCGTCATCCAGCCCACCGGTTTCACCACGTCGTTCGCCACCGACGGCGAAAAGGCGCTCGCGCGCTACAAGGCCGAGAAATTCGACTTGGTGCTCGCCGACATCGACATGAAACCGATGGACGGCATCACGCTGCTCAAGCAGCTCAAGCTCTACGAGCCGAACGCCATCGTCATCATCATGACCGCCTACGCCTCGACCGAGAGCGCGGTGCAGGCGTTGAAATACGGCGCGTTCGACTACCTGCAAAAACCGTTTCGCGTCGATGAGCTGATCTCGACGCTGCGCCGCGGCATCGAGTTCAAGCAATTCCAGAGCGAGCGCGCGCTCGCCGGCCTCGCGCTCGGCGTGAAACCCGGCGACATCGAGCACCGCCTCATCGGCCAGAGCCCGAGAATCCAAAAACTCATCCAGCAGATCCGCAAGCTCGCCGCCGTGCGCACGCCCGTGCTTCTCATCGGCGAAAACGGCACGGCCAAGGTCGCCGTCGCCGAAATCCTCCACGCCGCCACCGGCGCGCCCGAGGCGCAGCTCGTGCGCATCGATTGCTCGCTCAGTTCCGAGGCGAATTTTCGCGAGGGCCTGCTCGGTGAAAACGGCGAGGGCGGCGCGTGGGTGCGGCAGGCGAAGGGCGGCACGCTTTTTCTCCAGCACCTGCAATGCCTCTCGGAGCCGGTGCAGAAGGAACTCGTCAGCGTCCTGCGCAACACCGCGCACAGTTTCCGCCTCGTTTGCACGACCTCCGAGGATCTCGAAACGCTCACCGACGAAGGTAAGTTTCACGACGAACTCTTCTACCGCGTCGCCTCGCTGCCCGTGCAGATGCCCGCGCTGCGCGAGCGCGTCGAGGACATCCCGCTCCTCGTGAAACATTACGCGGCGAAGGCGACCAACCCGCACTTCGACGCAAACCTCGTCGAGTTCACCGACGACGCGCTGGCCGTGCTCTGCGCCTATCACTGGCCGGGCAACCTCACCGAGCTCTATCAAGTCGTGTCGAAAATCGTCGCGACGACGGAGACGCGCATCGTCACCTCGTCACAACTGCCGCTGCGCCTGCGCGAATTGAAGCACTGGCCCACGCTCGCCGAGTATCTCACCGGCCAGGAGAAACAATACCGCGAGATGGTGCTGCACGCCTGTCGTGGCGACCAGGCCGCCGCCGCCAAGGTCCTCGGCGGCGATGCCAGTGTGCCGGGCTGACGGAGCGCAGGCGGCCCCGCCGGCAATTTCTCCACGAGCGGGCGCGCTTGCGCGACCGCCGCTTTCCCGCTTGCCGAGCGTTTCCGCGCTCTCAACCCTCGTCAAAATCTACGCGCATGCCCAAACGCCTCGATCTCGAATCCATCCTCATCATCGGTGCCGGCCCCATCATCATCGGCCAGGCGTGCGAGTTCGATTACTCCGGCACGCAGGCGTGTAAGGCGCTCAAAGAGGAAGGCTATCGCGTCATCCTCGTGAACTCCAACCCGGCCACGATCATGACCGACCCGGAGTTCGCCGACGTCACCTACATCGAGCCGCTCAACCTCGAGTTTCTCGAAAAAATCATCGCCGCCGAACGCCCGTCCGCCCTGCTCCCGACGCTCGGCGGCCAGACCGCGCTCAATCTTTCGATGGAGCTGCACAAGGCCGGTGTCCTCGCGAAATACGGCGTCGAGATGATCGGCGCCAAACCCGACGCGATCGCGAAGGGCGAGGATCGCGAGCTTTTCAAGCAGGCCATGCTGCGGATCGGCCTCGATGTCGCGAAGTCGCGGACCGTGAAATCCCTCGCGGAGGCGCGCGACGCCGCCGACGCGCTCGAACTGTTTCCGCTTATCATCCGCCCGTCGTTCACGCTCGGCGGCAGCGGCGGTGGCATTGCCTACAATCGCGAGGAATTCGAGCGCATGGTCGTGATCGGCCTCGAGCTTTCGCCCGTGCACGAAGTGCTCGTTGAGGAATGCCTGCTCGGCTGGAAGGAATTCGAGATGGAGGTCATGCGCGACCACAAGGACCAGTGCGTCGTCATCTGCTCGATCGAAAACTTCGATCCGATGGGCGTGCACACCGGCGACTCGATCACCGTCGCGCCGGCGATGACGCTCACCGACAAGGAATATCAGGTGATGCGCGACGCCTCGTTCGCCGTCATCCGCGAGATCGGCGTCGAGACCGGTGGTTCGAACATCCAGTTCTCCGTCGATCCGCAGACCGGCCGCATGGTCGTGATCGAGATGAACCCGCGCGTCTCGCGCAGTTCCGCGCTTGCCTCGAAGGCCACCGGCTTCCCCATCGCGAAAATCGCCGCCAAGCTCGCCGTCGGCTACGCGCTCGACGAACTCCGCAACGACATCACGCGCCTCACGCCGGCGAGCTTCGAGCCGACGATCGACTACGTCGTCACGAAAATCCCGCGCTTCACGTTCGAAAAATTTCCCGACGCCGACCCCACGCTCACCTCCGCGATGAAATCCGTCGGCGAGGCGATGGCCATCGGCCGCACGTTCAAGGAATCGATCCAGAAGGCGCTCCGCTCGCTCGAGATCGGCGCCCGCGGCTTCGGCGGCGGCGGCAAATATGCCGGCGACGATCCCGTCGAGGAAAAGATCATCAACGCAAAACTCGGCACACCGAACGCCGAGCGCCTGCACTATATCCGCCACGCCTTCCGCGCCGGCTACACGGTCGAACAGATTTTCGAGCTCACGAAAATCGATCCGTGGTTCCTGCACCAGCTTCGCGAGATTTCCGAGATGGAGCAGGCGCTCGCGCAGCAATCGCTCGCGACGATCCCGACCGCGGACTTTCGCCGCGCGAAACAATTCGGTTTTTCCGACGCGCAGCTCGCGCACCTCTTCAAGAGCGACCTCGCCACCGTCCGCGCCGACCGCAAACAGCGCGGCATCCAGACGACCTTCCGGCTCGTCGATACCTGCGCCGCCGAATTCGAGGCGTTCACGCCCTACTATTATTCGAGTTACGGCGACGAGAACGAGATCATCCCCTCGACGAAGAAAAAAATCATGATCCTCGGCGGCGGCCCGAACCGCATCGGCCAGGGCATCGAGTTCGACTATTGTTGCGTGCACGCGAGCTTCGCGTTGCGCGAACTCGGCATCGAGTCCGTGATGGTCAACTCCAACCCCGAGACCGTCTCGACCGATTACGACACGAGCGACCGCCTCTACTTCGAGCCGCTCACGCTCGAGGACGTGCTTGAAATTTATCAGCAGGAAAAATGCGACGGCGTGATCGTCCAGTTCGGCGGCCAGACGCCGCTCAACCTCGCCAGCGCCCTGAAGGCGAATGGCGCGAACATCATCGGCACCTCGCCCGAAAGCATCGACACCGCCGAGGACCGGAAACTTTTTGCCGCGATTCTCCACAAGATCGGCCTGCGCCAGCCCGACAACCGCACCGCGCTCAGCGAAACCGAGGCGATCGCGTCCGCCGCCGAACTCGGCTACCCGGTGCTCGTGCGCCCGTCGTTCGTCCTCGGCGGCCGCGGGATGTTCATTCTCTACAGCGAGGCCGAACTCCGCGCCGTCGTCCGCCAGGTCTTCGACGTGATGCCCGGCAAGCCCGTGCTCATCGACAAGTTTCTGGAGGACGCGATCGAGCTCGACGTCGATTGCATCAGCGACGGCGAACTTTCCGTGATCGGCGGGATGCTCGAACACATCGAGTTCGCCGGCGTTCACTCCGGCGACGCCGCGATGGTCATGCCGCCGCACACGCTTCCACCGGAAATGCTCGCGACCGTCCGCACCGCCACGCACGCGCTCGCCCGCGAGTTGAAAGTGATCGGCCTGATGAACGTCCAGTTCGCGATCAAGGATCATCAGCTCTACGTGCTCGAAGTGAACCCGCGCGCGTCGCGCACCGTGCCGTTCGTCGCGAAAGCCATCGGCATCCCGCTCGCGAAACTCGCCGCGAAAGTCATGACCGGCCTGAAACTCCGCGATCTCGGCTTCACCCGCGAGCAGACGCCGAAGCACTGGTGCGTGAAGGAGGTCGTGCTGCCGTTCGTGCGCTTCCCCGGCGCGATGATCACGCTCGGCCCCGAGATGCGCTCGACCGGCGAAGTCATGGGCCTCGATGCCGACCTCGGCCTCGCGTTCGCGAAAGCCCAGGCCGCCGCGAAGCCCGGCCTGCCGACAAAGGGCAACGTGTTCCTCTCCGTCAAATCCACCGACAAACCCCGCGCCGTCGACATCGGCCGCCGGCTCGCCGCGCTCGGCTTCACGATTTATTCCACGAGCGGCACGGCGCAGGTGCTCGCCGACAACGGCGTCGCCGTGAAGCGCCTCGCGAAAATCAACGAGGGCCGCCCGAACGCCATCGACCTGATCAAGAACGGCCAGATCGCGCTCGTGATCAACACGCCCAGCGGCATGATTCCGCGCCGCGACGAAAACGCCATCCGCGCCGCCACCTACGCGCACAACGTCTGCCTCATGACGACGATCACCGGCGCCGAGGCCGCCGTCGAGGCGATCGAGGCGCTGAAGGAAAAACCGCTCGGCGTGAAACCGATCCAGGCCTACCGTGGCAACGTGAACGTGCTGTAGGAGCCTGCTTGCAGGCGATCCTCTTCCCGCGCAAACATCGCCTTCGAGCAGGCTCTTTCATTTTCCCATGACCGCACCCGCCACCCTCGTCGCCCTCTTGCACGGCCCCGATCAGCCGGGCCTCGTCGCGCGTGTGGCCGGATGGATTTTCGAGCGCGGCGGCAACATCCTGCATGCCGACCAGCACCGCGACATGGAGGCCGGCGTGTTCTTCCAGCGCATCGAGTGGGTTCCCTCCGCGGGCAACGCCGCCGCCGACACGGCTTTCGCTGCCGAGCAAACGGCGATCGCGGAATTCCGCGCGTTCGCCGCGTCGCTCGGCATGGACGCGCAGCTCAAGTCCTATGCGCACCGCGCGCGCGTCGCCGTCTTCGTCTCGAAGGCCGATCATTGTTTCCACGATCTCGCGCTCCGCTGGCGCGCGGGGGAATTTTCCGGCGAGTTCGCCGCGGTGATCTCGAACCACACCGATCTCGCCGACGCCGCGCGCGGCTACGGGCTGCCGTTTTATCACGTGCCAGTCACGCCCGACACGAAGGCCGCGGCCGAGACGCACCACCTCGCGCTGCTCCGCGAGCTCGACATCGACCTCGTTGTGCTCGCGCGCTATATGCAGATTTTGTCCGGCGATTTTCTGGGGAAACTCGGCCGCCCGGTGATCAACATTCACCACTCGTTCCTGCCCGCGTTCGCCGGCGGCAAGCCGTATCATCAGGCGCATGCGCGCGGCGTGAAGATCATCGGCGCCACCGCGCACTACGCGACCGCCGACCTCGACGAGGGCCCGATCATCCACCAGGACGTCACGCGCGTGACGCACCGGCACGGCGTCGAAGACCTGATCCGCCTCGGCCGCGACCTCGAGAAACGGGTCCTCGCCCAGGCTGTGCGCTGGCATCTCGGCGCCCGCGTCCTCGCTTACGGGAACAAGACCGTCGTTTTCGATTGAGCGCCGCGCGCTGAAATCCGCGCCGCCGATTTGCCGGCGCGCGCGTTGAGTGCTTTTTCTGCGTTATGCGCGCCATCCGCATTCATGAAACCGGCGGCCCGGAAAAACTTCGCCTCGACGACGTGCCGCTCCCGATGCCCGGACCGGGCGAAGTTCGCCTGCGGGTAGAGGCCGCGGGCCTGAACTTCGTCGATGTCTATCACCGCATCGGCCTCTATCCATTCCCGCTGCCGCTCACGCTCGGCCTCGAGGCCGCGGGCACGATCACGGCGGTCGGTTCTGGCGTGAGCGAATTCCGCGTCGGCGATCACGTGGCGACCGCGCGCGCCAGCGGCGCTTACGCCGATGAAACCGTCGCACCCGCCGCGCAACTCGTGCGCGTGCCGGTGGGCGTGACGTCCCAAATCGCGGCGGCGCTGCTCTTGCAAGGTCTCACGGCGCATTTCCTCGCGTGCGATACGTTCCCGTTGAAGTCCGGCGACACCGCCCTCGTTCACGCCGCGGCGGGCGGCGTCGGCCTGCTGCTCGTCCAGATCGCAAAAAAGCGCGGCGCGCGCGTGCTCGCCTGCGTCGGCTCCGACGCCAAGGCGGCGCTGGCGCGCGAGGCGGGGGCGGATGCGGTGATCGTCACCGCGAAGGAGAATTTCGCCGACGAGGCGCGCCGGCTCACGGGCGGACGCGGAGTGGATGTGGTTTACGACTCGGTGGGCAAGGACACATTCGAAGGCTCGTTGAACAGCCTGCGGCCGCGCGGGATGATGGTCACCTACGGCAATGCCAGCGGGCCGGTGCCGCCGTTTTCGCCGCTCGTGCTCACGCAGAAAGGCTCGCTGTTTATCACGCGGCCGTCGTTGCCCCACTACATCCAAACGCCCGCGGAACTGCGGACGCGCGCGGACGAACTTTTCCGCTGGCTCGCCGCGGGCGAGCTACGCGTGCGGATCGGCGCCACGTTTCCGCTCACCGACGCGGCCGACGCGCAACGCGCGCTCGAAGGCCGCGGCACGACGGGCAAGGTGCTGCTGCTGCCGTAACTGGTGTGATCTGTGATGTGTGACACTTGACGAGCTGGTCGCTCCTCGCTGGCGCCCCGGTTCGTTCCTCGTCATTTTTCCTTTTACGCGGCGCGGGCGATCTGTTTCGGTCGCGGGTTCACGAACTCGAAATCTTCCGCCATGCCGACCCCTGCCACTCCTTCCGCCCCGAAACCCGCCGGCGACGACCGCCACCTCGTGCGCGTCGATGACAAATACGCCGCGCTGGGCTTCGAGGATCGCTTGCGCCTTTTCTGGGAGAAAAACAGCGGCGCCGTCACCGCCGTGCTCGTGGTCATCCTCCTCGCGATCGTGGCGAAGGGCGGCTGGGAATACCTCGCCGCGCAGAACGAAAAAGACGTGCAGGCGGCCTACGCCGCAGCGGCGACGCCGGAGCAGTTGAGGACCTTTGCCGCGGCGAATCCGCGGCATCCGCTCGCCGGCGTCGCCCAGCTCCGCGTCGCCGACGAGGCCTATGCCGCGGGCAATTATGTCGGCGCGATCGGGGCCTACCAAGAGGCCGCCGCGTCGCTGAAAACCGGCCCGCTCGCCAGCCGCGCCCAGCTCGGTTCGGCGATGGCGAAACTTTTGGGTGGCCGGGAAGCGGAGGGTGAAACCGAGCTGAAGGCGCTGGCCGCCGACGCCGCCGGAATCAAGGTTTATCGCGCCGAGGCGATCGGCCATCTCGCGAGCCGCGCTTTTGCGAAAGGCAATTCGGCGGAAGTGGCTAGTTATTCTGACCAGCTCATGCGGCTCGATCCGGCGAGCCCGTGGGTGCAGCGCCTGCTGCAACTGCGGGCCGCGGCGCCGGTCGCCGAATCTCCCGCCGCGGCGCCGGCGGCAAACGCTCCCGCGATCAAGCTGCCCGCGACGGCGAAGTAGATCGCGCGGGCGGACGGCTTATTTTCTGGCGGCGGTGAGCGAACGCACCGGCGAGCGATGCGGCGCCGAGGAGCGCGGCGTAGGTCGCGGGCTCGGGGATGGCGGAAACGCTGCCTGCGATGATCAAGTCGTCGCCCGACAGATTTCGAAGCCGAAATTTATCCGTCGAACTACTGTTGCCGCCATAGGCAAAAATTCGGAACTCAACTGTTCCGGTGAGATTCGAAAAACTTCCGCCACTAAGAGTGATCGATTGATCGCTCGTTGTGCCGCTGGGCGTCGCCCATGTGGCAATTGCCATCCCGGCGGATGAGAACCCGCCCACGCTGCTGAAGAGCGCGGCGTTGGTCGCACCATTTGTCGTTTCGGACATCTTAAAGGAAACAGACGTAAGCGACATCTGATAGCCCGAAGCAACCGAGATGCTGAAAGTGAAATAGTCGTTGTTTGTCAGCGCGCTCCCCAGATTTGCCGCATTAAAACCGGATGCACCGAACGTGTTGGCCGACGGACTGCCGGGTGCGGCTGCGCCGCTGCCACGAGATAAAACGCCACTGGGCGACGTCGTGCTAATATGGGCGCCGAGTGTTCCGGAATCATACGTTACACTGGTTGCGGATTCGGTGATCCCGGCGACATCCCACCCGATGAGTGTCTGGGCCTGAGTGGCCGCCGCGGAAAATAACGATAAGAATAGGATCGAAATCGTGGGCTTCTTCATAGACTGATGAGATGATTCATTGCAGAGCATTATCGTTGCGCGTTGGCCACAGTTGAATCGAAGCGACTGCGGATTTTTCTACGATCGAAGCGCGGTGCTCGAACGTATCCGGTTTGGACTGCGAGGGAGTGGAGCAGAGTTGATGGCCGGACCGCCTCGGTCCTTTGGAATTGCGGCGCGACAATGTCCGCCATCACTTTTTCTGGAGCCGAGGCGAAGCGGGGAGTTAAGCGGCGAAAGACTGGTGGGTGAAGCCCGGAGGATCCCGGTCTGTTGACGCAGATTTGCTAGAAGACCAGCTGCCCGGGATCAAGTCGTTTTACGCAATATTTTGGCGGCGGAACCGCGGAGCCCTTAAGCCTATTTTCCGCCAGCGGTTTCCGCGGCGGCGTTAAGGCGTCGGGCGGCTTCGAAGTGAGCCGCGGCGGCTTCGGGGTGACCGGCGCGAGTCAGGGCTTCCCCGAGGTTGCGCTCGGCGTCGGCGTAGCCGGGTTTCGCCCGGAGAGCGCGTTCGTAGTGGTCAATCGCGTCGTCGATGCGACCGGCGGCGAGGAGGACGTTGCCGAGGTTATTGTGCGCGTCGGCGAAGTCGGGGTTGAGGCGGAGGGCCTGCTCGAAGTGCGTGATCGCCTCGGCGGCGCGGCCGGTCTCAGCGAGGGCGATGCCGAGGTGGTTGTGGGCATCGGGAAAATTCGGGTCGAGTTGAAGGGCGCGTTCGCAGGCTGCGATCGCTTCGGCGGGGCGATCGGCGAGGACGAGCGCGTAACCGAGGCCGGCGAAGGCGGAGGCGAAAGCGGGCTGGAGGCGGAGTGCGGCTTGATATTCCGGGATCGCCTCCCGGGCGCGGCCGATCGAGAGCAGCGCGCTGCCGAGGTTGTGGTGGATGTTAGCGTCGTCAGGGTTGAAGCGCAGGGCGGCGCGGTAGTGCTTGATCGCTTCCGGCGCACGGCCGGCGCGGAGGAGGGCGTTGCCCAGGTTGAGGTGCGCGGCGGGGTAGTCGGGCACGACGCGCAGCGCGTGCTCGAGGTGGGCGATGGCTTCGGGGACGCGGTTGAGCAGCGTGAGGGCGTAACCGTAGTTATTGTGGGCGTCGGCAAAATCGGGCTGGAGGCGGGTGGCCTCCTCGTAGTAGGGCTCCGCTTCGGCGATGCGGCCGCGAACAGAGAGGCCGTAGCCGAGATCGTTGTAGGCGCGAAAATTCGCGGGGGATTTGGCGATGACGTCTGACCAGAGCGCGAGGTCGGAGCGATAGATGTCGTTGCGGCGAAGAGTGAGTGCGCCAAACACGACGGCGACGACGGCAAGCGCGATGAGGCCGCGGCGGCCGAGGAGGGCGTGCGCGCCGAGGGTGAGGAGCGTGATGACGGCGGCGAGCGGCAGATACATGCGGTGCTCGGCCATCGTCTGGGTGGCGATGGGGACGAAGCTCGAGGAGGGCGCGAGGATGGCGAAGAACCACGCGCCGGCGAAGCCGAGCGCCGGGCGGCGCCAGAGGGCGAAGGCGGTGGCGGCGAGGAGGGCGGCGAGCAGGAGGGCTTGCGGCCAGATGTCGGCGAGGTGGGTGTCGATGGCGTTGCCGTAGTCGAAGACGAGTGGGTTGGGCCAGACGCAGAGTTTGAGGTAGAGGACAATCGCGCGACACTGAGTGAGCGCGTAGGAATAGGTGGAGATCGGAGTGCCGAGGCCGGCAGTGGAGTTGCGGTTGCCGGTGGCGAGGACGAGCCAGCCGAGCAGCAGCCACGTGGCGGCAAGCGCGAGATAGTAGCGGCGGCGGGCGTGCCACGCGGCGCGGAAGCTGCCGGCGACGAAGGTGCGATCGTAGAGGAAAACGAGCAGCGGGGCGGACGCCATGACTTCCTTCGTGGCCATGCCGAGGAGGCAGGCGGCGAAGGAGGCGGCGAGCCAGCAGGGCGCGGAGCGCGCGGTGGTTTCGTTCGAGATTCCGCGGACGAAGGCGTAGAATGTGAGGAGATAAAACAGGCCGCAGAGGGATTCGGCGCGCTGGACGATGTAGGTGACGGATTCCGTTTGCAGCGGATGGAGCGTCCAGAGGGCGGCGATGGCGAACGCGATCGGCAGCGCGGCGGAGCCGAAGCGCGCGGCGAGCGGAGGCCGGAGCAGCGTGCGGCGGACGAGGCCGAAGAGGGCGAGACCGGCGAGGGCGTGAACGGCGAGGTTGAAAAGATGGTAGCCGCGCACGGACTCGCCGCCGATGGCGTAGTTGAGCGCGAGGGAGAGGTTGACGAGCGGACGGCCGCTGACGGTCAGGCCGCCGGCGGGCGGCGAGAGCGGCCCATCGGGCGCGAAGAGTGGCCGGAGGCGGTGGACGGTTGCATTGGCGACGATCGAATCGGCGTCGTCGAACTGGAACGGAACGGAGAAGGTGTTCGAATAAGCGAGCAGCGCGGCGAGCACGAGCAGCGCGCCGGCGGCGAAAATTGGCGCGCGTGAGGAGGGTGACTGGCTCGCGGAGGACACGACAGGAGGAAACGGAAGGGTCTGAAAATTATCCGGGACAGCGAAATTGAAGCGCGGAGAAAATCAGCGGGACCCGGCGGAGCGAAGGCGGGCGAGGCTGGCGCGAGCCTCGGTGTTGCCGGGATCGAGTGCGAGGGCGGCTTCGTAATGCGCGATGGCGTCGGCGGGGCGGTCGCAGCGGAGGAGGGCGTTGGCGAGTTCGACGTGCGCGCTGGCGGTGGGCTGGAGGATCAACGTTTGCGTGAGGCACGCGACGGCTTCGGGGAATCGGCCGAGATCGCAGAGGGTTTTGCCGAGATTCGCGGCGGCGGCGGGATCGTTGGGCTGGAGTTGGACGACGGCTTCGAAGTGCGGGAGCGCATCGGCGGGGCGACCGGCCTGGGCGAGAAGGAGGCCGAACTGGGTGTGGGCGTCGGCGTGATTCGGATCGAGGCGGAGCGCGGCTTCGAATTGCGCGGCGGCTTCCGGCGCGCGGGCGGCACGGGCGAGCGCGGCGCCGAGGTTGGCATGAGCGTCGGCGGAATCGGGGTTGAGCGCGAGCGCAGCTTCGAAATGCACGAGGGCCTCGAGGGTAACGTTGTTGGCGAGGAGAATTTTTGCGAGGCCGGTGTGGGCTTCGAACGTGGGCTGGAGGGAGAGCGAGCGTTCGTAGGCGGCGACGGCCTCGGGCGCGCGGCCGAGCGAGGCGAGAGTGTCGCCGAGATTGCTCGCCGCCTCCGGAAAATCAGGCTGGAAGCGCAGCGCGGTGGCGAAGTGCGGGAGGGCTTCGTTGCCGTGGCGATTGCGGGCGAGCGTGGTCGCGAGGGATTCGTGAACGATGGCGTTGTCGGGGGCGAGCTGGAGCGCGCGGACATAGAGCGGGAACGCCTCGGCGAGGCGGCCGGCGCGGCCGAGTTCCTCGGCGTATTCGCAGCGCATGGCGACTTTGGTGGGATTGCGGCGGAGGGCTTCCTCGAAAAACGGGATCGCCTCGGGGAGGCGGCCGAGTTGGACGAGCGCGCGGGCGATGTTAAAATGGACCTGACGGTTTTCGGGGGCGAGCCGTAGCGTTTCCTCGAAGCGAGCGAGTGCGGCGGCAGGCTGACCCTCCGCGAGGAGGTGGAAGCCGAGGTTTTGTTGGGCGCGGCCGTTGGCCGGGAATTTTTCGACGGTGTCGCGCCAGAGAATGACAGGGGACCGATAGTCGGCGTTGCGGAGCAGCGTGAGCGCGCCGAACACGACGGCGACGGCGCAGCTTGCGGTCAGGGTCGCGCGGCCCGAGCGCATCCACGCGAGGAGGACGACCGGCGCGAGGACGGCGGCGAGCGAAAGATATATGCGATGCTCGGCGATCGTTTGAGTGGCGACGGGCACGAAGCTGGAGGACGGCGCGAGAATGAGGAAGAACCACGCGCCGGGGAAACCGAGCGGCGAGCGGCGGCGGAGGGCGAATACCGTGGCGGCGAGGGCAAGGGCGAGAAAAAGGGCCTGGGGCCACACGGCGGCGAGGCCGGCGACGGGCCGGTAGCCGTAGTCAAGGATCAGCGGATACGGCCAGAAAACGAGTTTCAGGTAGAGAACGATGGCGCGGCATTGCGTGAGCGCGTAAGGCCAGACGCCGATTTGCGCGTCGAAGCCGGCGGTGCCGCTGCGGTCGGGGTTCGTGGCGACGAGCCAGCCGAGCAGCAGCCACGTCGCGGCGAGTGCGACGTAATAGACGCGGCGTTCGCGCCACGCGGCGCGAAAGCTGCCGGCGACGAAGGTGCGGTCGTAGAGGAGGACGAGCAGCGGGGTGGCGGCGGTGATCTCCTTGGTGGCCATGCCGAGAAAGCACGCGGCGACCGACGCGGCGAGCCAGACGGCGCGGGCGCGGGGCGGTTTTGAGGTGAGAGTTTGGAGCTCGGGAGGCGGCCAACTTAAAACCTCAAACTCGGAATTTGAAACCGCGTCGTCGCTGGTGGTCGCGCGGACGAAGCCATAGAGCGTGAGCAGAACGCAAAGGCTGGCGAGCGACTCGGTGCGTTGCACGAGGTAGGTGACCGCCTCGGTTTGCAGCGGGTGCAGCGACCAGAGCAGCGCGATGCAAAAAGCAAGCGGCGCGGCGGCGGTGTGGAAGCGTTTGCGGAGGGGCGGCTGGAGCAGCGTGCGGCGAATGAGGCCGAAGAGCGCGAGGGTGGCGCCGACGTGAATGGCGAGGTTGAGCGCATGATAACCGAACGGATCGAAACGGCCGACGGCATAGTTGAGCGCGAACGTCAGGTTGGCGAACGGTCGACCGCTGACAGTGAGGCCGCCCGGCGGCGGCGACAGCGGTCCGCCGGGGCCAAAGAGCGGCCAGAGGCGGCGGAGGGTGGGATTTTCGGCCAGCAGCGACGGCAGGTCGTCGAAGACGAAGGCGCCGCCGAGGCTGTTGGCGTAGGCGGCGAGCGTCGCGGCGGCGAGGACGGCGGCGAGGCGGAGGGTTTTTCGACGATCCGCGGCGGGCGGCGGTGGCGCGCTGGACGTGGTCACGGACCGGAGGGAAACGGTGTTGGCGGTGAAAATTGGTCGGGGCGGCGAGATTCGAACTCGCGACCTCCTGGTCCCAAACCAGGCGCTCTACCAGGCTAAGCTACACCCCGACTGGCGGCCATCGCACGCGGCGGCGCGGGAGGTGTCAACGTTCGTCGCGCGCCCGGGCCACTGGTTCGGTGCCGGCGGCGGGTGCCGGAGGATTCGCGGGCGCGGAGCGATTTTGGCGTTCCCGCGCGCGGGTGCCGGCTGCAAGGCGCTGGCCGGCGAGTGGAAATGTTAATAATCTCTGCTTGCCTCGTGGGGCGGTTCCACTAGTCCTCCGCGATTGACCCTTCATCTATGGATACCATTTCTCGCGAAAATAACAGCATGCTGCCCGTCGCCGGCGTCGTCGTAGGCGTGCTTTCATTGTTGGTCGGCGGCTATGCCGCGATCAAGGCCTCCAGTCTTCAAAAGACCGTCGCCGCTCACGAGGAAAAAGTCGCCAAGATCGACGGCCTCGAGTCGCAGCTGGGCAGCGTGTCCGCCGCCACCGACAAGGCCACCAAGGACATCGCCTCGCTCTCGCGCACGACGCAGGACGCGTTCAACACGGTCAGCACGATGATCGGCGACGCGAACGGCAAGATCACGAAGCTCGAGGAGTCGCTCAAGAAGCCGGTGGCGGCGAAGGGCAAAGCGGGCAGCGGCGAGCCGGTCGTCGCGGGTCCGGGCGAATATGTGGTCAAGGGCGGCGACACGGGCGCGAAGATTGCGCGCGCGCAGGGCGTGACGCTGGGGGATTTGATCGCGGTGAATCCCGACGTGGCCTGGAACAAGCTCAAGGTCGGCCAGAAGGTGAAGCTGCCGCAGAAAAAGTAAGCGCGGCGAAGGCGGACGCCTGACGCGTTCGACAAAAATTTCCAACCTCCCGGCTTTGCGGCCGGGAGGTTTTTTTTGCGCGCGAAAAAGTTTCGACGCGAATTGGAATCGCGTTCTGCGCGGGCGTGCGTGTGATCCGCGGGCGAAACCAAACGAGCCGCGTGAACCCACCGCATTCATCCGAACCGTCGCCGTCGCGCTGGGAGCCGCTCGCGAGCACCTCGCTCGCGAAGACGCGAATCTTTGATCTGCGTAGCACGCGCTACCGGCACCCGACGCGGGGAACGGAGCGGGAGTTTGTCGTGATCGACGCGCCGGACTGGGTGAACGTGATCGCGCTCACGCCTGATGGGCGGATCGTGCTGGTGCGGCAGTTTCGCTTCGGCATAAATGATTTTTCGCTCGAGATCCCGGGCGGTGTGATCGAGGCGGGCGAGGAGCCGCTGATCGCGGGCGTGCGGGAGTTGCGCGAGGAGACGGGTTTCACCGGCGCGCCGGCTCGGCAGCTCGGCAGCGTGCACCCGAATCCGGCGATGCAGAACAACCGCTGCCATTTCGTGTTCGTGGAGCAGGCCGTCAGGACGGCGCCGCTCGCGTGGGACGCGGACGAGGAAATCCAGGTGACGACGCTGCCGGTCGAGGAAGTTTTCGCGCTGGCGCGCAGCGGCGGGATCACGCATTCGCTGGTGTTGAACGCCCTGCTGATGTTCGAGCCGGTTTGGCGTGAGCTGAAACGCTGATGTTCGAGGTCGTCGGCGCGGCGCGCGCCATTTGACTTCGTCTCCGCGGCACGCTTACTGAAGCCCTTCCCCGCTGCATGACGCCACCGACATTCGCCAACGCCTCCGAAACGCTCGGGCCCGTGTCGGCGGATTTTCTGCCGCCGCCGCTCGAGCGCGAGATTCGGAAGATTTACGAGCGCAGCCCGCTCTACGGGCGGCGGTTTCCGCTGCACGCGGCGCCGCTGCAGTGGTCGTGCTACCGCGAGATTCCGGCGCTGTCGAAAAAGGAGATTGTCGAGCGCGGGCACCAGGCGTTTTTCGCGGACTACCGCGAGGTCGAGCGCGGGTTGCAGTCAAAGCGCTTCGAATACGAAAGCACCGGCGGCACGACACAGTCACCGATGACGGTGATCATGGAGGACGGCTGGTGGAACACGCAGACCGAGCGCGCGTATCGCGCGTCGCCGATCCTGCGCGAGTTCGTCGGCCGGCCGTATCGGAAGTGCGTGCTCGCGCCGGTGGGGTGCTCGAGCAATTTGTGTCCCTACGAGGATCATCCGTTTCCGAACCGCTATTTCGACGGGACGGTGTATTTGAATTTGTCGAGCGATCCGTTCGCGTTTCCGGAGGCGGAGTGGGACCGGATCGTGTTTGAGTTGCAGGCAACGAAGCCGGAGGTGATCGAGGGTGAGCCGGTTTATTTGTCGCTGCTCGCGCGCGCGGCGAAAAAGCGCGGCGTGAGCGTGCCGAGCGTGCGCGTGGTGATCCTCACCTACGGCAAGGCGAGCACGCAGCACGGCGCGCGGATCGCGGAGGTGTTTCCGGCGGCGCAGGTCGATCTCTACGGCTCGACCGAGGCGGGCTATCTGTTCGTGGGCGAGGGGTTCAAGGACAACTCGCGGGTGATCGACGCGAATGCGTTCATCGAACTCGTGCCGTGGCGCGCGGAGCTGCCGGGCGTGTTTCAAATCTACGTGACGACGCGCGATCGCGAGGCGATGCCGCTGCTGCGCTACCACACGGGCGACGTCGTGCAGAAATTTCCGCACGGCTTCCGGCTGCTCGGGCGCGAGGGCAATCTGTATTTCCGGCCGGACGGCTCGCTCGTGTCGCCGGCGGACATCGACGCGGCGCTGCCGAAGGAATTCGCATGCTGGCACTATTCGCTCGTGCAGACGACGGATGCGCGCTGGGATTTTCACTACGTGGCCGACGAGGTCGCGCCGGCGGGTGTCGAGCAGGCGATCGCGCGGGCGCTCGGCGCCGGCGTGCGGGTAAGCGCATTTCGGCGGCGGGTGATCGCGCCGGCGGCGAGCGGGAAATTCGCGCTGCTTAAGCCATTGGCACGGTAACGCGGGCGGGCGATTCCGCGCCGGGGCCCCGGCCCTTCTCGAAAAGGTTAGGGTGACTAATAAGCTTGGGCCGCTGAGGCCGCCGCTTTACATCCGCCCAAGTGCTGCCGAAAGTAACGGACGCGCCGCGCTCCGGCGCTTACACCCAAATGCGATTTTTGCGATGAACCTCTTCCGCTCTTCCATCGGCCGAAAAATCCTCATGGCCGTTACCGGCGTGATCCTGATCGGCTTCGTGATCGGACATCTCGTCGGCAACCTGCAGGTGTTTTCCGGGCCGGACAAGCTCAACGGCTACGCGCACTTTCTCCAATCGCTCGGGCCGCTGCTCTGGGCGGTGCGCATCGGGCTGCTCGCGGTGGTGACGATTCACATCTGGGCGGCGACGGTGCTGACGCTGGAAAATCGCGCGGCGCGCGACGTGCCTTACAGCGTCAAGCACACGATCCGCGCCACGCTCTCGTCGCGTTTGATGCGCTGGACGGGCTACGTGGTGCTGGCGTTCATCCTTTATCACCTCGCGCACTTCACGGTCGGCTGGGCGCAAGCGGGCACGTTCAAAACAAATCTGCCGGAATACACGATGACGAGCGAGTATCACGTCGCCGGCTTCCCGGTCGTGGCGGCGGGCACGCCGGTGCTCGACGTTTACTCGATGGTGACGCTCGGATTTCAAAACGTGATCGTGTCGATTTTCTACATTGTCGCGGTCGGCTTGCTGAGTTTCCACCTCGTGCATGGCGCCGACAGCATGTTCCAGACGCTCGGCTGGCGCAGCGCCCGCTGGTCGGGCGTGCTGCGGAAAATCTGCATCGTTTTCGCCGCGGCGTATTTTCTCGGCAACCTCGCGATCCCGGGCGCTGTGCTGCTCGGCAAACTCCAGCCGTGCGCCGAAGTCAGCGCCGCCCTTTCCGCTCATCGCTAAATTTTCCGCGCCATGGCTAAACTCGAATCCCGCATTCCCTCCGGCCCGCTCGCCGACAAATGGCGCAACCACAAGGCGTCGATCAAGCTCGTCAATCCGGCCAACAAGCGGAAATACGAAATCATCGTCGTCGGCGCCGGCCTCGCCGGTTCGTCCGCCGCGGCCACGCTCGCGGAGCTCGGCTACAAGGTGAAGTGTTTCGTGTATCACGACAGCCCGCGCCGCGCGCACTCGATCGCCGCGCAGGGCGGCATCAACGCCGCGAAGAATTACCAGAACGACGGCGACAGCGTTTACCGGCTTTTCTACGACACGATCAAGGGCGGCGATTACCGCTCGCGCGAGGCGAACGTCCACCGGCTCGCCGAAGTTTCCGTCAACATCATCGACCAGTGCGTGGCGCAGGGTGTGCCGTTCGCGCGCGAATACGGCGGCCTCCTCGCGAACCGTTCGTTCGGCGGCGCGCAGGTATCGCGGACGTTTTATGCGCGCGGCCAGACGGGGCAGCAGTTATTGCTCGGCGCGTATTCAGCACTGTCGCGGATGATCGGCGCGGGCGGCATCGAGCTGCATGCGAACAGCGAGATGCTCGACCTCGTGCTCGTCGGCGGACAGGCGAAGGGGATCGTCGTGCGCGACCTGATCACCGGCGAAATTTCGCGGCACGCGGCGGACGCGGTGGTGCTCGCGACGGGCGGCTACGGGAATGTTTTCAACCTCTCGACCTATGCGCGGCAGTCGAATGCGACGGCGATCTGGCGCGCCTACAAGCGCGGCGCGTGTTTCGCGAACCCGTGCTACACGCAGATTCACCCGACGTGCATCCCGGTGACGGGCGACTACCAGTCGAAGCTCACGCTGATGTCGGAGTCGCTGCGCAACGACGGCCGGATCTGGGTGCCGAAGAAAAAAGAGGACCGGCTCAAGCCGCCGGCCAGCATCGCGGAGGCGGATCGCGATTATTACCTCGAGCGGATGTATCCGAGTTTCGGCAATCTCGCGCCGCGCGACATCGCGTCGCGCGCGGCGAAGCGCGTGTGCGACGAGGGCCGCGGCGTCGGCGAGAGCGGGCTCGGCGTGTATCTGGATTTTGCGGAGGCGATCGGCCGGCTGACCGAGGCCGGTGTGCGCGAGCGCTACGGCAATCTTTTCGACATCTACCACGAGATCACGAACGAGAACGCCTACCAGGTGCCGATGCGCATCTATCCGGCCGTCCACTACACGATGGGCGGGCTGTGGGTGGACTATAACTTGATGTCGAACGTTCCCGGGCTGTTCGTGCTTGGCGAGGCGAATTTTTCGGATCACGGTGCGAACCGGCTCGGCGCGAGCGCGCTGATGCAGGGTTTGGCCGACGGTTATTTTGTCATTCCCTACACGATCGGCGATTATCTCGCGACGCAGAAGCCCGGCTCGCGGCCGGCGGCGGACGCGGCGGAGTTCAAGGCGGCCGAGGCCAATATCGCCGGCATCACGCAGCGGCTGCTCGGTGTGAACGGCAAGGAGCCGGTCAGCCATTTCCACAAGCGGCTCGGGAAAATCATGTGGGAGGGCTGCGGCATGGCGCGCACGGCGGAGACGTTGGAGAAGGCGTTGCAGGAAATTCCGAAGCTGCGAGAGGATTACTGGAGGAACGTGAAGGTGCCCGGCTCCGAAAAGACGCTCAACCAGTCGCTCGAGCAGGCCGGTCGCGTGGCGGATTTTCTCGAGCTCGGCGAACTGCTCTGCCTCGACGCGCTCACGCGCGAGGAGAGTTGCGGCGGACATTTCCGCGAGGAGCACCAGTATCCCGACGGCGAGTGCAAGCGCGACGACGAAAAGTTCGCGCATGTGGCCGCGTGGGAGTTCCAGGGCGAGGGCAACGCGCCGCTCCGCAACACCGAGCCGCTCAACTACGAATTCGTGAAGCCCAGCGTGAGAAGTTACAAGTGAGGCAACCCACCATGTCTTCCCCATCTTCCCAGAAATCCATCAGCATCACGGTCCGCGTCTGGCGGCAGGCGCATCGGAACGCGCCGGGCAAGTTCGTCGATTATTCCGCGACAAACCTGAACCCGAACATGTCGTTCCTCGAGATGCTCGACGTGGTGAACGACGACCTGACGCGCAAGGGCGAGGAGCCGGTCGCGTTCGCGCACGACTGCCGCGAGGGCATCTGCGGCACGTGTTCGCTCACGATCAACGGCAAGCCGCACGGGCCGGGCGAGGGCATCGCGACGTGCCAGACTTACATGCGGAGTTTCAAGGACGGCGACATCGTGGTCGTCGAGCCGTTCCGCGCGCGGGCGTTTCCGCTGGTGAAGGATCTGATCGTTGACCGCAGTGCGTTCGACAAGATTCAGCAGGCGGGCGGATTCATCAGCGTGCGCACGGGCGCGGCGCCGGATGCGAACTCGATTCCGGTTCCGAAGGCCGACGCCGATCTCGCGATGGACGCGGCGGCGTGCATCGGGTGCGGCGCGTGCGTGGCGGCGTGCAAGAACGCAAGCGCGATGCTGTTCGTCGCGGCGAAGGTGTCGCACCTCGGGCTGTTGCCGCAGGGCCAGGCGGAGCGCAGCCGGCGTGTGCTGGCGATGGTGAATACGATGGATGAACTCGGCTTCGGCAGTTGCACGAATCAATACGAGTGCAGCGCGGCGTGCCCGAAATTGATCTCGCACGATTTCATCGCGCGGATGAACCGCGACTATTTGAAGGCGGGCTTCGGGGCGGTGTTCAAGCCCGAGTCGGCGGCGGCGGGCGGCGGGGCGGGATGAGTTAAATTTTGCGGTGGCCGGCGCATGGTGCGAAGCGAGGCGGCTGCCAGAGCCGTGCGGGCGGCGGGCTGTAACTTTTCGGGCGAAGCGGTGTTTTCAGGGCAACACCTCAATCACCGCCATGAAAACACTCCCCGTCATCGCCTTCCTCGCCGCGCTCGCCGCGTTTGTTTTTTCTCCCCTCAGCTTCGAAGTCGCCGGCTCGCTGCTCTTCGGCACCGGCCTGCTCTGCATGATCGCCGCCGACTACGGCCGCGGTGCCGAGGCCGCGGTGCGGACGGCACCGGTCATCGACCTCCCGCCCGCGGTGCCGCACCGGCCGGTGCAACACTTCGAGCTGGCGGCGTGATTTTCCGCCGGCTCGCACTGGAAGCGGTCCCCGCCTTTGCCGCGGGGGCCGCTTTTTATTTCGCGGCGCCCGCGGTCCCGCGCAGATCGAGCGATCCCTCGGAGTGGGTTTTCAACTCATAGTTGTCGTCGTTGACCGTCTGAAAGAGGATGCTTTCCAAGCGATATGTCGCGTGCGAGTCGCTCGCCCCCGCCAGCTGACGGACGAGTGCGGCATTTTCGAACCGCACAGGCACGTCCTGGGTGGTCGAGGTCAGCGGGGCGAGGCCAAACGGAACGTCGGTGGCGGCCTTGCCCACATAGGTGTCGTTGAGGAAAAGTTTATGGGTCGAGCGCGTGAAACCGAGCGGCGAGATGCTTTCACTCGCGAACCGGAGCGTCAGCGTGCCGCCGGCTTCGGGATGCGACGCGTCGGTGGGATGAAAACCCAGGATCGCGGTGGTGATGCCGCTCGGCGGGGCGGTCGAGGCACAGCCGGCGAAGACGAGCGCGAACAGGGCGAGGGCGGGAAGGCAGCGGCGGAGGATTCTCATGGGGTTGGGCCCACGGATGTCAAACGGCGCGAAAACTGCAAGGCTCGCGCGAGACTCGGTCCGGATCACTGACCGCGGCCACGTTACCGAAAACGTTCAAAACATCGACAGTGCCCGCGCGCTTTCGACGAGCACCCAGGCGCCACCGCCGGCGAGCAGCAGGAGGAGCACGTTGCGGACGAACTTGCGGCCGCGCAGGACGGCGTCGTGAAAATCCGTGTCGAGCCGGCCGCGGTTGCTTTCGGAGAGAAAGCTCGCGAAGCGGGGATCGCGAAACCGGCGGCGCGAGTCGCGGGCCAGCCCGAAACGGATGGCGGGGCGATGAAGGAGGTTGAGCAACGCGCGCAGCACAAAGTGTATCTCGGAAATTTGGAGTCGTTTTTTCAAGGCGAAACTCGCTAGCGTCGCGCTTTCACACATTTTTCTCCCAGCCTCGATGCATCACTTTCGCTATTCCGGTTCCGATCTGCACTGCGAGTCCGTCGATCTCGCCGCGGTCGCGCGCCTCTACGGCACGCCGACCTACGTCTATAGCGCCTCGACGATCGCGGACAATTTCGCGCGGTTGCAGCGCAGCCTCGCCGGGCTCGACCTCCAGATCTGCTACGCGATGAAGGCGAACTCGAGCCTCGCGCTGCTGAAACTGTTTTCGAACCTCGGCGCGGGCTTCGACCTCGTGAGCGGCGGCGAAATCCGGCGCGTGCTGGCGGCGGGCGGCAATGTGAAGACGAGCGTGTTCGCCGGCGTGGGCAAGACCGAGGCGGAGATCAAGCTCGCGCTGGAGGACGAGATTTTCGCGCTGCACGTCGAGAGCGAGCCGGAGCTGGCGCGGATCAACCACGTGGCCGGCACGCTCGGCGTGAAGGCGCCGATCGCGATCCGCGTGAACCCGGACGTCGATGCGCACACGCACGCGAAGATTACGACGGGCAAAAGCGACAACAAATTCGGCATTCCGCTGCGCCAGGCGGCGGCGGCCTACGAGGCGGCGGCGAAGTTGAAGAACGTCGAGATCAAGGGCGTGCAGATGCACATCGGCTCGCAGCTCACGTCGGTGGCGCCGTTCGTCGAGGCGGTGAAGAAAGTGGCGCCGTTCGTGGCGGAGTTGAAGGCGAACTACGGCATCCGCTACTTTTCGCTCGGCGGCGGAATGGGGATTGTTTACAAGGACGCGCTCGCAAGCGGGCAGCAGGCGTGGTGGGATGCGCAGCCCGCGGACCAGCGGCCGATCACGCCGGAGGTTTACGGCGAGGCGCTCACGCCGCTGCTCGCGCCGCTGGGATTGAAAATCCTGCTCGAGCACGGGCGGTTCATGGTCGGCAACGCCGGCGTGCTGCTCGCGCGCGTCGAGCATTTGAAGCGCGGCGCGCACAAGAATTTCCTCATCGTCGATGCGGCGATGAATGACCTGATCCGGCCGGCGATGTATGACAGTTATCACGAGATCGTGCCGCTGCACCGCGACACGTCGCGGCGCGCGCTGGTGGCGGACATCGTCGGGCCGATTTGCGAGAGCGGGGACTGCTTCGCGAAGGACCGGCAGATTCAGGAAGTGGGCGAGGGCGAGCTGGTGGCGTTCATGAGCGCGGGCGCCTACGGCTACGCGATGGCCAACCGCTACAACGCGCGGCCGATGGCGGCGGAGGTGCTCGTGCGCGGGAGCACGTTCGAACTGGTCAACGCGCGCGAGACGTTCGAGCAGACGGTCGCGGGCGAAAAGATTCCCGCGTTTTTGAAATGAGAAATTTCGGCCGCGGGCGGCGCGAATGAAATTATCCGTGGCGATCCGTGGAATCCGTGGTTAATCGTTCCGGCATGAATTTCGTGGTCGTCGGCGCGGGCGCGTGGGGCACGGCGTTTTCGGTGCACCTGGCGCGATTGGGCCGGAACGTGGTGCTCGCGCCGCGGCGCGGCGAACACGCGGCGGCGCTGGCGGCGGCGCGGGAGAACGCCGACTATCTGCCCGGCATCGCGATTCCGGCGGGCGTGCGGATCGAGGCCGACCTCGGCGCGGCGCTCGCGGGCGCGGACGTGGTGCTGCTGGCGTGCCCGGCGCAGGCGTTGCGCGAGACGTGCGCACGCGTGCGGGCGCACCTCGGCGCGGCGCGGCCGCGGCTGATCGTGAGTTTGGCGAAGGGATTGGAAATCGGCACGCACCGGCGGCCGTCGCAGATCATCGCGGCGGAGCTGCCGGAGTTTCCCGCGGGATCGCTGACGGGGCCGACGAACGCGGGCGAGGTCGCGCGCGGGTTGCCGGCGGCGATGGTGCTGGCGGTGGCGAAACTGGATTCCGCGGTGCAGGAGGTGCAGGCGGCGTTGAGCGGCCCGACGCTGCGGGTTTACACGAGCGACGATCTCGCGGGCGTGGAGTTCGGCGGGAGCTTGAAAAACATCTACGCGATCGCGGCGGGCTGTTGCGACGGGCTGAAGCTCGGCGACAACACGAAGGCGGCGCTGCTGACGCGCGCGCTGTCGGAAATGGTGCGCGTGGGCACCGCGCTCGGCGCGCGGGTGGAGACGTTTTACGGGTTGAGCGGGTTCGGCGACCTGGTCGCGACGTGCCACGGCGGGTGGAGCCGGAATCGCGAGTTCGGCGAGCGGATCGGCGCGGGCCACGCGGTTGCGGAGTTGTTGAGCCATCGGAAAACGGTGGTCGAGGGCTACCAGACGACGCGGGCGTTTCACGAGTTGTGCACCGAGCGAAAGATCGACGCGCCGATCCTGCGCGAGACGCACGCGATTTTGTTCGAGGGCAAGGCGCCGGCGGCGGCGCTGACGAGCTTGATGGCGCGCGGGCTGAAGAGCGAGGCGCCGGCGGGTGGCGCGTGACGCGGTCAGCCGGGCGACGCGGCGCCGGCTTGCGCGCGCTCGCGCGCGGCGCGAATCCGCTCCGGCGGCAGGCCGAGAAATTCGAGGAAGCGCTGGTGATAGGCCGGGTCGCTCCGCTCGAAATCGCGGTGCCACGCGAGCAGGTCGGCGTCGGTGAAGCCGCAGTCGCGGAGGAGCGCGACCCACGCGTCGCGGCCGATCACGCCGGTTTTTTCGAGCAACCGGCGGCGGCCGAGGAGCGCGACGATCATGCGCTGGCGGTTGCGCAGCGCGTGGATTTGCGCGGCGAGTTCGCGGAGCTGGCGTTCGAGCGCGCCGGCGAGGGCGCGCGCCGGGCGCGTGGCGAGCGTGCGGATTTGCGCGAGCGGCAGGCCGAGTTCGCGGTAGAGGCGGATTTGTTTCAGGCGCGCGTCGTCGGCGGAAGTGTAGCAGCGGTAGCCGTTGGGCAGCCGGCCGGAGGGACGCAGCACGCCGATGCGGTCGTAGTAGAGGAGGGCCGAACGCGAGAGTTGGTGGCGGCGCGCGAGCTGGCTGATGGTCATGGGCGGAGCATTTCCCCGGTGCGGAGATAATGCACGAGCAGGCCTTCGAGCGCAGCCATTTTCGTGTCGAAGTCTTCGACCGCCGTCGCCGCCGAAAACGCGGCGTCGGCTGGCGCGGTGGCGAGCCAGTGACGCGTCCACGTGAGCTGCGTGCCGCCGGCGACGGGCTCGAGCGAGATTTTCAAACGAAACACGTAGTGGCCCGGCACGAAGCAGGTGAACTCGATGCGCGTCGGCGGTTCGTAGCGGCTGACGACCCACGTCATCGCGGCGCCGTCGTGCGCTTCGGTGCGAAACACGCAATCCTCCTCGGCGACGCCGGAGACGGAGTGCAGGATTTCGGCGTGCCAGGTGGGAATCCAGTCGAACTCGCGCACGGGACAGAGCAGCGGAAAAACGCGCGCCGGCTCGGCGGGGACGATAAAGCGCTGCGTGCGGGTGACGGATGGAAGCGCTGCGACGGAGCCGCGCGGACGGGCGCCCGCGGACACGGCGTGGATGGCGGCGGGTGGTGGCGTTGGGTGAGAAGTCATGGTGGGTGCGGTTGATTTCGGGAGGGTCCGCTGTGAAGCCGTAGTCGGGTCAAGCGTCATTGTGCGGATGACTTAGCGAAGGCTTGCACCCGGCTCCGCGGCGGGTTCACTGGCCGCGTTTCCCACACCCCGCGCTTTCCCCATGGCTGATTCCCCCGACTCCGCGGCGCTCGACCGCAAACACAGGCTGGTTATCTTCGCGTCATCACTCGGCACCGTGTTCGAGTGGTATGACTTCTACATCTACGGCACGCTCGCCGCGTTTTTCGGCAAGCACTTCTTCCCGGCGGGCAACGACACGGCGGCGTTTCTGTCGAGCCTCGCGCTGTTCGGCGTCGGGTTTTCGGTGCGGCCGTTCGGCGCGCTCGTGTTCGGGCGGATCGGCGATCTGGTCGGGCGAAAATACACCTTTCTCGTCACGATCATCGTGATGGGTTTGTCCACGGCGCTCGTGGGCTTGCTGCCGACGTATGCGACGATCGGGTTCGCGGCGCCGATCATCCTCGTGGTGCTGCGGATCGCGCAGGGCCTTGCGCTCGGCGGCGAATACGGCGGGGCGGCGACCTACGTGGCGGAGCACGCGCCGGCAGGGAAGCGCGGGTATTTCACGAGCTGGATTCAGACGACGGCGACGCTCGGGCTGTTTCTCTCGCTGCTCGTGATCGCGCCGTTGCGCATCTGGCTGAATTATCCGAACGACCCGGCGAACGCCGCGGGGCCGACAGCGTTCGAGGTGTGGGGCTGGCGGATTCCGTTTCTCGTGTCGGTGATCCTGCTGGCGGTTTCGGTTTACATCCGGCTGAAGCTGCAGGAGTCGCCGGTGTTCGCCGAGATGAAGGCGCAGGGCAAGGGCTCGACGGCGCCGTTGACGGAGAGCTTCGCGCGCTGGGACAACGGCCAGCTCGTGCTGCGCGCGCTGTTCGGCGCGACGGCGGGGCAGGGCGTGGTGTGGTATTGCGGGCAGTTTTACGCGCTCTATTTCCTGACGACGACGCTGAAGGTGGACTTCATCAATGGCTACGTGCTGATCGCGATCGCGCTGCTGCTCGGCACGCCGTTCTTCGTCGTGTTCGGGAAACTCTCGGACCGGATCGGGCGGAAAAAGATCATGCTGCTCGGCTGCGCGCTGGCGGTGTTCACCTATGTGCCGATCTTCCGCGGGCTCACGCGCAACGCCAACCCGGCGCTCGCCGAGGCGATGGAGCGCGCGCCGGTGATCCTGCACACGACCGAGTATCGCGACGCCGTCGAACTCACGGTTGCGGCGATGGTGGACGCAGCGGGCAAGATCGTCGGCGTCAAGCACACCCAGTCGGACACGGCCAAGGCGCGAAATTACCTGAACGCGAAGGGGATTCCCTTCACGCTGTCGCCGAGCCGGCCGGATTTACCGCTGGTGCTCGACATCGGCGGGCGCGACGAGGTGACGGGGTTCGACGCGAAGAAGTTCGACGCGGCGCTCGCGCCCGCGGGCTACCCGAAATCGGCCGACCCGGCGCGGATGAACAAGCCAATGCTGGTCGTGCTGCTGACGATCCTGGTGCTCTACGTGACGATGGTGTATGGGCCGATCGCGGCGTTCCTGGTGGAGCTGTTTCCGACGCGGATCCGCTACACGTCGATGTCGCTGCCGTATCACATCGGCAACGGCTGGTTCGGCGGCTTCCTGCCGCTGATCGCGGCGAGCATCGTGGTGTTCACGGGGGATATTTACGCGGGGCTGTGGTATCCGATCGCGGTGGCGGCGATGACGCTGATCGTCGGCTGGGTGGCGCTGCCGGAGACGAAGGACAACGATTTGAGCGGATAACACTTTGCCCGAGTTGACGCAGGGACAATTGACTTGGCGGTCCACATCGGCAGTTTCAGCGACATGACCTTGGCGAGTTTTCCAGACCTAAAGCGATTGCCGCGCCTCGCGCGGCTGAAAATCGCGGAGGAGCTTTGGGATTCGGCGGCCTCGGACGACCTGCCGGTGCCCGCCGGTCACAAGGCCCTGATTCGGAGCCGCCGCCAAAGCTATGCGCGCGGCGAGGCGAAGACGGTCACCATGGCCGAACTGAAAAGATCGATTCGCCGCCGATCGTGAAAAGTTTGCCGGTGGTCGCGCTCGATTTTGTGCGCGACGACGTCCAACTCGCCTACGACTATTTTGCCGAAGGCATTGCGGGTGGCGGGGACCGATTCCTCGAGCGTTATTTCGAGACCACGGACCGGATCGGACTTAATCCGGAAATGTTTCCGATCAAGTTCGGCGATTATCGACGGGCGCTCGTTCCGAGGAGCAACTGGGCAATTTACTATTTTCTCGAACCCGATCGCGCGGTGGTGACGGCGGTGATCGATGCGCGGCGGCGGCCGGGTGCAATCCGCGCGCTCGTGCGAAGCCGCAGATAGAATGGGCGGGTTCGGATGGCTTTCGTTGTTGCGGGCCTGTTATCATTTATCCGATCGCCGTGGCGGCGATGACGCTGATCGTCGGCTGGGTGGC
>Ga0265314_10001382_pt1 | contig 27281 bp, 19 predicted proteins | sample 4126metaG_FD_203106 | JGI IMG/M metagenome (GOLD analysis project Ga0265314, IMG submission 203106) | Rhizosphere microbial communities from Carex aquatilis grown in University of Washington, Seatle, WA, United States - 4-1-26 metaG | ecosystem: Host-associated > Plants > Roots > Rhizosphere >... | reverse complement strand
CGTTGGTCGCGGCGGGCAAGTGCTGGCGGTTTACGAAGGTGAAGGCGCCGTCTCCGCGAAATTTCCCGCACCGCCGAAGCTGGAGCCCGTGAAACTCGAACGTGCGGCAGGCGATCCGCCGGCCAACGCCCAGGCGAAAGTCTGGGCCATGCCCGACTGCACCAAGGCCAACCCGATCACAGGCAACGTGCAGGAAGAGCCCGGCGTCGGCTACGCTGCGGATCCCGCGGGCAAGTATGCTCAAGCCAATGCGGCTTGGAGCGGCAAGGAGCACACCGTTTATCTTTCGGCGCTGCGCGGCGAATGGACCGCGTTCCAGGTGGTGTGTCAGAATGCGGGTAACACGCCGGTGAATTACACCTTCACGCCCGGCGACCTGAAGGGCCCCGGCGCGGCGATTCCCGCGAGTGCGATTCAGCTTTCAAAACTCTGGTATCAGAAAATGGGCAACGGTCCGCGCGACTATTACGCCGACCCGATGCTGCCGCTGAAAGCGGGCGAAGCCTTTGCGGTGCCGGACGAAAAAAACAAGGTACCGGGCCAGGCCACGCAGACGATCTATGTGGAATTCTTCGTTCCCAAAGACGCGGCGCCCGGCGCGTACGAAGGTCCGCTGTCGGTGCAGGCCGGCGACGGTGCGCCGCTGTCCCTGACGGTGAAGCTGGAGGTGGGCTCCGGAAAGATTCCCGACGTGGCGCACTTCGTCTGGTCGATGAACGCGTACAGTTCGCCGGGCTGGGGCGCGGCCGGGTCGGATGAATTCATCGCCACCGAACGCAGCTTTTATGTGCTCTCGCATCTGCACCGCGCGCCGCTGGCCGTGCTGCACTACAGCCATGGCGGCAAGTACCAGGATGGTGCCGCGCTGCCGCTCGCCGGACAGGGCAAGGAGATGAAGGTCAGCGACTGGAGTGCCTGGGACAAGCGCTTCGGGCCGCTCTTCGATGGCAGCGCGTTCAAAGACACGCCGCGCGAAGGGACTTCGATCGATCATTTTTATCTGACGCTCGCCGAGCATTACCCGACCAAGATGTCCGATGGCTACAAATGGAACGACAGCACGTGGGAAGACCACTGGAAAGTCGCCGGACCGATTGAAGAAGGGTTTTCGCCGCAATATCAGGAGCAGTGGAGTGCGGTCGCCGCGGATTTCATGAAGCATTTCAAAGAGAAGAATTGGCACACGAATTTTCAGATCTATCTCAACGATAAGTATTTCTACAAACAGTACGACGAGAAGAAGAAGGGTCCGGGCACGGGGGTATGCTTCTGGCTGCTCGACGAGCCGCAGCACATTGACGACTTCAGCGCGCTGGAATTCTTTGGCAAACTTTTCCGGAAAGCCCAGGCTCAGGCCGGCCCTGAAGCAGGCAAAACGATTCTATTCCGCGCGGACGTTTCGCGCCCGCAATGGGGCCGCGACACGCTGGACCGCGTGGTCGATCTCAACGTCTCCGGCGGTTTCAGCGATTATCGCCCGTGGCTGGAAGATTGGCGCGAGCGCTACGGCCAGCGTGTCTGGACCTACGGCGGCGCGCCGAATTCGAACACCAGCGCGCTGGGCATCGTCGCGCAGGGGCTCGACCTGTACGGGCGCGGTGTGGACGGCTTCGTGCCGTGGCTCGCGCTGGGCGGCGAGCAGAATTGGAACAAGTTCGAAGGCACCTGCGTCTTCTACACGGGCAAACCGTTCGGGATTCAAGGCGCGTGCGCGTCGCTGCGCTTGAAGGCCTATCGCCGCGCGGAGCAGGACATCGAATACGTGTACTTGTTCGCGGAAAAAGCCGGGCTGCTCAAGGGCGATGCCAACCGCGTGCAGGTCGCGAAGCTGATCGGCGGCGCGATTCAGGCGACCAAGAAGCTGGGCAAGCTGGACGCGCAGGGTGCGGTCACGGAGTCCTTTGACGGCTTGAAGGCCGACGACTTCGAACAACTCCGACGCGCGCTGTCCAAGGCGCTCGAAAAGTAAGTTTCGGCGCTGCTACTACATGGGCGAAGGCAGCGTCGATTCGCCCATCAGGAACAGGTCCACGCCCCGCGCCGCGGCGCGGCCTTCGGCGATGGCCCACACGATCAGCGACTGGCCACGCGTCATGTCGCCGGCGGTGAAGACGCCGGGCACGCTGGTCATCTTGTTCGCGTCGGCCTTCACGTTCCCGCGTTCGTCGAACGCCACGCCAAGCTGTTCGAGCATGCCGGGCTTTTCCGATCCCACGAAGCCCATGGCCAGCAGCAGCAGGTCGCAGTCGACGGTAAATTCGGTGCCCGCGACCGGCTTGGGCGACGGCGGCCCGCCGGCCGGATTGGGGACCCATTCCAGGCGCACCGCGTGCAACTTCTTCAGCACGCCGTTCTCGCCTTCCAGCTTGGTGGTCTGAATGTTGTAGTCGCGTGCTTCGCATTCCATGTGCGCGCCTTCGGTGCGCAGAATGCGCGGCCATTCGGGCCACGGGTTGTTCGCGGGGCGCTCAAGCGGCGGCTTGGGCAGCAGCTCGAACTGGTAAATCTTCTTCGCGCCCTGGCGCACCACGGTGCCCAGGCAGTCGGCGCCGGTGTCGCCGCCGCCGAGAATGACGACGGACTTGTCCTTTGCCGTCACCTGGTCGGCGACCTTGTCGCCATGCGCAACTTTGTTTGACTGCGTAAGGAACGTGACCGCGGGATAGGTGCCCGTGAGTTCGCGGCCCGGGACTTTCAGATCGCGGGGCGCGGAAGCGCCGCCCGAGAGCACGATCGCGTCGAAGTTCTTGCGCAGATCTTCCACCGGCACGTTGATGCCGATGTGCGCATTGACCACGAACTTGACGCCTTCGGCTTCCATCTGCGCCATGCGCCGGTCGAGGTACTTCTTCTCCATCTTGAATTCGGGAATGCCGTAGCGCATCAGCCCGCCAATGCGGTCGGAGCGTTCGAACAGCGTGACCGCGTGCCCGGCGCGCGCGAGCTGCTGCGAACAGGCCATTCCAGCGGGGCCCGAGCCGACCACGGCGATCTTCTTGCCGGTCTTCTTTTCGGCGATCTGCGGCTTGATCCAACCTTCCTTAAAAGCGTGTTCGACAATGGTCTTTTCGATCTGCTTGATCGTAACGGCCGGTTCATTGATCCCAAGCACGCACGAGGCTTCGCACGGCGCCGGGCAGAGGCGCCCGGTGAACTCGGGGAAATTGTTGGTCAGGTGCAGGCGTTCGATCGCTTCCTTCCAGCGGTCGCGATACACCAGGTCGTTCCAGTCGGGAATGATGTTTCCGAGCGGGCAGCCCTTGTGGCAGAAGGGCACGCCGCAGTCCATGCAGCGGCTGGCTTGCGACTTCAGGCTCTCCGGCGGAAAGGGAAGATAGACTTCCTTCCAATCTTTCACGCGCTCCGGCACCGGGCGCATCTGCGGCAGCTCGCGCTGCTTGACTTCCATGAATCCCGTCGGCTTGCCCATGTCCCATCCCTTTCGCCACAGCTTGAAGTGCGTTTCGTCTGAAGGAGTTTAGTCGTTGCCCGCCGCCGCCATCGGCTGTTGCTTGGCCAATTCGAGGGCGCGCTTGTAGTCGGTCGGCATCACCTTGACGAACTTGGGCAGCAGTGCGTTCCAGTCCTTCAGGACGCGCGCGGCCGCGGCGCTGCCGGTGTACTTGAGGTGCTTCTCGAGCATTGCGCGGACCGTCTGCAGGTCCTCGGACTCGGTGAACTTCTCCAGGCCCACCATGCCCTTGTTGCAGCGCACGGCGAGGTCGCCGGCTTCGTCGAGCACATAGGCGATGCCGCCGGACATGCCTGCGGCGAAGTTGCGGCCGGTCCGGCCCAGCACCACGACGCGCCCGCCGGTCATGTATTCGCAGCCGTGGTCGCCCAGGCCTTCGACGACCGCATGCACGCCGCTGTTGCGGACGCAGAAGCGCTCGCCCGCGACGCCGCTAACGAAGATCTCGCCGCTGGTCGCGCCGTAGCAGGCCACGTTGCCAATGATGATGTTCTCTTCGGCTTTGTAGGTGCTCGATTTGGAGGGGTACACGATCAGGCGCCCGCCGGAGAGCCCCTTGCCGAAGTAATCGTTGCTGTCGCCTTCGAGCTCGATGGTAATGCCCTTGGGCAGGAACGCGCCCAGGCTTTGCCCTGCCGAACCGGTGAACTTGAGGTGGATCGTGTCGTCGGGGAGGCCTTCCGGATAGCGCCGGGTCAGTTCACTGCCCAGCATCGTGCCGGTGGTGCGGTGCGTGTTGCGGATCGGCAGATCCAGGCGCACGCTTTCCTTATTATTGAGCGCCGGGCTGCAGGCTTCGATCAGCTTGTTGTCGAGCCACGTGGCGACGCCGTGATCCTGTTCCTGGACCTTGCGCACGGGTGTGCCCGGATGGTGCGGCTTGGGCGCCTGGAAGATGCGCGTGAAGTCGAGCCCGCGCGCCTTCCAATGCTTGATGGCTTTGTTGGTGTCAAGCCGGTCGACGCAGCCGACCATTTCGTCGATGGTGCGGAAGCCCAGTTGCGCCATGTATTCGCGCACTTCCTGCGCGATGAAGCGCATGAAGTTGACCACGTGTTCGGGCTTGCCCGCGAACTTCTTGCGCAGTTCGGGGTTTTGCGTCGCGACGCCGACCGGGCAGGTGTCCAGGTGGCAAACGCGCATCATGATGCAGCCGCTGGCGACCAGCGCGGTGGTCGCGAAGCCGAATTCTTCCGCGCCCAACAGCGCTGCGATGATCACGTCGCGGCCGGTCTTGAGCTGGCCGTCGGCCTGGAGCACGATGCGCCCACGCAGGTCGTTCATCACCAGCACCTGCTGCGTCTCGGCCACGCCCAGTTCCCAGGGAATCCCGGCGTGCTTGATGCTCGTGAGCGGCGAAGCGCCCGTGCCGCCGTCGTGGCCGGCGATCAGCACCACGTCGCTGTGCGCTTTGCTGACGCCCGCGGCCACGGTGCCGACGCCGACTTCCGCCACCAGTTTGACGCTGATGCGCGCCTTCGGGTTGCCGTTCTTCAGGTCGTAAATCAACTGGGCCAAGTCTTCAATGGAATAGATGTCATGATGCGGTGGTGGCGAAATCAGACCCACATACGCCGTGGCGTGGCGCGTCTTGGCGATCCACGGGTAGACCTTGTGCGCGGGCAACTGGCCGCCTTCGCCGGGCTTGGCACCCTGCGCGATCTTGATCTGCAATTCATTCGCGCTGACCAGATAGCGGCTCGTCACGCCAAAGCGCGCCGAAGCGACCTGCTTGATCGCACTGTTGCGCCAATCGCCGTTGGGATCGCGGTCGAAGCGGTCTTCGTCTTCGCCGCCTTCGCCGGTGTTGCTGCGCCCACCGAGGCGGTTCATGGCAATCGCCAGGTTCTCGTGCGCTTCCTTGCTGATCGAGCCGTAGGACATCGCGCCGGTGGCGAAGCGCTTAACGATCTCCTCAACCGATTCCACCTGCTCGATCGGAATCGCCTGGGCGGGCTTGAGGTCAAACAGGCCGCGCAGCGTGCAGAGCTTGCGGGACTGTTCGTCGACCAGCTTCGAGTACTCCTTAAAGGTCTTGTAATTGTTTGCGCGCACCGCGTACTGGAGCTTGTGCACCGTGTCCGGGTTGAAGAGGTGGTATTCGCCGTCGCGGCGCCACTGGTACTGGCCGCCCGCGTCGAGCGCCGCGACCGCTTCCTCGCGCTTTGGATGGGCGTGCGCATGGCGCGCGATCTGCTCTTTCGCGATCTCTTCCATCCCGATGCCTTCGATCCGCGAAGCCGTGCCGGTGAAGTAGCGGTCGACGACCTTCGAATTTAGGCCGATGGCTTCGAAGATTTGCGCGCCGCGATAGGACTGGATCGTGGAGATGCCCATCTTGGACATCACCTTGACCACGCCCTTGTTGATAGCCTTGATGTAATTCTTGACGGCCTTCTTGTGGTCGATGTCCTTGCCCAGCACGCCGTCGCGCAGCAGATCGTCGAGGGTTTCGAACGCGAGATACGGATTCACCGCGCCCGCGCCGTAGCCTAAGAGGAGCGCGAAGTGATGGACTTCGCGCGGCTCGCCGCTTTCGACCACCAAGCCTACGCGCGTGCGCAGGCCCTGACGGACCAGATGGTGGTGCAGACAACCCACGGCCAAAAGCGCCGGAACCGGCGCGCGCTTCGCGTCGGATTCGCGGTCGGAGAGGATCAGGATTTTCACACCCTTCGCAATCGCGCTGTCGGCGAGGGTACAGAGGTTGCTCAGCGCGCTCTCGAGATTCTTGCTGGCGGCGCCGGGCGGAATCGCACCATCGGGGCCGTCTGCGGGCACTTCAAAGAGCATCGGCACCGTTTCGGCTTTGAAGTCTGGCAGCGGGCAGTGTCGCAGCCGCGCCAGCTCTTCATTGTCGAGCACCGGGGTCTTGACCTTGATCTGCCGGCAGCTTTGCGGACCGGGTTCGAGCAGATTGGCTTCAGGCCCGATGGACGTCCCGACGTCGGTGACGAGTTCTTCGCGGATCGCATCGAGCGGCGGATTGGTGACCTGCGCGAAGAGTTGCTTGAAATAGTTGTAGAGCACCTGCGGCTTGTCGCTGAGCACTGCGAGCGCCGCATCGTTGCCCATGCTGCCGAGCGGCTCTTCGCCGTTAACGGCCATCGGCTGCAGGATGATCTTGAGGTCTTCCGAGGTGTACCCGAAGGCCTGCTGGCGCTGGAAGACGGTCTCGTGGTCGGGCTCGTGAACGTGCGGCGGCGCGGGGAGTTCCTCGAGCTTGACCAGGTTTTCCTTGAGCCACTTACCGTAAGGCTGTGCGGTGGCCATGCGCTGCTTGAGTTCTTCGTCCGCGACGATGCGGCCTTCCTTCATGTCCACGAGGAACATGCGTCCGGGCTGCAGGCGGCCCTTCATCAGCACGCGTTCGGGCGGGATGTCCAGCACGCCGACTTCCGAGGCCATGATGACCTTGTCGTCCTTGGTCACGTAGTAGCGGCTTGGGCGCAGGCCGTTGCGGTCGAGAACCGCGCCGATCACGGTGCCGTCGGTGAAGGCCACGGATGCGGGGCCGTCCCACGGTTCCATCAGGCAGGAGTGGAATTCATAGAAGTCGCGCTTCTCCTGGCTCATGCTTTCATGCTGCGCCCAGGCTTCCGGGATCATCATCATGACCGCGTGCGGCAGGCTGCGGCCGCCCATCACCAGCATTTCGAGCGCGTTGTCGAGAATCGCGCTGTCGGAGCCTTGGTCGTTGATCACCGGAATCAGCCGGTCGAGTTCCGCGGACGTGAAAGCCGAGCACTTAAAGAGGCGTTCGCGCGCGCGGAACCAGTTCACGTTGCCGCGTAGCGTGTTAATCTCGCCGTTGTGCGCAACGTAGCGGAATGGATGCGCCAGCGGCCAACTGGGGAATGTGTTGGTGCTGAAGCGCGAGTGCACCAGCGCCAGTGCGCTCTGGAAATCGGCGCAGTTCAAACCCGAGAAGTACGTGCGCAACTGTTCGCTGGTGAGCATGCCCTTATAGATGAGCGTCTTCCACGAGAGGCTGGGCAGGTAGAAGTACTTCGCTTCGGGCACGTTCTGCTTGTGGATTTCGTGGTGCGAGAATTTGCGCAGCAGGAAGAGCTTGCGTTCAAAAACTTCGCCCGCGGGATGCACGCCGCGGCCCACGAAGACCATCTGCATCACGGGCTCGACGCTGCGCGCCGTTACGCCTACGTTGCTGTTATCGACGGCCACGTTGCGCCAGCCGAGCACTTCGAGGCCCAATTCCTTGGCGGTCGCGGTGAAAATCTGCTGGCAGCGCTCGCGCGGACCCGCGCTCTGCGGCAGGAAAACCACGCCGGCGCCGTAATCACCGAATGCGGGCAGCGGAATCTTCTGTTCCTTGCAGATGCGCCGCAGGAACTGGTCCGGAATCTGAACGAGAATGCCAGCGCCGTCGCCGGTGTTGACTTCGCAGCCGCAAGCGCCGCGGTGGCTCAGGTTTTCGAGGATCTGGAGCGCGTCCTGGACGATCTGATGCGACTTGCGCCCCTTCATATCCACTACGAAGCCGACGCCGCAAGCATCGTGTTCGTAGCTCGGGTCGTACAACCCCTGCGCGGGCGGAAGGCCAGGTTCTCTCGACATGCTTGATTCCTTTGACGACGCAGTTCCCAAGCGGCGCCGTTCCCGGCGCCGCACGTTTCCACAAATCAACGCATTGATCCTAGGCCCGCTCAATTTAGTTCGGGCGGCTATGGCTTCGAGCCATAACTTCGGAGGGCGGATAAACCTCTTACCTAAGAAAGCGCGGGAAATATATGCCTGTCAAAAGTATAAATCGAGCGCATTCTGAAATATAGTTTGCATAAGTTCGTCTTATACTCGAAGGTTAAACATTATAGTGGCTCGTGGCTCGTGGCTCGTGGCTCGTGGCTCGTGGCTCGTGGCTCGTGGCTCGTGGCTCGTGGCTCGTGGCTCGTGGCTCGTGGCTCGTGGCTCGTGGCTCGTGGAGAGAGTTTCTATGAGTGGCAAGAGCGGTCGCTCCTTTTATCGACTGGAAATCTACCGCCGGTACGAGGAACTCTCGGATGTGCTGTGGACCCTGATCGAATCATGGGCAACCCGGCATCAATCGATCATTGGAGACCAGTTGCTGCGGGCCGCCGATTCGATTGGGGCCAATATCGCCGAGTCGATTGGCCGGGGGCACTTCAAGGACAGTGTCCGCTTCCTTTATATAGCCCGAGGTTCGATGAATGAGACGGTGCATTGGATTCGGCGCGCAGTTAGCCGGGGTTTGATCAACGCAAAACAGGCCGAAACGCTGCGCCCTCTTTGTTCTCTTTTGCAGAAGCAATTGAATGCCTTTATCCGTGCGCAAGAGCCGCGACCCAAGAATGGGCAGACAATTTCCGTACAAGAAGACGCTCCGCTGTATGCGCCTCACGCTTCGCGCAAGAAAAAGCGCAAACTGCCACGAGCCACGAGCCACGAGCTGCGAGCCAACGCATGAATCTGGATGCGTTGAACCTTTTTTGCGAAATCGTGCGGCTGCAAAGCTTCTCGCGCGGTGCGCGTGCGTGCGGGATCTCGCAGTCGGCTGCCAGTCAAGCCGTCGCGCAGTTGGAAGCGAACCTCGACGTGATCCTGATTGACCGGACCAAGCGCCCCTTCGCGCTGACGTCCGAAGGCAAAACCTATTACGAAGGCGTGCGCAAGGTTTTGCTCGATTACGAGAAGATTGCCGCAGAAGTCCGCTCCACGCGCACGCAAGTCGGTGGGACGGTGCGCGTCGCTGCAATTTATTCGATCGGCCTGCACGTGATGGCGCGGCACGTCCAGCAATTCATCTCCAAGTACCCGCAGGCGAACATCCGCTTGGAATATCTGCATCCCAACAAGGTCGTCGATGCCGTGGTTCAAGAAGACGCCGACTTGGGCCTGATCTCTTACCCGGCACCCTCGCGCACGCTGGCGGTCGTGCCGCTGCGCTCGGAGAAAATGGTTCTGGTCTGTCCACCGGCGCACCCGCTGGCCAACAAAAAGCTGGTCGAAGCGCATGATCTGGACGGCGTGAACTTTGTTGCGTTTGCGCCCGATCTTTCCATTCGCAAAGCCATCGAACGCAGTCTGCGGCAAGGCAAGGCCAAGCCCAAGATCGTGATGGAATTCGACAACATCGAGACGATCAAGCAGGCCCTGGAAGTCGGGACCGGCGTGGCGATTTTGCCCGAGCCCACGGTCCAAAAGGAAGTGCACCAAGGTTCGTTAACGTCGGTGCCGCTGGCCATGAAAGAGCTGGTGCGCCCCATCGGAATCATTCACCGCAGGCACAAGCGGCTCACGCCGGGCGTGCAAAAGTTTATGGAACTCTTGCGCGAATCCGTGCCGGTTTAGAGCGGATTTACCGGCTCTACCTTTCCAGAATTTCGGGCGTTTGATTCCACGGCATCGGGAAGGTGGGACGCTGCGTGTGGCGTTCTTTCCGCTCGGGCTTGGGCTTGGCCCCGAATTCGACAATCAGGCGCGCCAATTGGCGCGCGGCTTCATCGATCGCCGCCTTGCCCTTGGCAATGGTTCCCAAATCTGCCGCGCCCAAAACACCGCTGCTGCTGTAGCTCGAAGTCCAACTGGTGACGGGCGCTGGACAAGAACCGTAAATATCGCACCACTGAAAATCGGATTTGTCTTCGTTGTAGGCGATACGGCCATCGGCGATCAGATCTTTGCGCACATTGGCTTCGTCCAAATACAGATAGGCCGAAGTTTCGAGCTCGCAGGCGTGCGCGCAGCCGCCGGGGAAGTAACTCTCCCGCCACTTGGGCAGGAACTCCTTGTCTACGGTCAGCAGGGACCACCAGCCACAGAGCGCAGTTTCCGCGTCTGTTTCCAGGTTGAGCCGCCGCGAGGCCAGATCGAGGTTCGGCATGTTGGAGCCGTGCCCGTTCAACAGAATGATTTTCTTGAAGCCGTGATAAGCGAGCGATTTTCCAACGTCGACGATCATGTCGATAAAGTGCTGATAGTGGATGTTGATTGTGCCCGGAAAATCCATCACATGCGCCGTGTAGCCATGGGCAATTACGGGCATCACGAGCACCTTGTCTGCCACGCGTTCGGCGGCGTGCAGCGCGACGCCGCGAGGGCAAACGCAGTCCACATCGAGGGGCAGATGCGGACCGTGCTGCTCGATGGACCCGATCGGCACGACTACGACTTTCTTCGCCGCGACCGCGTCATTGATTTCAGGCCATGTCAGCTTTTCGTAGATGTAGGGGGGCGCTTTGGGCATTTGAAGTTTCCTCGCTTTTGGAATTAACGTTTTTGAAGCTGAAGCGCGTGGCCTTTGCTCAGGCGCGCAATTTCATCCATGTTCCACTGCACGCCCAAACCCGGGCCGTCTGGAATTTGCATCAGGCCCTTTTCGTCCAAGCGGGGTGGTACGGCCAGCAGGCGGTCGATGTAAGGCGAAGGCGTCATGTATTCGACCCAGCGCGCATTGCCGGCCGCGGCCAGGATTTGAAGATCCGCCGCCAGACCGACCGCTGTGTTCCAGCCATGCGGAATCAGCATGACCGAGTGATCGTCGGCATGCTGCCCGATGCGATGCTGCTCGCTGATGCCGCCAACCTTGGTCGTGTCGGGCTGAATGTAATCGACCGCGCGTTTGTCGATCCATTCGGTGAAGGACTGCCGCCGGGTCATGACTTCACCGGCGGAGATCGGCAGCGGCGCGTTCTCGGTGAGGCGGATGTAGCCATCCAGATCGTCGGGCCGCAGCGCTTCTTCAAACCAAGTCACGTCATACTGTGCAAGCATTCGCGCCGCGGAAAGCGCCCATTTGTACCCGTGCGGCCAGAAAGCCTCCGAGCCGCCCGCGTCGATCATCAATTCGACATCGGGACCGACGGCTTCGCGTGCGGCAGCAACGACGGCTTCATCCATTTTCGCGCTGTGCCGCCCAAACGGACCCCAGCCAATCTTGAAGGCCTTGAAGCCGCGCTCCAATCCGGCCTGCAGGCGCGTTTTCATCGGCGCCGGCTCCAGCATCAGCATGGAACCGTACGGCTTGATTTTTTCGCGATGCCGTCCGCCGAGCAGGCGGCTGATGGGCTGCTTAGTGATTTTTCCGAAGAGGTCCCAGAGCGCGATATCGAGGCCGGAAATGGCGTGCGTCACGGCGCCGCCGCGGCCCTGCCAAAACGTGGCCTGATGCAACTTTTCCGTGGTCGCCGCCGGATCGGTCGCCGAAGCGCCGATAATCAGCGGCTGCAGCAGGTCGAGCGCGCCGGCCACCAGCTTTGCCGAGGTATACACGCTGCCGAGCCCAAATAGGCCGTCTTCGCCCGTGACCTGCAGCAGCGTGTGGATATTCTCTTCTTCGCCAAATTCAGCGTTCCAGGTCTCTTTTTCGGACTTCCAAAAGAGCGGGATGATTTTGATACTCTGAATTTTCATGACTTGGTTCCTTTCGCCGGCTGTTTTGCGGCACTCACCTTGACCTTGTTCATCCATTCGATGTATTCCGTGGTCATCGCCGAATCGTGCAGCGTCGCGCGCTTGCGGTAGGGCGCGTAATTTCCGAGGTGCCACATGATGTTTCGATACATGGCCAAATCGCCCGCGTTCAAAAGCAATTGCTGGGAGCCAGGCATGCGGCGGCAATATTCCAGCCCCGCACGTTCGGCTGCGGCGTCGGACAAGTCTTTCAAATTGGGCCACGCGGCGGGAATGCCGGAGAATGCGGTCTCTTCCGCGGGCAAATCTTTGCGGAAGTGGCTTCCCGGCACGACCCAGGTGCAGCCGTCTTCGTACAAGGCGCAATTAATTTGATTGAAGTTATTGAGATCAAAAATGTCCAAAGGACAAGCGTCGAAGGTCAACGGTTCATTGTGGTGGACCCAGTCGCGATGCCAGTTCGTGCATTCGGGACGATCGGCAGGTTCCACCAGCACGCCCAGATATTTCAAACTGCCATGTGTATGCTTGGGCGAGAGCACACGCGCGATGGCGTCCCGCAGTTCGGGCAGATCGCGGTAATTCTCGAACGGTTTCTGGTCGATGTCGTAGGCGCATACCGGTTGGAAGCGCTGGTATTGCGGGCCCTTCTCTTTGCGCACCAATTCCCGACCGCGGTCCGTTACTTTTCGCAAATCGGTCATGAGCGCTGGCGGAAGGATGCCACGAAAGACCGTAAAGCCCTGTGAAAAGTACTCTGCTATATGCGCTTCGCTGAATTTAAACGCCATGCGTGGATTCCTTATTGCGCAGTCTTGGTGAATCGTTCGACAATGAAATATACGCCGCGCCCGGCGGTGCTCCTACGGGGGGATTGGGGTGAAATGGTGCGTAAAACCGGTGTACCAATTAAACTAGGCTGACGTTTCGCCCCGGGCGCTCAACTGATGGCGGAACATTTTCGGAGTCAAGCCGTAGCGCTTGGCAAAGAGCCGCGAAAAATGCTTGGGATCGTCAAACCCCGCTTTGCGGCTGGCTTCGCGAATCGTCAGGCCGGGGTATTTGATCAGCAGCCGCCGCCCTTCCTGAATCCGCAGGCGGATCAGATATTGCAGCGGCGATTCCCCGAGGCGGCGGTGGAACAGGCGCGAAAAGTAGTCTTCCGCCAAATGCGCCGCGCGGGCGACTTCGGAAATTTTGATGCGTCGCGCGAGGTTCTGTTCCATATACGTGCAGGCTTGGGCCAGCCGGCGGTCGGCGCTGCCGCCGTCCTGCGCGCCCACCCGCGAATTTTCTCGCACAATGATGGCCATTAGCGCCAGCAGGTAGCCGGCCGCGCCTACCTGCCAGCCGGGCTGGCCGCGGTCGTGCGCGTCAATTAAGGCATCAAAGGCCTGGCTCAGTTCGCGCTGGGCTTCGGCACTGAGCAGCGTATCCCGCGGAATGGCCAGCGGATATTGTGTGATACTGTTAATCTGATCTGCGCCGGGCCAGGAAAACTTCACCCAGCGACACACAAACTTGCCCGATACTCCTTCGTTCTTTCCGCCGCCGCTGCGGTCGCCAGGCCAGTACATGTAAATATGCCCCGCGGTGTTAAGCAGGCGCTTTCCGTTCAGTTCGAAGGCCGCGCTACCGGCGGAAATGAAATTCAATTCCAAGGCGTCCAGAAGATGGCCCTGATACACGGTTCCCGGGGGATCTTGCGAAATGCCGGCGATGATGATGCGAGGCAGCGCATCGGTCACCAACGCGGGCTGCGCTTTTTCATTTCCAGAAGCCGTCATCGCCAAAGCTCCCAAGGCCTGTAACGCGCCTGTTGGGTGAAAAGTTTTGGAACTCCGCATGGGTGGAGCAAATTCTGACGGATAGCATACGTGAAATGGCTGGCTTGCAAACCAAGGCGGGAGGTCGTGCGGCGGGAATATTTGATTATACTGGAGCGGCAGAATTTCAGATTCTATCGCAGAACCTGTCTTTCAAGAATCATTTTGATGCAGGGACCACTGTGACTTCGGCGCCTTCAGTCAGACGTTCGCTCGGCGTGGCGATGACTTGGTCCTGTTCGGTCAGACCCAGGCTCACGCCAAAATTGCTGCCGTAATCGCCGTCCAAAGTGACCAGTTGAAAATGTACATGGCCGTTCTTCACCAGCGCGACTTGTGTGCCCGAAGCATTCACCACCAACGCGCTGCCAGGCAATAGAAGCGGGGGCGCAGCGTGCTCGATGGTGAGTTTCACCTGCGCGAAAGTGCCCACGAACAGTTCGCCTTTTGGATTGGGAATGTGAATTTCGGTGCGCAACATGCGTGAAGTCCGATCGACCGCCCCGGCCGTGCGCACGACCGTGCCCGAATATTGCTTGTCGGCGTGTTCGTGCACGATCAATTCCACGTGCTGGCCCAGCTTCACGTCACTGGCCACTGATTGCGGGATGTCCACAAACACACGCACGGGGTCGGTGCAGGCCAACTCAAAGAGCGGCTGCGTACCGCCTGTGCTGCCCGCCGTTACCAGCGCGCCTAGTTCTGTGCTGCGCGCCGTAATCGTGCCGGCAAAAGGGGCCGTAACGACTTCGAACGCTTTCAGGATGTTCAGCCGGGCTACGTCGGCTTTGGCGGCTTTAATATTTGCGTTCGCCGATGCAATGTTTGCCTGCGCTGCGAGCACGGCGGCCTGATTGGCGCGCACGGCCGCGTGCGTGGTTTTTACATCCGCCTCTTTCTGCGAGAGATCCTGTTCGGTGATCGCGTTGCTGCCGCGCATGCTGTCGTAACGCTTCATGGTGATATCGGCGAGTTCGGCGGCGGCTTCGGAATTGGCCTGCTGTGCCTGTGCCTGAGCAAGGGCGGCCTGCGTCTGCGCGAGCGCGGCTTCCGCTTGCGCCTGGGCGGCGCGGGATTGCTCCAACTGCATGTCGACTTCCGGCGCGTCGATCTCCGCGAGTTTTTTGCCCGCATCCACGTGATCGCCGATGTCCACGAACACGTTTTTCAGGTAGCCGCTGGTTCGCGCGTACAGCGTGGTTTCGCGAATCGCTTCGAGGTGGCTCGGCAGCAGCAATTCCTGCGTCGCATCGCCGCGTTTGGGAGAAACCACCGCGACGCGCATGGGTGCATTGGCGACCAATTCCGCTTCTTTGGTGAGGGTTTCCTGTCGGTTCTTGAGCGGCAGCCAGCCCAGCATGAATACGCCCCCCAAGCCGCCCAGGACCGCCACCAAGGCCAATACAACCCAAAGCGCATTGGGGCGTCCGATGGATTGGGGCGTCAAGCTCGGCGGCAATTCATCGTCATGTTCCTCCGCGCCATGTCCCACGGCAAGCTTGGGCGCGCGTGCGGAAGGCCGGTCAGGCGGAGTCTGCAGGTTCTGTTCCATGGGTCACGCTTTCGTTGCGAGTTCGGAAGAATGTTCGGAAAGCGCCGCATGCACGGCCGTGTTGGGGGCGCGCCGGCGGGCCAGACTGTAAACAACCGGAACGAAGAAGAGCGTCGCAAAGGTCGCGCAGGTCAGTCCGCCGATCACTGCGCGGCCGAGCGGCGCATTTTGCTCGCCGCCTTCGCCCAATCCAAGACTCATCGGTACCATGCCCAGAATCATGGCCAGCGCGGTCATCAGCACGGGGCGCAGACGCGTCATCCCCGCGAGCCACGCCGCGCCCTTGGCGTCGAAGCCTTCGGCGCGTTTGTCATTGGCAAAGGTGACCACCAGGATGCTGTTGGCCGTCGCGGTCCCGATGCTCATGATCGCGCCCATCAGCGAAGGCACGCAGATGCTCGTGCCGGTGGCAAATAGGATCCACAAAATTCCGGAAAGCGCACCGGGCAGCGCGCCAAGAATAATGAGCGGGTCGACCCACGATTGGAAGTTCATCACCAGCAGCAGATAGACGAGCAACACTGCGAAGATCAAACCATAAGCCAGCCCGCGGAAAGACGTTTTCATGCTTTCCATCTGGCCGCGCAGCGTGAAGGTCGTGCCGCGCGGGAGCGTCTTGCGGACTTTGTCGAGGACGCGGTCAATCTCGACTGACACGCGCCCCAAGTCCTGGTCCTGCACGTTGGCGAGGACATCGAATGTCGGTGCGACATTGTAATGCGTTACGTTAACGGGGCCGACGGTGTGCTTGACGTCGGCCAAGTTGCCCAACAGTTGGGGCTGGTCCTGACCGCCGGCGGAGACCGGCGTGTTCTGAAGCACATTGATCGAGTCGACCTTATATTGCGGCGTTTGCACAGCCATGATGTATTGCACGCCGGAATTCGGATCGAGCCAGTAGTTCGGCGCGGCCTGCGAACTGGAACTGAGCGAAACGAGCACGTCGCTGGCGACGTCCTTTTGCGCCACGCCCATTTCGTTGGACATGGACCGGTTTACGTTCACCGTCAACTGCGGCGCGTTGGTCACCTGCTGCAGGTGCACGTCGACCAGGCCAGGCACCTGGGCAAGTTCCAGCCGCAGTTGTTCAGCGACTTCCAGATTCTGTGCGAGGTTGCGGCGTGGTCCGGTGATCTGGATATCGATAGGCGCGGAAAGGCCGAAGTTCAGCACCTGTGTGCTGATATCGGGCGGGCTGAAGAACACGGTCAGTTCGGGGAATTTCTCCGCCAGCGCCTTGCGCAACGCGCGCACGTATTGCGCCGTCGGCGCGTGCTTTTCTTCAAGGGTAACGAGCACTTCGCCATCAGCGCTCGAGATCAGCGTGCCGTCGCTCAGCGTAAGATTGATCCCGCTGTTGGGGATGCCAATGTTGTCGAGGGTCGTCTTGAGCTCTCCCGGCGGGATCAGCTCGTGAACCAGCGCTTCGATCTTGCCGAAATAGCGTTCGGTTTCTTCGATGCGTGTACCCGGCGGCGCGCGCACGTGGAAGCGAATCTGGCCGGAGTCGACCGTGGGGAAGAAATCCTGTCCGATCAGCGGAAAGAGCGCGCAGGAGCCGACGCTGAACAGCAAAAATGCGGCGACCGTCAGTAAGCGGTGATCGAGTGTCCAGGCCAGCCATTTCCCGTAGGTTAATCGCAGCGCATTAAAGGCTTGATTGAACGCGGCGTGAATCAATCCAAAAATCGAGCGGCGCACCGCACCGCTTTGGTGCGATAGCTCCGCGGGCAGGAAATAATGGATCATCGTCGGGACCAGCGTGCGGCTCAGGAAGTAAGAGGTCAGCATGGCGAAGACCACGGCCATCGCCAACGGCGTGAACAGGCTCTTGGCGACGCCGTTAATAAAGACCACCGGCACGAAGACGATGCAGATGCACAGCGTCGAAACAAAGGCCGGCGTGGCGATCTGTTGAGCGCCGTCGAGGATCGCCGGCACCAGGCCCTTCTTCATGCGCAGGTTTCGGTGCACGTTTTCGATCGTGACCGTGGCGTCGTCGACCAGGATGCCGACGGCCAGCGCCATGCCGCCCAGCGTCATGATGTTCAGCGTCTGACCGCACGCAGCCAGGGCCAGAATCGAAACCAGGATCGATAGCGGGATCGAGACGCAGACAATGAACATGCTGCGCCACGAACCGAGGAAGAGCAGGATCATCAGCGCCGTCAGGCCCGCCGCGATAGCCGCTTCCTTTAATACGCCTTCGATGGCGGCACGCACGAAGATCGATTGGTCCCCGACGAGGTTCAGCTTCAGGTCCTTGGGGAGGGTATCCAGGATGCCGGGCAGGTTGGTTTTCACTCCGTCGACGATCTCGAGCGTCGAAGAACCGCTTTTTAGGACGGGCTGCAGCACGCCGCGCGCGCCGTCCACGTTGACAATATTGGTTTGCGGGATCGCGCCGTCGCGGACACGCGCCACATCGCGCAGGTAAATCGTGCGTCCGTTCACGGTCTTGATCGGGATATCGTTGAGCGCGGCCACGTCGGGCGGGCTTGAATTCACCCGCACCACGTATTCGAATTCCCCGATCTTCGTCGTGCCGCCGGGCAGAATCAGGTTTTGCGCGTTGAGCGTGTTGGAGATGTCGGCCGCCGAGAGATTCCAGCCGAAGAGTTTTTCCGGGTCGATATCGACCATGATCTGGCGCTGCTTGCCGCCGTATGGATAAGGCACCTGAGCGCCGCGCACGGTGGCCAGGGCCGGGCGCATGTAATTCGTCGCGATGTCGAAGAGCTGCTGCTCGGAGAGCGTCTCGCCGCCCAGCGAAGCCTGAATGATCGGAACGTTGGTTGCGCTGAAACGCATGATCAGCGGCGGCTGCGTGCCCACGGGCATCGTGCGCACGACGGCTTGCGAGGCCGAGGTGATTTGCGCGATCGCGGTTTCCACGCGGGCGCCCGGCTGCAGGTAAATCTTCACGACGGCGATTCCGTTCAGCGACTGACTTTCAATGTGTTCAATGTCGTTGACCGTCGAGACCAGGACGCGCTCGAAGCTGCCCACGATGCGCGTTTCCATTTCATCCGGCGGCAAGCCCTGATAACTCCAGATCGCCGCGACGACGGGAATATCGATCTCTGGGAAAATGTCCGTGGACATGCGGTTGATCGTGACGCTGCCCGAGACCGCGATCAACACGGCCATCACCACGAAAGTATAGGGGCGTCGCAGCGCCAGTTGGACGATCCACATAGCTAAACGGTCCTCTTGCTGCGCTTGGTCGAGCGCGTACTGCCGCCTACGCCGGCAAAGACCGCCGCGACAATCGCCGTTGCTTCGGCGCTGTTCAGCGGGCCGTGCCCGGTCAGCAGGCGAAAGACCAGCGGTCCGTAAATCAGGTCGATAACCAGATTGCAGTCGACGGAGGCGCTCACTTCGCCGCGCGCAACGCCACGCTGCCACATCGTGCGCACGGTATCGCGCCGGGATTTAAGGAAACGCTCGCGGAAGATTTTGAGAAATTCCGGATCGCTTTGGCCTTCCGCAACGAATTGGGCAAAGAGGCGGCCCAGCGGCGTGGCGTAGAAGTCGACCACCGAGCGCAGTTGCTTCGTAAAATCGAGCTGCACCGAGCCGGTGTCCGGGATTGGAACTTCGCGTTGGATCTGCGTCAGGAACGCATCCAGGGCGACGAGATTCTTGTGCGGCCACCATTTGTAGATCGTGGCTTTGCTGACTCCCGCACGCAGGGCGATGCCGTCGGCACTGACGTCGCGCAAGGACTTTGTTTTCAGGAGATCCAATGCGGCATTCAAGATTGCCGCGTGCGCAATTGGGCAGCGCTGCCGGCCCCGCCGCTTCTCTCGACACTTAGTGGCCTCGATAACCAGAGACTCAGCTTTAATGCGCATAGGAAGTGCACGTCCCATGAGGCCAACCTCACCAATCGGATCTCAATCTAAACGTCTAGTTTAGAAATTTCAATACCCTACCAGGATCTCTTTTGGTGCAGAAGTGTCAGAATGTTAATTTGGCCCAGGCTGGAGGTACGGATGTCGACTGCCAGAGGCCGAAGCATCGTTAATCCCCGGGATGCACGCGAAAAAACTTCTGACGCTCCTCTTTCTTTTCGGTCTCATTAGCCTATAAGTATCTTTGGCTGACGAAGGAGAGTATGGATAACCTGGAAAAACCCCTCGCTAAATTCAATTCTAACGCAAGCACTGCCGATCAATTGAAGTTCATGGCGGAGGCCCTGCGCGAAAGTGAAGAGCGCTACCGTATTCTTGCCGATACCGACTCCGACGTGCTCGTAACCATCGACGAACAAGGCCAGATTCTGTTTGCGAATAAGGCATCCGCGGTTGTCTTCGGGTATGACCCATCCGAATTGCTGGGCAAAAAGCTGGCCCTGCTGATTCCAGAATTCCCCGATTTCCACCATGTCCTTCAAAAAAACGCCAAGGCCGGGGCTGGCAAGTTTCTGGAAATGGTGGGGGCCCACAAGAGCGGTGAAGCCGTCAATCTCACGGTGGCTTTTGCCGAATTCCTCGGGCAGGGCAAAAAATACGCTACGGGCATCATCCGCGACATCAGCGAACAGAAGCGCATTGAACTCGCGCTGCGCGAGACCGAGCGCAAACTGCAAAGCGTGCTGGCCAGCAGTCCTGGTGGCCAGATCGTGGCAGAAGCGCCGGCCATGCTTAAATTGCTTGAACGCGTCAAAAAGTCCGCGGCCAGCTTTGCGGGCATTCTCATTCAGGGCGAAACCGGAAGCGGAAAAGAGTGCATCGCGCTCTCACTGCATCAACAGTCGCTGCGCTCAGACAAGCCATTTGTGGCTCGAAATTGCGCTGCAATCCCAGCGAATCTCTTTGAATCTGAAATGTTTGGCCACAAGAAAGGCGCGTTCACGGGCGCCGAGCGGGACCGCAGGGGTGCGTTTCTTGAAGCGGATGGCGGGACCCTGTTTCTCGACGAGATCGGAGACTTGGAGTACGGGCTCCAGACCAAGCTGCTGCGCGCCATTCAAGAGAAAGTCATCCGCCCGGTTGGCAGCGATAAAGACGTGCCGGTCGATCCGCGAATTATCTGCGCCACGAATATGAATCTTCTGGAGCGCTGCAAAACCAATCAGTTCCGCGAAGATCTGTACTATCGCCTGGTGACCGTCCTGCTGGTCGTGCCCCCCTTGCGCGAACGACGCGAAGACATCATTCCGCTTGCGCGGCATTTCATCGGACTGGCCAGCAAGTGGACGCACGAATTGACGCCCGAGGCCGAAGCGCGCTTATTGACTTATAACTGGCCGGGAAACGTTCGCGAACTGCGCTCGATGATGGATCAAGCGGTCATTTTCGCTGCATCTAATGTGATCGAGCCGGATGAATTGGCGTTCCCAATTAGTATTGCTGGCAAGAGCCATGTTTCGCAGCTCTTGTCCGATGTGGAACGGCTGCATATCATCCAAGTGGTGAAGGATTGTGAAGGCAACAAAAGCGACGCCGCAAAGATCCTGGGGATGGCACGGAGTACGTTGGTCTTGAAATTAAAGGAATTTCCAGACGAATTGACGAGTGATTCCGAATAGCCGAGCTTTTGATGCACTGTTTGCAATGACTTTCGATCGTTCAATGCGACTTCCAATAAAAAACGGCCGTGCAGCGCACGGCCGTTTTCGGCTTCAGTTTGTTTAGAGGCGTCCGGTTAACAGCAGGACCACCACAACCACGAGCAGTAGACCAAATCCGCCGGTGGGCGCGTAGCCCCAATTCCTGCTATGCGGCCAGGTTGGGAGAGCGCCGAGTAGGGCGAGGATAACCAGAACAAGTAGAATTGTACCTAACATGGGATTCACTTTCTTTTCAAAGGGTTCTCAACTGGGAAACCAGTAGCGAGCAACAACAAGAATTTATTCGATTCACGAGTCGTTATTTGCCGTTAGCAGAGTCGTTTTTGTCTCCTGCTTTCTGAAGCATCTTAATGATCACCGAATTCGGCACGCCGGCATCCTTCAGTTCGATCACGTTATCGGCATTCACGGGGTCGGCATTCGCGGCTTCAACGCTCTTAAGCAGCTCTGTCTCGCTGGCCCCACTTTTCTGCATTTTGATAATCACGGCCTGGTCGTTGTGCTTCGGCCACACCAGGTAAGTCACGGTCGCAATGCCGAAAACCAGAAGCGCTGCCACCACAATTCGATTCATAATATTGCTCCTTATAGTTGGGGGAAGAAGGCGAGGACATCGGCTGAACAATCTTCTTCAACCGATGTCCGGTGCGCGTCTCGTTACTTGCGGTCTTCGCCGTCCTTCTTTTCCCGATCCTTCTCTTCCTTGGATTCAGCCTTATCTTCATGCGGAGGAGTGGCCTTCGGCTGTGCGGCAGGCTTGGCCGGGGCATGTTCTTCACGCTTGGTTTCCGCTTCCGCCGCGGGACGCTGTTTTACCTCGGTGTCGTTGGCTGCTTTTTCGTGAGCCTTCTCTTCAGACTTGGCTTCAATAGCCTTCTGCCTGGCTTCCGCTTCCGCCGCCGCGTGCTGCTTTACTTCCGCGTCGTTGGTGGCCTTTTCACGAGTCTTCTCTTCGGATTTGGCTTCGATCACCTTCTGTTTGGCTTCCGCTTCCGCCGTGGCGTGCTGCTTGGTCGCGGCTTCGTTGGTCGCCTTTTCCTTGGCCTTCTCTTCCGATTTGGCTTCGATCGCCTTCTGCTTTGCTTCCGCTTCCGCCGCCGCGTCTGGCTTGACCGCAGGAGCTGCAACCGGCTTCTCATTTACAGTTTTCTTCGGTTCGCCCAGTTTGGCTTTCTCTTCGGACAGGATGTGGCGTGCGTCCTGTTCATTAGTGGGCTTCACGCTCTCGCGAGCGCTGCTCTTCGGATCTTTGACTGCCGGAATCGGCGTGGCACGCGCTGCTTGGGCGCGTTGGCGCTCAACAATCACAGTCGGTCCGATCGGCGCCACGTTGGCAACTTTCGGACGATAGGCCGTGATCGTATTGGCACTGCGTTGCTCGCCACGAATCGGCTGTCCCGCCGCGATTTTTGCATCGACGATCGAAACCTTCTCGATCTGGCGATTTGTGGCGCGGGACACTACCGCCGTCGAGACGCCATTATTGATGATCCGGTTGTCATTATAGACATAGGTATTGTTGATGACGGTGGTCTGGTTATAGACGTTGTGCCGGCGATTTTCCGGAACCAGGACTACGCCGAGATTGACGTCGAGGAAGTTGTGTGACGGAACGAAGGAGTAAGCGCGTTCATCCATGCCAAGGTGGAAATCAAAACCCACGTTCTTGCCGCGGTAGCTGAAGCCCACGCCCACTTCGAAACGCGAGCCGAACGGCAGCGGCGCCCAGCCGATATTTTCGTCCGAATGACGCCAGTCGACCCAAGCCGGCCCCCAAACGTTGTCCGGCGCCCAGCACCAGCGATTGTGCGAATTGCGGCTCCAGCGGCCATAGTGATACGCGGCCCAGCCGTAGGGTGTGGAAGATTCCCAATACCAACCGTAGTCCGACCAGATCCAGTGACCGTCATTCGCATACGGACTCCAATTCGCATCGCGAACGCCATCCGTAGGTTCCCAAACCCAGCCATTATCTTCGTCCTTCGCCCACGTGCCATACGGCGAGAGAGCTTCGTAGAACAGATCGATATTTGCTTCGCCTTCAGGCGGCGCATTTACGGCGACATTGACGATAGGAGCCTGTTGATCTGCAGGCGCAGGCTGCTGATCCGCATGGACGGCGACCGGGTTGCTGCGAAGCTGCTTGCCATGTTCGAGCATCGCCACAATGACAGTTGCCGAAACGTTGGCGTTTTCGAGTTCCTGAATGTCGTCCGCATTCAAATCATAAGCCACGGGCGAATATTGCACGAAGGCCAGCATGACCTCACCATCAACACCTGCTTTTTGCAGTTTGAGAATGTCTGAGACACCTTCAGAAGCAAAAGCAGTAGAATACGAAACTGCAATGCCTAATAGAACCTTGCTGAAAAGTTTCACGCTCGCTCTCCTTTTGGCTCACGGCAAATGGCCGTAATGCTGGTGTATGCGCAAATGAAGAGCCACCTCAAAGCAATCCCATAACTCGTGTGGCCGACCCAGCTATTGGGATTTCAGTGGGTTATTTGAGCGATCATGGCCCGAAAATCAGGCATGCACGGCGGGATTCGGTCGGAAGCGTAATTTGCATATAGGAAAATGAGGGCACAACCAAACGTGGTTGTGCCCTGGCATTGGAATCGAAATCTTTAAGCCTATTCGTCAGAGCGGATTTTCAGAAGCTTCCAGTCGCTGTCCGAACGTTCGAGCTTCATGGAATACGTGTTGTCTTCGCGCAGCCGCGCAAGCTGGTTGCGGGAATCATCATCCATGTCGTTTCGATTGACGAAAATACTGAAACGATCGTCCTTGTCACCCTGGTGATGCGCTTCGAGCTTGACGATGCGATCCCGATCGCCTTCGTCTCGAATGATGCGATCCACGGTGACGCTCAAGGTTGTGGACTCGCCGACTTTGACGTTGACCCCGTGAATGTGTACCGGGCCCACGTCCACGCCCAGCGCAAACGCATTCCCCATCGACAAACCTAAGATTACAGCGCCTACAGCGAGCAGCTTTTTCATGATCATCTTCTTTCTTGAATAGGCCCATATTTCGGAGCCGGTGTATTCGTACTTCACAAATCAAACGGCGTTTGATTAACAACATGCGGCGGTAAGAGGCGGGACTATTCGTCGTCCGATCTCCAGGTGCGGTCTTTCAGTGTTACGACTTCCGAATTACTTAGAATTCCATAGACAAAATAGATTCCCGTGCCTGTAACCGGGAACTTAATTCCCGAGATTGGAACGCCGCCCTCTTTGAGCAACTTGTTATTCTTAAAATCGACCAGCGCGAGGGCCTGGGCACTCCAGCGCTTGGTGTTCTTGTCGTAGCGCAGCACAACATCGTTTTTGGTGCGATTATCGCCGCCAATCGTAAAGCGTTCGTCCATGGAAATGCGCAAGCTGAGGGAAAGACGGTAGGTGAAGTCGTCGACGCGCACAATTGACAAGTGCAGGGCATCGTGATCTTCGATTCGAAATTCCTTCTTGCCAAAGTCTGCGGCTTCCAGGGCTCCTACCTGTTCGCGAAGGCTATTCGGATTATTTTGGGCCAGTAGCACGGACTCGTAGGAAGACTCTTTTGAATTCCGATTGACGATCTTCTCGATGCCAAGCCGGAGCACCTTCGAAGGATCGCTCTTGTCTGTGCAAAAATACAAGGACCATGCGCTGAACTGCTCTTGGTGGGGACACAATAGGAAGAATGGCTGCTTGGTGCCCAATTCGGCGGCCTTCACATCCTGGCCGAAGGCAGCGTGCGAAATCGCGATGACCAGCGTCATGCTGATGCCGAGCACATTTTTTGAAAACATTCGAAGCTCCCAATTAATTCGTATTTCTGTAAAACAAAACTAGAACCTGCGCCCTGAACTCGAAACCGTTCAACATTCCGAAGAATATTCTTTGCGAATATCATTCGGAATGGGAGGGAACACTTGTCATCCAAGGCGCAGATAGCCTGTGCTATTTCGCCAAAATCGGTTCGACATCGTGAACGCGGGTGTCGGTTGAAGCGGTTTTTGAGATGATCGCCTGGACCTTGGCCAGTTCTTCGGCGGAGCCATGCGCAACCACCAGAAACTTTCCGGACTTGATGTCGGTCTCGTACTTCACCACGCTGTCCTTCGGAATACCGATGCTGTACAAGCTCGCACCCAGCGCGCTCAATCCGCCGACCACGACCGCGCCTTCCAAAGCGCCGATTATCCAGCCGGCCAACGGTCCGAGGACCATGACGGGGCCGATTCCGGGCAAAAAGAAGAAGGCCGACCCAAACAGGAGACCCCACACGCCGCCCCAGAACGCGCCCAATTTCCCCCAGAACTTGACTCGATCGCCCGTATTGTAATAGCCAACCACGTGTTCTTCGGTGTGATAGTCCTTACCGACAATGGAAAGCTTTTTCATATCCGTGCCCTGGCGCTGCAGCTCCTTGATACCCGCTTCTGCTTCGAGGTGCGTATTATAAACCGCTACTATCGATCGATTGATCATCACAGCTCCCTTCGTTGTAAGCCAAGCCTGACGTCGCCAATTTTCTCCGCGAAGCGGGAAGTGGCTGGACAGTGCAACGCACTTCCCGTGCCGGAATTGGGATTGGATTAAGCGCGTGTATCGAAATGGGCTTCTTCCACTCTGTTCTGTGCGCCAATAAAACTTCGGCGGTGCTGTTGTCGGAATTTCGGTCATCCCGCTTTCAACGACTGTGTACGAAATCGGGCGAGTAATGACTGAATATCGACTTTGATTCCAATTCAATGTGACTCGAGGGACGCTTCCACTTCACATCCATTTAAGAGTGATTGAAGGATCTAATTCGTGGACTTAATGCAGGCGCGCAACTGGGTTTCCAGTGCGCAGCCGCTTAGCAGCGCGATCCTTTAAAAGTGGTATTTCCGCGTCGATGGCACGGACATTGCCTAGTTGAAGAAGCAAAAGGTCCCTCCGGCGTAGATTGGGCTGAGTCCTTCAGCCTGATTGAAGCTGAATCCCCGTAGGAGTTCCCGCCCCTGCGCTTACCGGCCACTGGTCGGTAAGCGCACACTTTGTGGGGCTGCGTGGAGAAAAGGATTGCGCGCAGCAAGCGTCGGTCAGGAGTCATGAAGCTGGATCCAGATGTTGAAGTCCGTGTTGCAGACGTAAATTGAATTTCGGTATCGAATTTGGAGATTGCCATGTGTATTCGAAAGTTCGCCGTGCTGCTGACCTTGTGCAGCGTGATTTGCAGTCCGCTCGCCTTCGCGCAGGGTAGCGTTGACGAAGTGCCGTTCGTTGAAGGCCAGACGCCGCCCAATGCCAAGCCGGGCGAAGTGTGGTGCCTGGTTACGCATCCGGCGACCTACAAGACGGTCAGCGAATCGGTCCAGTCCTGCCCCGAATCCTTCTTCATGCGCGCAGTCCCGGCGAAGTTTGAAATCGTCGAGAAGACCCGCGAAGTCTGCCCGCCCAAGAAGTTCTGCACGCCGACCCAGGCGACGTGGAACTGCGACAAACGCCCGGTGACGCTGAAGGAAGAAAGCTTTACCTTCGAAGTCATCCCGGCCGTGTACGAATGCGTGGACCAGAAAGTCGAAGTGCGCCCGGCCTTTGAAGAAGTGCACTGTGTCCCGGCGCAGTACCGCACCGAATCCAAGCAGACGCTCGTTTCGCCGGCGCGCAGTGAATGGCGCAAAGTCGATTGCAACGATCGCAGCGCGACGCGCAACGAAGGCAAGGAATGCTTCGGCCTGGTCGAAATCCCGGCCGTGTACCAGACCGTATGCAACGAAGTGCTCGTGAAGGACTCCGAAACGACGCGCACCACGATTCCGGCCCAGTTCACGACGATCCGCGTGCAGCACAAAGTCAAGGACGCGGAAGTGCGCAAGGTTGCGATTGCCGCGGAAGTGAGCACGGTCAATGTGTCCATCCTGAATGTGGCCGCGAAGGTCGACATGAATGTGGTCCCAGCGCGGTTTGAAACATACAAGGAACAGGTCCAGACCTCGCCCGAGTCGCAGGTCCGCGTCGCGATCCCGGCGAAGTTCGAAGTCCTGACCAAGACGGTGCTCGATCAGCCGGCGCGAATGGTGTGGGTCCGCACGAACTGCGACTGCCGGTCGGTCGTGCAGCGGTACCACTCGATCCCGGGCTGCGATGAAGCCAGCCTGACGATGCTCAAGCGCTAAGCCTGTAACCACCTCCTCAACGCCGGCGGGGATTTCCTCCCCGCCGGTTTTTCTACTCCCGACCTTACGCAAAATGAGAACCCCATGCGCTGCGCCATTCTGAATACCGCTCTCTTGATCGCGCTGGCCTTCCTCACCTGCAGCTTCGCGACGCTTGAACAGCCCTCCGCGAAGCACATTGTCGCCCGCTATCATGATCTTCCCAAGGGCGTGGTGTTTGAAGGCAGCGGCGACGGCATGGAACCGATCAAGACGGTGGTCTACGACAAAGACAAAAATAGCTTCACCATCAATGGCACCGCCACTTATGC
>Ga0265314_10001381_pt1 | contig 27282 bp, 29 predicted proteins | sample 4126metaG_FD_203106 | JGI IMG/M metagenome (GOLD analysis project Ga0265314, IMG submission 203106) | Rhizosphere microbial communities from Carex aquatilis grown in University of Washington, Seatle, WA, United States - 4-1-26 metaG | ecosystem: Host-associated > Plants > Roots > Rhizosphere >... | reverse complement strand
GGTCACGAGCTTCCTGGATACCGTGCGCCGTTTCATCGGATAACGGCCATGACGGCGCGTGTCCTAGTCGTCGACGACATCCTATCGAACGTCAAATTGCTCGAGGCGAAGCTGACGACCGAGTATTTCGAGGTCGTCACGGCGTTTTCGGGACTTGAAGCCCTTGCCAAGGTCGATGAGTGCGATCCCGACATCGTGCTGCTCGACGTCATGATGCCGGGCATGGACGGGTTTGAGGTCTGCCGCCGCATCAAAGCCAACCCCAAAACTGCGCATGTTCCGATCGTCATGGTCACCGCGCTGGACCAGCCATCCGACCGCGTCGCGGGTCTGGACGCCGGCGCCGACGATTTCCTGACCAAGCCCGTGGATGACGCTGCATTGTTCGCACGCGTCCGCTCGCTGGTCCGCTTAAAGATGATGACCGATGAGCTGCGCATGCGCGAGGCGACCGGCCAGAGCATGGGCCTGCTCGATCCCGCATCCACACTGACGGATTCAGGCATCACCGGACGCATCTTGATAATCGAAGACCGGCCGGAATCCGTCGCTTGGTTTATGACCGCGCTGCAGCCGAAACACGACGTCTCTGCCGTGGACACCTTCGAGGAAGCGCTGGTGCGCGTGCGCGGCGGCGATTACGATCTGATTATCGTCAGCCTCGGGATGCGCGGGTTCGACGGTCTTAGGCTTTGCTCGCAGCTCCGCTCGCTGCCGGAAGGACGCAACGTCCCAATTCTCGTCGTGGTAAGCGACGGCGACCGGCGCAAACTGACCCAGGCGCTGGAAATGGGCGTCAACGATTATCTCACGCGCCCCGTGGACAAGAACGAATTGGTCGCGCGCGTGCGCACGCAGTTGCGCAAGAAGCGCTATTCGGACCGCTTGCGCCACAATGTGCAGCTCAGCCTCGAGATGGCGATCACCGATCAGCTCACTGGCCTGCATAACCGCCGCTACATGAGCAGCCACCTCGACAACTTGCTCTCCCAGGCACGCAAAAGCGGCAAGCCGCTGGCCTTCGTCATGATGGACATCGATTTCTTCAAGTCGGTCAACGACAACCACGGTCACGACATCGGCGACGAAGTACTGCAAGAATTCGCCAGGCGCATCTCGGCCAACATCCGCGGGATTGATCTGGCATGCCGATTTGGCGGCGAGGAATTCGTCGTGGTGATGCCCGATACGGATGTAGCCTTTGCGTATAGCGTGGCGGAGCGTCTGCGCAAGAGCATTGAAACGACGGCGATACAAATCAGCCGTGCGCCGGGCAGGCTCAGCGTCACCGTCAGCATCGGCATCGCCGGACTGGAAAGCGACAACGATAGCGCCGAAGCGCTGCTGCATCGTGCCGACCAGGCGCTCTATCGCGCCAAGAATTCCGGACGCAACCGCGTTGTGGCAGACGCCGCGTAAAGTCAGATTTTCTTAAAGCGATTTTCAGTTCCGCGATACTTCGGTACGCGCGTTGTCCTGCACCGTGATCGGCACCGTCACGCTGTTGGTTTCGGACACGATCTTCACTTCGACGGCACCATAGCGCGGCAGGCCCGTCTTGAGTTTGGCGCTTACTGGCAGGATCGCCTGAACAACGGCGGCTCGGTGCCGCGGCGGTCTCGCCATAAATTCCACTTCAATCGTTTTTGCTTCCGGAGCAACAGCCAAAACGCGCAGTGTTGGATTTCCCCAGCCCCCGGAACGAACGGCGCCTCCCGCCGTAATGACGAGATGGCGATGCGAGATGGTTGCCGTGGCGCGATCGACACGGAAGACCAGCTTCGGCGGCGCAGCCGCATCCGCTGTTCCCGCGAGCAGCAGCAAAAAACAAATGAACACTGCGCCTGCACGCATTATCGCGTCTTCCCATGTCTGCTAATGCAAAACACGACTACGAAACAAATGCGGCGCAATTGAGGAATGCGTGCGACAATTGCGGGGCGTTCGGACTGACGCGTTCGCGACGGGGCCATTTGACACGATTTTTTTTGGGAAACATGAGCGCGGATTTGCTCCGCGCGGGCCGCAAATGAGGACTGTGACGATCGCGAGATCAGCTACAAATCCACCTCGCACCACACCGGTACGTGATCCGATGGTTTCTCGCGGCCGCGCACGCGCTTGTCGATACCGCAGGCCTTCAGCCGGTCGAGTGCCTGGGGCGACAGCAGAATGTGGTCGATGCGGATGCCGTGATCCTTTTGCCAGGCGCCCGCCTGGTAATCCCAGAACGTGTACTGATAAGGCTGCGCGTTGCTGGCGCGGAAGGCGTCAGTGTAGCCGAGGTATTCGAATCGCCGCAGCGCCGCGCGCGATTCCGGCTGGAACAGCGCGTCGTTCACCCACGCGGCAGGATCGTAGCAATCCTCGGGTGTGGGGATGACGTTGTAATCGCCCATCAACGCGACAGGTTCTTCGAAAGCCAGTAGCGAAGCCGCGCGTTCCCGCAAACGTTCGAGCCACGCCAGTTTGTAGGTGAATTTCTCCGTGCCGAGCGGATTGCCGTTCGGCGCATAAATCGACGCCACGCGCAGCATGCTCTTTTTGCCCGGCACCAGCGCTTCCATATAGCGGGCATGATCGTCACCCTCGCCTCCGGGCAGGCGAGGCGTAATGTCTTCCAACGGACGCTTCGACAAGATCGCCACGCCGTTGTAGGTTTTTTGTCCGTGTACTGCGCAATTGTAGCCCAACTCCTCGAAGGCCATTGCCGGAAAGGTGTCGTCGGTGCATTTGATTTCCTGAAGACACACCACATCCGGCACAGCTTCCCTCAGCCAGGCCATGGCGGCTTCGAGCCGCGCCTTCACCGAATTCACGTTCCAAGTGGCGATCTTCATGGCGACTGCCCGAGAGTACGTCTTTCCCAATCATTCTAGACAGAGTCGCCCTGCCCAACGAGCGGTCGAAAATTTAATGTTGCTCCGTGTCGATGGGCGCGCAGGTCCGGTGCCCGGCCGCGAAACAGTCTTCCTGCTTGATGCCCTGCTTGAGCGACAGCAACAGCAGCACGGTGCCGACGACAAGCGCAACGACGACGACAGCCGCAATCAGGTTGTGACGCTGTCTTTGGTCGTAATCGTCGGGCGGCGGCTGATCCATGGCATCTACGCTTGTGGCGCGAAGTGTCCTGCGTCATGGCGCAAGTTACAGCATGTAGGCAAAATGCGCACAGCTACAATTTGAGACACATGACAGGTCCGGCGATGATCGACTTGCGAGGGCTGTGGCGTTAGGCTTTCCCCCGTTTCGGAATGCGGTTCACGGCCGAGGATCACCTCGCGGAAAGAGTCCGAACATGCGCAAGATCGCAGCATTCGTCGTCTCCATCATCTTGTTGTCCGGCTTCGCATCGGCCGCAATGACCCAAGTCGGGAAAAGCGGCGAAGCTCCGGCTACTGCGCCTGCGGGATGGCACGGCGGTTCGCATGGCGGATCGGGCGGCGGACACAGCGGCGGCGGTGGAGGGCATCGCGGCGGAGGTTATCCGGGAGGGCATGGGGGATATCCCGGCGGTGGCCATCACGGTGGCGGACATGGTGGCGTCATCTTTTATCCGTATCCGTATTGGCCCGACGGCCAGTACCCGTACCCCTATCCTTACCCCTATCCGGATTCTCCCGACACATCTCCGTATCCGGACACGCCACCGCCCGTGTCTTATGATGCGCAGAACAATATGCCGCCAGGGCCGTTCTGGTACTATTGCGATCAACCGGAAGGCTATTATCCGTACGTGAAGGTCTGCGCGCACAATTGGAATGCTCTTCCCATCATGGCTCCGCCACCCGCGGCGCCTGCGCCGGTCGCCGATGGAACCTGGGAGTGGTGCGAAGATCAGAAAGGTTACTTTCCTTACGTTGCATCCTGTCCCGGCGGCTGGAAGGCTGTGCCCGTGACGGCGCCGCTTTCGGAAAGCACGGCAGGCATCCCTCCCGTCTCAGCCAACTGGTTTTACTGCGACGACCCCAAGGGCTATCTGCCTTATGTTTCGGACTGCAAGCATGATTGGCGTGCCGTTCCGTCCATCCCGCCGCCGAACATGACCAAGCCCGCGAAATAGTCCGGCGGCTATTTCGAATAATGCGATGCGGTTTCGGGGCGGTAGCCGTTCCGGATGAGATCGGCGATGCAAACCAACGTTTCAAGATCGATGGCGACGATCCCCATCCCTGGGGAAGGAGGGTGGGGCGATGCGCAGGGCAGGAGTTGCGGTGTCTGCTTGATGAGCAACTCGGTCTGCCAACGCTTCTCATGCTTGACGTGCAATGTGGTGGGCAGCGCGTCCCGCCCGGCAAATAGCACGGTATTGACGCGGGCGCATTGCTCGCGAAGCTCGGGAGGAAGATTGCCAAGATTCTCCTGCCCGCAGGCCGACAAGGCGAAGCGTGATCCGTCGAGGTTTGGCTGCCCCACCAGGGGCGGCGAACTGTAGTAGTAATAGTAAGGGGAAATGGCCGTTGAACCCGCTGTCGCCCGATGAATGGCACGTAATGGCGCGTGCTTCTGCGGTATCAGCACAACGGCGGTCTCAGATTCCCTGGCCTCCGGCACGGTATATTTCTGGATTGCATTCAACAACGCTGCGATGACCGCAACGTGAATCAGGCCCGTAACAAGTACTGCGGGAAGCCGATCGCGCAACTCACCAACGCTCACCTTCGGCACGCACCCGTTCCGGTGTCAGTTATCTTCGATCTATACGGAAAAACTCGTCCCGCAGCCGCAGGAGGAGGTGGCGTTCGGATTGTTGACCTTGAACGAGGCGCCGATCAGGTCGTCGACGAAGTCGATTTCGGCGCCCTTGAGGAATTCCAACGAGGTGGAGTCGATCAGCACTGTCACGCCGCCCTGCTCGACGGCCAGATCGTCGTCGGCGCGGGCATCGTCCAGCGCGAAATTATACTGGAAGCCCGAGCAGCCGCCCCCGGTCACCGCCAGACGCAGCATCGTCGGATGGCCCTCGGCGGCAATAATCTCTGCGATCCGCTTGGCGGCGCGGGGAGAAACGCTAACAGGCACGGCGGTTTCGACGGTCATAGGCATCCTTTACGTGCCATAATCATAGCGAGTCTTATGTAGTGTTGGGAATGGCCAGCGCAACCGTCCCTATTATGGATAAGCCGCCTGCCGGGCTGCTTTTGGGGCATATCTTCGTTCCCCCCGCATCGCACGCGGCTTTTGCGACAAAACCAGCCGACAGCCGGGGACGTCTTTATCAAGAAACTGAAAGCCCCACCCGCACCTGCTACCAGCGCGACCGCGACCGTATCCTGCATTCCACCGCGTTCCGCCGCCTCAAGCACAAGACCCAAGTCTTCGTACAGCACGAGGGCGACTATTACCGCACGCGCATGACCCATTCCCTGGAAGTGGCGCAGATCGCCCGCACCATTGTGCGCGTGCTGGCGCTGGATGAGGATCTGGCCGAGGCGGTGTCGCTGGCGCACGATCTCGGCCACACTCCGTTCGGGCACGCGGGTGAAGAAGCCTTGGCAGCAGCGAGTGCCGCCATTGGCGGCTTCGACCACAACGCGCACGCGCTACGCCTCGTCACCAAGCTGGAACGCCGCTACGCCGATTTCGACGGCCTGAACCTAACCTGGGAAACACTGGAAGGATTGGTAAAACACAACGGCCCGATCGAGCCGCCGATGCCGGCGCCGATCGCGAGTTTCGACGCTCGCTGGTCGCTGGACCTTTCAAGCCAGCCGGGACTGGAGGCGCAGATTGCGGCGCTTTCGGACGACATCGCCTACCTCAGCCACGACATCGACGACGGGCTGCGCGCCGGGCTGTTTGGGACAACCGACCTCGCGGATGCGCCGCTGGCGGGCCCGCAGGTGCGCGCCATACAGAAGCGATACGGAGAACTGGAAGCTAGCCGCTTCATTGGCGAACTCGTCCGTATACTGATTGGCACGCTGGTGGACGATCTGCTGGCGGAGACGCGCCGCAGACTGGCCATCGTAAAGCCCTCATCAGCGGCCGATGTGCGGGCGGCAGGCGGGGCAACCGCGGCCTTCTCGCGCGACATGGAGCGCGAGGTTGCAGCCCTCAAGCAGTTCCTGTTCGTGCGAATGTACCGCCATCCCCGCGTCATGACCTCGATGAACAAGGCAAAGCAGGTCGTGGACGACTTGTTCAAGGCTTTGTCGGGCGATCCGGCGTTGCTTCCGGCGGACTGGGCGGCAAGCTGTAGCGCAGCAGGCGATGCCGTGACGGCCGGAATCGTGCGCGATTACATCGCAGGCATGACCGACAGCTTCGCGCTAGAGGAACACCAACGAATTTTCCACAGTGATATAGACCTTTAGGTTCTCTTTCCTGCCGTGATTCGGCCGCCCGCGGGTGCTACATTGCCCCATCAGATTCGGAGCTTGTCTATGCCCAAACGCGAACGCGATTCCTATGAAGCCGACGACGTACGCGTCTTCGACGGCGGCGAAGACGACGACGACAAGGAGGACTCCAACCTTCCGATGGTGATTGTCATCGCGCTGCTCGTGCTGGCAGCGCTCGGCGGCCTCGTCTGGGTTTCCTACAACAATGGCGTGGCGCGCGGCCGCGCCGACGTGCCGGCGCACCAGCTGGCACAAAATTCGACCACCGAGGCGCCAGCAACCGCTCCCAGCAGCGGCGAGGAGTCACCGACGGCCAGGCACATCAAGGTCTATCAACAGCCGGCCGGGGCGGACGAGGATGCCTATCAGGAAATCCCGCCCAATACCGGACAGACTGCGAAGCCTACGCCGCCGGCTTTACGGCCGGCCGAGGCCAAGCCAGCGCCGGTCAAGGCGGTCGTGCCGCCGCCTACTGCCGTGACGCAAGCAACGCTTCCCGCGGCCAAACCGCAAACAAAGTCAACGGCAGAGACGCCTCCCACAACTGCCACGGCGGCGCCGAAGCAACTCGCGCCCGCCGCACCGCCAGCCAAAGCCACGCCAGCTCCTACCGCTCCAGTCACAGCCACCGCGGCGACCGCCGGAGGGGCTTATGTTCTCCAGATCGGGGCCTACAAGTCTGAGAGCGAAGCCAATGTCGCGTGGAAGGTCATGCAGACCAAACATGCAGGGCTGCTGTCGAGTCTTTCGTCGAACGTCCAGAAGGCCGATCTCGGCGACAAGGGCGTGTGGTATCGCCTGCGTGCCGGCGCGTTCGCGGACAAGGACGCCGCGGCCGCATTTTGCGACAAGCTGAAGGCCGAGGGCGGCATTTGTTTCCCGGCGAAATGAGTTGATCGTCGAAGGTAGGGTTATGCGTACGCGCGCAATCTATGGCTGCTCCGGTCAAGAGCTTGGAGCCGAGGAGCGGGCGTTCTTCCGCGACGTCCAGCCATGGGGGTTCATCCTATTCGGGCGGAACATCGTCGATAGCGTCCAGGTCCGGGCGCTGGTCGACGCGCTGCGTGAGACCGTGAGCGATGCGCAAACGCCCGTGCTGATCGATCAGGAGGGCGGGCGCGTCGCACGGCTGGCGCCGCCGCACTGGCGCGAACGTCCCGCTGCCGCGCGTTTCGGAGAAGTGTTCACCGAGGCGCCCGAGGCCGCATTGGAGGCCGCTTATATCAACGCCCGATTGATCGCGGGCGATCTCGCCGGGCTGGGCATCAACGTCGATTGCGTGCCGGTACTGGACCTGCCAGTGGACGGCGCAGACGACGTGATCGGCGACCGCGCCTACGCCAAGGACCCGGCCGCGATCATCGCGCTGGGGCGCGCGGTCATTCAGGGGCTGATCGAGGGCGGCGTGCTACCGGTAATGAAACACATTCCCGGCCATGGGCGCGCCACGGCGGATTCCCATCTGGCGCTGCCGCGCGTTACGACGCCGACCGAAGAACTGAGCGCCAACGATTTCGTCACCTTCCGCAGTCTGAACCAGTGTCCGATGGCCATGACGGCCCATGTTGTCTACGAAAGCATCGATCCGCAGCGTCCGGCGACCACCAGCCCGAAGGTGATTCGCGATGTGATTCGCGGCGAAATTGGCTTTGATGGCCTTCTGATGTCCGACGATATCTCAATGGGGGCGCTTGCCGGGCCGCTTTCCGCACGCACCAAGGCGGCCCTGTTCGCCGGCTGCGATGTCGTGCTTCACTGCAACGGCATTATGGAGGAGATGAAAGAGGTGGCAGGGGAAGCAAAGCCGCTCGACGGCGTGCCGCTGAAGCGCGCGGAGCGTGCGCTGTCGCACCTTGCGCCGCCCGAGCCGCTCGACGCCAGTTGGCTGGATGCCCGCCTCACAGAACTGCTCGGGGGCGCCGCATGAGCGAACCCGGCGAGAACTTCGAGGACTTCAAACCGCTGGACGCATTGCCGGACGAGGCGTTGGTCGTCACGGTGGATGGTTTCGAGGGGCCGCTCGACCTCCTATTGACGCTTGCGCGCAACCAGAAGGTCGATATCGCGAAGATCTCCATCCTCAAGTTGGCCGATCAGTATCTGGAATTCATCGAATCCGCCAAGCGGATGAACTTGGAACTGGCCGCGGACTATCTGGTGATGGCCGCTTGGCTGGCCTATCTGAAATCTCGCCTGATCCTGCCGCAGCCGGAAGGTGCGCCGGGGGACCCGACGGCGGACGAATTGGCCGCGCGCCTGCGCTGGCGTCTGCAGCGACTGGAAGCGATGCGTGAAGCGGCCGCCCGGCTGATGGCGCGCGACAGGCTGGGGCGCGAAATCTTCGCCCGCGGCATGCCGGAACCCGTCAAAGTTGTGAAGCTGCGCGCCTATACGGATTCGCTCTACGATCTGCTCACGGCTTACGCCACAGAGCGGGTGAAGAAGCTGCGGGGCGGGTCCTACAAGCCGCTTTCCTCCCCCGTGCTTCTGATCGAGGAGGCGCGCGAACGGCTGGAACGGATGCTGGGGCGCATTCCCGACTGGAGTGGGCTCTCAAAGCTGTTACCGTTCGAATGGTCCGGGGGACAAAGGCGCCGTACGGCGCTTGCGAGCACCCTACTGGCATGCCTAGAACTGGCCAGAGACGGAAGGGTCGAGATTCGCCAGCTTGCACCGTTCGATGAGGTTTACGTCAGGGACTGTGTCGCCAGCGAGGCCGTAACATGAACCGCGTATTGCGTATGAGAGAAGCCTTGGAAGAAGCGCTGGAAGAAGCCGTGAACGAAACCGTCGGCGAGGACAGGCCCATCGCCGTATTGGTCGAGGGTGAGGTGGCCGTGTGCGGCGTCAACATCGAGCATATGAGGATGGCCGAAGCGCTCCTGTTCGCGGCCTCCGAGCCGCTGAACCAAGCACAGCTGGCGTCGTCTTTGCCGGAGGGCGCCGACGTGGCGGGCCTCCTGGCTGAGCTTCAACGCATTTATGAAGGCCGAGGCGTAACTCTCGTCCAAGTAGCGGAAAAATGGCAGTTCCGGACCGCGTCCGACCTATCCTTCCTGTTGCGCAAGGAGAAGCCTGAACAGAGGCGGCTGTCGCGGGCCGCGATCGAGACGCTGGCGATCGTCGCCTATCATCAGCCGGTCACCCGCGCTGAGATCGAGGACATCCGGGGCGTGATGCTGTCGAAGGGCACCGTGGATACGCTGATGGAAATCGGTTGGGTCAAGATCAGGGGACGCAAGCGTACGCCGGGCCGTCCCGTTACCTACGGCACCACCGAGGCCTTCCTGGTCCAGTTCGGCCTGGAGAATGTCGCACATCTTCCAGGCATGGACGAATTGAAGGCAGCAGGGTTCCTGGAAGCCATCCCACCGTCTGGCTTCGACATTCCGTCGCCGAGCGAACAGCTCGGTCCCGACGAAGATCCCTACGAGGGCGAGGAGCCGGGCGATCTGGCCACCGGTGCCGCCGACCCGTTCATGCCCAGTTCATCGGGCGAGTGAATATTCTTCCGTTCTGGCGGCCTTCCCAAGGAAACGCCGCGAACGGGATGGCGGGATGTTCCCGCGTCCCGAACAATGGGAGCGGAATTATGAGATTTGGTTGGACAGGTTTGGCATGTGTTCTCATGGTCGCCGGTGCGGTCAGCCAGACGGCTTACGCCGACCCGCCGCAGCGAAACAGCATCTGCGTCCGGGTACATGACATCGAAAGTATGTCTTATCCCGACAACCATACGATCCTCTTTCACATGTGGTCCGGCCCCGTGAAGGTCTGGAAAAATACGCTGGCGAACGAATGTTCGGGCCTGAAGTTCGAGCAAGGCATCGCCTGGAATATTTGGGGCGATGAAGTCTGCTCGAACATGCAGATCTTCTATGTGCTGCACCGCGGGACCCCGTGTGCCCTAGGCAACTTCACGGCCCTGGAGATGCGCGGACAGCCGCCGGCGAAACCGCAATAAGCAAGGCGAGAGTAGCGAATAGACGCAATTCGCTACTCGTTGTCTTCGAGCTCGACGACGACCGCTTCGCCCTTCTCGAGCGCGATGGCCAGGTTGCCATTGCGCAGCTCGACGGCGTCCCTGCCGAAGACTTCCGCGCGCCAGCCATGGAGCGCGGGGACGCCTTCGTCTTCTCCGGCCGCGAGACGCTCGATGTCGTCGGTATTGGCGATCAGACGCGGCGCAACGCCGGCATCCTCGGCACGAAGCCGCAGCAGGGTCTTGAGCAGATCGACGGCCGCGGGTGACGCCTCTCGCCGGCGCTTCGGCCGCTTGTGTTCGCTTTCGGGCACCTCCGGCGGAGGCGCGTCCTTGCCCTCTGCGATGCAATCCAGCAGCGCCTTTCCCGTGCGCGAAGCGGCGAACCCTTTGGGCACGCCGCGGATGCGCTCCAGCGTCTCGGCGTCGCCGGGCGGGTTGGAGGCGATTTCGAGCATCACCTCGTCCTTGAGCACGCGATTGCGCGGCGTGTCGCGGATCTGAGCCTCGCGTTCCCGCCAGGCCGCGACCGCGGCCAGCACCGCAAGAAACTTCTTGTTGTTGGTGCGCGGCTTCAAACGCTTCCAGGCATGGACGGGATCGAGCGCGTACAGCTCTTCGCATTTCAACGCGCCGATTTCTTCCGCCACCCAGCTTTCGCGCTTGGTCTCGGAGAGCTGGGCGGACAGCGCTTCATAGATGACGCGCAGATGCGTCACGTCGGCCAGCGCATATTCCAGCTGGCGCTTGCTGAGCGGCCGCCGCGCCCAATCGGTGAAGCGCGCGGATTTGTCGACCTCGGCGTGCGCGATCTTGCGCGCCAACGTTTCGTACGACGAGGCCTCGCCGAAGCCGCACACCATGGCCACGATCTGGGTGTCGAACAGCGGATCCGGGATGACGCGGCCCAGGTGCCAGAAAATCTCGATGTCCTGGCGGCCGGCATGCAGCACCTTGACGATGCGCGGGTTCTTGAGCAGCGGGAAGATCGGCGCAAGGTCGATGCCCTCCGCCAGCGGATCGACGATGGCGGCCACGCCCGGCGCGGCGATCTGGAGCAGGCAGAGTTTCGGCCAATAGGTCGAATCCCGCATGAATTCGGTATCGAGGGCCACGTAAGGCGCGCTTTCCAGCTCGCCCACCAATTCCGCCAATGCCGCCGTGGTTTCGATGATCCGCATAGCAGGGTGATAGCGGATTCGCGGGCGCGGTTCGCCTGCCTTAATGCCTCGCGTGGCGCTCTGTTGCATCTCCATGTCTGGGGGCGACAAATCCGAACTACACCTCCTGTCGATCATTGTTTTCCGGAATCCCGGTACCCCCCCGGGGGGAGGGGTGGGGTGGGCGCCCTTTTAGATTTCTCCAAAGTCGAATTCAAATAGGGATATTTCGTCCTAATGCCTTGATGCAAAATAAAAATCGCCTCCGTAGAATTCATTCGCGAACATCCATTCCCGTGACCTCCCTTCGGCAAGATAATTGTTATGGAGATTATTCGAGGACCATCGGCACATACGCCTCCCTCTTCGCGAAATGCGATCGGCAAGTTTGGTGCGTTCGTGTCGTAGTGCTCGCGGCCTTCCCAACCTCCAATCGTTCCTGCGGCCAATTGCAGCCGATGGCTTGAGATAGGAATTAAAACTCCCGTTTCAAGAGGGCGTGCAAAATTTAATGTCGCTGCCGAGGCGCAATATCACCTGTGTACGGAGCGCATTGTGTGATGCCGGTTCGAGCGGCTCCGCAAATTGCGTCGGGGACATGTGGTCCGGTACGAAATTCTGAATAGCCAAAAACGATGCTCAGCGGACGCAAAGGTGGATTCGATCACGTGCCTGAAGGACCGCCAAGATGGTAAAGCGGACGGCCTTTTCTGGCCGGGAAGGTCGGAAATGCGCCCACGTTGCCGTGCGCTCAGCCACCGAATCCCGCTCTCTTTAAGACTTATGTCAGCCAACATCTTCGCCTGCGCGACAGTTTGTCGTTCACGGATCGGTTGGAACGGCGAAAAATAGTCTTGCATAGTGTTATAGTTATGTATAGAACTATAGAAAATATAGGACTTGATCAGGAAAGACAAGGCAGCTTGAGGAGAATGAGTCATGACATCCCGCCGTTTTGCGTTCTGCGCAGTTGTTCTGATGTCGCTTTCGACGGCCGCGTCTGCCCAGGCCGGCGACGTCGCGAATTCGTACTCGACCTTGAAGACGCTCGATGGCGTGTGGCAGGGGCCGGTGACGACGGATTTTCCCCAAAGCGGATTTGACGGCAAGACGATCCGGGTCAAGCTGCGGGTGACGGCGAGCGGACATGCGATCGTGCACGAGATGAGGGAAGCCGGCGTGCCGGAAACGCCCAAATACATGGGCGACATCACGATCTTCTACCTCGCCGGCGACCACCTCATGGCAGAGCACTTTTGCGATGCCGACAATCAACCCCGTATGGAGGCCACTGCGTCGTCCGACCCGACGGCCGTCTCGTTCGACTTCGTCGGCATCACGGGCAATATGCAGCTTGGCTATATCCACGACGTCGCGTTCAAGGCCGTCGCGCCGGATCACCATATCGAGAACTGGACCTACATCTTCCCCGGAAACAAGTCCGTTCACGTGCGCTTCGACCTGCAGCGGACGAAATGACGCGAGCGCAACTGCGGCGAGAGCAATCTGGAAAACTCGATGGACCCTGAGTGGAACGACAGCCAGCCGATTTACCGTCAGCTGCGGGATCGCGTTGTCGCGATGATCCTCGACGGCCTCCTCAAGCAGGGCGATCCACTGCCTTCGGTACGCAACGTTGCCGCGGAGCACCGGGTCAATCCGCTCACGGTCCTGAAGGGATATCAACAACTCGTCGACGAGCAGCTGGTCGAGAAGCGACGGGGGTTGGGCATGTTCGTCAAGGAAGGTGCGCAAGATCTTTTGCTCCAGAGCGAACGCAAGAAGTTCCTTGCTGAACATTGGCCGCGGATATGCGCGACCATTCTGCGTCTTGGCCTCGAGCCGGAGCAGTTGCTGAAATCCATCGACCGCCCGCGGTCGGCAGCCGCGCCAACGTCGGATGGGGGGAAACGCTGAAGCCATGGCATGCATAGAAGCACACGGACTCCGCAAGGCCTTCGGCAAGGCGATCGCGCTGGATGGCGTCGATTTGCTTGTCGAAACGGGCCGCATCCTGGGAATCGTCGGACCCAACGGTGCTGGCAAGACCACGGCGCTGAACGCGATGCTCGGCCTCATTTCGTATGAAGGCGATCTGAAGGTGTTGGGGCGCGATCCCTGGAGGGAGCGCGACCAGCTCATGCGCGACGTCGCGTTCATAGCGGACATCGCCCTCCTGCCGCGCTGGATGGGAGTCTCACAGGCGCTCGACTACGTCGCCGGTGTCCATCCGCGATTCGATCGCGCGAAGGCAGAAGTTCTTCTGGCAAAAACCACGATCAACCGCGGCAGCTGGATCGGGGATTTGTCGAAAGGAATGGTAACCCAGCTCCATCTCGCCCTGGTCATGGCCATCGATGCGAAGCTGCTGGTGCTGGACGAGCCGACGCTCGGCCTGGACATCCTCTTCCGCAAACAATTCTACGATACGTTGCTGAACGACTATTTCGATCACAACCGCACCATTGTCGTCACGACCCATCAGGTCGAGGAGATCGAGAACGTCCTCACCGATCTGATGATCATCGACCGCGGGCGCATCGTGCTGAGCTGCAGCATGGAGGAATTCGAAATGCGCTTTGTGGAGGTCATGGTGCATCCGGAGCAGGTCGACGCGGCACGGTCACTCAAGCCCATCTATGAGCGCCAGGTGTTTGGCCGCGCCATCCTGTTGTTCGACGGCGTCGATCATGACCGGCTTGCCGCGCTCGGCGAAGTTCGCACGCCCGGCATCGCCGATCTGTTCGTCGCTGTAAGCGGCGGCCTGCCTGGCGCAGGAGCGGCCCGATGAGCACGTTGCCAGAGTCTGCCCTCGACCCGCGGAGAATCGCGCCTGCCGTCGCGCTGGCGGCCCGCCAAGTGTACTGGTCGGTACGGCGCGAGTTGTGGGAGGACCGTTTCATCTTCATCGCGCCGCTGACCGTTGCCGCCATTGTGCTGGCCGGATTTGTCTTGAGCACATCGTACAGCATCACGGAGGTGCTGAAGCTCCCGCCGGCGCTACGGCAGGACATCATCGAAAAGCCGTACGACCTTGCGGCGTTCGCGATGATGGTCACCGGATTCTTCGTGGCTGCCTTCTACTGCCTCGATGCGCTGCACAGCGAGCGCCGCGACCACAGCATCCTGTTCTGGAAATCGCTGCCGGTTTCGGATCTCGCCACCGTGCTCTCGAAGGCGGCCATTCCGCTCGTCATCCTGCCGCTGGTCGTCTTCGCGATCACCGTGACCCTGCAATTGACGATGCTCCTGTTCAATTGGGTCATGATGCTGGGCGACAGCCGAAACATCGCGGCGCTTTGGAATCACATGCCGCTGCTCGGCAAGTCCCTGTGGTTCCTTTATGGGCTGGCCGCGATCTCGCCCTGGTATGCGCCCATCTACGGCTGGCTCATGATGATCTCGGGCTGGGCGCGGCGTGCAACGCTCCTGTGGGCCGTGCTACCCGTCATCGTGGTCGGCGTGCTCGACCGACTCGTGTCCGACACGTCGCATGTCCAATATTTCCTGCAATACCGCTTTTTCGGCTGGTATGCCGAGGCCTTCGATTTCAAGCCCCACGGCGGTCATCTGGGCCTGCCCGTGGCGGTCGATCCGTTGAAGTTCCTAAGCACACCGGGGATGTGGCTGGGGCTGGCGTTCGCCGCGGGTTTCTTCGTCGCCGCAGCCCGGCTGCGCCGCTACCGGGGACCGCTCTGATCCGCATCAGTTTGTTGTTCGATTCTCAAAGGGGAACAGGATGACAACCCAAGTAGACAATCCATCCGACAGAGCGCTGCGCGCCTATGCGCGATTTGCGGGTTTCATGTATCTGTTCACGAACGCCGCCTATGCCGGCAGTCTTCTCATCGTGTCCGGTATCGTCGTCGACGGGAATTTTGCCACCACGGCCAGGAACATCGCGGCATCGGAGCTGTTCTACCGCATCGGGCTATCGACCGTGCTGACCGCAAACATGACGACGATCGTTCTGGGTTGGGCGCTTTACGCCTTGCTCAAGCCGGTTGGGAGCAATCTCGCGCTTCTTGGACTGGTTTGCAGGGTCGCCGAGGCCGCGCTCTTCGGCGTTTTCACGGCCCTCGGCTTCGCCGCCATAATCATCTACACCGGCACGGCCAGCGGTTTTGGTCTGGCCGCCCGGCAAGAGATGTCGCATTTGCTGTCGTATGCGCAGGCGGTTGGCTTCAATATTTCTGCGATCTACTTCTCCCCGGCGTCCATCATATTCTTCTACCTCCTGTTCAAATCGAAATTCATTCCACGAATCTTATCGCTGTTGGGAATCGTCGGCTCAATCTGCGTGATCGTGGTCTGCTACGCGACTTTGATCGCGCCCCACTATTGGAGAGAGCTGCAATACGGTTGGGCGCCGATAGGTGCCGCCGAACTGCTTGTCGGCCTGTGGCTTTTGTTCGCCGGCGCCAACCTAAAATATTGGTATGGAAGAAACGGGGTCAGACACGAAATAAGTTGATCGTCAAGATAGGCTTAGAGCGGACCTAGCGCTGTAGGTCGCGTATCGCCAGCATGATGTTAAGCCAGTCGGTCATGCCCTCGTCATCGCCAGCCTGTTGCTTCGCAACGACCTTGCCGGCGGCAACCTCGGCGGCTTTCTCGCCATAGCTTTTTATGAGCTGGTTGGCGGATCGCAGGATATCGGCGTCTTCCATCATGCCGGCTGTATAGCACGCGACGACTGCCCCTGCGCGCGACTTGCATTCAATGCGGGATTTCACGTTTCATTGTCATGGCCGGCAACGGCGGGCCATGCAGTGGGGGACATTCGGAAGGCCTGCCTCGCATTTTTGTCGGCACCAAAATGGGTGTCACCTGGATGGCCCGTTCGCACGCTGCCGCTACGAACTCGCGGGCCATGACAACCATGATCTGGTCGCAATCCGCTCCAGTTCCTGCACTTTAACCAAGCGTTTTTCGCTCCACTCATTTGCACCATCTCGCCGCACTGATATGATCGCGCGATGACCCCGATCTATCCGAGCCATCTGGCCCGCCATATTCTGTGGCGCGGCGAATGGCTGCTGATACGGCCCGTTCGCGCCGACGACGCGCCCAGGTTCGTCGAGGGGGCGAAACGTTGCAGTTCAGAGGATCTGCGCTTCCGCTTTCTGTGCAGCGTCCGGCAGCTTTCGGATCAGCTTCTCGCGCAACTTACGCAGATCGATTACGAGCAGCACATGGCCTTTGTTGTGGAAGGCCTGAAGGGCGACATCATGGCCGTCACGCGGCTGGTGCGGGACGGCTGCAAGAAAAGCGCGGAATACGCGATCATCGTGCGCTCCGATCTTCAAAAGCAGGGGTTGGGCACGCTGGCGCAGAAGCTGCTGCTCGATTATGCGGCCGGCCTGGGCCTGAGCGAGGTCTGGGGGCTGATGGATACCGAAAACCGCCGGGCGCTAAATCTGGCAACCAAGCTGGGGTTCAGCCGGGTATTCCAATTCGGTCTGCCGTTCGTCCGGGTCGTGAAGTCGCTGGCGTAGCGACGCGCGCGACCTATTTCGCCGTCAGCCCGACCGTGCGGCCGGGGATTCCGCCCGCGTCGAAATAGCGCGTGGAACCGACCACCTGCATATTCAGGACCGTCTGCACGCCGTTTGGCGCCTTGGCGGAGGCGAGGGTCCGCTTCACGGATTTCGGCGCTTTGCCTCCCACGAGCGCCTCGCCGATGACCCGTCCCTTCAGCGTGCCCGGCCCGGGCAGGTCGAGGCGCAGGATATGGGCCAGCGTCGGCGTAATGTCGGTGTTGCCCACTGGCGCCGCGTCGACGAAACGGGGTTTGAAGTCGGGACCGATGGCGGCCATGAAATTGCGCGTGTCCGCCCGGCTGAAGCTGCCATGCATGCCCTGACCGGTATGCAGTCCGGTATCGGCGATTTCCGCCGTGCACAGCTGTTCGCCGAGCTTGCAGCCCTTTGCGACGAACGAGCGGAAGCCCACGACAAAGGCCGGACGGGGCAACTTCGACGAACCCATCAGGTTGATTTCGCTCATCGGCAGCGCGCCGGCGAAATCTTTCGGATCGCCGCTCTTGAGCAGATCGTCGTTGACGAACAGCGCACCGACATAAGGCGCATCGAGCAGTCCGTCGAAGATGCGCTTGGCAACGGCGCGCGCGTTCGGCCCGTTGGGGACATAGACGAAATCCGAGCCGCCGTTTGCGGTCACTATCGGCGATGACGCGCCGGGCGAAGACCCGATCAGCGCGTTGCCGTCCTGCGGGTGTTCGCCGCTCGAAGGATCGAGTTCCGCGTTGGAACGGTCGGGATCGAACAGTTTCGCGCCGCTCAGCCACTTCGCCACGTCGAGCGCCAGGAATCCTCCCGGTAGCGAGACAGATTGCATCGTACCGTCAGGGTTCGGGATGCCCTTGGCGATGGTGGAGAAGCCGTGATCGGCGGTCACGAACACATCGGTGTTGTCCTTCAGGCCGTATTGCTCCAGCGCGTTCAGGATGCCTTCCAGATCATGGTCGGCGTTGGCGATGGCGGCGCGGGCGCTTGTGCTGTTGATGCCGGGAACAAGCTGCCCCTCGCTATCGAGCGCGCCGTGCTGCGTGGCGTCGGGATCGCGCGACCAGAACAGCAGCACAAACGGTTTGCCGGAGTCCTTCAGGTCCGGAATTAGAACCTGGGTCGTTGCCGACAGAAGATAAGACTGCTGAGTCAGGTTAGGCGTGCTGGTAAAGGCGGGCGCGGCTGAGCCCGTCGCCTTGAGAACATCCGAGGCCAGCTGGCCGCCGAGCATCGTGCTCTTGGTCTGTGTGCCGTCGGCGTTGGTTGGACGGTTGGTTGCATCGTCGATGAAAATGCCGAGCGGTCCATCGACGCTGTCGTCCTTGCTGTCGAGCGCGCCGAGGAACTGGATCGCCGCGGGACCTTTCTTGCCGACGATGACCGTGTCCATGCCGGAGGCGCGTGCGGCCTGGAGCAGCGTGGTCTGGCCGAGATAGCCGTCAGGGAATTGCGCCTTCACGTCGCGCAGGATGCAGTCGTCTTCCAGGAACGTGACGGTCGCGCCTTTCGCGCAAGGGACCGGGAAGCCCAGATAAAGCGTGTTAGCGTAGTCGCCGGAATCGCCCAGGTAATGGCCGGTCGCGATGGCCGAGGCATTGGCCGTCGTGACCGTCGGATACACGGCGTGGCTGTTGGCGAAGTCCACACCCTCGCGGCGGATGCGCGCCATGGTCGGGGCGGTCTGGGGCGTGACGCTGGAATAGCGCAGCCCGTCGGCCACAAAGATGACGATGTTCCGGCCGGCCGCCTGGGCGGGCAAGGCGGCCGTCAGGCACAGCGAAAGGACGAGGGCAAAGCGCGGGAAGGTCATGAGTCGGAGATCCTTGAAAAACAGCGCGAAACCCTAAGCGTTCTTTGCGACAGTTAAAGCCTAATCCTGTGCCGATTCGGCCCTTGACCCGGCCCCCCCGAAGCCGCCACATACCGCCCTTTTTCGAAGGTTTGAAATATCATGCACGCCTATCGCACCCATACTTGCGGGGAATTGCGCAAGAAGGACGTCGGAACGCGCGTGCGCCTGTCCGGCTGGGTCAACCGGCGGCGCGACCATGGCGGGCTGCTGTTCATCGACTTGCGGGACCATTACGGCATCACGCAGTGCATCGTGGAGCCGGATTCGCCGGCCTTCGCCGAAGTGGACAAGGCGCGCTCCGAATGGGTTCTGACCCTGACCGGCGAGGTCGAGGCCCGCACCGACGATACGGTCAATCCCGACATGCCGACGGGCGAAATCGACCTTCGCATCGACGAAGCGGTGGTGCAGTCGACGGCGGCCGAGCTGCCGGTGCCGGTGTTCGGCGACCTGGACTATCCCGAGGATACGCGGCTGAAATACCGCTTCCTCGACCTGCGCCGCGAGCGGCTGCACAAGAACATCACGCTGCGGTCCAAGGTGATCTCCTCGATCCGGCGGCGGATGATCGAGCAGGGCTTCACCGAGTTCCAGACCCCGATCCTGACGGCTTCCTCGCCCGAGGGCGCGCGCGACTTCCTGGTGCCGTCGCGCATCCACCCCGGCAAGTTCTATGCGCTGCCCCAGGCGCCGCAGCAGTTCAAGCAGCTCATCATGGTGGCGGGGTTCGACCGCTACTTCCAGATCGCGCCGTGTTTCCGCGACGAGGATGCCCGCGCCGATCGCTCGCCGGGCGAGTTCTATCAGCTCGACCTGGAAATGAGCTTCGTCACGCAAGATGATGTTTTTGCTGCGGTTGAACCGGTTCTGCACGGCGTGTTCGAGGAGTTCGCCGAGGGCCGCCGGGTGTCGCCAGCGCCATTCCCTCGCATCGCCTACGACGAGTCGATGCTGAAATACGGCGTCGACAAGCCTGACCTGCGCAACCCGATCGTCATCGCCGATGTGTCTGAGGTATTCGCCCGGGAGGATGTGGCGTTCAAGGCGTTCAAGGAAAAGACCGTGCGGGCGATCCCCGCGCCGGGCGCCGCCAGCCAGCCGCGCTCTTTCTTCGACAAGATGATCGACTGGGCCAAGTCGGAGATGGGCGCTCCTATCGGCTATATCGTATTCGAGACAAATCCGAACCCGCCCGATCAGACTCTGGTCGGCGACATATTGCGCGCGATGTCGCGAGTTTTGGGGAGCGAAGAGGATGCTCGTCAAGCGATCGAGGTTGAATCGGCGAACCCCAGGGGCTTTCTGCACTCGCTTGGGAAAGGGCCTATCGCAAAATTCATCCCCCCTGAGGCCTTGGCGATGCTCATGTTTAAGACAGGGTGTAAGGCTGGTGACGCTTTGTTCTTCTCCGCCAATTCCAAGAAAGACCACGCAGCCGCGTTGGCCGGGCAGACGCGCGTCCGGCTCGGGCGCGAGTTGAAGCTGATCCCCGAGGGCGAGTTCAAGTTCTGCTGGATCGTCGACTTCCCGATGTACGAATGGAACGAGGACAAGAAGGGGATCGACTTCTCGCACAACCCGTTCTCGATGCCGCAATTCGACCGCGAAAAATTCCTGGCGCTCGATTTACACGACCGCGACACCGTGGAGGGCATCAAGGCCTATCAGTACGACATCGTGTGCAACGGCATCGAGTTGTCGTCGGGCGCCATCCGCAACCACGACCCGGACGTGATGCTGAAAGCCTTCGAGATCGCAGGCTATTCGCGGGAAGAGACCGAAGAGAAATTCGCGGGCATGCTGAACGCGTTCCGCTATGGCGCCCCGCCGCACGGCGGCACCGCGCCGGGCATCGACCGCATCGTCATGCTGATCGCGGGCGTGGACAATCTGCGCGAAGTCACCATGTTCCCGATGAACCAGCAGGCCCAGGACCTGATGATGAACGCTCCCGGCGAGGCGAGCCTGAAGCAGCTGCGCGAGCTACATATTAGGGTGGTGATGCCGGAGAAGGCGTAACGCATTTTGCCGCGCCGGCGAAAAGATCGAGAATTGCGCAGGTGTGGCGCTTCTCCCGATTATTTCTTCTTTAGCGCTGACGTGATGTCCGCGGCGACCATCGGGATAGCTGCACGCAGACCTGCGGCAACCACATCGGGATGGGCCCGCACCTCTTCGACAGTGTCGAAGCCGTATTTGTCTTCGGGCGTCAGGTCGCCAGTAAAGCCGAGCGTATGCATGTCATAGCGATACGAACGGGAAAATAACCGATTGCCCGTGGTGCGGTCCCTCAGTTCGACGTCCATAGTGATGCGCGGACCGATTAGACCCCAAACGCGCCTAACATATTTGCATTCGGCGAGGGTGAATGCGAGCACCGCATCGGGGTGGGGATCGCTGTCCGGAACGATTGTGTAGCCTGCCGCATCCAGCGACTTAGATACAGCGGCGTTCATTTCGTCGCCAAGTTTGAAGTCTTGCAGAACGGGCATCTGATCGTTTTGTCGCGTTGCCGCCAGCATACCTGCCACTGCTCCACCGCCCATGGCGACGCCGATGGCGCTTGCCCAGCCGCCGACCTCAAGTTTGACCTGGGTCGGATTCTGCGGTCCCACGATAGCTATACGGATGATATTTGCCGGAACGGCTGCGCACGCCGTTGAATTTGCATTGACAGTCAGAAGCAAAGCCACGGCTACGAACAAAATACAACGCCGCATGAAGTCCTCCAACACAAGAAGGCTTATGCTATCATATCTTCGTTGACTCTGCCGGAGAACAAATAACAACAAATGCTGCCGTTACCCGCAAATGCGGGCCATGACAGCTAAGGAAAGAGCGCAAAAAACTCAGTTCAACTTGTCCGGCAGTTCTTTGATGCTCTCAGCAACGAGTGCGGCGCCGCGCTTTTCGTCCATGCGGGCGGCGATGAGCTTTTCGGCCGCGGCGACGGCGGTATCGGCGGCGAGGCCGCGGATTTCGGCGAGCGCGGCGGTTTCGGCTTGGGCGATCTTGTCCTTCGCCATTTGGGCGCGGCGATCGATCTGGGCGCGCAACTGGGCGCGGGTTTCCTTGGCAAAGCGTTCCGCTTCCGCTTTCGCATCGGCGACGATCGCGGCAACTTCGCTTTCGACGCTCGCGACCTTTTTCAGGTAACCGGCGAGCACGGCGGCCGCTTCTTCGCGCAAACGCTTTGCTTCGTCCAGTTCCTTGGAGATTGCGTGTGCGCGGGCGTCCAAGATGTTTGCCAGCAGCGCCGGCACCTTTTTCCAGACGAAGACGCCCAGCACCGCGACGAAGCCGACGGCGACCCAGAATTCAGGATTGCGGAAGAGTTCCATTGAAATCCCCGGAACCTCAGCGCGATACGCGACAAGGAGAAATATTGCCAGACCGGCCGTCAACGCCCTGACGGCGATATGAAAGACTGACATGGCGGCCGCTCCCCATCGTCAGGCGCCCGTTGCCTTAACGGCAGCTTGGGCCTCCTCGGGCGAAACCGTTTCCCCGATAAGGCGATCGACGATAGCTGCCGCCGCATCCTGAGCCGCTTTTGTGACATATTTTGCAGCCTCCGCACGGGTCGAGGCGATCTGTGCTTCGGCCCTCGCTGCGGCTTCGCGCGCTTCGCTGTCGGCGAAGGTCTTCGCTCTGTCGACTTCGTCGGCAGCAAGCTTGCGGCTCTCTTCGGCCAGCGTATGGGCTTTGGCACGCGCGTCGGCCAGGGCCGCCTCGTAGGCGGCGAGGGCCGCCTGGGCCTCGCCCCGGTGCTTGTCGGCCGCGGCAAGGTCGCCCGCGATGTGCCCCTTGCGCTTGCCTATGACCGATGCGATGCGCGGTCCCGACACGCGCCACAACACCACGAACAGAACGGTGAACGTGATCACGAGCCAGAAGATCTGGCTCGGGAATGTCTCCGTCTTGAACGGCGGAAAACCGGCGCCATGCGACGCTTCGGTTCCCGTGGTGGTGCGAGCTTCGGCCATCACATGAACAGAATAATGAACGCGACGACGAGACCGAACAGACCGGTCGCTTCGCAGAGCGCGAAGCCGAGAAACATGTTGGCTGTCTGGCTGGCGGCCGCACCCGGATTGCGCAGGGCGCCTTGCAGATAACTGCCGAACACCAGGCCGATGCCGATGCCGGCGCCGGCGAGCGCGAAGCAGGCGAGGCCCGCGCCGATCATTTTTGCCGCAGCAAGTTCCATAATCAGTTTTCCTTCTGGTCAGTGATGGTCGTGGAGATGGAGAGCTTCATTGAGGTAGATGCAGGTCAGGATCGCGAACACATAGGCCTGCAGAAAGGCAACCAGCATTTCGAGCGCGAAAATCGCCACGATCATCAGCAGTGGCACGATGCCGGCGAGGCCCAACAGGATAACAAAGCTGGCGAAAACCGCGAGCAGCGTATGTCCCGCGAGCATGTTTGCGAAAAGACGGACGGAAAGGCTGATCGGGCGCGTCAGAAACGAAATCACCTCGATCGGCACAAGCAGCAGCAGCAGGTACCATGGCGCCTTGGGAACGAACAGCGTCAGAAACCGGAGCCCGTGCTTCATGAATCCGGTGACGATCATCGTCAGGATGACGATGCTGGCGAGCGCAAACGTTATGGCGATCTGGCTGGTCACCGTGAAGGTCCACGGGACGAGGCCGAGAAGGTTGCTGAACAGGACGAACATGAAGAGCGTGAAGATGAAGGGGAAGAACGCCAGCCCATCCTCGCCCATCGTCGAATTGATCATATTGGCGACGAATTCGTAGGAGAGTTCCGCCATCGATTGGCCGCGTGTCGGCACCAGGCGGTTCTTCGACACGGTCAGCGTGAGAAACAGCGAAATGGCCGCCACCACGACGCACATGAAGAGCGCCTGGTTGGTGAAGTAGATGTCGTGGCCGGCGATGTTCAGCAGCGGATGCTGGAACAGCGGCTTCACTTCGAACTGCTCCATGGGGTTCATGGCCACGGCGCTATTTCTCCACGTCTTTTCCCGCCATCTTGGCGTTTATCTCCTGGGCCGCGCGCATCACGTTGCGGATTCCGGCCGCAGCACCCAGCACGAACATCACAACCATCCCCCACGGGCGCGTCTGTAAATGCGACCAATGGTCAAAGGCCCAATCGATGCCCCATCCCAAAGCGGCGCCCATCAAGATCGCCGCCATCAATTCCGTCCCGAAGCGGGCGGCGATATCCAGCGACGTCGGCGGGGCGGATTTGCTCCCCTGTGTGCGCCGCCGCCCGGCTTCGTCGATCCGCTCTCCCAGACGCCGAAGATCATCAGGTTCGGGAGGAGGCATGCACCGGCTCCGCCGTTGAACGCGTGTCTGCCTTCGCCGCTCGGTTCGAAAGCGGGCGGGACCATAGGGTCAGCGAAATGGGGCGTCAAGCGTGCGCGAATTGCCGCAACGTCTTGGAAGAACTAGGCGAATCAGCGGCGCGGCGAAATGAAACCGGCTTATTCCGCCGCGACCCGTTCCGCTTCGGCCAGGGAGACCGAGACGAGCTGGCTGACGCCGCGCTCGGCCATGGTCACGCCGAACAGCCGGTGCACGCGCGACATGGTCAAAGCGTGGTGGGTGATGACCAGGAAGCGCGTGTTGGTGATGCGCGTCATCTCGTCGAGCATGTTGCAGAAACGATCGACGTTGGCGTCGTCGAGCGGCGCGTCCACTTCGTCCAGCACGCACACCGGCGCGGGGTTCACCAGGAACACGGCGAAGATCAGCGACATTGCCGTCAACGCCTGCTCGCCACCCGAAAGCAGCGAGAGTGCCTGCAACCGCTTGCCGGGCGGGCGGGCGTAGATTTCCAGGCCCGCCTCCAGCGGATCGTCGGACTCGGTGAAGGTGAGCTTGGCTTCGCCGCCTTCGAACAGCTTGGAGAACAGCAGCTGGAAGTTTGAATTCACTTTTTCGAACGAGGCCAGCAGGCGTTCGCGCCCTTCGCGGTTGAGACTCTGGATGCCCCGGCGCAGCCGTTCGATGGCGCCGGTCAAGTCTTCGCGGTCGGCCGTCATGGTGGTGAGGCGTAGCTCGTGTTCGCTCGCTTCTTCTTCGGCGCGCAGATTGACGCCGCCAAGCTGTTCACGCTCCTGCTTGAGTTTTTCGACGCGTTTTTCGGCCTGTTCGAGAGGCGGCAATTCGTCTTCGGCGCTCAGTTCCGCCCGCTCGGCAAGTTCGCTTGGGGCGATTTCCAGTTCGTCGCGGATGCGGTCGCGCAGTTCGGTGAGACGTGCCTGGGCGCCTTCCAGCAATGCCTCTTCGCGGGCGCGATCCTCGCGTGCGGCGGAAAGCGCGTGATCGGCGGCTTTGGCGGCTTTGTCCGCTTCCGCGAGGATGGTTTCCGCTTCGGCGCGGGCGTCGCCGGCCTCACTGCGCCCGACTTCGGCGATGCCGATGGCATCGAGCAGGGCGCCGCGCTTTTCCGCGATGGCCTGCGGTGCGGCTTCCGCCACCACGAGTTCTTCGGCGAGTTCGCCCTGGCGGCGTTCGAGTTCGGCGATCTGCGCGGCGGCGGCTTCGCGGCGGATTTCCCAGCGTGCGCGTTCTTCCGCGATGACTGCCAGACGGCGGGAACGGGATTCGCCGTCGCGTTTCAGCCCGTCCAATGTGGCGCGGGCATTGGTGCTGGCGGCGCGCGCTTCACCGGTCTGTTCGCGTGCGTTGGCGACGCTCTGCACCAGCATTGCGCCGTCGCCGAGTTCGCTCAATCCTTGGGCCGCCTGCTGTTCGGCGTCGCGCGCCGCGTCGCGCGATTGCGTCAGACGGCGGATTTCCGCTTCCAGAGAGGCAAGACGCGAGGCGCGCTCGGCCGCGGCACGTGCGGCCTTAGTGGAAACGTCCTGCGCGGCGATGATCGCGTGCTCGTAGCGGCGTTCCTGTTGTTCAGCAGCACGAAGCGCTTCGCGCGCCGCCTCGGAGGCGGATTTGGCCGCGGCGTAGGCGGCAAAGGAAACGGCGCGTGTTTCCTTTGCCCCAGCGATGAGATCTTCCAGCGCCGCCAGCCGGTTGCGCTGCGCCAGCCGAACGGCCGCCGCGGACGGCGCATCGGCCGACGCGCGATAGCCGTCCCACCGCCACAGATCACCGCGCGGCGACACCAGGCGCTGGCCGGGCTTCAGATGCTTTTGCAGCTCCGCTCCCTGATCGGGAAAAACCACGCCCGTCATCGACAGGCGCCGCGATAGCGCCGCGGGACCGGTGACGAATTCGGACAGCGGCCGCGCCCCTTCGGGAAGCTCGGCCCATTCCACAAGTTTGCCCAGGTCGCGCCAATGGTGCGGCGCGGATTCGTCGAGCGGAGCCTGAAGATCGTCGCCTAGGGCGGAAGCTAGCGCCGCTTCGTAACCAGGCTGTACGCTCACGGCGTCCACCAGCGGCGGCCAGAGGGTTTCGCCTTCCGGGTGAAGAAGATCGCTCAGCGCCTTGGCTTCGGCCGACAGCCGCTGTTCCTCGCGTTCGGCCGCTTCCAGCGGCGCGCGCGTTTCGCTCTCGTCGCGTTCGGCTTGCGTAAGGCTCGCGCGCGCATCGGCCACGACCGCGGCGGCTTCTTCAGCCAGACGGCGCGCTTCGTCCGCAGCGCTCTCGGCGGCGAGGACGTCCGGGGCGTCGGCTGCACCGGCCATTGCGGCGTCGAGACGGGTCTGCGCTTCCACGAGCTGTTGCTGGCTGGTTTCGACCAGTTCGGCAGCAATCCGGCGCGAACCTTCCAGGCTTGCCCGCCTGGCATTGCGTTCGGCAAGTTCGGAGGTCAGCCGTTCGAGCAGGCGCTCGGCATCGGCCAGCGCAGCGTTCAGCTCTGCGGCCAGCGCCCCTGCCTGCGCAATATCGTCAGCAGCGCGTTCCTGTGCCGTTTCTAGGTCGTTCGCTTCGGCGGCCAAAGCAGCTTGCGCGGTCTCGGCATCGCCGTGCAGCGTCCGTTCGCGTTCGAAGTCCTGCGCGGTTTGCGCGATGCGCTGACGCAGCGACTGGGCAATTTCGCGGGCACGGGCCTCTTCGACGTCCAGCGCCTCGCGCTCGAGGATCAGGCGGTGCAGGGCGGCGGCTTTCTCCGCCTCGCTCTGGCGCAGCGACGGCAGCGCGGCCGCGGCATTCGCCTGCACGGCGGATGCCTGAGCGGCGGTTTCCGTGCAAGCCTCGACCACGGCCGATGCCGCGGCAAGCGCTTCTTCGGCGGTCCGCGCACGAAGTTCTGCCGCCGTCCAGCGAAGATAATGCGCCAGCGCTTCGGCGCGGCGGATATGGCCGGAGAGATTGCGATAGCGCGAGGCTTGGCGGGCCTGGCGTTTCAGGCTTTGCAGCTGGCCTTCCACTTCGCGGATCACGTCGTCGAGGCGGGAGAGATTGGTTTCGGCGGCGCGCAGGCGCAGTTCGGCTTCGTGGCGGCGCTGGTGCAGACCGGTGATGCC
>Ga0265314_10001380_pt1 | contig 27286 bp, 26 predicted proteins | sample 4126metaG_FD_203106 | JGI IMG/M metagenome (GOLD analysis project Ga0265314, IMG submission 203106) | Rhizosphere microbial communities from Carex aquatilis grown in University of Washington, Seatle, WA, United States - 4-1-26 metaG | ecosystem: Host-associated > Plants > Roots > Rhizosphere >... | reverse complement strand
CTCGCGATTGCCGTTCCTCGCATCGGCCGCGGAAATTCCGTTGCTGCCGTAATAATTCGCGGCCGCGCCGTATTCGAGGGCGCCGCTGGTGCCGTTCGCGGCCACGTTGAATCGGTACGTGTCGAACGAGCCGCCTTCCGCTTGCGCGCGCACGGCGAACGCTTGGCCGCCGCCGCGTTTGGTGAGGATATTGACCACTCCACCGATGGCGTCGCTGCCATAGAGCGTCGATTGCGGCCCGCGCAGCACTTCGATGCGGTCGATGCCGTTCGCGAGCACGTCGCCAAGGATCGCATAGCCGGTCGTGGAGCTTGGATCGTTGATCCGCACCCCATCCACCAGGACCAGCGTCTGTCCGGCCTCGGCACCGCGCATCAGAATATTGGTCGGCTGACCGATGCCGCCGTTGCGTACCACGGTCAGGCCCGGTGTTCGCGCCAGCATGTCGCTGACAATGTCGATCTGCTGCGTTTCGATGTCCTCGCCGGCAATGACGGACATCGACGTACCGGTTACCTCGAGCGGTTGCGGCGTGCGTGTGGCTGTCACTACGACCGTCTCGGCCATGCCGCCAGCCTGGGCGAAACACGGCGTAAGGACGGCGAACAGCGCTATGGACGGAAAGAAGAGAGGCTTTTGCATGACGTTCTCCTGGTTATGACCAAGAGCCGGCACGCGGAAAATCCGTGTGTGTCTTTCGGATGGAAATGACTTGTACACCTGGGCTCCCCGCGGCAACGACTCCACTGTGTCGTCGCGACGGTTTCCCCCGCAGTCCCCGGCACACCCCGACCGGAAACAAGACGACGGCGTAGGGCAGGTCTCCTGGCTCCCGGGTCTTCGTCTGCGTCCGCCTTCCCAAGGCTGTCGCCTCAGTGGCAGTTGGACACTTTCTCGCCGGTCACAGTTGCGGGGGCAGCCGCGGTGTAGCACCGCGTTCCCATAACCTTACGCGTGGGAACAGCTAACCTTCTCCGTTGGTGCTCGTCAATCGCCAATCTGCCGTAGCGATAGCGGGCGTGAAGGTTTTCTGCACCCACCGTTGCGGCCCTGCGCGGCGCATGGATAAATGCTGCAACAATAAAATCAGGGAACACAGGAAGCATGGACGCAACGCCGAAGACTTGGCCGGTCATGTCGATTGCGCGCGCACACGCGCTTCTGACCGCGCCGGGATCGCGTTTCGAAATGCAAGAAATCGCCATCCGCGGAATCAAGACGCGGGTGTGGAAAAACGCGCCTCCAACCTTGCGCGAGCTTTTTCTAGTCGCACGGTCATACGGCGAGCGCGAATTCGTCATCAACGACGACGAACGCGTGACGTTCGAGGGATTTGCGCGCGCCAGTCTGGCCATCGCCGCCGAGCTTCGCCGCTACGGCGTTGTGAAAGGCGACCGCGTCGCGCTCATCATGCGCAATCTTCCAGAATGGCCCGCGGTGTTCATGGGTGCGGCCCTCGTGGGCGCCATCGTGACGCCGCTGAACGCCTGGTGGACCGGCCCGGAACTGGAATACGGCCTTGTCGATTCCGGCGCAAAGGTCGCGTTCGTCGACGCGGAACGGCTCGAGCGCCTTGCCGAACGAATTGTCCACTGCCCCGATCTTCAGCGCATCTATGTCTGCCGTTACGCCGAGGACCTGCCCCATCCTGCCGTCCGGCGCCTCGAAGATGTGACCGGCGACGTTATGCAGTGGAGCAATCTGCCGGCGGGTGAAATGCCAGACGTCGCGCTCGCGCCCGACGACGATGCTACGATTCTCTATACCTCGGGCACCACGGGCAAGGCCAAGGGTGCGCTCGGCACGCACCGCAACATGTTGTCGAACATCATGGCGGTCGGCCTCTCCGGCGCGCGAAACTACCTGCGCCGGGGCGAGCCGGTACCCGATCCGCTCGCGCAGCCCCAGCGCATCTCGTTGCTGTCGATTCCGCTGTTCCACGCGACGGGGAGCTTTGCGGTGATGGGTCCGACGCTGATGGCCGGCGGTAAGCTCGTTATCATGCGGAAATGGGAACCGGAGCTCGCGATGCAGCTCATCGAACGCGAGAAGGTCAACCAGGCGGGCGGTGTTCCGACGATCGCCTGGCAGCTGATTGAGCATCCCGCCCGCGACAAATACGATCTGTCTTCGCTGGAAGTCGTGTCTTATGGCGGCGCGCCATCAGCGCCCGAACTGGTTCGCAAGATCAAGGAGACGTTTCCCAAATCGCTTCCCGGTAACGGCTGGGGCATGACGGAAACGTCGGCCACCTGCACGCATCACAGCGGCGAGGATTACCTTTACCGTCCCGATTCTTGTGGACCGGCAGTTCCGGTGTGCGATCTCAAGATCATGAGCGTGGATGGAACGCGCGAATTACCCGTCAGTGACGTTGGCGAATTGTGGGCACGGGGTCCGAACATCGTCAGGGGCTATTGGAACAAGCCCAAGGATACGGCACATACGTTTGTGGACGGCTGGGTACGCACGGGGGATCTGGCGCGGCTCGATGACGAGGGCTTCTGCTACATCATCGACCGTGCCAAGGACATGTTGATCCGCGGCGGAGAGAACATCTACTGCATCGAAGTGGAAAGCGTCCTCTACGAGCACCCTGCGGTGATCGACGCGGCCGTCGTTCCGATCCCCCATCATTCGCTGGGCGAGGAACCCGCCGCGATCGTCCATCTCAAGCAGGACATGCACGTGACCGAGGACGAGTTGCGCGCGCTGGTGGCCAGCAAGCTTGCGGCGTTCAAGGTACCGGTGAAAATTGTGTTCTGGCGCGAGCCTTTGCCGCGCAACGCCAACGGCAAGCTGCTGAAGATCGAATTGAGAAAACTATTCGCGCAGGTTCCCGTCGCCTGACAATGGCGTCCGAAAATGGCCAGACTTCGGCTGTGCTTTACGGCATAGTCTGACCATGGACATGCCCCCGCACGACGTCTGCTACCGCGCGCTTGCCACCCGCGACCCCCGCTTCGATGGACGGTTGTTCGTTGGGATTACGACCACGGGCATCTATTGCCGCCCGATCTGTCCGGCGCGCTCGGCCAAACCCGAAAATTGCCGGTTCTTCCCGAGCGCGGCGGCAGCGCAAAGCGCAGGGTTCCGCCCTTGTTTGCGCTGCCGGCCCGAAATCTCGCCCGACGCGGCGGCATGGCGTGGAACCTCCAATACGGTGTCGCGCGCGTTGACGTTGATTGCCGAAGGCGGGTTCGACGGAGAAGCGGGTGTCGGCGTGTTGGCGGCACGTCTCGGCGTTGGCGAGCGGCAGCTACGACGGTTGTTCGACAAGCATCTGGGCGCCCCGCCAATCGCCGTAGCACAGACTCGGCGCATCCTGTTTGCTAAGCAGCTCATACAGGACACCGAATTACCGATGAGTGCGGTAGCCGAGGCCTCGGGCTTTGGCAGCGTGCGGCGCTTCAACGACGCCTTCCGCAAGCTTTATCGCCGCACGCCGCGCGAACTGCGGGTGCGCAAAACCGCTGCTCATAGTTCCGCCGTGACGGTCAAGCTCGGCTACCGTCGTCCTTACGATTGGGATGCGATGATTTCCTTTCTCGGCGCACGCGCCGTGGAGGGTGTCGAAATTGCCGAGCCCAACCGTTATACCAGGACGATTGAAATCGGCGGAGAATTCGGCAGCATCGCGGTATCGCCCGGCCGCGCGCATTTGAGCGCAACGATCCGTTTCCCCAACGTACATGCTTTGCTCGGCATCGTCGCACGGCTGCGCCGGTTGTTCGATCTCGATGCCGACGTGGAAGCCATTGGCGCGCATCTGTCGTGCGACGCCTCGCTGGCACCACTTGTCGCCCGAAGGCCCGGTCTGCGCGCGCCGGGCGGCTGGGATGGGTTCGAGTTGGCGGTCCGCGCCGTCCTCGGACAGCAGGTAAGCGTAACCGCCGCACGCAAGCTTGCTGGCAAGCTGGTCGTTCTATCGTCTCCGGCGCTTTCGCCCGATGTCAGCGGAGATGAGCGGCTGAGGGCGATCTTTCCCACCGCCGGTCGCGTGGCAAAATCCGATCTTTCCACGCTCGGCATGCCGCGCGCACGCATCGCAGCGCTGCAAGCGCTGGCACGTGCGGCGGCCGCCGATCCGAAGCTTCTCGATCCGGTTGGAACATACGAAGAAGCGGTCGAGCGCCTGCTGGCGTTGCCTGGTTTCGGTCCATGGACGGCGCAGTATTGGGCATTGCGTGCGCTTCGGGACAGCGATGCGTTCCCCGCAGCCGATGTCGCATTGCTGCGCAGCCCGGCGGTGGCGCACAAGGGTAAGCGGCCGACGCCGAAAGCATTGCTGGAACGCGCCGAAGCGTGGCGCCCTTGGCGGGCTTATGCGGCGCAGCATCTGTGGGCTCACGACGCGGAGCGCGCGCATGGATAAGCCGTGGAAGTTTTTTGTCGACCATGTCTCTACGCCGATCGGTACGGCGGTGGTCGCCTGCGACGAGGAAGGAAGCTTGCGACTGTTCGATTGGTCTGACCATGAGGACCGCTGGCAACCGATGCTGCGTGCACGTTATGGCGATGTCGAACTCGCGGAAAAACGCGATCCATTTGGACTGACAAGTGCAATTGCGTCCTACATGAGCGGTGAGGTGAATATTATCGATGCCTTACCTGTGGCCTTTGCGGGCACACCTTTCCAGAACAGGGTCTGGCAGGCGCTGCGCACAATTCCCGCCGGAAAGACGGTAAGTTATGGTATACTCGCCAAACAGATCGGCGACCCTAAAGCCGTACGCGCCGTGGGCTTGGCCAACGGCGCCAATCCGATTGGCGTCATCGTGCCGTGTCACCGCGTCATCGGCAGCGATGGGTCGCTGACAGGGTATGGCGGTGGCCTGGAGCGCAAGCGTTGGCTGCTGGCGCACGAGGCACGCCATGCGGGTACGGACCTTTTCGGCAAGGGAGTGTCCAGATGAGTTCCAACGACAAGGATTTTCGGGCATTGCATGCGGGGCCTGATCTTTTGATCCTGCCCAACGCATGGGATGCCGGTAGCGCCCGCGTGATCGCTAGCGCCGGCGCCAAGGCGGTTGCCACCTCGAGCGCTGCCGTTGCCTGGGCGCGCGGTTATTCCGACGGTCAGTTTCTGCCGTTCGACAAAGTAATAGCCGTGCTGACCGAGATCGTGCATGCCGTGCACGTGCCCGTATCGGCGGATATCGAGGCCGGTTACGCCCACACAGCTGCGGAGGTAGGCGAAACCATCGCCCGGGTGCTGGATGCTGGCGTCGTCGGCATCAACATCGAGGATGGTATCTGGCCGCCCCAGGTCCTCTGCGACAAGATCGAACGTGCCAAATCCGTCGCCGCGCGCGCTGGCGTCGATCTGTGGGTCAATGCTCGCGTCGATGTCTACATCCGCGGGCTGACGAGCGTCGGCATGGCATTCGACGAGACGGTGCACCGCGCGGCGCTTTATCGTTCGGCTGGTGCGGATTCGATCTTTGTGCCGGGGCTTGTCGATCGCACCACGATCGCCGAACTGGTCCCCGCCATCAGACTACCCCTCAACGTTCTCGCCAAGCCGGGCTTGCCTGACGCGTCCCAGCTTCAGGCACTGGGCGTGCGCCGCCTGAGCGCCGGAGCGGGTATTGGAAAGGTCGCCCTGAACCAGACGTTCATTCTGGCCCGGGCATTCCTTGAAGACGGCCGGGCGGAAGCGCTCAGCGAGATGCCGCAGGAGTTGACGAATTTGAACGACGTGATGCGCCGCGGCTGAATGGGCAGTCGCTGGTTGTCGCAAAAACGCGCATAAAATGCCCGACTCGAATCGGGACAGGCTGCGCGACATGACCATGGAACCCAAATTCTGGGTGGGTATGCGTCGGACATTGTGGACCGCCGCCGCGGGCTTGCTCGCGGGTGGGGGGTTGCTCGCCTGGTCGGGTTCGGCCGGAATAGGGGCGGCGCTGACGGTTTTGGTGGTCGCCGCGATCATCGTCAGTGTCGTCGCCGGACGTATTCGTCCTGCCGCGCAGCAGGCTCTTTCCAAGGGTGATGTGTCCCTGCCGGTTTTGTCGCCGCTTGTGCGCGACGTGATCGAATTGCTGCCCGACCCGCTCATGCTGGTCGATACGGCAGGACGCGTGCTGTTCGCCAACCGCGCCATGCGCGAAGTGATCGGCGTGGGCATGGAACGCAAGCATGTCTCGTCGCTTCTGCGCATACCCGTTGTCCTTGAGGCGTTGTCGCGCACGTCTGCAACCGGCGAAGCCTGCGTGGTCGAATTCACCTTCCGCGTGCCCGTCGAGCGGCATTATCAGGCCTATACGGCGCGCATCGGGACAAACCCGACGGTCACCACGCTGCTGCTGCACGATCTGACTTCAATCAGGCGTGCCGAGCAGATGCGCGTCGATTTTGTGGCGAATGCCAGCCACGAATTGCGCACGCCGCTGGCGGCGGTTTCAGGCTTCATCGAAACCCTCAAGGGGCCGGCCAAAGAGGATACGGTCGCGCGTGAGAAGTTCCTCGACATTATGAGCGTGGAAGCTGCGCGTATGCGCCGGCTGATCAATGACCTTCTGTCCCTGACCAGGATCGAACTCAACGAGCACGTTCGTCCCTTGGGCGAGGTGTTCCTGGAAGACATCGTGCGCGAGGCGGTGGCCGCGCTGGCGCCGTTGGCGGAGGAAGACGGTATTACCATTTCGATCGACGTCGTCGAGACGTTGCCGCCCGTGACCGGCGAGCGCGACGAGTTGATCCAGCTTTTTCAGAATCTGTTGCACAACGCCATCAAATACGGCCGCAAGAACGGGCGGGTCACGATCTCGCTGCGCCAGTCCTCGGTTGCCGGGCGGCGCGGTTTCGATGCCATGGTCACTGCCAGCGTGCAGGACGACGGCGAAGGCATCCCGCCGGAAGCCATCCCGCGGCTGACCGAGCGATTCTATCGTGTTGACGTGAAGCGCAGCCGCGAGCGCGGAGGCACCGGCCTGGGGCTGGCGATCGTCAAGCACATCGTCAACCGCCACAACGGCAGGCTGCAGGTCGAAAGCCGCTTGGGAGAGGGGAGCACGTTTACCATCACCCTTCCCGCAGCCCGAAAGTCGCCGGATGCAGTTGTCACAGAAGTGTTATAAAACCTTCACATACCCATGGCGGTTCGCGCCTATTCAAGACACGAGCCAGCCAACCGACAGGATCGGATAGATGACCGAGCACACAGTAAAGGCGTTCACGGATCAGCTTGAAGCCCTGGCCTCCACGGTCGCTCAGATGGGCGGGCTCGCCGAAGCACAGCTTGCGGATGCCGTAGATGCTATCGCGCGCCGCGATACCGCGCTGGCGGAAGCCACGATAGGCGGCGACAAGCGGATCGACGAATTGCAGCAGCAGATCGAGGATCAAGCGCTGAAGCTGCTGGCGTTGCGCCAACCCATGGCGGTGGACCTGCGCGAAACGCTGGCCGGGCTCAAATGCGCGAGCGAACTCGAACGCATCGGCGATCTCGCCAAGAACATCGCCAAGCGCGCCATCGTTCTCAACCGGGAACCCCCAATCCGTCTGACCCAGAGCCTTGCGCGCATGGGCGGGCAGGCATTGAGCCAGCTCAAGATTGTTCTCGACTCCTACTCGGATCGTGACGCGGAAGCCGCCGAAGCGGTGTGGCGCCAGGACGGCGAGATCGACGAGATGTACAACAGCCTGTTCCGCGAGCTTCTCACCTATATGATGGAAGACCCGCGCACGATCGGGCTTTGCACACACCTGCTGTTCATCGCCAAGAACATCGAGCGCGCCGGCGATCACGCCACCAACATCGCCGAGGTCGTCTATCACATGGTGACGGGCGGCCACCTCGCCAACGAACGGCCCAAGGCCGATACGACGAGCGAAACCAACGTACCATTCAGAAAGAAGGACTAATCGATGAAGCCGTCGGTCTTGGTCGCCGAAGACGAGGGGGCTCTGGTCACTCTCCTGCGCTACAATCTTGAGCGCGAGGGCTATCGCGTTCTGGAAGCGCAAGACGGAGAAGAGGCGCTGCTGGTCGCTGCCGAACAGAAGCCGGACCTCGTCCTGCTCGATTGGATGCTGCCGCAGCTTTCGGGGATAGAGGTTTGCCGCCGGCTGCGCGGTCGCCAGGAAACGCGCAACGTGCCGATCATCATGCTGACGGCGCGCGGCGAAGAGAGTGACCGCATCCGCGGTCTGGATACCGGCGCCGACGATTATCTGACCAAACCATTCTCGATGACGGAGCTGCTTGCGCGCCTGCGAGCCGTGATGCGGCGCATCCGCCCCAGCCTGGCCGACGACATGGTAACCGTTGGCGACGTCGAGTTGGACCGTGTCGCCCACCGCGTGCGTCGCGCGGGCCAGGAAGTTCATCTGGGTCCGACCGAATACAAGCTGCTTGACCACCTCATTCAGCATCCCGGCCGCGTCTTCTCGCGCGAGCAATTGCTGGATGCAGTGTGGGGATCGGACGTCTACGTCGAGGCGCGAACCGTGGACGTTCACGTCGGACGGTTGCGCAAGGCGCTCAACATCGACGGCGTACGCGATCCTATCCGCACCGTGCGCTCGGCCGGTTACGCGCTGGAGGACAGTGTCGTTACAGCAATCGCCTGATTGGTTCTTCCAGATCTTCCGGTTTTGTCGTCGGGGCATAACGCGCCACGACCTTGCCGGCACGGTCGACGAGGAACTTGGTGAAGTTCCATTTGATCCGTCCGGTGCCGAAGATGCCGCGCTTCTGTTTCGTCAGGAATTTGTAGAGCGGATGTGCGCCCGGACCGTTGACCTCGATCTTGGCGAACATCGGGAAGCTGACGCCGTAATTCACGGCGCAGAAATGGCCGATCTCGCTTTCGCTGCCGGGTTCCTGCGCGCCGAACTGGTTGCAGGGAAAGCCGAGCACCGTCAGCCCGAGCGGGTGTAGTGTCTTGTAGAGTTGTTCGAGGCCGGCATATTGCGGCGTGAATCCGCACTGGCTCGCGGTATTGACGATCAGCAGGACTTGTCCGCGAAAGTCGCCGAGCGAAAGCTCCTTGGCCGCAAGGCTCTTCACGGCAAAGTCGTAAACCGACGTCATCCCACCAGCTTCTGCCCGACCTGGCGCTGACAGACCCGGCGCGTGTAAGCCTCGCGCAGCAACGTCTCGAGCGCGTCGTGCGTTTTGGCGTCGCTCGGAGAGGTGCCTTTTGGCGTCCGCACCTTACCGCTCGCGCCGGCTTTGGCCAGCACGAGCTTCGCCTTCGGCTTGTTCAAACGGTTTTTCATGCGGCCATCCTAGCACAAAGCCGCGGGTGCCGTCTGCTGCCGAATCACCCCGTCATCTTTTCGCGACGCTGCTGCTGCGGCTGATAGGCCTTGCGTGCGTGCGCCTCGCAATAGGGCGACCCCGATTTGGGCTTGCGGCCGCAAAAATGAAACTCGTTTTCGGAGGGATCGCCGATCGGCCAGCGGCACATGCGGTCGTTGATCGTCAGCACGGTCGCGAAGTTGCCGTCGTCGAGGGTGAGGGGATCTTCCTCCACCACCGGCGGGGCAGGGATGTGCGAGCGAATCGAAACCCGCGGTGCGCTCGGCAGGCGCGGACGCTCGATGCGCGAAGGGCTGGCGCGGCCGGCCAATCCAAGACGGTGCACCTTGCCGATCACGGCGTTGCGGGTCACTCCGCCCAGAACGCGGGCGATCTGACTGGCCGAAAGCCCTTCGGTCCAGAGATTCTTGAGCTGCTCGACGCGGTCGTCGGTCCAATTGGCCTGTGTCATGCCTTGCTCCTTCCAGGCTGTCCCGCAGGGCGGGGCCACAACATATCGTAGCCGCCACAAGAGGGCGCACAAGCCTTGCGGGATGCTCCCAAGCCCTTGTCCACAGAAACCGACTCAGCAGTTGTTTTTCAATATTCGGGTCCTACACCCTCTCCCCCTCCCTCCCTTCTTTCCGCGAACTGCTTCCGAAAAAACGATTTTTCGGTCCGTCGAGCACAAACCACTCCCTTGCCGGATGACCAAGTTTCCGGATTCCGTCCACCAAATTCTCAATCGTCATTTAGGAAACGAATCCGTGACTTCAAGTTCCGGCGAATGCGGCGAATCGGCACGAGCGCGATTTTCGTCGTGGGGCAGCTTTTCGCGTCGCGCGGCCCGGTTTGCTTGACCCCCACCACTGTGCATCCGATAAACGCCCGCTTCGCTGCACGTGCAGCTTCACCGGGCATGCCGCCCAACGCAATCAACCAAAGGAGAGTCCCGTGTTCCCGTCAGTCTTGCCAACCTATAATCGGGCGGATGTTGCATTCGTCCGCGGCGAAGGTGCGTACCTTTTCGCCGAGGATGGCAAGCGATATCTCGATTTCGGGGCGGGCATCGCGGTCAACGCCTTCGGTCATGCGCATCCCAAATTGGTTGCGGCGTTGACCGAACAGGCCGGCAAGCTCTGGCACACCTCCAACCTCTATCGCGTGCCGGGACAGGAAGCGTTGTCGAAGCGGCTGACGGAAGTCACCTTCGCCGACACGGCGTTCTTCACGAACTCCGGCGTGGAAGCCTGCGAGTGCGCCTTCAAGATGGCGCGGCGCTATCAATTCGTCAGTGGCCATCCCGAGCGCTTCCGTATCCTTTGCTTCGAAGGCGCGTTCCACGGCCGCACGCTGGCCGGCATCGCCGCCGGCGGCCAGGCGAAATACTTGGAGGGCTTCGGCCCCAAGGTGGAAGGCTTCGATTCCATTCCACCCGGCGATCTCAAAGTCGTGGAAGCGGCGATCACACCCGAGACCGCGGCCATCCTGGTCGAACCGATCCAGGGCGAGGGCGGGGTGCGCGTGCTGGCGCCGGAATTCCTGCGCGGCCTGCGCAAGCTGTGCGACGAGCGCGGGCTCTTGCTGATCTTCGACGAAATCCAAACCGGCATCGGGCGCACGGGCAAGCTGTTCGCCTGTGAATGGCTCGGCATCGCGCCAGACATCATGCCGATCGCCAAGGCCATCGGCGGCGGCTTTCCGCTCGGCGCCTGCCTCGCCACGGCCGAAGCGGCGAAGGGCATGACTCCCGGCACGCACGGCTCGACCTATGGCGGCAACCCGCTCGCCATGGCGGTAGGCGCAGCCGCGCTCGACATGGTTCTAGCGCCGGATTTCCTGCCGCATGTCGAACAGATCGGGCTTTATCTACGTCAGCAGCTTGCCGGGCTGTTGGCCGAACATGCTTCTGTCATCGAGGAAGTACGCGGGCAGGGGCTGATGCTGGGGCTCAAGCTGCGCGTGCCCAACACCGAGTTCATTGCCGCGGCGCGCAAGCAAGGCCTGCTGCTGGTCGGCGCCGGCGAGAATGTCGTGCGCCTTCTGCCGCCGCTGATCATCGAAGAGGCCCAGGTGCGAGAGGCGATAGATATGCTGTCCGCCGCCGCAAAAACTTTCGAGACCGAAAAGCAGAAGACACAAGTCGCATGAACACCTCAACGAACCAGACCGGGAAAGCCAAACACTTTCTCGACATTTCCGATTTCGATGCCGACACGTTGCAGGGGCTGATTACCGAGGCACGCCGCCGCAAACAGGCGCGCAAGGGCCTGCCGCACGGCGTTGCTGATGCGGATAAGCCGCTCGACGGGCGCGTGCTTGCGATGATCTTCGACAAGCAGTCCACCCGCACGCGCATCTCGTTCGACGTCGGCATGCGCCAGCTCGGCGGCACGACGATCATGCTGACGGGCAGCGAGATGCAGCTCGCCCGCGAGGAAACCATCGCCGACACAGCGCGGGTGCTGTCGCGCTATGTCGATGCCGTGATGATCCGCCTGCTCGACCACGAGATGGTCCTGGATCTGGCGGAGAACGCCGCGATTCCGGTCATCAACGGGCTGACCAAGCTTTCGCATCCCTGCCAGGTGCTGGCCGACCTCATGACGTTCGAGGAGCACAAGGGTCCGATCAAGGGCCGTGTCGTCGCCTGGAGCGGGGATTCGAACAACACTTGCGCCTCCTGGGTCCATGCCGCCGTGCGCATGGGCTTCACGCTGCACGTCGCTTCGCCGCCGGAACTCAGCGTGCGTCCGGCGCTGCGCCATTGGGTGAAGGCCAACGGCGGCGACGTCAGCTTCGGCGTCGATCCGGAGAGGGCTGTCGCCGGGGCCGAATGCGTGATCTCCGACGCCTGGGTGTCGATGGGCGACGAGGATTCGACCAAACGCCACAATCTGCTCAAGGCCTATCAGGTGAATGCGCGGCTGATGTCGCGTGCGGCGAAGGACGCGATCTTCATGCATTGCCTGCCGGCGCACCGCGGCGAGGAGGTCACCGACGATGTGATCGACGGGCCGCAATCGGTGGTCTTCGACGAAGCCGAAAACCGCCTGCATGCGCAGAAGGCGATTTTGAAGTGGTGTTTGGGGTGACTTAGTTATTACCTCCCCCTTGCGGGGAGGTCGAAATGCTTGAGCGCAGCGAGAGCATTTCGGGTGGGGGTGTTATCGACTTTACCCCTCCCCGAACGGCCTTCGGCCGTTCGACCTCGGCCTATGAAAGCACTGTCGCGCTTTCATCAATGGCCTCGACCCTCAAGGGGAGGGTTGAAGTATTATTGAACTTCCACAAAACAACCCTATATCCATCTATCATGGACAATTCCTCTTACACCCCCGCCCCGGCGGCCGATTTCGTGCTGCCGTTCGATGTCGCGGCGGCCGGCGTGCGCGGCCGTCTGGTGCGCCTGGACGCCTCGTCGTCGCGTGCCCTGAGCTTGCACGCGCTGGCCGAACCGGCCGCGCGCGTGGCAGGCGAGATGCTGGCGCTGGCGACGCTGCTCGGCACTGCGCTGAAGCTGGACGGCAGGTTGACGGCACAGATCAAAGGCGACGGCGCGCTCGATCTGGCCGCCGCCGATTATTATGGCGCCGACGGCGACAGACCCAAAGGTGTTCGCGGTTATGCGCGGCTCGATGCGGAGCGCTTCGCGTCGCTGAGCGGTACGCCGTCGTTTGCGGCGTTGGCTGGAGCGGGCGTGCTTGCGATCACCGTCGAACCGAAGCTCGGCGGCAAGACCTATCAAGGCATCGTGGAGCTTTCGCCCAAGGGCATCGCCGCGTCGGCGGAGACCTACTTCGAACAGTCCGAACAATTGCCGACGTTGATCCGGCTTGCGGCGGCGCCGCTGTACACGGCCGGAAAGCGCGAGCCGTCTTGGCGCGCGGCCGGGCTGCTGCTGCAGGTCATGCCCGGCGCCACGCGCAGCGACGACGACTGGGAGCGCCTCGAAATGCTGGCCCGAACGGTGGAAGACGTCGAGCTGGTCGATACCGCGCTGTCCGCCGAAACGCTGCTGTGGCGGCTGTTCCACGAGGAAGAAGTGCGCGTACAACCCGCCGAGACGATCACGTTCCGCTGCGATTGCGACGGCGAACGGATTGCCTCGGTGCTGCGCTCCTATTCGCCGGAAGACCGCGCCGGCTTGGCCGATGCCGACGGCACCATCCGCGCCCGCTGCGAATTCTGCGGCAAGGTGCATGAGATAGCGGGCGTGGAGCTGTAGATCTTCTTTACCCTCCCTCAAGGGGAGGGTCGAAAACATTTTGCCCTCACCCATCCACGCTCGACGACGGATTGCCGATCACGCTGAGGAATTCGCGCCGTGTCAGCGGATTCTTGCGGAAGTCGCCCGACATGGACGAGGTCACCATCGTCACGCCCGGTTTGTGCACGCCGCGCGTCGTCATGCATTGATGCGTCGCTTCGATGACCACCGCTACGCCTTTTGGCTCCAGCACATTCTGAATGCAGTGGGCGATCTGCGCATTCATCGTCTCCTGCACCTGCAGCCGGCGCGCGAAAGTATCCACGACACGCGCCAGCTTTGAAATTCCCACCACCTTGTTGTTCGGCAGATAGCCGATATGGACGCGCCCGATGATCGGCGCCAGATGGTGCTCGCAATGGGATTCGAAGCGGATGTCTTTGAGGACGATCATGTCGTCGTAACCCTCGACCTCTTCGAAGGTGCGCGACAGGAATTCTTCGGGATCCTCGTTGTAGCCGGAGAACCAGTCCTCGAAGGCGCGGGCGACGCGGGCCGGCGTGTCGCGCAAGCCTTCGCGTGTCGGATCGTCGCCGGCCCATAGCAATAACGTGCGGATGGCTTTTTCTGCTTCCTCGCGAGAGGGCCGCTCGACGGCAAGCTTCGTACTGCAACCGGCAGGTTTGATGATGGCGTCGGACATGGGGCTACCTTTTGGGCTGGCTCATAAATGTCGCGCCCCGCCGCCGCTGGATCAACCCACAACGTGTCAGGGCTTTAGTGCAATTGGCGACGTTCGTGCGGACTTTCAAGGACGAAAGCGGGGATTTCCGCCTCAAATGCCTCGCCGGAGGCCGAGCGCATCTGGTAGCGCCCGGTCATGAAGCCCGATGCCGTCGGCAGCGGGCAGCCGCTGGTGTATTGAAAGGTCTGTCCCGGCGCCAACACCGGCTGGGCGCCGACCACACCCGGTCCGCGCACTTCCTGTATGCGGCCATCGCCGTCGGTGATGTGCCAGTAGCGCGAAAGCAGCTGCACCGTTTCCGAGCCCTTGTTCTCAATGGTCACGGTGTACGACCAGAGGAATTGGCCATCCTCGGGATCGGACTGGTCGTCGAGGTAGGCGGGTTTCACCGCCACCCGGATGCCGCGGGTGATGCGCTCGTACATAACGAGAGTATTGGATTGTGTGAACGTCCGCTGCAAGTCTTGGTTTTGTCGCGGCGCGGGCGGCGCCTAATTTCTTGGCTCCACTGTCACATTCGTGGTTACCGAATTGGCGATAAAGCAGTTTTCATGGGATTTATGGTGAAGATCGGCCAACAGGACCGCATCCACTGCCGTGCCGGCGCCGAACTTTACCAGCGGACGTAAGATGACCCGCGCCATCCACAGCTTCCCGCTGGGCGCTCTTTCCAGGACACCGACGGCATCGTCCTCGTAGGAATCGACCGTCAGCTTTTTGCGCGCGCAGATCGCCAGGAAGGTGAGCATGTGGCAGCTCGACAAGGCTGCGACATAGGCCTCTTCCGGATTGGCCCGGTCCGGTTCACCTTTGAATTCCGGCGCCGAGGAGGCGGCCAGCACGATCGCGCCATCCTTGAAGGCCATTTCGTGCGCGCGGTTATAGGTGTCGTAGGTGAAATCCACGCTGGTGCGCTTCCAGTGGACCCTGGCGTGATGTTCGGTCATCCATGCCTCCTAAGCGCTGGCCCCCTTCGAGGGCCGCTTCGCGGCCGCCTCAGGGTGACGCTGAGAAAAATTCGTCATGCTGAGGTGCGTTGCGTCAGCAACGCCTCGAAGCATGGCGTTACGCATTTGCCAAAGCCTGCTCCAGATCCTCGCAAATGTCTTCGGCGTCTTCGAGGCCCACCGATATGCGCAACATGCCGTCGGTCACGCCGAGGCCCGCGCGTGCTTCCGGCGAGAGCCGCTGGTGCGTGGTCGTTGCGGGATGGGTCATCAAGCTTTTCGCGTCGCCCAGATTGTTGGAGATGTCGATCAGCTTGAGGGCGTTCTCGACGCGATAGGCGCCTTCCTTGCCGCCTTCCACCTCGAACGTCACGATGCCGCCGCCGCCGTCCATTTGCGCACGTGCCAGATTGTGCTGCGGGTGATCGGCGCGGAAGGGATAGAGTACGCGCAGGACCTTTTTCTGCTCGGCCAGGAAATCGGCGATCTTCTGCGCGTTCGCACAGTGCGCGCGCATGCGCAGGCTAAGGGTTTCCAGGCTCTTCAGGTGCAGCCACGCATTGAACGGGCTCATGGTCGGGCCGGTGTTGCGCAGGAAGATCTGCAGATGGTCTTTAAGGAAATCCTCCTTGCAGAGGATGACGCCGCCCATCGCCCGGCCCTGGCCGTCGATATATTTGGTGGAGGAATGGACGACGATGTGCGCGCCCGACTCCATCGGCCGTTGCAGCGCCGGCGAGGCAAACGCATTATCCACGATCAGCAGGGCACCGGCCGCGTCGGCGATCTTCGCTACGGCCTTCATGTCCGCGATGGCCAGCGTGGGGTTGGCGGGCGTTTCCAGGAACAGCATCTTCGTGGCGGGCGTCATCGCGCTCTGCCACTGGTCGACGTCGGTGCCGTCGACCAGCGTGTTCGTGATTCCGAAGCGTGGCAGGATTTCTTCGATCACATAGCGGCAGGCGCCGAACATCGCTTTTGCCGCGACGACATGGTCGCCTTGGCGCAGCGCGGACAGGAACGTCGCGGTCACCGCCGCCATGCCGCTGGCCGTGGCGCGGGCGCAGGGTGCGCCCTCCAGCGCCGCCATGCGCGCCTCGAACATCGAAACGGTCGGGTTGGCGTAGCGCGAATAGGTGTAGCCCTCAGCTTCGCCCTTGAACCGGGCTTCGGCTTCCTCGGGCGCCTCGTAGGCGTAGCCGGACGTCATGAACAGCGCTTCCGCCGTCTCCTGGAAGTGGGTGCGCATCTGCCCGCCACGCACCGCCTGGGTCTGTGCGCGCCATTTGCCGGGTTTCTTGTGAGTCGCCATTTGTCCGCTCTGCTCGTGCCTCACAATAGCGCCGATTCGTCATGGTGAGGTGCCCGCCGCAGGCGGGCCTCGAACCATGATGCGCCTTGCCGGGGTGGGTCAAGTTTCTTAAGGTCGCCCCGCAAACAAGGGTTACTATTCCCGACATGAACACCATCAGCCACCACGCCGCGCTCGTATATGTCATGGTCATCGTTTCCGCCGCCGACGGCGCGATGAACGACAAGGAACTCATGGCGATCGGCGAGTTGACCCGCAGGCTTCCGGTTTTCGCGGGGTTCGACCGCGACCGTTTGCTCGCGCTGGCGCAGGATTGCAGTGCCATCCTTCAGGAAGACGACGGCATCACCGCCGTCTTGGGCTTGGTCAAGGACGCACTGCCCGAACACTTGTGTGAAACAGCCTATTGGCTGGCGCTCGAAGTCGCCCTCATCGACAGCCGCGTGGTGCTGGAGGAGATTCGCGTCATTGAGGCTTTGCGCCGCGCACTGGGGCTGGACAAGCTCGTCGCCGCCGCTTTGGAGCGCGGTGCGCGGGCGCGGTATCAGATCGCGTGAAGCGGCTTTTCCTCCTCCGACACGCCAAAGCGAGCCGGGACGACCCGGGCGTTCGCGACGAAGACCGGCCGCTGGCCGAGCGTGGCCGCGAGGATGCGCTGCGCCTCGGGCGCTTCTTGCGCGAGGAGGTGTACGTCCCGGATCTTGTGCTGTGTTCGACGTCCGCCAGGACACGCGAGACACTCGCGATCCTGTTGCCCGAACTGCACGCACAACCGATCGTACAATATGTCTCCGAGCTTTACCTGGCGGAGCCGGGCACGATCCTGTCGGTCATTAACAGTGCACGTGAAGCGGCCGGTGCATTGATGATCATCGGGCACAATCCGGGACTTGAGGCGTGCGCACGCGAGATGGTCCGCGCCCCCGAGGAGCGGGGTCTGCGCAAACGTTATCGGGCGATGACGGAAAAATTCTCGACAGGCGCCCTCGCGATCATCGATTTCGAAGTCGAACAATGGAGCGACGTCGGTACCGAAATGGGCGAGCTCGAAATGTTCGTCCGACCGAAGGATTTGCGGGACAAGGAAGCGTAGCGTCTACCGCGCCGGGCTGCGTTCGGCGAGGGCAAGCGTCGTCCAGCCAAAGGCCACTTCCGGAACGGGTTCGCCCATCATCGTTGCGGTGCGCTCGGCGATCAGCCGCCCGCCCATCGCTTCGTAGAAGAAGCGCGCATTGTTGTGCGCATGCGCCCAGATCACGCAGGACGACATACCTTTTTTGCGCAGAACGACGAACGCTCCCTTGAGCAGAGTGCGGCCGACGCCGCGCCCATAATACGAAGGATCGACGTAAAGCGTGTAAACTTCCCCGTCGAAGCCGACGCCGCCGTCTCGCGAACTGCCCAGGCTTGCCATGCCGACGATACCTTCGCGGACGCTTTCGGCCACCAGTACGGCCTCGCGGCCCTGCGTGCAGATGGAAGCTTCCCAGCGCGCAGTTTGGCCTTTGGGCGTCATGGCGCGCAGAAGCGAGGAGGGTAGAACGCCCGGATAGGTGTCGTGCCAGGACTCCATATATACGCGCGCGACATCTGCGGCGTCGCCCTGCCGCGCTTGCCTGATCTGGAGCGCGAGATCATTCATGAATGAAGCTTTGCGCGAACGCGCGCGCCTCGCAAGAGAATTACGAAACAATTTCGCATGCGTGACAATCCGCACATCGCGTGAATGTGCCGTCGCGGAAGCCGGTGTTAAGCAGAAGTGCGACAGGTTGGGTACAGCGGCCCTCTCCCGCTCGGCGCGGATCGAAATCGTGGCCTTTCTGTAACGTGAAGCCGGCATTGTGGTTGTCGCACTCTTTGGAATACCGAAAAATCGGGGTACACTGATTCAGTTCGACCGGGCCCTTAAGGGCTGAAGCCGTATCGCTTAAGGCGAAATCAGGCCGGCGACATGTCGATGGGAAGACACAATCGGGATAAGATCGGGCGCGCGGTTTGGCGCGGAGCGAGATGTTGCGTTTGGTAGGCAAAGCTTCGTGAATCCGGCGGGGTTAACCCTGGGTTCAGGTGCGGGATGTGAGGATGGTCATTACGGGCTAGATTGATCCGTCTTGTCACGCCGGCGATGGGACACGATGCGGGAATCGTGACGGCGTGCGGACGTAACGGGAGTGTGGTCTCGATGGGTACGCTGGATGTCTTCGACATCTTTTCACGCGGCTATGCACGCGAACGTTTTGAAACCATGTCATTGCGCGATTGGCTGCTGGCCGCGCGCGACGACAAGATGCTCTATGCGACGCCGGCGGAGCGCCTGGTCGCGGCGATCGGCGAACCGGCCCTGGTGGACACAGCGCAGGATTCGCGTCTGGGGCGGATGTTCTTCAACCGCACTATTAAAGTGTACCCTTCCTTCGACGGCTTCTTCGGCATGGAGGACACGATCGAGCGGATCGTGGGCTTCTTCAAGCATGCCGCCCAGGGTCTCGAAGAGAAGCGCCAGATCCTCTATCTCCTGGGCCCGGTCGGCGGCGGCAAGTCTTCGCTAGCCGAACGTCTCAAGGATTTGATGGAGAAGCACCCGATCTATGTGCTCAAGGCAGGCGACGAGATCAGCCCGGTGTTCGAATCCCCGCTGGGGCTGTTCCGCTCCGGCGAGCTGACCGATCTGCTGGAAGAGAAGTACGGCATCGAGAAGCACCGTCTCGGCATCGTGATGAGCCCGTGGGCGGTTAAGCGCCTCGACCAGTTCGGCGGCGATATCTCGAAGTTCGAGGTCGCACGCATCTATCCTTCCAAGCTGCGCCAGATCGCCGTCGCCAAGACCGAACCGGGCGACGAGAACAACCAGGACATTTCCTCGCTCGCAGGCAAGGTGGACATCCGAAAGCTCGAACATTTCAGCCAGAACGATCCCGACGCCTATTCCTTCTCGGGCGGGCTGTGCCGCGCCAACCAGGGCCTGCTCGAATTCGTCGAAATGTTCAAGGCGCCGATCAAGGTTCTGCATCCGCTGCTGACCGCGACGCAGGAAGGCAATTACATCGGTACGGAGACGCTTGGCCCGATCCCGTTCGCGGGCATCATCCTGGCCCACTCCAACGAGGCGGAATGGACGGTCTTCAAGGCCAACAAGAACAATGAGGCGTTCCTCGACCGCATCTGCGTCATCACCGTGCCCTATTGCCTGCGGGTGACCGAAGAAACCCAGATCTACAGGAAGCTGCTCAAGGCCAGCGAGTTGAACGGCACGCCTTGCGCGCCCGAAACGCTCGAAATGCTGGCCAAGTTCTGCGTCATGACGCGGCTGAAGGAGCATGAGAACTCAAATCTCACTTCCAAGATGCGGGTCTATGACGGCGAGAAGTTGAAGGACACCGATCCCAAGGCCAAGACGCTGCAGGAATACAAGGAGCAGGCCGGGCTCGACGAAGGCATGACGGGCATCTCGACCCGCTTTGCCTACAAGGCGATGTCGGAGACCTTCAATTTCGACGTGACCGAAGTTGCCGCCGATCCGGTGCATCTGATGTATGTGCTGGAGCTGTCGATCAAGCGCGAGCAATATCCCGACGATCTCGAGAAAAAATACCTTGAGTTCATCAAGGCGGAACTGGCACCGCGTTATGCCGAATTTATCGGCAAGGAAATTCAAAAAGCGTACCTGGAATCCTACGGCGAATATGGCCAGAACCTGTTCGACCGCTATATTGCTTATGCCGATGCCTGGATCGAGGATCAGGACTTTAAGGACGCCGATACCGGGCAGTTGCTCGACCGCGGCGCGCTCGACAACGAGCTCTCGAAGATCGAAAAGCCGGCGGGAATCGCCAACCCCAAGGACTTCCGCAACGAAGTGGTGAAGTTTGCGCTGCGCTACCGCGCCCAGCACGACGGCAAGAATCCGGCCTGGACGGCCTATGAGAAAATCCGCTCGGTGATCGAGAAGCGGATGTTCACCCAGGTGGAAGACCTTTTGCCGGTCATCAGCTTCGAGTCCAAAAAGGACAGCGATACCGAGACCAAGCACAACGAGTTCGTCAAGCGCATGCTGGCGCGCGGTTACACGTCGCGTCAGGTCCGCCGGCTCGTCGAATGGTACATGCGCGTCAACAAGGCTGGATAGGCATGGAGCGCTAGGGCCGGGCCATGACATTTTTCATCGACCGGCGTCTCAACCCCAAGGGCAAGAGCCTAGGCAACCGCCAGCGCTTCCTGCGTCGCGCGCGCACGCAGATCCGCGAGGCAGTGCAGAAATCGCTCAAGGATTCCGCCGTCGCCGATATCGGCAAAGAGCGGAAGATCAAGATTTCCTCCAAAGGCACGAAGGAACCGCGCTTTCGCCTCGATCCGAAGTCTTCCGGGGAGCGCGATTTCGTGTTGCCGGGCAACCGCGAATACATGCCGGGTGATGAGATCAAGAAACCCATGTCCGGCGAAGGCGGTCGCGGCAAGGACGCGTCGGACTCGGGCGAAGGCGAGGACGAATTCGAATTCGTGATGCGCCAGGAGGAAGTGCTCGACATCTTCTTCGAGGATCTTGAGCTTCCCAATCTCGTGCGCACCACGCTCAAGGCGACGCCGAACAAGACCTGGAAACGCGCCGGCATTTCGACCGTCGGCTCGCCCACCCAGATCAACCTCGTGCGCACCATGCGTAATGCGCAGGGCCGCCGCCTTGCGATGAGGCGGCCCAAGCTCGCCGACGTCAAGGCGCTGCAGGAACAGCTCGACCTGCTGGAGCGCGAGGAACCGCAGACCGAAGAGACGCGCGAAAAGATCGTCGCGCTCAAAGCGGAAATCGCCAAGGCCACCGAGCGGCGCAAATGGGTCGGTTTCATCGATCCGGTCGATGTCCGGTTCAATTCGTATGCCGAGCAGCCTGTCCCCACCAGCCAGGCGGTAATGTTCTGCCTGATGGACGTTTCTGGCTCGATGGGCGAACGCGAAAAGGACCTCGCCAAGCGCTTCTACATGCTGCTGCACCTGTTTCTGAAGCGGCGCTACGAGAAGGTGGACATCGTCTTCATCCGCCACACCCACGACGCGCAGGAGGTGGACGAGCAGGAGTTCTTCTATTCGCGCCAGTCCGGCGGAACGATCGTCTCCACGGCGCTCGACAAGATGCTGGAGATCCAGAAGGAACGCTACACCACGTCCGACTGGAACATCTATGCGGCGCAAGCCAGCGACGGCTACACCCAGTCGGGCGACGCGCGGCGCTGCGTGGAGATGTTGAACGCGGAGATCATGCCGCTGTGCCAGTACTACGCCTATATCGAAATTCTCGACGAGCGCGAGATGGAAGTGTTTGCCAGCGAGGATTCCGGCGCCGAGTTGTGGCGCGCCTACCGCACGGTTGCGGACCTGCGGACCAATTTCGCCACCAAGCGCATCTCAAAACCTGCCGATATCTTCCCGGTGTTCCGCGAGCTGTTCAGGAAGACGGAGGTTTGAATGTCCTTCGGGGCTCGCCTTTCGCTATGCTCAAGGCTCGCACCTCAGGATGACGAAAGCCTGGGCGCCCGACAAATGGGCGGGTGGACTTATATGCTGCGATGCTCCGATCAGAGCTTCTATGTCGGCTCGACGTCCTACAAGGATGTTGAAGCGAGAGTTATCGAACACAATGACGCAAAATATGTTGGCTACACGACGTTTCGCCGTCCAGTTGTCCTGGTTTGGGCAATGTGGTTCGACGATTTACGAGATGCCCATGCCACCGAGCGACGCCTCAAGGGTTGGAGCCGGGCAAAAAAGAAAGCCCTGATCACTGAAGATGAAAAAACACTGACGGAATTGTCACGGCGTCGAGGTGGACTACCTCCACCTAAGGAAAAGGCAAGATCAAAGCGCGATCTGACTGCCGAATTCCAAGCCTCACGCGCCCGTCATCCTGAGGTGCGACCCGGAGCGAAGCGTAGGGGAGCCCCGAAGGATGAATAACCTCCTCTTCACCGAAGCCGAATGGGATTTTGCCGCGCTCGACCGCACCTACAAGGCGATCGAGGGGATTGCGCTCGGCGACCTCAAGCTCGACGTCTATCCCAACCAGGTCGAAATCATCTCGTCGGAGCAGATGCTCGACGCCTATTCCTCGCTCGGCATGCCGCTGATGTACAACCATTGGAGCTTCGGCAAGCTGTTCGCCCGCGAAGATACGCTGTACCGCGCCGGATATTCCGCGCTGGCCTACGAGATCGTCATCAATTCCAGCCCCTGCATCTCCTATCTGCTGGAAGAAAACACGATGACCATGCAGGCGCTGGTGATGGCGCATGCGGCGTTCGGGCACAATCATTTCTTCAAGAACAACTACCTGTTCCGCCAATGGACGAATGCGGAAGGCATTCTCGATTATCTCGCCTTCGCCAAGCGCTATATCTCGGCCTGCGAGGAACGTCATGGCCGCGACGAGGTGGAGGCCGTTCTCGACGCCGCGCATGCGCTGATGGATCAGGGCGTGTTCCGCTACAACCGGCCGCCCAAACCGTCGAAGGAACGCGTTCTCGAGAAGCGCCGCCGCCGCGCGGAGTACGAGGAGGAAGCTTACAGCGATCTATGGCGCACGCTGCCCGCCGGTCTCGAGCCGCCCGTTGCACCGCCGATCCAGGATCCCGAGGACGAATTCGACGGCGACATGAAGCTGCCGGAAGAGAACGTTCTGTATTTTCTCGAAAAGCATTCGCCCACATTGAAGGCTTGGCAGCGCGAAATCCTGCGCATCGTGCGCAGCCTTGCGCAGTACTTCTATCCGCAGCGCCAGACCAAGGTGATGAACGAGGGCTGCGCCACCTTCGTCCATCACGCGATCATGAATCTGATGTACGACCGCGGACTGATCACCGAGGGCTCGCTTCTGGAATTCCTCCATAGCCACACCTCGGTCGTGTTCCAGCCCGAGTTCAACGACCAGCGCTATTCCGGCATCAATCCCTACGCGCTCGGGTTCGCGATGATGAGCGACATACGCCGGATGGCGGAGGCGCCCACGGCGGAAGACCGCGAGTGGTTCCCGCAAATGGCGGGCTCGGGTGACTGGATCGCTGTGCTCAAGGATGCCTGGGCGAACTACCGCGACGAAAGCTTCATCGAGCAGTTTCTCTCGCCCAAGCTGATGCGCGATTTCCGGTTGTTCGCGCTCTTCGACAAGGCGGACGAGGGCGCTTATAGGGTTTCCGCCATTCACAACGAGACGGGCTATCGCAAGGTCCGCAGCATGCTGGCGCGGCAATACGATATCGGCCTGTCCGACCCGAACATCCAGGTTATCGGCGCGAATCTGAAAGGCAACCGCACGCTTTTCCTCGAGCACCGGATGCATCGCGGAATACCGTTGCATCACGCGACAAAGGAAATCGTCCTCGCGCACATCGAACGACTATGGGGCCACGATGTGGTCCTTGAGGAAGCGGCAGACTGAAACGCGTCCCTTATGAGGGTTGTTTCGGGTCGGTTTTCGCCGGTTGAGCCGGCGGCGGTGCCGAATAACTATGGGCTGTCATCAGCGGACCAGGCTTCTCCGGCGGAGCGACGGTGACTGAGGTGTACATCAGATACCCCAATCCCGCGAACACAGCCAAAGTGAGGAGACCTGCACCGATCGATTTGAAGAACTCCATGAAGCTGCTCATGAGTCTCTCCTGTTGCAGTCGGTGGCGGCTTGGAGAGCCGCTTATTAACCAACCGCTACCCATAAAATAGGCCGGTCACATTTGCGCCACAATGTTTTTACGCAAAATTCGGATGAATGCCGGGCATGCAACTCAAGCATGCGTCTCAACATGAGATCGCGTCACCTTTCCCGTAGGGGAAGGCGAGGCGGGCCTTATGTGGCCCGCCTGCTTCCGACGACCGTCACCGTTTCCATGACCGGCGCACCGGCCTGAACCGACACAGGCGCAGTGGCCCGCTGGGGTGCGGCAGTAAGCGACTTCGCCGCGTAAAGGCTGACGCCACCAACGAGCGCAAAGGTCAGTGCACCTGCGCTAAGCTTTTTCAGGAACGAAGTATTTTCCATTTTACCCTCTCCATTTTCGGGGCTGGTCGAGATGAATTCATCTCCTGTTCACCAGCACGCGCATGACATAGGGTAGTTTTGTTGCGGGGCAATAGTTCTAATGCTGCATTGCAGCGAATGCCGGCCATGCGCTTTCAACATGCACCAAACCCTTGAAATTTACCTCGGCGCGCCTACTGGCAAGTTCACAATAGTGTAATGAAGCTATTTTCGGATGTGGCGCCTCCGGTCCGCCGCAATCCTGCCCTTACGCCAACGAAATCCCCTAAGATCGTACGGTTGAATTTCCCTGAAGGGGGACGAGATGACGCGCAGCCTTCGCATCGTACAGGCCTTGGGAGTGGCAGTTGTTGCCGTGGCGCTGTTGGCGCTCGCGGGATGCCAGGACCAGACGAACCAGCAACAGACGCAAATCACCAAGCCAATTCCGCCGCCACCACCACCACCTCCTCCTCCGCCATCGCCGAGCGCCCAGTCTGAGGCCGTCACTGTCACGGGCTACCGCGCAAGCATGCAGTCGGCGATGTCGCTCAAGCGTACGAGCGGTATTGCTGCGGCACCTCCACCAACCTATTGGCAGCCGGCAAACACCTCCAAATTCCCCGACGCCAAGCCCAATCCCGTGAAGGTCACGGCCGAGGATCCGGTTTCCACTTTCTCCATCGACGTGGACACGGCTTCTTACGGCGTCGTGCGCGACGCGCTAAACGGCGGCGCGCTGCCGCCGGCCGATGCCGTTCGCATCGAGGAGATGGTCAACTATTTCGATTACGCCTATCCGGGCCCGGAAGACCGCAAGGTTCCCTTCAAGGCGAGCGTGCGGGTCTATCCGACGCCTTGGAACAAAGACACGAAGATTCTCCACATCGGCATCAAGGGGTTCGACATTCCGCGCAAGGAACGTCCGCGCGCCAATCTCGTCTTCCTGATCGACAACTCCGGCTCGATGGCCGAGCCGAACAAGCTGCCGTTGCTGGTGCGTTCGTTCAGACTGTTGGTCGATCAGCTCAAGGCCGACGACCGCGTCGCCATCGTAACATACGGCGGCGGTGTCACTGTTCCGCTTGATCCAACGCCCGGGTCCGACAAGGCGAAGATTCTGGCCGTGATCGACAAGCTTCAGGCCGGCGGCTTCACGCCGGGCGGCGAGGGCATCCGCACGGCCTACAAACTCGCGGAGGACAATTTCATCAAAGGTGCGGTCAACCGCGTGATCCTGGCGACCGACGGCGATTTCAACGTCGGCATCACGGACCCTAAAGCACTGGAGGACTTCGTCACGCGCGAGCGTGAGAGCGGCGTCTATCTGACCTGCCTCGGTTTCGGCAACGACAATTACCAGGACGCCACGATGCAGAAGCTAGCGCAGGCTGGCAACGGCAATGCGGCGTTCATCGACAATCTGAACGAGGCACGCAAAGTCTTCGTCGATCAGATTTCCGGTACGCTGTTCACCATCGCCAACGACGTCAAGATCCAGATTGAGTTCAACCCGAACCGCGTCGCCGAATATCGTCTGATCGGCTACGAGACGCGGCTGCTGAACCGTACCGACTTCAACAACGATAAGGTGGATGCCGGCGATATCGGTTCCGGCACGACGGTGACGGCGCTTTACGAAATCACGCCGGTCGGCTCCAAGGCCCGAATGTCCGATCCGCTGCGCTATGGCAAACCGGCCAAGGGCGATGGTACCGGCGAATACGCCTTCCTGAAAATCCGCTACAAGCTGCCGGGCGAAAAGGTCTCGAAGCTGATCGAACGGCCGATCGGCGATGCCCAGGAAGCAGCGTCGTTCGCGCTTGTGTCCGAGGATATGCGGTTCGCGGCAGCGGTCGTAGGCGCCGCCCAGTTGCTGCGCCACGATCCCTATATCAAGGACTTCAGCTACGACCGCGCCATCGAGATCGCAGGAAACGCGAAGGGCAAGGACGAGTTCGGCTATCGCTCCGAGTTCGTGCAGCTTCTCCGGCTGGCGAAGGTCGCAGACAGCCAGAAGCCGTTGGAGCGTCCGCCGGGCGCGGAGTAAAGCCCGGCAAGCGAGCCCTGCAATGCCTGGCGGCAGCTCGGCAGACGAGGCCGTGCGGACACGTTGGTTGCTTTCCCCTGGGCGCGATTACGTGAGCGCCGTCGGCCAGCCGTCGTCCGACCATATCAGCGGAGCGATCCGCAAGGTGGGCGTTCCCTCACGGCGCGCATCATAGGCGTGATAAACGATGTAATCGCTGGCTCCGTCCCGCAAGATGGAGCAGCCGCCGGGCCCGAGCCAGCGCGAAGACGGATTATGCGCCAGAACCACCGTGCCGTTGCCGTCGGCCATGGCGTAGCGGTTCTTGTCGCCATAAGGGCCGGTCACGGCGCGGGAGCGCCCGAACACGGTGTAGTAGTTGCTCTTGTCGCCCCGGCAGCAGAAATCGAACGAGCAGAACAAGTAATACAGCCCCTGACGTTCGATGATGAACGGCGCCTCGATGGCATCTTCGCCCGGATCATCAGTCGGACGCTTGGCCAAGCTGTAGAGCTGCTTATCGCCCGGCCGCGGCTTGCCCGTCGCCGGATCAAGCTGGATCAGTTTCAGCCCGCCCCAGAAGCTGCCGAAAGCCAGCCAGTGGTTGTCGTTTCTGTCCACCACATGGTTAGGATCGATCGCGTTGAAGTCGTCTCCGGGACCTGACTGGAACACCAGGCCCTCGTCCTTCCAGGCGAAGCCTGGCGCCTTTGGATCGAGCGTCGTGTTGGTGGCCAGCCCGATGGCCGAGGAGTTCTTGCCGAACGTCGAGCAAGCGTAATAGAGCAGAT
>Ga0265314_10001379_pt1 | contig 27289 bp, 15 predicted proteins | sample 4126metaG_FD_203106 | JGI IMG/M metagenome (GOLD analysis project Ga0265314, IMG submission 203106) | Rhizosphere microbial communities from Carex aquatilis grown in University of Washington, Seatle, WA, United States - 4-1-26 metaG | ecosystem: Host-associated > Plants > Roots > Rhizosphere >... | reverse complement strand
GCCGGCGTCAGAGCGTTGTCGAAGACCTTTTCCTCATAAAGATAGCGGCCCTCTTCGACAAGCTTCGGGTCGACCTTTCCCAGGATATCTTCAGGCCATTTAGGGGCTTTCATCACCGAGATCAGCGTCTCCATCCAGAACATGTTCTTGATCGGGATAGAGGAATGGAAGCGTTGATTGGGGTCGGGATTGGTAAGATCCACGGCTGAATTTACTCCCCATGACTCTGTAACGTTGCGCCCCAGCGGTTGACCGATCGCCGCCACGCTTTGCACCCAGTCGTAATCGTGTGTATACCAAAGAGGCGGAATCAGCACGGGTGCGTTGGCTACAAGTATGTTGCGATCGTCAAGGGGTCCGAACTGCCCGTTGGCGCCTCTACCCAGCGCGTCCATCCGGCCGTAGCCCTCTTCGGTTGGGTAAGTATTCTTTATCCCCGCTACGATTCCCCCCACAATGGATGGCCCGTGCAGGAACTGATCAAGCTCTTTCTTTACCTTTTCCTTTTCGTCCGGGGTATTCGGTCTCTTCTCATAACTGACTACCTTGTCAGCGAATCGATCGAACATGCCGGGCGAATAACGCGTCTCGAGCAGCAGGTTGGCAAGCGTCGTGTTGAACACCGTGAAATTCCAGCGTCCTCTGCCGCCATCGACTATGAGACTTTTGCCCTGGTAATTGATCTGAGCTATGTGGCATGCGGCGCATGTATAAGTCAGCCATTCCTTGTGGAGGGCAACATTGCCAGGGCACGGAGGCGCGCCGCATCCGAGATTTTTGAGATGGTCGTCACTGATGGTTTGTTTGGTGACCCCAACAGGTAAATTGTCTGGATTGTACTTTGAAGTGTCTGGGACCAGATCGTATCGCACCAGGTTCTCTACAGAGGCGAATGGTTGGTGGTTACCCACTCCCGGCTGCTCAAGCGCCATAAACCAGCTATAGGGAATAATCAGGGAGCCCTGTGCGGTCTGGTAATACTGCTCGCGCTGATCCGGCGTCCAGCCCTGGTCCAGCCGGACAACTTCTTTGGGAACGGCGACCTTCGGCAGGACTGGGAAGAGTGAACGATACCCGACAGCACCGAGGATCAGGACCACCAGCACAAGGGCGATCGCAACGGCTGAGATTCTTTTGACGAGCGTGCTTTTCTTTGGGGACATTGTGAATCTGATAGTACAGTGATTTCCTGACGGAATGCTTGTAAAATTTTCTGATTTCGCATCCTTACAACTTGATTGGCTCCTGGGCCAGGGAAGTACGGCCCCGGGGGACCTGAGCTAATGAAGTTTCGCGCATATCCACCCATTGCATCCACATTCCGCGGATCATGCATACGGCCGCGACGCTATAGAACATGGTGTACTGCACGTGCGTCATCAGGAGCAGGGAGTAAGCCAAAGCTATGCCCGATCCGAAAAGGACCTGGCTGGAAAGCTTGGAGGGCGATGTCTGCGGATCAGTGATCATATACAGGGTAAACAAGACCATGGGGATGCCCGTGAGCACCACGAGCTGGCCCGCAAACGGATAGCCCAGATACCAGGACCTGAGCGCGGCAAATAGCACGAACGATGTGAGCCAGGCAACGATGGTTGGAATACGGCCCGTAAACATAATGTTCAAGCGCGTGCCGAGCATCACGATGACGACTGGCACGATCCAGTCCCACGCTCCGTGAAGATCGACGGTATAACCCCACGGCAGCATGCCTGCAGTCCCCTGGAAGGCGTAAAGGACCACCGCGACTGCGAAATTCGAAGGGTTCATGAAGTGGCGCAGCCGGCCGTTCTGGCGCACCCGCAGAACATACTTTGAGCCGATGGCGATAGCGACTGCCACAGCCATCAACCACATGCGCTGATTCACGTAAATCAGAAACGACATGGTAATGGAGGTCATGTGCGGGGCCAGCAGGAAGTTGACCTTCTTCCCAAAGCCGCCGCCGGCAAAATCCGGTGTGCGGTTATTCGTCCGGGCATCCACCCATTCAAACAGGAATGCACAGGAGTATCCCGAAATCAAGGCGACGAATATCTGCGCCCAGGACTGCTCGAAACCAAAAACCGCATGGCCGAGGATGGTGAAGATGGTGGCAAAGGTCGCCGACGTCTTGAGACCCATGCGAGGGTCCTTCTTCTTCGGCGGGGCCGCCAGCACCGGTGCGGCAGTAACGGGCGAAAGCGTGGCTGAAGCGCTCATTGATTTATTCCCTTTGTTGCGAGCATTACAGTATGAGAACCGGGCGCTAGTGTCAGCGCGTCGTGGTGCAGGGTTCCGTGAAAATCGCGCCAGGTAATCCGCACCGGAATGGTGGATGCCGGAGTCTGGCCAAGGCCGAACCTTACCTCGGGGCTGCGCTGGCCGGAGTGGCCATTGCCGCCGTCGGACTGTCTAATCTGCTTGCGTCCATCTGGGGTCTCGATTTCAACAAAAGTACCGATGGCCGGCGTGCCTTCGCGCCATGCCGGGTGTCCGTCATGCACCTGGATGCCGGCTGACTGGTTCCTAGCCTCGGCTGTCGGCAGCATAAGGTATAGCTCCATGAATTTGTTGCCGGAGCCGTTGTTCTTGACGTAGACCGAATTTTCCCAGAAATTCGCAAACACCATGTCGGGATAACCAGTGCCATCCACATCGGCTACGGCGATGCCGCGAGCGGGTGCCGTCATATCCGGCCACACATCGTTGGCAAGATTCACATAGTTTCCCTTATCGTCACGAACCCAGAAAGGTTTTTGGGTTGTGCCATCCACGTCGGTGGCGCCTTGAAGGAACCTTGGCCAAGAGGTTGGAGAATGGACCAGCAGGTCGTTGGCTCCTCCCACCTGGGCAAGATCGGGCCAGCGGTTCTCAGTTCCCTTCACCAGCCCCGTAGCCTGCACCAGTTCCACCGTGCCACAGTTATCGAAGTCTTCAAATCGCGCATCCCAGGCCCATGCGCTGTGTCCGACGCCGACATCTTCGGCCTTGTCCACCCAGGGCGCAATGCCCTTATTGATCTTGTCCATCTTCCCCGTGCTCACCCAAAGGAAGTGGCTCTCCTGCATGGCGAACGGCGAAGCGATATTGCTGACGTACCAGTCAAAGATGCCGTCATTATTTACATCCGCAAAATCGACGCTCATGCTCTTGAAGGTGTCGTGGCCGATCGACATCGAGCTGGGAATTGTGAAACCGCCCTCGCCTTTCAGTTCTTGAAACCGGACCGAACCGGGTGTGGAGTGATTCCGCAGCAACTGGTCGGGGCCAAAGTCGTTGGCGATGTAGAAGTCTGAGAGCCCATCGCGTTCGAGATCGGCCGCACCGCTCGCCAGAGTCCAGGCGTGTGCCCCATTGTTTGGCAGCACGTTCCCCGCATCGCGATAAACGACGGAAGGCGCGGCACCGGTTTTGCTGGAAACGTACAGGAATACTCGGCTTGTGCCCCCATTCTTCGCGCGAGAGAAGTCCTCGTTCATCTCGAAGGGCTTCGAGGAGTTCGCGTCGGTTAGCTCTGATCCATCGGCATAGTAGTTGCCCACGAAAAGATCCATGTGCCCGTCGCCGTCAACATCGAAGAAGTTTGCCGTGGCGGTCCACCAGCGCTGATTGAGGCCAGGAATTAGTTCCTGCACCGTGTAGGAATCCATGGAGAGAGGCGCGCCCGGCTTCAAATCGGCGGGAGCTTTACGCATCAGCAGCAGAGGCGGCCGGCCATAGAATCCGACAAAAATATCCTCGAGGCCATCCTCATTCATATCGGCGATGCGGCAAACGCTCGGGTATTCCGTGACGGGATCGAAGAACTTTCCGAACTCAAGTTTGAAGGGAGCGTAGCGCGCACCGGTGCCCGGAACAGGACTGATCCACGCGCTCTTGGCGCGCACGTCGGTCTGGCAAAGGTCATTGGGCAGGCCGTCGCCGTCCAGGTCGCCGAGCGCCGCCGATTCGCCTACCTGGTAATAGTAAAACTGCATTTGCTTCGCCGTCTGGTTGACCGGATAAACAACGTCCGCCGCGATGGGCACCTGAGGAAGTTTCTGGATCGAGAAATGGAAGCGCGAAGCCATGTGAGCCGACAGACCCGCGGGCGCATTTGGAATGCGCGCCAGCGCAGAGAGCGCCGCCACCACGACCAGGACGGCGACAATCACCGGGATGCGGCGATAGGGGGCACGATTTAATTCTACGGAAGGCATACAGGCTCGCCTTTTGGTTCTGGGGTCGGAACATTCGCAGCGGCGCTCGCCTGCGTCACGGGTTCAAACTTGAGGGCCCCTGCCGGCGCCTTCGCGGGCTGTGCTCTTTGTGGCAAAATTCCCTCGTTATTCCAGGCTTTGAAAACATCCCGGATATAGGAATTTGTACGGCGTCTGTTAAGTCCCATGTTGTGCAGGATCGACTTCAAAATGTATTTGTAGGCGGTCCACGGCTTCCATCCGTAGAGCTCCTCGAAAACCGCGCGAGGCGATTTGAACAGGTACCAGAAATACATGCGGGTCATGCCGCCCACAGTGAATGCGGGCGTTGTGCGAACCGACTTATCGTGCCATTGGAAATAAGTGGGAACGTAATCAAGACCGCGGAACATTTCGCGGATGTTATTCGCCGCCACTTTCGCATCTCCGCCCGCACGGACCTTGTCCATTTCGGTTGAAGCCCGCTCGAACAATTCGCGAAACGGCTGGAAATCGGAACCCAGAACGCCGCGCACCGACTTCGCGTCCAGAACCGCTTTGTCGCCGGATTCAGTGAATTGGAGAAAGGTCTTGCCGTTGAGTTCCGTGCCGACCAGCAGACCCACCACCCATACCCTGAACCATGCGTCCCACAAATCGATATCGCGGAAAGATGTGAATGAGTTGCCCACCACACGGTCGAAAAACTTCACATTCTTCACGAAGAAATCGTCGATGTGGCTGAAATTCTCCACCGCGAAATCGTTCTCTTTGAAAGCGTGAATCAGTTGCTGCGCCAGCATGTCAACGCCCGCCGTGGTCAGCACCAGGCCCGAAGAAAAGAGCGGGTCGATGAAGAACGCGGCGTGAGAAAGAAGGCTGTAGCGGTGGCCGCTGAGGCGTGTGGCGCCATACTGAAGGCGGCCGGTGGCAACCCAGTTGCGCACCGCCTTCGCTTTGGCGAACTGCTTAAGCATCCCCGGATAGCGGCGCACGAAACTGAAGAACTCCGTTTCCGGGTCCATGCCGGTTTCAGGATGGATATCGCGATTGAGCAGCAATCCAACGCTGCACAGCGGATTCACCGCGTCGGCATGATTGTTGAACGCGATTACCCACATCCAACCACCCTCGAACATATGGTGGAGCGTGCCCTGGGATAGTGGGTATTTGAGCTTGTACTCCTCGTGCGGACGGCCCACGTTGTCGTATTGCTCCACATTTACCATGTGGGTAAAAATGGCGCGTGAGTTCGTCAGATATTCGGCGGAGCTGTCGCGAAGTTCAAATTTTTGCGCCAACACCGACTTCATGCCCGTGGCATCTACGAGATATGAGCCGGTGAATACGTCGCCTTTATTTGAGACCAGCCGCGCGTAGTCTTCTTTTATCTCGAAATCGACAATGCGCGTCTGCTGCCGTATGGTCGCGCCGTAGCCCACCGCTGCCGCCATCATATAGGCGTCGGTATCCTGCCGGAAGAAGTGGCAATCCGGGCCCATAGGCGGCGCCAGCGTCGGATATTGATGCGTTTCGAGCGGGTTCAGGTCCTGACCCTCGTGATGATAGAGGAAGCTGAAAGCTCGCTTGATTCCGCTCGAAGGACCAACGGTGTCCCTCAGGTCATGGAACGTGCTCAGATTCGCAATCTCCGGAATGTCGTATTTCAGTCCCAGCAATTTGAGACGGAAATTCGTGTCCGGCGTCGTCGCCTCGCCGATGGTGAAGCGCGGATGCGTTTCGGCTTCCAGAATCAGGACAGAAAGGCCTGCCTTCGCCAGAATGGCCGCCAGCATTGAGCCGCCCAGGCCGCTGCCTAGAATCATTACGTCGTATTGAGGTATCTCAGACATACATTTGAACCTTTGCAATTGTTTGGCACTTAGCCACTAAATTCTTCCTCAGCAAGGCATAAGCTTCGGTGATTCCCGATCCCCGCACCTGACCGCGAACGGCGTCCGCCGCCACTTCTGCCATATCTGCCACTTCGTCCGTGCTCCGGTCAAGTAACACCCGACAGGCTAACTCGGTGATATCTGAGTAATTCCCCGCCTTTTGCCGCAGGCGCGCGGAGAAGGGTAAACCTGAGAGGAAATCCGCGCGGTACCGGCCTGACAATTCCTGTAAGGCCAGTAACTCAGTTTCGCCAACCCCTCCCGCGTAACTGGAGGCGATGCCGATTCCTGCCCAAAGTTCGGCGCGGCGATCTTGGGAATAGCGGTTAATGGCGGCATTGATCATTAAAGGATCGGCGCCTTTCACCCACCAAAGCGAACGGCCCAGCCCGGAATCGAATAACTGCCTGCCCAACGGCGACAGCGATGCGGGAGGAGCTGCGGCCCCATCAACGAAACGCCTATGGTGAAAAAATCCCTCGTGAAACCCGTAGCCGCAGGGAACGCACCATGCGATCAGCGGATCGAGAGTCCGCAGGTAACCTTCCATAACCCGAAGTCCCCACGGAATCCGGGCCACTGCAAACCCCGCGCCCACAGCGACGATGTAATCATGGTGCTCGCCGGCGCCCTTGAAATAACTGTCCAGACGATCGGGCTTGCCGGGAATCAGCATGTCGAGCATGGCGAGATAAAGCCCCACTCCCTCGAATGCAAAGCCGACGTGATGGTTATCGAAAGACGCGTTCAAACGCCGCGACAACTCGACCTTATCCGGAGTCTCAACGGCGAGGTTATAGCCGCCGATGAAGCTTTCAAGCATCTGCTCAAGCTTTCGAGAGATAGCCGGATCGCAGGCATCGAAGCCACGAGCCTTGAAGCTCGCTTCTTCCGGGCGAATTTTCAGCAAACGCTCCACAATACGTGGCATCGTCTAACTCCGAGTCGATAACTTCACAGTTTTGTTCAACGGTACGCGAGTAAGTCCATATCAACCGAGTGTCCGTTCTGAGAGCTATTTGTTGCCGCTTTGGCCTCTTCCGCTGCTCCGCCGCTCACACCACCCCAGCGAACTGAAATGCCTCCGTCCATTACCAGCACGCTGCCGGTGAACAGTTTCACCGCGTCGCCGAGCAGGTAGGCAATGAAGTGAGAGACGTCGCGGTCGACGCAGAGGCGATCGCAGACAGTCGCCTGCTCCCACTCCGCAATAAGCCGCTTGCTCTCTGGCCACTTATTCAAAAGATCGCCGTAGATAGGTCCCGGAGATATGCAGTTCACCTGGATGTTATAGCGCGCAAACTCGATGGCCATGGTCTTGGTAAGCGACTCCACGGCGGCCTTTACGGTTGCCATGCACCCGAAATAATCCACGTAGCCATGACAAGCAGGCGAAGAAAGCGTGATGATCTTTCCGCCTCCGCGCCGCTTCATGAGATTTACCGCCCTGAGGGCGCACTGGTGAAGGCCGATCACATTGGTGCGGTAAGCCTTTTCGAAGTGCTCCGGAGTCAAATCCTCAAGCCGGCCCAGCATGCCGTTGGAAGCATTGCTGACGAAGAAATCGAGACCGCCGTAGGTCTGTTCAATCTGCTCGAAAATCGCTTCCACGTGCTGGGGATTGGCGACGGAGCCCCAGGCATGGATAGCCTTGCCGCCCGCCGCGACGATCTCTTCGACAGTCTTGTCGCCCAGTTCGCGTGAATGGAATGAGTTGACGATAACCGTTGCGCCGAGGCTCGCCAGGTATACCGCGACGTCTTTGCCGAGCGCGCGGCCAGACCCGGTAACGAGCGCGATTTTCCCTTCGAAGGGCTTGGTCTCGCGAGCCTGCACCGCGGGTGGCGCTTGTTCGACAAACCCGCCATTTCCGTGGCCCGCCCCGTTGGAAAGTCCGTTGGAATGTCCATTCAGACTGCCCGGCGCGTGAAGCGCGCCGTTGCCATTCGGAGCCTGAACGTATTTCCGCAGCGCCTCCGCGATCGCGCCGATTGTCTTCATGCTCTCGCGTGGAACGTCGAGCACTTCAGGCAGGCTGTAGCGCTCGCGGAGAACGGCGAATACTTCGCCGAGCTTCACCGAATCGATTCCGAGGTCTTCTTCGAGGCTGGCCGTCGGCTCAAGAATGTCGATGGGATAACGGGTAACTTCCGCGAAGATGGCGCGAACCCGCTCATCGAAATCTTCAGAAGTGTACGCAGGAGTCAGACTCACCGGTGTGGCTGCCTCGGCAAGCGGAGCAACGGGAGCGGGCGAGGCAGCGGACTTGTCGACCACATAGCGTGACAGGGCATCCGCAATTCCGGCGATCGTTTTCAACTGCTCCCGAGGCAGATCCATGGTGGCGGGCAGGCCGTACTTCTCGCGAAGAACTGCAAACACTTCGCCCAATTTGACCGAATCGATACCAAGGTCTTCTTCAAGACTGGCGTAAGGTTCAAGGATATCGACCGGATAACGGGTCACTGCGCAAAAGACGTCGCGGACCTGGTTATAGAAATCTTCGCGTGAGACAGCCGGCGCGCCATGCGACTTATGGCCGTTCCCGTTTCCATTCATGTGCGCGGCAGATAGCGGCGCTGAAAAATGATTTTGATCCATTTGCTCCCCCCGTTTACTTTCACGTGCGCGGCAGGTAGCGGCGCGACAAAGGAATTTTGATCCATGTGCTCCCGCAGACTAAAGCTACGCTGCAGACCATAAGAACTATGCAGTCTAGGACAACGCCGCAGACAAACGTCCATTCTGCAGACTATGGAATATGCTTTTGATATTAGCCAGCGAGTATGAAATATGTGTAATGGGACGGGGAATCAATCTTGGGGAATTAATCCTGTGTCGATTCTCACGCGCTATGTTGAGTTTGTCAAGAATTAGTTACTACTGAGCTATTACTTCTCGAGGAAAAAGTCATGAATCTCTCGCGGCTTGACCTAATCGAGCCCGGGATAGTCTTCGAGCGAGATCATTGTAGGTTCCGGCTTGGTTAGCTGTGCTCACTGCTAGTTCCTTAGTCAAGCGTTGTTATGGCAGTTAGTATGAGATCCGAAGTGCCGGCAACGGCAAGCCGGAAATGTCCTTGATAAGTACTGGCTTCAAAGAACTCAAAACTTCCCGAGAACTCTTTCGAGCGGTGAACCCTGACCAGATGCTCGGCACCGTCATGGATGTCGATTTCGAGAGTGGGCATGTTCCAAAGGCTGAGGGACCTGAAGCGCGGCGTTTTGAGAAGACATTCCCGCGCGCTCCACAGCAGCGTGTACAGCCATTCAGGATGCAATCCATGGGAGGCCGCGCAAGCGCCGACCCAGTCTCGTTCGCGATTGCTAAAAGTACGAAGATAGAATTCCGGAACCCGGGGTGCGGGTGTCTCAAGGTCCAGGGAACAAACTCCCGCAGTGACGGTCGATGCGCAGGAAATGCCCGCGCTGTGCGAAATCGCCACCTGAAAAGTGTCGCCGCCTGTTGACCATCCCACGCGCGCAGGACCACCGCCCGGCGCCTGATCTCTGACGACGGAAACAGAGCGATACGCATCGGAACTGAATGCCGCGAGATTCGCGCTGTTGAGCTTTCGAAGATAAAGCGCGCCGAATTCAGCGGATTCGGGATGCTGCTCACCACATAGAAACGCGTATTTTGCCGCGATTCTACCCGCTATCCACTCAGATCTCCTCCGCGGATTCAAGATGGCCGCAGCTTCCTGCATCTCAGTTTCGCGCAGGCAAGTTACCTGAATTTCTTCCGTGACCTCGGCCGAATCAAGTCCGGCAACCAGGGAGCGGAACTGCTTAGTGACCATTCCGCACCTCACCCAATCGGCGGCAGACTCCGCCATCGACGGTCAGCAAAACAGAACCGCCGTTGTCTCTCACCTCGACCGGTCCGATCGTCAGGCGATCCTGATCCGCGGTGGGATTCGAACCCGACATTGAAAGTTCGTCAGACAGGGTTGAAGCGGCGCCGGGATTGCTCAGATCGAAATAGACGTTCATCACCTTGCACGCCTCCGGGACATAGACGGGGAGCGTGTTGTCGGGATGCAGATCGATTGCGCCAAAGCGCCACAGTGAATCCATCACCATCAGGCTGGAGAGGAATGCCTGGCCTCCCGAACCGATTCCAGACGTTTTCGTAAGCCGGTAATCTGCCGAGCGATTGCTATCGCCCACCACGATGTTATTCAAAGTCCGGAACGGACCGTTCAGGTGAACCGGCGAGCCCTGCATAACATAGGGATCGGATAATGCACGTCCCTTTGCGCGGCTGGAACCATTGAGATATCCAGTCCGCGCATGATTGACAGACTGGCCTAACCTGACCGACATTTCGGTCTGCACAACATCCTTCTGCAGCACCTTGCCGCTCTTGTGCGTAAAGTCGGAGACAACCTCGACTCGAATTAGCGTGCTTTCGTCGTTCTCAGTCACGATGCGGGCATTCAGGCGCAGATTAGTAGGACCATCGCTACGCAGCCGCACAAATCTGCGGAAGGCAGCATCTTCAAACGAGGTGATCTTAAGCTCCGGCCTAAGTTCCAGCGCAGCTTCGGCCACCATCATGATCAGGAATGCACCGGGCAGCGTGGGGATTCCATCTACGCAGTGATTCAAAATGTAGGGCGCGCCATCGGCAGTTACTGTGCGCTCGATTGTGAGCATATCTTTGCGGGCGCGGGGCGGTAACATAATCCGCGGCGCGGGTAAGTAAAGGTCGCGTGTTGTTGCGACGTCGTAGAACTTGAGTTCGCCGTCAGCCATCAATATGTTGATGGGAGCCGTAGCCTGCCCAGTTACAAAGTGGGAGAAGATCTCGCGGCCCTCACTTCGAGTAACTCCGCGCAATCCCCGGCTGGCCGCAAGCGCGGCAAATTCTGAGCCGCGCGTCATTCCGATTCCCGCCCATCCCAGCCAGGCTACCGAGCACCACTGCGATTTGGTTTGCAGCGATTCGGGGGCTGCGGACATAACATCAGCCAATCGGTTCAGTGACTCGTTCACAGCGCCGTAATCCGGCTGGCCGTCGTTGCCCATGTAACTGAAGGCGGATGTTAGCAGATGATAGTGAACGGAACGGCCCACGCGGAGTCTCTCGCATGCACTGTAAATGTGCTGAAGGCTGGCGATCTTCGCCGCCACAACGCTGTGGTAGTCGCCCACCGTTTTCCTGGTGATGACTTTCGAAATCTGAATGCCGGCGCCGTGCAGCACCATGTCGAGCCGGCCGTGCTTCTTGAAGATGGACTCCACAATAGCCGTGGTAACTTCACCGTTGGTGATGTCGCAGCTTATGTACTCAAACTTACCGGGCAGCGCCGAAAGAGACTGCACCACCTCGTTCACTTCGTGTGCCGCTTGATACGAGCGGAAGCGATTCTTGAGTTCGGGGATCTTGACTCCGGTGCCTTTTGCCAGCTCGGATTTATAAAACTCCTGCTCGTAAGTGGCTAACTCAGTTGTGCTCATGCGCAAGATATGAGCCGGCGCCTTCGCGGGGTCGGTCCTGCCCAATGCCACCACGGTGCAGCCGAATCGTGTGAGTAACTCTTCGGTAAGTACGGCGGTCACGCCGCGGCCTCCTCCCGTTGCCAGCACCACTGAATCGGATGTGAGCAGCGGCGCGTCATCCTGTGAGGGACGCTCCAGGCGAGACAATTCAATCGCGTAGCGATTGCCGGCCCGATAGCAGACCTCAACCGACTTGTCCCGATGCGAAAGTTCGCCATCGAGACGTATCATTCCCTGGCGGAAATCAGTTTCATCCAGGTTCAGGCTTCTGCAGGTGGCTGCGGGCAACTCGCGCGCCAGCGATTTCACAAAGCCCGCCAGCAATCCGCTAAACGGATTCAACCGCCCGCCGACATAAGCACCCAGGCACAACGAACCCATTGCCATCGTGCCGGCTTGGAGCTGTTCGTAAAAGTGGCGGCAAACAGCGAAGGCAAGATCCGTCAGGCCGAGCACGTTATCCAGCGGCGTTGTAAGCAGCGAGTCGGGAAGCCCTCCGCCTGAAAACTTGACGGCAACCACCGTGTCGATTCCACTTGGCAGTGTGCCCAATGCGGCTTTTACGGCCTCTTCGCTGGCAATATCGATGGGAGTGGATCGCGCCAGCGAGGCTGCTTGCGCGCTAATCACGTGATAATCAAAACCGCTTAGCGCTCCGGTCTTCTCGAGTTGTTGCCAGTGCGCAGCCTGGTCAGTGAGAAACAGGATGCGGCGTCCCCGCTTCGCAACTGTCGGAGCAGGAAGCGGCGTGGCCGTTTCTACCGGAGTGTAGTAGTAGACGGGCGTGTTCTGGACAAACGCGTAAGCGGGAGAAGCCGAAGAGGGCGCGTGTGTCGGAGCAGCAGCGGGAACAGGGGCGGAATCCGCCACAGGCAGTGCGGATTGGAATAGCAGCTCTCGGGCCAGAGACGAATCGCTCTGTTGCTCTCGCACCACGATCTCACGCTTCCCTGCCCGCACGCTCGAAATCGCTTCTTGCAATTCAATGACTCCGTGCGCGCCACGATAGTTCAGGCCAGTCGAAGATGCGATTGCGGTTTGAGGCAGCGAGCCGCCCACGGTCAAAAGACATGCGATCGGAAGGTTCAGTTCCCGCGCCGTTGCTTCGGTTGTGAGGACCGTCAGGAATGCAGCTTCGGCGTCCTTTGACGCAACCCGCACTGCATTCAATCCGCCGGCGAGCACGGCCTTGCACTCTCCGTGCATCAGGAAATCCCTGGCCACCATCAGCGACTGGAACAGCGAGTTCGAACCCATGTCGATCACGACATTCGGTCCGTTCAGCTCAAACATGTTGGCCACTCGCCCCGAGATCACGTTGGGCATCAGGCCAGGCAAAGTATATGGGCCGGAAGGAATCACGTCCTTCTTCACCGCTACGCATACACGATCAAGAATGGCCGCGCGATCCGCCAGCGACAGACCGTCCGTCGTTTTATCCTCTGCAAATTTGCGCTTCAAGCGATCGAGGAATATCCGCTGATTAGCGCGGATGCCGCGCTCTGTCTTTGATTCCACGCCGATCACGATGCCGATCTCGCCGCGTAGATCTTTCAGCTTGTCGCCCAGCGCAGGCAACACCTGTTCCGCCGCTAGCAAAGCCAAATACTGGCCGGCATCCATGTGCTCCGTAACATCGGGGAGCAGCCTTTGACCTTTGGGCAAACGAAGCGCGGCTCGCGCAAACGCCTGCTGAGCATTCGTTGGGCTCTTCTCGATTCCGCTCGCCGAAGGAAATAGCGCGGCGGCGTCAATCACTGCCAACGTCGTGCTCGCAGGAGCCTTCGGCGCCACAGCCGCACACAATTTCGCATGGTAGGCGGGGTGAAATTCTTCAAGTATCAAGTGAGCGTTCGTGCCGCCGAAACCGAAGCCGTTAATGGCCGCGCGCCGCGGCAGGCCTGAATTGGCAGGCCACGCACTCGCGGTCGTAGAAATGTGGAACGGCGAAGCGTTCAGATCGATTGCGGGATTCGGAGAGCTGTAGTTGTATTGAGGCGGAATCGTGCGGCTCTCAAACGCTTTGCAAAGCTTGATAACCGACGCGGCGCCGGCAGCCCATCCGGTGTGCCCAATCAGGGCTTTCACGCTGCCCAGTTCAATACGTGGCAACTCGGGGTTGCGCGTTATCGCCCGCTGCAGCGCACCGAACTCTACTGCGTCCCCCACCGGTGTCGCCGTGGCGTGCGCCTCAACATATTGGATTGAGTTCACGTCGATGTGAGATGTGTCGTAAGCGCGGCGGATGGCGATGCTCTGGCCCTTGGACTGCGGTACGTTGATCGCCGGACTTTTGCCGTCGCTCGATACGCCCACGCCGCGCACAACTCCGAGCACCTTATCGCCCGCAGCCATCGCATCTGAAAGGCGTTTCAGCACCAGCAGGCCCGAGCCTTCACCAAAAATTACACCGTCGGCCGAAACATCGAAAGGCCGGCTGGCATGAGGGCTCAGCCCTCGGAACTGCGCGAACAAGGCGCTGTTGGCCAGCGCGGGCGCGAACACGCCGCCCACCAGCATTACGTCCTTGGTTCGATCCTGCAAGGCCGTCACGCCCAGGCCGATTGCGTAAAGCGAAGACGAGCAAGCCGCATCAATAATATAGGTGCGGATCGGCCGGCCCGCCGTCGACTGAATCACCGCCCGGCAGCTATCGCTCTGCGGAACGCGGGGATTGTCGGCCGGCGGCTCGCCCCAGATCCTTCGCAATGACTTCGAAAACGCAGCGCGGCGGTTCGCATCTGCCTCCACCTGGGCCAGCGTTTCTTCCATGCTCTCTTCGAACGTGGCAAGTTCGTATTCGTGAAAACCGTCGGCGGTGGCGCCGAGGACACATTCAATTCGATCGGCGGGGATTGCCGCCAGTTTGCCGCGCAATACGCTCGCAAATGCCTGGGCTGAAGCCATGGCAAGAAGCTTTTCGGCGCGGGTGAGTCGTTCGAACTGCTCTCTGGAATAGGACGATGACAGCAGCGCGGCATCATATAGGATGGTGCCGGCGCTTCCACTCAGCAGCGTGTAGGTCTTGTCGGAAACAATCTTCTGCTCGGGTCCGGCGCTACCGCCGAGGAAATCGAGCGCGGCCGTGGCGTCATCCTCGCCCAGATCGGTAATGCCGCTGAAGCCCGCCAGAATGTTGCTCCAGTATTGTTCAGGATTCTGTGCGCCGGGCAATACGCAGCCCATGGCGACAATCGCAACGGGATCGGCGTCGCAAGGTTCCAACTCGGCAATCGGTTCAGGCTCTGGTACTGGCTCGGGTTCGGCTTTGCGCGCTGGCTCTATCGCTGCAACCGGGCTGCTCTCAACCGCAAGGCCTTCTAAGGCGCGAGACGCGCGGCCAAGCAACGAATGCATGTCCTTAATCAGATCGGCCAGCTCGGCCTGTTGGGGCGCTGCTGCTGGACGGCTGTTCACAATCTCCGCGCTGAATTTTTCGAGAATCGCAGCACGGCCTTTTTCCGGGCCATCCGCAATAGGAGAGCTTGAGTAAGCCTCGACCCCTTCGAGGCCGGCTTCCTGCGTCACTTTCGTAACGATGCTGCCTGCCCCGCACTCGACAAAACGGCGGAAGCCGAGCCCATGAAGCTCAAGCATGATCGCAGAGAAATCGAGCTGTTTGTAGAATTGATCGGAGAGAATCGAAGGAATGTTGTCACCGGCGGATAGGAACCTGCGTTCGGTGCAAAGGTAAACCGGAATCGCAGCGGGTTCGAACGCGTATCCGCTCAGCATCAGGCGGAACGGCTCTACAACTGGCTTCAGCAGCGATGAATGAAACGGATGCCGGGATTTCAGCAGAGTCAGGCTAACTCCCTGGCTGGCTGCGGACTCGCCCAGACGTTCCAACTCGACGGGCAGGCCCGAGACTACTGTCTGTCGCTTGTGGTTCAAGACCGCGATCTCGAGCGATGTCCCCTTGAGGCCGCGAATTAACTGAAGTGCACGTTCTGAATTGCACGAGAGTGCCGCCATTTTGCCGCCGCTTGCAAGGTGACTCAGAATGGCCGAGCGCTGGCAAACGATGCGGAGCCCGGCTTCAAACGTATAGCAGCCGGCAACGGCAAGGGCCGCCAATTCACCAAAGCTGTGCCCCAGCAGCAAGTCCGGCTTGAGCCCTGCCGCAATAAGCCCCATGGCGGTCAGATAATTGGTGACGTAAATTCCAACCTGGTCGAGGTCTGGGCAAGCCTTCAGAATCTGATCCCGCTCTTCCTGCGTGCGGCTTTCCGTCAGGAGAATGAAATCGTGGCCGAGAACGCGGCGGCTGATATCTCCCGCCTGCTCAAACTCGGTCCGCCACGCGGAGCTCTCGTACAGCTCGCGCAGCACAGCTCCGCTAAAGGAGCCCTGGCCCGGAAACGTGAATACCAGTTTTCCCTCGCGTTGGCTAATCATGGTTAGTCCTCTAACTCGTACTCTCTCAGGTCTTCATCGACAATCTTCGGGTAAGCAGATTTACGCGGCGCGGTTGCCACTGCCTTACCCAGCCGCCGGATGCTCTCTGTAAATATCCGTTTAACAGCCGTGCCGCCGGCTTGAGCGGATGCGGCGAAACTCGGGTTCGTTAATGGCTCAATCAGATTCCGCTCGGCGCCCACATCAAGATATTCCGCAAGAAAAGGGGGCGCGGGAACCAATTGATGCGTATCCTTATCCATCATGATGAGCGTCTGATACCCACAGCAGACTGGCTGGCCGGTTTGGTCCACTACCCGAAAACAGAGCCGCACCGTGCTCCTGGTGGGCTCTTCGTATGACAAAAGAATTCCCACCTTCTGCCCCAGCCAGACCGGAGCGAGATTCAGACTGTAAGCTTCCCGCGTCAGCATCACGATATCTTTCGCCTGTTCGTCGAAACAGCGCACGCCGTTAGCTGTCGTCTCAAACAGGATCGTCTCGCGAGCCACGTTTTGGAATTTGAAATTCGTCATATGATGATGCGACCCATAAGCCATGGTGTCGTGGAAAAGTATCTGGTATTGCATCGTGAAATAGGGCATAAGTTAAATTAGCGGTATTTCGAATGGCCAGGATGACCGTGAACCGCTGCTCCGTTTCTCCCGGTACACGATCGTTATGGGAACCGGGGTAGGAACGGCAGCGTGAATCGCGTGCACTATCTGGCCAATTTCGTGCAATAACGGACCGGTACCCTGCTCCAGGCGACGCAGGGAGGATCTGGATCTACTCCCTGCTTCCACAACTAATGGAGCAAGACTTACATTCTTGTCGTTCTCCGGCTGGCTAACTTGCGCGGCAGGCTTCTTTGTACTTCTACCTGGCCTCGCCTTCGCCGTCGCCGGGCTAGTTTTGCCTCGCGAGACCATAAACCTCCTGAGCAATGCGAATTCCGAAGACTTCCATCTATCCTTAAACCTCTATCCAATAAGGGGAATGCCGCCAAAAGTGCGGGCCGCACGCCGGATCTGCGATCTCATTCTGCGCGTGTTGATCGCTTCCGCCACATCGTGAACCAGCGGGCTGGCTTCTGAAATTGCGCGCGACACGCCATAGGAAACGTTCTCGACGAAGTCAACGATCACGCCGTCCTTGCGCGTTGCCTTCGACTTGTCGCGATGCTCAATATAGGCATCGACGCCGCCATCCAGCGCGCGGGTAACACGGCGCACCGCCTTGCTGACTCGCTTGTCGATTTCGTTCATCCGACGCGAGCCCCGCGATGAAGTTCCCTTCTTCTTGTGCTCTTCATGTTCAACCACCACTCGAACCGTGGTTGGGTCAACAGGGGTCTCGACATGGCTCTTCACAGTGTGTTCTGCCGTATGTTCCATTTCAGTTCCTTTCCAGACTTGCGTCGGTTTTGGGTAGTGACTTGGGGAGCGTTAACCCCAGCGATGTTGACCAAATACAGAGGGGCGAGAACGCAGGAAAAATCAGCGCAAGGACCACGGGCCCATGATGCAAAAGTAGATTAGTGCAAGGACAACGGGGAAAATGCCAGGCAAAACGACTGCAAGGACACCGGGGAATACCGTCTAGAGAAACTTAGAGTAGGGACAAAGCAGAGATTACGCAACAAAAAAATTGTGAAAATTTCTGTTTCCAGCTAACACCTGCTTTTTACAACTAGTTAGGCCCCATTTAATTTTGCATTGCGAAGCATTTAATTTAGCCCTACAATCTAGCCGCATGGTGAATGACGGGATAGATTTGGCGGCGCCAACCCTCGAGCCGCGCCAATTCCGGCGGGTCTGCAGCCGGTTCGCAAGCGGTGTCACGATCGTTGACGTCGTGGATTCAGCCGGCGTGCCGCATGGCATGACCGCCAGTTCTTTTACGTCGGTTTCTCTCAATCCGCCCCTGATTCTGGTCTGCGTCAATTCGGGATCAAGGTTCCTCGAAGCGTGTAATTCCAGCGACCATTTCGGCGTGAACATCCTCGCCGAAACACAGCGCGCACTTTCTGAACGTTTCGCCGGAGCCGGCTATGATCGGTTCGAAGGCGTAACCTGGACCCCGGGCGTAACCGGGGTGCCGCTGTTTCCAGGCGTGCTTGCCTCCATGGAGTGCGCACGCTTCAAGACGTTCACCGCCGGCGATCATGAGATTTTAATCGGCAAAGTGCTGCACGCTAGCTGGAGAGAAGGCGAACCGCTGGTACACTTCGGAAGCCAGTATCGTGCGCTGGAGTTATCGCCCGGCTGGTGGAGCACGATATGAGCGGCGTGAAATCAGGGCTTGAAAGGCGTATCCGATGAATCCGATTCCTCGGCTTGGCAGGCGCGCCGACCGCATGAAAATCAGCGCACTATCGCGCGACACGGCAGCAGCCCTGGTGACGGCTAAGGTCGAACCGTTTGAAGACGGCGCAGTTCAGTGGGCCTGGGCCGGGCGCGGGCTGAAACAACTGGCCTCCGAAAAACAGTATGGGTTGCTGCTGGATCGCCGTCGGCCTGCCGCCGGGGACGCTGTGGTGGTTCAGGTGGTTAGGATCGGGCACCATGGGCACATAGAAACAGAGTGGGAACGCAGGATTCGACTGTACGAAGGGGATCGGCTGGTTGGAGTATTCGGGAATCGTTACGCGACCGACGTTTACGAGGGCCGCGTGCTTGAAGCAAGAAGACTGCACCTGCTGACCACGAGCGGCCTCATCGGAACCGTGACCTGCCGCAACCGCAACGTCGGGCGCCCAACCACCGTCAAGTTTCTTGGCTATCTCGCCGATTCTCTCGGCCAACGGATCAACACCAAGCGCCTTCGGCTTCAGTTGGCCCCGCCGCCGGGCAGAATGCCCGACATCGTGCTGGTGGTGGGCACCGGCATGAGCACAGGCAAGACCACGGTCATGCGAAAGATTTTGCGCGCGATGGCCTCAAGCGGCGTGCGCGTCGCCGGATGCAAGCTCACCGGCACCGCCTCGCCGCGGGATTTGCATGAGATGAAGGCTACCGGCGCGGTGCTGGCGACGGACTTCAGCGATTATGGGTTTCCTTCGACGTACGGTGAATCGCTCGACGATCTGATCCGCCTGATGGACCTGATGGGCGCGGCGTGCGGACGTGCAGGCGCTGAAATCGCCATGATGGAAATCGCCGATGGCTTTCTGCAGCCGGAAACGCAGATGCTGCTCGAGTCCGACGCAATCCGGCGGCGCGTGAGGGGAGTTGTCGTGGCGGGCGCGTGCTCAAGCTCGCTTTTGTTTGCCACTGAGTACCTTCGTAAACACGGCCATGAGGTCTGGGCGGCCTCCGGGCTGATCACCAACTCACCGCTCTTTGTCCGCGAGTTTACTGACCGAAGCCCGATTGTTGTGGCATCGTCGCGCGGCAGCGCAACTCGATTGGCCCGGATCATTGTGAAAAAGACCGTAGAAAAGACGGTAAAGAGATCTGAAAACTCCTGCGAGGAGAAAGTCGCTAGCCAGTGATGTTCAGCTCCGCGTGCCAACCAGGGATTCCAGATCCCGCAGGTGAGTCTCCCGCAACCCATGACTGTGAAACGCTGGGATACTCCGCGGAGGGACGTCCTCTCACGGTTCGCTATTGCGGAAATCCCGGCGCGCCGGTGCGAATCTTCATCATGGCGGGGCAGCATGGAGACGAGCCGGAGACGCGTCAGGCGGCAGCCGAATTCGTTTCGCGTTTCATCGACGGGACATTCCGCGCGGCGGCTCATGTAGCTGCACTGGTCGACGCGAATCCCGATGGAGCGTTCGCAGGAACGCGTCGCAACGCGCATGAAACCGATCTGAATCGAGACCACCTTTTGCTCACATCGCCGGAAACTGCGGCGGTGCATTTATTCGTGGATTCGTGGAAGCCGGACATCGTTATCGATGTTCATACCTATCGGCCGTGGCGCCGCGAATTGATGGCCTTCGACTTCGTGTTTCCCCAGGAGATCATGATCGATTTCCCCACCAACCCCGCAATTTCGACATCGCTGGGAGCGGCTCTGCGCCGCAAGGCAATGGATTTTGTCCAAGAACGCATTGCGGAAGCCGGTGTTCGCAGCGATCGCTATACCATCATCCGTTCCGGAATCGTGCGCCACAGCAACACCGACATCGTGGATGCCCGAAACGGTCTCGCGCTCCGCTTCGCGATTCCGGCGGTTCTGATCGAAGGTCGCCGATCCTCGCCGGATGACTTCTTCAGTTTCACTCCGCCTGCGGTTGCCCTGCTCCGATCGATCGAGGCCGCAGTCGAATGGGCAGCCGCCCACGCAAAGCAGCTTAGAAACCGGCCTTCAGGTTTCAAAGAAGAAATGATTCCCGTCCGCTGCCGTTATTTTGGATCGAGAACCGCTCGCCACATGGAGATGCAATCGGCCATTGGGGGCGAGATCGCGCGCGTCCGCATTCCCGGCGCTTATCTTTCACGCGTCCAGGCCACCTGCAGCATCCGATTGCCTGCCGCTTACGGCGTTCCGCGTAGTCTCACCGGCGTTCTCGCTTTACTGGGCAGGCATAGGTTGGCCAGCGCCTCGGCCCAGGTTTTCAGGTCTTCGACTGCGGAGATTTATGAAATCGAGGCCATGACTCCGTCCACTGAAGATGATGCGCCGCCGATTCCGACATGCATTGCTCGAGCGGGGAGCGTCAACCTCGACGGCCTTGTTCTCTTTCCCGCTGCGCAGACCGGTGGACGCCTGCTGGCGCTGCTGCTGGAGCCGGAGTCGCAATTTGGCCCGCCTCGAATCCCCGAACTGGCCGAGATACTTCGGCCCGGTTCGACTTACCCGATTATCCGCCTGGTCTGAGCCTCAGCATGTTCAATGGCAGACCCCCTCGTCCACCGGCTGAGATGGTCATGAGACTCTGTTACGCTATCGCCTTAATGCTCCGGCGCATAGGTCAAGAACACGCCGGTTGATCTAACTGATCCTACTCAACCTGCTATTAAAAATTTGCCTTTTGACACCGCCTCTCTTCTCAAGTATGGTATTGATCACACTGACCCATTAGCTGATCCCCTTTCTTCTGGCGCGTTTCATCGGCGGTAAAAAGCAACTCTAAAGAGAGAAATGCATTCCCTTAATGCATTCCATGCGGTTATCTAAAATGTTTGCCTGCAAAGAACGCCTATGTTACATTCCCCGGCAGTCTACGGCGTAAACAATCGAATTGCGGGCGGAGGCTCAGGCTTGTTGCTCATTAGACGACTGGGTGTGTTACTCCTCCTGGCTTGCCCCATCCTGGCGTGCGGTCAGGAATTGACCCTCGATCAGGCTATTTCGCTCGCTCTCCAGAAGAATCGGCTGGTCAAGATCGCGCAGCTTGAGGTCTCAAAATCAGAGCACGACACGGAAGTTATGCGGACTTACAAGCTTCCTCAGTTCAAAATCAACTTGATGCAGGGCCAGCTTCTTACCAGGGTCAATTTCACATTCCCGCCGGGGTCGCTCGGAGTCATTCCTGGCCTGGGACCTTTTCCGACGACAACCACGGAGATCTCCAATCCACGGCGTCCTTTTACTTTGATTCAGGCCCAGGCAAATCAGCCTATTTCGCAGTTGTTCCGCATCGGGCTGGGGATTGACGCTAAAAAGATTGACACCGAGATCGCCAAAGAAAAACTGGGCCTGCAGGAACAGGATGTCGTCAACGATGTCAAGAAAACTTACTACAACCTGGTGCAGGCGCAGAGCGCGCTGAACGCCACCGAAGAGACCATCACGCTGTTGAAAGAGATCAACCGGATTGCGGCGAACGGGCTGGAACAACAGGTGATTTTGAAATCCGACATGCTTGATGCCGAAGCCGGTCTGGCGAAAGCCGAATCCGAAGCCACCACCCTGCAAGACACTGTCGCGACGCTTAAAGAGAGAATGAACGACCTTCTGGCGCGTGACCTGACAACGGATTTCACCGTGTCCCAGACCGCTGAGATGGCGCCGTGGGAAATGGATCTCGCTGCAACGCGCGCTAAGGCGCTCGAGCAGCGTCCGGAAATTCGCGAGGCGCGACTGAAGGTTAAAGAAGCTGAAATCGATCGGCGTGCGACCAGAGCCGAGTACATTCCCGACGTCAGTTTGAGCATGAATTATCTTTCACCTTTCGATATTAAATTCCTTCCGGAGAACATCGCGGCAGTAGGGTTTGTGATGAACTGGGACGTGTTCGACTGGGGGAAGAAGAAGCACGAACTTGCTTCCAAAAGCGAAGTCATCGAACAGGCAAAATCTGGTGTGGATGAAGCAACGGCGCAGATTCAGGTGGAGGTCGGCCAGGATTTCCGCAAGTTGGAGGAAGCTCGCCAGAACCTGCGCGTGGCCGATCTGGAACTGGACGCGGAACGCGAGAAGGTCCGGGTTGCTGTGAATAAGTACGACGAGAAAGCCGTCCTCTTGAAAGACGTTTTGCAGTTGAAAGCATCGCTGGCCGAAAAGACTTACAGATATCAGGAATCCCTGCTGTCTTTCTGGACCGCGCGAGCAGACCTTGAGAAAGCCATCGGTGAGAGATGAGTCTATGAAAGCGTATGTCTGGTTATCGCTGGCGGCGCTTTGCTGCTGCGGCTGCTCCAAAGAGCAGCCGTACCAGAAGCCCATTACCCCTGTGCGCGTGCAGGCAGTGGAAACACAAACTCCCGCGGACGGGCCCAAATATTCGGGAAGCATCGAACCTGCGTCCATGGTTAACGTCGCTTTCCGCCTGGGTGGATACGTGTCACAGATCATGACCGTTCCCGATGGCGGCAGCACGCGCCTGTTACAGGAGAGCGACGTGGTGTCGAAGGGCGCTACGCTCGTTCGCCTGCGTTCCGAGGACTACAAGGTGAAGGTCGCCGAGGCGCAGAGCCAGGTCAATCAGGCGCAGGCAGGCGTTGACAAGGCAAAGCTCGATTTCGAACGTGCGGACGATCTGTTCAAAAAACAAAGCCTTACCAAATCCGATATGGACGGAGCCAGAGCGCAACTCGACAACATGCAGGCTCTGCTCGAAGGTGCGAAGGCCCAACTCGCCGATGCCAACCTGGCCATGAAAGATTCCTCTCTCACTGCACCCGCTGACGCTGTCGTAATCAAGCGCCTGGTTGAAGTGGGTTCGCTCGTCGGGCCAGGCACACCAGCCTTTGTGCTGGCGGATTTGAGCAGTCTTAAGGCGGTTTTCGGCGCCCCCGATGTTCTGCTTTCTCACCTGAAAATCGGCATGCCCCTCACGCTCTCGACCGAAGCTCTTCCCGGCAGCTTCACGGGCCATGTCACGTCGGTCGCGTCGGCCGCCGATCCGCGCAGTCGAGTCTTCGATGTCGAAGTGAGTTTTCCGAATCCAGGCCTGAGGCTGAAGCCTGGCATGATCGTCTCCATCAAAATGGCCAATACCCACCCGGCCGCAGGTATCCCTGTGGTCCCCATGGGTTCGATCGTGCGGTCCAAAACGAATCCTGACGGCTACGCGGTTTACGTGGTCGATGACGAAGGCGGCAAACCGGTCTGCCGCTCGCGAGACGTCACTCTCGGAGGCGCGCTCGACAACGCCGTAATCGTATTGGCGGGGTTGCATCCCGGCGAGAAGGTGATTACTTCGGGCGCCACACTTGTGAGCGACGGCGAAACTGTACAGATCGTACCCTGAAGAATTCTCCGGAGATTTCTCGAGATGGCTCACCACAAAAGCGACGAAGATCATATCGCGAACGACCGGAACACTCCCCGGTTTTGCGTCGAAAACCGGCAGATTACCTGGGTACTGATGGCCGGGGTAATCCTGTGGGGCGTTTTTGGCTACTACCAGATGCCCAAGCGCAAAGATCCTAAGTTCGGAGCCACGCGCGCGGCTGTCATCTGCCCCTGGCCCGGCGTTTCCGCTGATAAGGTCGAGCAACTCGTTACTAAGAAAATCGAAGCGAAGATAGCCGGCAACGTCAAGATCCTCAATATTCAATCGGTATCTCGCAGCAACTTATCCGTTGTCCAGATTGCCCTCGAAGAGAGTACGGTCTCGGACGTAAATAAACAATACGACGATATTGCCCTCCGCCTGAATACGATTGACGATCTGCCCGAGGGAGCTGGCCCGGTAACATTTCTTCGGGATTTCGGCGAAACCGCAGCGTTGATGCTCACCGTGAGCAGCCCCAAGGCAGGGGCAGCGGAAATCGCTTGGCGGTCCGACCAGGTCCGTAAAGTTCTTGAGGCTGAGCGCGCCAAAGCTCCCGCCGGCCGCCGTTCCGCCGGCATCATCTGTTTCCCTCTATCCATCGATCCAACTATCCCTCGCCAGGATCGCGACCTGTTCATTCAATATGCCAAGGACAACAGTCGCGGGCGCGACATGGTCCCGATTGAGGGGGCGGGCTTCGTGGGTGTCGATGGAAACTTCGGCCCAGACGATGCAGACACCACTGACTTTGCCAATAAGTTCATGAAGGAGCGGCTGAGGCCTTCTGAAATTCACCCCGACATCTGGCCCATCGCCTATGTCTCGGATTTAAGCCAGACCGACAAAGATCTGACTGGCGCGGCGGGCGACAAATACAGCCTAAAGGAACTCGACGATTTCTCGGAATTGATCCAGAGAACGCTCCAGTCGGTTCCTGAGGTATCGAAGGTGAACCGCGCCGGCGTTCTCGATCAGCGCATTTACCTGGAGTATTCGCAAGACCGCGTTGCTTCATTTGGCATTCACCTGGGCGATCTTCCACAGGCCCTCGCGCAAAGGAATGCGATCTTCCCCGGCGGCAATCTTGAAGTCGGCGGCAAGAATATGCTGATCGATCCTTCCGGCGAGTTCCATAGCGAAAACGAAATCGGCAACATTCTGGTCGGCGCCACCCCGCGCGGCGCTCCGGTATATCTGCGCGATGTTGTTCAGACCTCGCGCCAGTATGGACCTCCGCTCTACTTGAATTACTACGGGACGAAAGACGCCAATGGGAATTGGCAGCGCGATCACTCCATCACGCTTTCGGTTTTCATGCGCGAAGATCGGCAAATCGCGGATTTCGGCCGGCAGATCGATAAGACACTCGCCCAGCTCCGCGGACAGATTCCCGACGACCTGATTCTGGCGCGAACATCCGATCAACCGCTGCAGGTCCACGATATTGTGGGCTTGTTTATGCGGACACTGGCCGAAGCCATTGTGCTGGTGGTCCTGCTCGCGCTCGTCGGATTCTGGGAGTGGCGCTCGGCTGCCTTGATGGCTATTTCGATTCCGCTGACCCTTGCCATGACTTTCGGCATGATGGACGTGCTGGGTGTGGACATTCAGCAGGTCTCGATCGCCTCGCTCATCATCGCTCTCGGCCTGCTTGTGGACGACCCGGTGGTCGCTATCGATGCCATCAAGCGTGAGCTCGATACGGGAAAGTCGCGCCTGGTTTCATCGTGGCTCGGACCCACAAAACTTGCAACCGCCATCATGTTCGCCACCATCACCAACATCGTGGCGTATCTGCCGATGCTGCTCATCACCGGACTCACGGGGAATTTCATGAAGAGTCTCCCGGTGGTGCTGGCGTGCGCCCTGGTGGCCTCACGAATCGTCTCCATGACCTTCGTTCCCCTGCTTGGCTACTACTTCCTCACTCCCAGCAGCAAGCCGGCTTTGCCCATCGCGGAACGCAGGAAGAAAGGATTTGCCAAACACTACTCCCGCCTCGCCGGTTTCCTGATCGAGCACCGGAAGGTTGCCCTTGCGTGCTCGGTGCTGCTGCTTGCGGCGGGCGGCTACTACGTTTCCGATCTTCGCCTGGTCTTCTTCCCGAAAGATCTCTCCTATCTCTCTTTCGTTGACGTCTGGCTGCCTGAAGATGCGAACATCGCCGACACGGCCAAGACCGCTCAGGCTGCCGAGGATGTCATCCGAAAAGCGGCCGCCGACTTCGGCAAGGAACATCCTGAGAAAGATGGAAAGCCGAAAGATGTGATCAAATCGCTGACCACCTTTGTCGGAGGCGGTGGTCCTCGCTTCTGGTTTTCCGTCGCCCCGGAACTATTTCAGCCAAACTACGCGCAGATCATCATTAACGTAAACGACAAGCGCGACACGGATGACCTGGTGGCTCCGCTGCAGCACGCCCTGTCGGCCAGCATACCGGGCGCCCAAATCGATGTCCGCCAGTTGGAAACGAGCGTTCCCATTGGCGTCCCAGTGCAAATCCGCATTTCCGGTGAGAACGAGGATTTGCTGCGCCAATACGCGGGACAGGTAGAAGATATTTTCCATAAGATTCCTACCGCTGCGCGAGTCCGCGACGACTGGGGTTCTGAAACCTTCGCCGTAAAGATGAAAGTGGATTCCGAGCGTGCCAATCTGGCGGGCGTTACCAACCGCGACGTCTCGCTCTCTTCGGCAGGTGGCCTGACGGGTCTGCCCGTATCTAACCTTCGGGAAGGCTCCAAGGAGATCCCGATCGTCATGAGGCTCAAAATCGACGATCGCGCTCGCATGTCCGATCTGCAGGACCTCTACGTCTATGCGTTCAACGGCAATCAGAAGATTCCTCTGAGCGAGATTTCCGACGTAACAATGCAGATGGAAAATGAAAAGATCGCGCGGTACAACCAGTTCCGCACCGTCACGGTGCTTACCTTCCCGGTACCCGGCGCGCTGCCTTCAGAGGTGATGACGGCGGCGCGGCCCGCGCTTATGAAATTCGCCGCTTCACTTCCGCCCGGCTATAACATGGCCATCGGCGGTGAAGAAGAAGTCCGACTGGCGGGCTTTAAGCAGATTCTGGTGGTCCTCATCGTGTCCACCGTCATGATCTTCCTCGCGCTGGTGATCCAGTTCCGCAGCGCCATCAAGCCAATGATTGTATTCGCGGCGATTCCTTTCGGGATGGTCGGCGCGCTCATCGCCCTGAACATCATGAATACCGCGTTCGGCTTTATCGCCTTCCTCGGAATCGTGAGTCTCATTGGCGTCATCGTAAGTCACGTCATTGTGCTGTTCGACTTCATTGAAGAAGCTCATGCCGAAGGCGAGCCGCTTGAAAGCGCGCTTATCGACGCGGGCATTCTACGTCTGCGTCCCGTGCTCATCACGGTGGGCGCCACAGTGATTGCTCTGTTTCCGCTGGCTGAGCACGGCGGTCCACTGTGGGAGCCTCTCTGCTACGCGCAAATCGGAGGCTTGCTGGTGGCAACGGTGGTTACGCTGTTGCTGGTGCCAGTGCTCTACGCCACCTTCGTTCTCGATCTGAAGGTGATTCGCTGGGAACCTGTGCCGCATGACGACAATGGCCACGCGCAACCCGGGGTCCCTCCGGAACTTACTTCCGGTCACCCGCCGCCTGACCTCGCTTGAGTA
>Ga0265314_10001378_pt1 | contig 27296 bp, 22 predicted proteins | sample 4126metaG_FD_203106 | JGI IMG/M metagenome (GOLD analysis project Ga0265314, IMG submission 203106) | Rhizosphere microbial communities from Carex aquatilis grown in University of Washington, Seatle, WA, United States - 4-1-26 metaG | ecosystem: Host-associated > Plants > Roots > Rhizosphere >... | reverse complement strand
AGCCGATGGCAATGCTGCGGCGTCGTGGCCAGGAGATTCCGCTCCGGCCCGATGTAGCACTCCAGCGACATCACGATGTATTCCTTGTCCGAATCCAGCGGCGGATTGGTCACCTGCGCAAAGCTCTGCTTGAAATAGTCGTACAGCATCCGCGGCTGATCCGACAGGCACGCCAGAGCCGCGTCATTGCCCATCGACCCGATCGGCTCAAGTCCGTTGGTCGCCATCGGGATCAGCAATTTCGTCAGGTCTTCCGTGGTGTATCCCAGGCATTGCTGCCGCGTCAGGAGCGTTTCATTGACAAAGCCGCCGACGTAGGTGGGCGTGGGCATGTCGTCGACGGTGATTTTCTGTTCCTGCACCCAGGTGCCGTAGGGATGCTCTTCGGAGAATTTCTTCTTGAGTTCCGTGTCGTCGACGATTCGCCCCTCGCGGAAATCCACAAGGAACATCCGCCCCGGCTGCAAGCGCCCCTTGCGCGCCACATTTTCCGGCGGCACCGGCAAGACGCCTACTTCCGACGCCATGATGACCAGGTCATCCTTGGTCACGTAATACCGGCTCGGCCGCAGACCGTTGCGGTCCAGCACCGCCCCGATGAACTGGCCATCGGTAAACGCCACCGACGCCGGCCCGTCCCATGGCTCCATCAGGCAGGAGTGATATTCGTAAAACGCCCGGCGACGCGGATCCATCGATTCGTGATTCTGCCACGCCTCGGGAATCATCATCATCACCGCGTGCGGCAACGAGCGCCCGGTGTGCAGCAGCATTTCAAGGCAGTTATCAAAGTCCGAAGAGTCCGACCCCTCCGGCTCAATCACCGGCTTGATCTTCTCGATATCCTTGCCCGGGAAGAGCCCCGATTCAAACATTCCTTCCCGCGCCCGCATCCAGTTGATGTTCCCGCGCCGCGTGTTGATCTCGCCGTTGTGGGCCATGACCCTAAATGGATGCGCCCGATCCCAGGACGGAAACGTGTTGGTCGAAAACCGGCTGTGCACGAGCGCCAGGTGGCTGGTGTAATCCGGATCGGCAATATCCTTGCGGAAGTATTCGGTGACCTGCGCGGGTGTGAGCTGGCCCTTGTAGATCAGCACCTTGGTCGAGAGCGAACAGACGTAAAAATAATTCGCCTGCGACATGTCCATCTGGCGGCAGGCATAGGTGGCCAGCTTGCGGATGATGTACAACTGCCGCTCAAGCGCCTCGGTTGTCGCCGCATTTTTGCCTGCCCCGATGAACAGCATCTTCATCACTGGCTCGGTGCGCCGCGCGGATTGCCCGATCATCGAATTGTCGACAGGCACCTCGCGCCAGCCCAGGAACCTTTGCCCCTGCTCCGCGATGATTTTGAGGAGTGCCGCCTCGCACACGGCGCGCTGCTCATTGTCCGACGGCAAAAAAACAATCCCCGCCCCATATTCCCCCTTCGCGGGGAGCGCGATATCGGCATCGCGCTTCGCTACCTTCACCAGAAAATCATGCGGCAGCGCTGTCAGGATCCCCGCCCCGTCGCCCGTGTTCTGCTCGCAGCCGCACGCACCCCGGTGGTCCATGTGCTCGAGCATGATCAGAGCGTTTTTAACGATCTCGTGCGACTTCTGCCCCTTGATGTGCGCGACGAAACCCACGCCGCAGGCGTCATGCTCAAAGGCAGGGTCATACAGTCCCGTTTTTTTCGGGAGCCCCGTTGGTCTTGTGTTGGCCACGTGTAGGTTACCTCCGAATCGGGCGTTCCTTCCCCCGAAAGGCTCGTGGAACGCCTCCTCAAGAATGCGGCTTCGCTAGGGCGCGGGGATGTCGCGTAAGCGAGGCGAGTTACATACTTTAGCAATTCCCCGGCAGGGGGGCAAGATAAACCTCTGCTGTGATAAGGCGCGCAAAAGGGGGAAAATGGGGCATAAATCACCGGCTTGCGGGGGCGATGATTACGGCGTCAGCGTGATCACGCCGATGGCGTCCTGGTTGAGGCCCTGTCGGCCGAATACGCCCAGAATCCTGCCGCCATCTCCGCCGAGTTGCCCGGGATGGGCATGATCCCCAGAAGCGCCCTGCCATTCGGTGGAATACTGGTCCGCCTGGTCCGGTTTGCCATCCTTGAGACGGAAAAACTGCACCTGGAAGCTCTCCACGTTGGCGCCGGCGTCCACCAGAAGCCCGCCGACAACGTAACCCTCCCGGGCGAGCAGGACCGTACCGCTGGGGTCCGCACCATCAGCGGGCTTTTCGTAGAGCGGATCGATTCGGCGAACCACTGGTTTGCCCTGCCATTTTCCCATCGTATACCGCACGCCGATCATGGCACGGCCCTTCTCGTCGAGCCGCAGGAAGGGCGAGCCACCGTCGCCGCCGAGGAGCGCTGATTTGTGAGCACCGTTGGGGAGGGGATCGGCGTCGGCGGGAGCCGCGGGCGTGGGCCTGCGCTGGGTCAGCGTCACCGGCGCCGCGGGGGCGTTTCCGGAGGAGCCGGCGTATTTGTTGCGGTTGGCGTAAATCTCAGCGCGCACGGCGGCAATCGCCGAGGCGGTGTCCTTGATCTCATCGGTGTCCGTGTCACCAAAAGCCTGGGAAAGGGCCAGGCCATCCTGGAGATCGCCTTCCACTTTCTGCAGCGCGATGACCGTGGCAAGAGAGTTGTCGAGCCATCTGGCGCGGGCCGCGGGCGAATCGACGACCATCTGTTCGACGATGCGGGGATTCTGGGAAGGGTTCGCGCGCCCGCCAAACCCGCCTCCGCCACCAAACCCGCCCCCTCCGCCAAAACCGGGCCGGGCCGGAACGCGCGGGCCGGTCGGACCGAATCGCGTCGGCCCTGGTGTGGGCAACATCGGACCCGCCGGCCCGGTGATCACCCGTTGCAGGATGGTGTGGTCGGAGGGTGCATTCGCCTCGGCCTCGGCGACGTGCGCACGGATCGACGCCTCGATCTGCCTACTTTGGCTCTCCATGGAGCGCCAGCGGTCTGGCAGGTAGGCCGCCAGTACGGTCCCCAGTCCCGGGCATTCCTTCCAATTGGGCATCTTGAGCTGCTTGCCCAGGTCCGCATAGTCCTCGGCAATGCCCGCGGCGAGACCGCAATCGACGGCTTCATGGCTGGTGAGCGTCAGGATTTTCCCCGTTTCGCGGAGCATGTGGTCCCCGGCGCCCTCCTTGACGACCTTCTTTCCATCGATGGTTTCCAGGTGCAGGGCCTGGCTTGAGTCGATCATCGCTTCGGCCAGCAGCGGTTCGTGGCCGCCTTCCTCGGCGCTGCTGCGCGCCACCGCCCGCCACGCGGACTGCATTTTTTCTTCGATGTTGGCGGGGAGATCAAGATGGTTGGGATCAAACGAGGTCGCCGCGCCGATCGTCCCGGTGGGCTTCATGTAGATTTCGTGCACCGAAAGAGAGGTGATCGCGGAGGCCGAAAGATTCTCATCCGCAAACGCCACGATCCGCAGGTCCTTGTTGTAGCGGTGCAGGATTTTCATCATCTCCTCGGCCTCGGAAACATGTCCGCCGGGCGAATCGATGTCCAGAACCACCACCGTGGGTTTGCGTTTGACGGCATCCGCGAGGGATTTTTCCAGGGCGTACGCGACATAGGTTTCGCCGACCGCTCCATGCAGCGGGATTACGTAATACGTATTGCCGTTGAGCCCCAGCGGCAGCGGCGGGGTGGCTGGCTCCTTGGGGACCTGCCATCGGGCATCTGGCCGCTTCGCAGGAGTCGCCGTGCCTGCGGCCTCCGCCAGCTCGGCGCCCTTGTCATCGATGGCAACCACCCGGACCACCGAATCCGCTGAAACCTGCACGGAAGAACTGCTGCCGGAGGTTTTTACCGACAACCCGTGCGTATCGCGGGAAATGATATCCCCCTCCATCACGGTTCCATCGTTTTTCACGATCAGGTCCGCGCGAACCAGCGGCGCGGCAACCAGCGTAAGCGCCACGGCGATCGCATAGCGGTGAGCGGCGTTCATCTCAATCTCCCGGAGGATTCGATGCGGACGGGACCGGCTCAACAGGTCTCAACATGATATCGAAAGGCCTGCCAGGTGTGTCAACAAAACCAGCGGAATCAGTGGTCACGCTGCATGACATTTCCGGTGGTTTCGCCTATGGTAGAGGGCCCGATTCATGGGATTTAGCTACTCTTTTGGCGATTGGAGATGCAATGTCGGAAATCAATCCGCAGGTTGGTTCGCAATCCGCGCAGGCACAGCAGATGCAGGTGACGCTGCGCGAAGAAAAGGCCGCCAATATTTACAGCAATGTCAGCCGGGTGGCGATGGGGCCGCAGGCCGAGGAAGTGGTTCTGGATCTGGGCACGATGATGCACGATTCGGCCAAGCCCGAGGCGCTGGTGATGGATATTTCGGCGCGGGTCTACATGAGTGTTTTCGCGGCCAAGAAACTGGCGCTGACCCTGAGCCAGGCGGTGCAGCGGTATGAACAGCAGTTCGGGCCGGTGGAACTGGATATCCGCAAGCGCTTCCGCCAGCCATAAGGTTAAACGTATATATCCGGGCCTCTCGCTGACCGGATCATTTGGAGAGCGCGATGGCAGACGCAGGACGCGCGGCCCGGCAATGGCTGCAAACCGATCAGGCCTTCGGCGTGGAGGAGGTCCCGGTGCGAAAAGCCGGCAGGCCTGTTCCGCGCCCCCCGGCGAGCCTGGCCGTCCCGCAGCGCCCACAAGCCGCGGCCCCCGCCCAAGCGCCGGCCAGGGCGCCGTTTGTTCCTTCGAAACCCGCGCCCGCGCCAGCGCGACCGGCGCCCCCCCTTGCCGCCAAATCGCCCGCGAAGGCCGTGCTGCCGCCTGCGCCCGCCGGCCTGATCTCGGCGCTACCCGCCCTCACGCGCGATGAAAAAATGGCCGCGCTCGACGCACTTCGCCGCCAGATCGAGGCGCAAAGCGCTCCCCTGCTCTCTGACGTCTGCACGCGCGTCGTATTCGGCGAGGGCGACCCGGATGCGGCCATCATGTTCGTCGGCGAAGGGCCCGGGGCGGAAGAAGACAAGACCGGCCGGCCCTTCGTGGGACGCAGCGGGCAACTGCTCGACAAAATGATCACCGCGATCGGCTACAAGCGGGAGCAGGTCTTCATCGCCAACGTGGTCAAGCTGCGCTGCGCCGAATGGACCGAAGGCCCCGGCCAGGGCCGGCTGCAGGACCGCCCGCCCAATCCCGAGGAGGTGGCGCGGGGGATTCCGTATCTGCATCGGCAGATCGAAATCATCCGCCCCAAAGTGGTCGTGACGCTGGGGGCGCCCGCCGTGAAACACCTGACCGGCACGACCGAAGGCGTCATGAAATTGCGGGGCAAATGGCTGGAATACCGCGGCATCCCGGTCATGCCGACGTATCACCCCAGCTTTGTGCTGCGGGCCTACACCGAGGAAAACCGCCGCAACGTCTGGAGCGATCTGAAAGAGGCCGCGCGGAAGGCCACGTAACGGCTGGGAATAAACAACCAGGAGACGGCTTCAGAATTCAAACCGTGCAAAGCGCGGGGGCCTTTTTTGGTCTTTGCTCTTCATTTTGCACCCCAAAAAAGCGCGATCACCCCCGACACGCCCCCAACGATGAAGAACGCCGCCATGATCCACCGCAGCTTCCGCATGCGCCGGTTAAATTGTTCGGCAAGCGTCGGATAGGCCGCCATATCCCGAAGCAGTTTGAAGCGATCTGAGACGCTCGGATGCATCCAGCCGCGATGATCCCGGTCCCGGTTTGAGGATTCGACGACGGCATCGAGGGCGGAGATGAAGATTTCCGCGCCGGCCTGCAGCGGGGAGGCCGCGCTTGCCGGGTGAAGGGGCGCCGTGGAAGCTGAACCATGAGGAGCGCCCGTGCCGGCGCCGTGGGCCGGAAACGCGGCGGCGGCCAGCGGGGGAACCTGCGACAGGTCCGCCGCATGGGGATAATGCCCCGCCCTGTACGCATCAAGTGTGACATCCGCCGCGGTGGGTTGTGGCGGCAAAATGAAATCGGCCACGCCGGCAGGAGCAGAACGCCGGTTCTCCTCAAGCATCTCAGCCATGTGCCGGCTGGCGAACCAGTCCGCCTGGTGCTCAAAGCGCGGCGCGATAAACGGCACCGACAGCCCCGCGGCGGCGAGCCAGTAGACCAGGAAAAGAATTTCGCCAACCGTGTCGTTCGACACATGAAACAGTGCCTGGAGCAGATAGATCGAACCCCCGGTCAATCCCAGTGACAGTCCAAACGCCGCGAGCATGATCGCCAAATACCATGGTACGTGCCGATGCACACCGTGACCGACTTCATGGGCAAAGACCGCCTCGATCTGCCGATCCGAAATCGATTCGAGCAACGAATCCGACATGAGGAAATATCGGGCAAACGGCATCCACCCCAGGATCGCGGCATTGAGCACCATGTGCTCCGTGCGCCAGATCAGGATGTTACGGAATCGCAGCTTGTAACGCGCCGCGATCGCATCGAGCCGCCCGCGCAAGGGCCCGGTGAGCGGCGTCGTGGACCAAAGTGGAATCAGCAGCCAGGGAAGCGTGACAATCGCCACCACGGGGCCCAGGAACTCCCCGATGATGTTCGCCCGGTTGGCAATTTGCTCCGCCGTGGCGTGCGTCGGAAAGAGCCGCACCACGCCCCAGACCGCCCACATCACGCTCACTTCCAGCACCAGGAACACAAACGGAAAAAAATTGTGCCGGCACTGCAGCGCGAGGTACCGCCCGAGCGTCGGCATTTCGTGAACCGGAAGCGCCTGGGCAAGCTGAAACGGCATGCTGCGCTCGCGCCCCGCGGATTGCAGGAAATACGACGCGGTCCAGATCGCCATCCACCCCGCAACGATGGGGAGGATAAAAAGCAGTTCCGGAACGATCGGAAACTGGCCATCCGGTCCGCGGGGAATCGGCGTCCGCGCGATCAGGGCGAGGACGGCCTGCGGAAGAGACGTGGAATACAAGATTGTGGCGGCGAGGAGGATCGTCAGCCAGCGGGCGCGGGAATAGAGCGTCTCGGCATGCTGCATGATGGTGGATGCAGAGGAAGCCGGTTCGTGCAGCTCGCGCACCGATTTGCGGGTGCGTATCCACGCATAAGCCGCGACGATCATTGGACTTGCCACGTAAGCAAGTGCGGCCAGCCAGGGAAAGCCCGGTTGCTCCTTTGCCGGGCCGCCAGTGCCGGCCTGCGGAAGGCTCACGATGATCAGGAGGAGAATGAACTGTACCGGCAGCATGGATTAACCATATCGGTTGGGCGGGCGGTTTCAATGCGGCAAGGGCGGCGAATCCTGGGCGGTCCATGGGCCCTCGGTTCGCGGGGCGTCACTTCCGGTCCCGGGGGCAACATCAGGTGAGGAATTTCGACGCCCCTATGTTGCGTTTTGGCAACAGCCCGCGCGGGCGGCATTTGCGGCACATTGCGCGGGGGGCCATGGGTGCGATAATAACCTCTCGCGCCCTCCCGCTGAGGCCAATTTCAGCTCAACCTCAAGAACCGGCCTTTCAATGGATGCGATGGCACTATCCTTGCAAGGATGTCCTCCCGAAGCGGCGGAGCAATGCCGGCGAATGACTCTCCGGCCCAGTCCGAGCTTTGAGGAGAAAATCGTGGACGAAACAACCTTCCAGACCAAACTTGCGGAATTGATGGGCGAGATTTCCACCCTTCCCTGCGGCGAACGCGAAAAACTCGAGTGCCTCGCCAAGGAAACCCAGGAACGCCACCAGCAGCTCCGCCAGAGCATCAACTCTCTCCAGGAATCACTCGACTGGCTTCGACTGAGCGTCAAGTACCTGGTGTTCGATCTGGAAGCCACCAGGCGGGAAAACGCCTACCTCCGCCAGATGCTCGAAAGCAATTCCGAGGAAGGCACCGCCTGATGACGGAGGCAACCAAATCTGAGGCAAGCAAGAGGGGCTATTTGTTCGGTAGAGCTCCGATCTAATGGGTGTGATGCGGGCAATCGCGTGGGATTGCCCGCATTACTTTTTGCGTCGGCCCTCCTCCGTTTGCTGTTTTTACGGTCTCTTTCATAATACTATGGCCGCAGTTAGCATACTAAACGCAGATCTTCTGCCGTGGTTTACCAAGGATAGGGGCTAACTTTGCGGCAAAAGAATTACAAGTCATCAGTTCTACCGCTGTCAATCTCCTCAATTTGGGGATTTGACGGGTTTACGCCATTTTATTCCACAAATCGAGGCGCCGCTTTCCTAACCGATTCAATGCAGCTTCTTAAGGCAATGCCTGGAGCATCCGTCGACCTGGTTATGACCTCACCTCCGTTCGCTCTCACTCGCAAGAAGGAGTACGGAAACGAGCCAATCGAGCGCTACCTAGAATGGTTCATGCCGTTCTGCCTCGAGATTAAGCGAATATTGAAGCCCTCGGGCAGCTTTGTCTTGGACATCGGCGGGGCCTGGGTACCCGGGGCCCCGGTCCGTAGCACATACCACTTCGAGCTCGGCGTTCGCCTGTCGAAAGAGTTTTTCTTGGCTCAGGAGTTTTATTGGGTCAACCCAGCCCGTCTTCCTACGCCCGCCGAATGGGTGACGATTCGCAGAATTCGTGTAAAAGATTCGGTGAACATGATTTGGTGGCTGTCGCCCTCGCAATATCCTAAAGCAGATAACAAGAAGGTACTCCAGCCGTATAGCCAGAGCATGAAGAACTTGATAAAGAACGGCTATAAGGCGAAGAAGCGGCCTTCAGGGCATGATATCTCGACCCAGTTCCAGAAGGATAATGGGGGATCCATTCCGTCAAATGTCTTATCAATCGCGAATACTGAATCGAATAGTAAGTACCTTAGGCGCTGCCGTGAGATGTCAATAAAGCCGCATCCGGCCCGCTACCCTGAGTCGCTTGTTAGGTTCTTTGTTGACTTTCTGACGGACGAGAATGATGTGGTTTTTGACCCGTTTGCTGGTAGTAATGTGACGGGCGCCGTGTGTGAATCGCGGAACCGTCGCTGGGTCGCTTCGGAACAGAATGCGGACTATCTTCGGGGCTCCCTCGGTCGGTTTGACGTTGGACCATTGTTCCGAAATTACGAGGCCGCGCGAGCGGTGGTGGAGGCCGTTTGAATGGCCGGAATTCCCTTTGCGCAACATGTGACGCATTTCATCCAGAGCTTGGAACGAGCCGGTTCAACGGTTCTAGATATAGGTTCGACGCAAAATCGCCCTGCACACATAAGGGTAATTTCATCAGACGGGACAGTAGACTTGTTCCTTTTCTTGTGGACTGTCACGCCGGGCGGAGGTCCACCGGGCACTCGGCCGGCTAACGAACGGCGAATCCAGAGGACTGGCGCTGATACTCCCTTCCCACTTCAGCCTGGCAGCCGAACAATTATCGGGGGTTGGAGCGAAGAGTTCGGAGTTTGGGCGTTCTGGGATCCGCGCCGCCACACCGGGCTTTCGGCACAATCGCCGAGCCTCCAAGTAGTTTCCGACGTGCTCGAACGAGCGTATTCAGATGGGATTGCCGCCTATCCTCGCACGTCGGCACAGGGCACTGAGGTTGTCGTTGCCGTGAGTGACGGCTCGCTGCAGTGGTATGTATTCAATAGCCAGAGTCTCCACGATTCCGACGAGGACGCGCAATATGTCAGCGAGCTCGTAAATGCTCCTCCTGAGGTAGAGCGAAACCTAATAGACACAGCGAGGAATGAGCCGCAGCAGGTTCGGCGTTACGAACTTGTTCAGACGATGCGAGCGTATCGGGAAGCGCGTTTTCGACCGGAGGTTCTACAGGCATATACTTTTCGCTGCGCAGTCTGCGGATATGCTCTTAAGCTAGTTGATGCGGCGCATATTATTCCGGTAGCGTATCCGGGAGGAAACGATCACATCACTAATGGTATCGCCCTCTGCAGGTTGCACCACTCGGCGTACGATACTGGTCTTCTTGGAATCCAGTCAACGTACAGAATCGTGGTTAACCCAAATGCCGGAGCGAGGCTCAGAGCCGCAAACCTCGGGTATGGTTTGGAGGACTTCGCGCTGAGGCTGCCTGAGCAAATCACTGTTCCCAATTCAATCGAGGTTCGGCCAAATCCCGATTATCTCCGAGTTGGACTACAGGCCCGGCAGTGGCCTGTGCAGTTGATAGCCTGAACGCGGAGCGATAATCACCACTGTTAATAAATGGGGCACAAAATGAGCGGCGCAACTACGACGAGGATCTCTAACGCGGATATGGCGGCGGCCGAGAATGCGGTATCTGATACTACATATTTGGACAGCCACCCCGAAGATTTCTCGAGGCTTCACGCGTTAAGCCACAAAACGCTCGATTCGATCCACCAGCAAATCGCCACAAGAGTCCAGGGTTTGCGGGAGGAACGGGCCGTTATTGACGACCATAGTGGCCTGCCGATTTACAAATACTGGTGGAACGCAGGTGACCAAGCATTCTTACAAATCGACACTCGAAATCCAAGGATCGTCCTCGGATCACTTAATATCACTGTGAGCGCTGAAAAGCTGATAACACCCGAGCGGGTAGGTGCTATGCGAGACCTCCCTAACAGTAATCCAACCCTCTGGTTTTGCCGCCCCGGTAGAAGAAATACGCGTTGGTCGTTCCTGCTTGCAGATGTTGTAATTGGCACTGACCCAGCGAGCCAGATTTCAGAGTTACTGGCCGCGCTCCACTCCATAGAAAGCACTGACTTTCCAAAAAAGTTCCTTGGTAGGTTCCGCTGAATGGAGTCGAGGGAGACTGGGGTCGGCGACCTCGTACGCGGCGCAGAAAAAAGGCGTGCGAGGTGCACGCCCTTTTGATTACCAAAATGAGTTGTTCACGCTTAGGCGTGGGTCTCTTGCGGAGCCGGTGCCGGGGCTTGTGCCGGAGCGCCGGCCTGCGGGGCGGACTTCACGCCCTCATCGCGCATCGCCTGCTTCCGGGAAAGCTTGATGCGGCCCTGGTCATCGATCGCGATCACCTTGACCCGCACCTGCTGGCCGAGCTTCACTTCTTCATTCACGTTCTTGAGGAATCGATCGGAAAGCTCCGAGATGTGGCAAAGACCGTCCTGCCCGGGGATCACTTCGATGAACGCCCCGAAATCCTTGATGCTGGTGACCTTGCCGTTGTAGATCTTGCCGATCTTCACTTCTTCCGAGAGCCGCTCGATTTCCTCGCGGGCCTTCTCGGCTGCTTCCATGCCGACCGCGGCGATGAACACTGTGCCATCGTCCTCGATGTCGATCTTGGCGCCGGTGCGTTCGACGATCGCCTTGATGGTCTTGCCGCCGGGTCCGATGATCTTGCCGATCTTTTCCGGATTGATGCGGAGGGTGAGCAACCGCGGGGCGTGGGGAGAAATCTGCTCGCGGTGGGTGGCGATGGTCTTGGCCATCTCGCCGAGGATAAAGAGCCGTGCTTCCTTCGCGCGGACGAAAGTCTGCTCAATGATGTCGAAGTTCAATCCGCGAATCTTGAGGTCGAGCTGAATGCCAGTGATGCCTTCGGTAGTGCCGGAGACCTTGAAGTCCATATCGCCGTAATGATCTTCCTCGCCGATGATGTCGGTGAGGAGTTCGGTGCGGCCACCCTCGGAGACCAGGCCGATCGAGATGCCCGCGACCGGGCGGACGATCGGAACGCCCGCATCAAGCAGCGCCAGCGTACCGGAGCAAACCGAGGCCATCGACGAACTGCCGTTGGATTCCAACACATCGCAAACCAGGCGGACAACGTACGGGAAAATATCCGGCGTCGGCAGCACGGCTTCGAGCGACCGTTCCGCCAAAGCGCCGTGACCGATTTCGCGCCGGCCGGGGCCCATGATGCGCTTCACTTCGCCCGTCGAGAACGGCGGGAAATTGTAGTGGAGCATGAACTTCTTGGAATATTCCTCGCCCAGGCCGTCGACGATCTGTTCGTCTTCACCGGTGCCCAGGGTGCAGGTGGTGAGCACCTGCGTCTCGCCGCGCTGAAAGAGGCCCGAACCGTGGGTGCGGGGCAGGAGGCTGATGCTCGAGAAGAGTGGGCGGATGGTTTTGGTATCACGGCCGTCGGGGCGCTTGCCCTTGAGGATCATCTCGCGGATCAGCTTTTCTTCGATCATCGAGATCGCCAGGGCAATGTGGAACGGGTCATTGACGGGCTTTTGCGTCGCGGCGTCCAAGGCGCCGAACTCGGCCTTGATCTTCTCCTTGACCGCCTTGACCGCTTCGTGGCGTTCCTGCTTTTTTGCGGTGTTCTTTGCCGAAAGAAGCTGGGTGCCATATTTGGTTTCGATCGACTTCACCAGCGCATCGCTGGGCTTGTTGGTCTTGCCGAACTTTGGCTTGCCGACTTTTTCCTGGAGTTCCTTGATCATCCCGGTGATCTCGCGGATGGCCTGGTGGCCAAACTTGATGGCGTCGAGGATGACGTTTTCAGGAAGTTCGCGGGCCCCGACTTCGATCATGTTGACCGAGTCATCCGTGCCGGAGAGGAGCAGATCCAGATCGGACATGTCGAGGTCGCTGGTCTGGGGCAGCATGACCAGATTGCCGTCAACGCGGGCGACGCGCACCGCCGCGATCGGCCCTTCAAACGGCACCGAGGAGATCGCCAGCGCCGCCGAAGCGCCGATCATCGAGAGCACATCCGGATCGTTCTGGCCATCGGCCGAGAGCACCATCACCTGGATCAGCACTTCATCAAAGTAGCCGAACGGGAACAGCGGCCGGATCGGCCGGTCAATCATGCGGGCGGTGAGGGTTTCCTTGGTCGAGGGGCGCCCTTCGCGCTTGATGAAGCCGCCGGGGAATTTGCCTGCCGCGGAGGTTTTTTCGCGGTAATCGACGGTGAGCGGGAAAAAATCAGTTCCGGGACGCGGATCGGAGGAGACGACCGTCGCCAGAATAACCGTCTCGCCGTAGGTGACGAGCACAGCGCCGTCCGCCTGTTTGGCGAGCAGGCCCGTTTCAAGCTTGAGTTCCTTGCCGCCGATGCTCCGTGTGAGGGTGGTAACTGCCATGGGGGGGGTCCTTTCTTATCTGTGCCAGCCGATACATATCTCTGCCTGCCGACAACCAAAATGAAATTACCGGGTCGCGCTGGAGGGTCACTCCCCCGCCTGAGCGCGCTCGCCGATGCCCCGCATTACTTGCGGAGTCCGAGTTTCGTAATGATTTTCTGATACCGTTCGCGATCGGTGTGGGTCAGGTACTTGAGGAGGCTGTTGCGCTTGCCGACCATCTTCAGCAGCCCGCGGCGCGACGAAAAGTCCTTCTTGTGGCCCTTGAGGTGCTCGGAGAGCTCCGCTATCCGCTCCGTGAGCAGTGCAATCTGGACCTCCGGCGAGCCGGTGTCCTTCTCGTGGGTGCGGTTGGATTCAATGACGGTTTTCTTTTTTTCAACGGCGATCATGGAGGGGGTATCCTCTCGGAAAATGGTACAGGCTTTGGCCAGCGGCAACTTGCCGCCAACACTGGCCTAATGGCATTTTGGGACTGGGAATTCTAAACGAAGCCACCGCCGTGTAGCAAGCTCATGCCGATCCCCATGGAGTATTTCCCAAGCGTGCATGGTTCGATTCCGCGGCAACGCCCATGATGCCCGTTTCACCCCCTCCCGCGGGCGCGGTATGGTGGGGAGATGCGGGGAGTTGGCGGATCGAGGTGGCGTTTGTTCCAGCGGCGGTCGGGAATTGTGGTGATGCTGGGCGGGCTCTTGCTCGCCGGGACGGTCCGGGCAACGGCGCCGGCGGTACCGCCCTCCGTTCTGCGGAATGACAGTCCCACGACGGCACTCTTGCAGATGATCCGGGCGGCCCAGGCGGGAGACCAGGCGGCGCTGCTGGATTGCTTTGTTTTCAAGGATGCCGCCAGTCAGAACGCGGCATCGGTGCTCCTGGGGCAGGTGATCAGCGAGGAGCACTTTTATGCCGCCCTCGTGAAGGCCTTTCCCGGCGCCGCGACCCCGGAAAACAACGCCCTCGAAGCCCTGACCAGAGCGCTTTCCACGGCACGGGTAACCGTCACCGGCCAGGAAGCGCAGGTGACGACCGCCCCGGGTCAGACGTACTACATGCTGCCGCGGAACGGAAAATGGAAGATCGACTTTGACCGTACGCAGGCCGGGATGGGCGCCTTGCCTGATAGCGAGAAACTCGCGCAGATTCGCCAGCAGACCTTCGCCCTCGACCAGTTGACCGATGATGTGAAAAATAAGCGGGTTCAATCCGCGGACGCCGCCATCGCCGGCCTTGTGGCCATCGCGCAGCAGGTGCCCGACCCGATCATGGGCCCGCCGCCCGGGACAAAAACTCAAACGCCCGGTGCGGCCGCGACTCGGCCGGCCACACGCCCCTGACGCTCGCGCGACATTTCAGGAAGGTTTGCCCATAATTTGATTGGGATCCAGCGGTTCGGCCTGGAGCCCCTGCGGCGTTTCCGTGAGTTGCTCGATGCGCTTCTCGGCACGGTCGAGAATCGCCCGGCAGCGTTTGACCAGTTCCATGCCCTGCTCGTATTTGGCCAGCGACTGTTCGAGCCCGACCTGGCCCGACTCAATCGCCGCGACGATCTGCTCGAGCTGCGCGACGGATTCTTCGAATGTGGGGGGGGTTGCGGGCGATGGGGAATTGTCTCGGGTCATGCGGACATGATAGCCAAAGAGAACCTGATGCGCAAGCGCGCTTCGGGGGCAAAAACTTAAATACTCGCAGCAGCGATTGTTAAAAGAGCAAGCCCTGGCGGGCCTTTCCGACGGTGCTGTGAATTGTCCCCTCGGCCAGCCGCGTCGTGATCGGGTCGCCCTTTTTTACCTGTTCGGCGGAGCGGAGGATGTTGCCCTCCTTGTCGGTGGTGATGGAAAACCCGCGGTCGAGGATCGCCGTGGGGGAGACGATGCGGAGCTGATCGGCGGTGGCGGCGAGCCTGTCGTGCGATGTCCGCAGGCGATTCTGCAGCGCGGCGGTGAGGCGGGCGGCGGCGTGATCGAGGCGATCCCGGCGGCGGATCAAATCAGCGCGCGGCGAGAGCAACTCAAGGCGGTGAGCCAGGCGCTTCACGGCATCCGCTTGCCGCGACAGCCGGAGCCTCGCGGCGGCGCCGAGGCGGCGCTCGCTTTCCTCCAGCCGGCGCCAGCCCTGGGCAATTGCGTGCCGTGGTTCGATGCGCTCGACCTGCCGGGCCAGCACATCGACTTTTCCCCGCCGTTCGCGGAGCGCGGCAGCGCCCGCATGGGCCAGCCGGCTGGCGGCAAGAGCGAGCCGATTTTCCGCAGCGGTATGCATCCGGCGCAGGTCTCGCGTGAGAATCGCTCCCTTGGCGGCGAGTTCCGACCAGATCGCACGTACGTCCGGGATGGTGAGTTCAGCGATGCCGGTGGGCGTGGGGCCGCGCAAATCGCCGACGAGATCGGCGATGGTCGTGTCGGGCTCGTGGCCGATGCCGGTGGCGATCGGAATCGCAGACGCGCAGATCGCCCGTGCGAGCGTTTCGTCATTGAACGCCGCGAGGTCCTCCAGGGACCCGCCGCCGCGGACGAGCAGGATCAGGGCGATTTTTGATTTTTGAGATTCGGGGTGCGATTGAGAATAGGCATTGATCAGCTCGATCGCGCGGATGATGTCCGGGGCCGCCTGGGCGCCCTGCACGCGCACGGGAAAGAGCGACACGCTCAGGCCCGGAAAGCGCCGCCACGCGGTGGTGAGTACATCGTGCAGCACGTCGCCGGTGCGGCTGGTGATGATGGCGATATGCTCAGGCAGCCTGGGCAGGGGCCGTTTGCGTTCCTGGGCAAAGAGGCCTTCGCCGCGGAGCTTTTCGCACAACTGGCGGAAGGCGAGTTCCAGCGCCCCGGCCCCCTGGGGGAGAAGCGTCTCCACATATAGCTGTAATTTGCCCTGCGGTTCATAGAGCCGAACCGCGCCGCGGGCGATCACGGCCAGGCCGTCCTTGGGGCGGAATTTCAGCCGGGCGAGGGCATCTTTCCAGAGCACGCAGGGGAGCTCGGCGGCATTGTCCTTGAGCGTGAAAAAAGCGTGGCCGCGGTCATAGGTGCGGAAATTGGAAATCTCCCCCTGCACAAAAAATGCCGGCGGAAGCGCTTCGTCGAGCGTCTGGTTGATCAGGGAATTGATCTGCCCCACCGACAGCGGGCGGGAAATCGAGCCGCCCAGGAATTCGGCGATCTCGGGGGCAAGGGGTGGATCGGGGCTCGCTTGCATCGCAAGATAATAACCGAACCGGGTGTCTGGCCAATCGCCGAAGCCAGTCCGTTTATTTCCCGCCAAGTTTCAGGTTCAGCCCCTCCTGCTCGACCTGCTTGATCCAGATGTCGAGTTCCTCGGAGGTCTTCTTGAGCGAGACGGCGAGGTCATTGAGGCTTTCATAAAGTCGCGGATCGTTGGCCAGGGCGCCCAGGGTTCCCTTGCCCTTGGTGATGTCGTGGAGGGTCTGGTCGAAATTGCCCAGCGTTTCAACAAGCTTGGCGGAGATGCGGTCGACATTTTTTTGCGTGGAATCCAGGAAAACCGAAGCCTGCGTGGCGGCCGAGCCGATCGTGCCGGCGGTGGCGTCGAGGGACTTAAAGGTCTTGTCAGCGTTGTCCACAAGCGTGCCGGCCTTTTGGAGTACAACCTTCAGATTCGCGGAGGCATCTTCCAGGTTCGCGACCACCTGACGGAAATGGGCCTGGAATTCCGCATTGCCGACAATGGTCTGCACGCCGTCAAGAACGCCCTGGGCGCTTTTGAGGGTGCGGGAGAAACGCACGATGGCGGTGGTGGCATTTTCACGCGGACGCCGCGGATCGCCTACCGGAAATTTATCGACATCCTCGGGCGGGGTGTAGGCCAGCTGGGCATTGAGGGCCACGATGGTGGCATTGAGCTGGTCGAGGGTCTTTTGCGGAATGATGCCGGCGAGGGGATTGGTTTCGACGGAGTCGATGCGGATGGTACCGCTGCCGTTTTTCGGGATATCACCATTTCCGCCGCCCGGGACAGAGAGGTCCAGCGTGGTGGTTCCCACGCCGGTGGCGGGTTTGATGATGGAGGCGGTGGTGTTCTGGGGGAGGGTGCGGTCCATGTTGATTTTCGCGACGATTCGGGCTTCCACGGCACCGGACGTCGGATCGGTTACCAGGTCGGTTGTGTCCACCTCGCCTATCTGGATGCCGGCGAGCATGACCTTGGCGCCCGGGCTGATGCCGTTGGCATTGGGGGTGATCACCGTAACAGGGTACTGCTTGGTACCGCCCAGATGCGGGCCCTTGCCCAAAAGGGAGATGCCGTACATGCAGATGCCCAGCGCGACAAGGATCGTCAGGCCAACGGCGGTATTGCGGGTGCGGTCGGACATGAATTCACTGCTTGTGTAGGCCGGGAAATCAACCAGTCACCCCAACAGTGTCATCGCATAAAGCCCGCGAGGCAAGAGGTGCGAACCGGAAGCGGGATGCGCTGCGTAAATAGGGGTATGGATGTGCTTGCCCGGGGCCGTCGTCCTGCAACAATAACTTGGCCCGAAGCGGGCACTGTCTTACGTGGTGGATATTCGCGAACTTGGGTTACGGCGTGGTTTGGACGATGAAGCTATACGGGCGGACGGAGGGGGAGGGTTTGCGCGCGATCCAACGTGGGATCGCGCAGGGGTTTACGGTGCTTTTTTGCCCGATACGGGCCGCCCGGGAGCTGTTATGTTGAAAGCCAAAGCCGGTGGCCGCAGCAAGCGGGGGCGTGAAGAGACGCTGGTGACCAAGTGCGCCGCGATCCCGGGGATGATGTATACCGAGCGCAGCCTGACCGGGGCGCGCCGGGAACTCGCGGAGACCGCAGCCGTGGCCGTGGAAGGGGGGGTGATCGCCGAGCGCCGGGCCAAAACAACGGGCCATGGCGTGCGGGAATCCGACGCGCTGGCGAATCTGTGGTTCGTCCGGGCGGCATTTGAATTCGCGACCGCGGCGGAGAAAAACGTGATGCGCGAGCCCGAATCGCGCGAACACCTCGAATTTGCCACCGGCGTCCTGCTCCCCCTGTGCAAGCGCATCATCCAGGAGTTCATCTCGGAGAACGGCATCGGCGGCGTCCGCATGGACGATGGCGGCATGCTGATGATCAAGGCCGGCAAGGAGGAACAGCCCCGGCCCGCGGCGCTGCGGTTGAATGCCCTGTGGTATTCGGCTCTCGAAACCACCAGCCAGGCGCTCCACGGGGCCAACAGCCTCGGGCACACGATGGACAAGAACGGCGCCCGCGACCGCACGGGCGAGCACTTTCAACGGCTCGCCGGGCGCTTTCGGCGGGCGTTCACCAAGGCCTGCTGGTGCGCGGAGCACAACCGGATCTGCCCGCCGGAGTCGCGCGTGAAGGACCATCACGGCGCGCTGCCGGACGCCGAGCAGTTGCTGATGACGGTGCTGCCGGTGAGCCCGCTTCCGCGGACCAAGCAGCGCGAGGCGATCGCCCAGATTGCCGCGACTGCGCTGGGGCAGGTCGGCGTGCTGATGCACCATCCGGAATATGGCCTCGTGGAAAGCACGCTGCACCGGGCGTGGCTGGCACAGGGGGCGGTGAGTGCGGCGGAGAACAATGCCGACCGGGACAAGGCCGCGGAGATCATGCGCGGCCTGGCGAATCTCGCGGCGCCGGCAGGCGGGGCGGGGATCCATGCGTATTACCTGGACGGCCAGGCGCTGGGCCGGGTGGATGTGTTTGCGACCGCCGAAGTGCTCGGCACGCTGGCCCGCTATTCGGTGGGCTGAAAAAGGGATTCCATGCAATAAAGTGCCCGTCAATGAGCGCTTGGCGTGAGCGGAGGAGAAGCGGGGGCCTGCGAAACCGCAATCGCCGCCGGCGTTTTCTTCTTGCGCGATTTCAGGATCTGGTCAAAGATCACGCCCACCAGAATCACCGATCCCATGACCGCCAGTTCCCATGTGCTGGGGATGCCCAGAAGCTGCACAAAATTCAGCAGCACCTGGATGAGCGCGGTGCCCAGAATGATGCCGATGATCGATCCCTCGCCGCCCAGCAGCGAGCATCCGCCGAGGACCGCCGCGGCGATGCCGTACATTTCGTAGGCGTTGTAGCTGTTGGATGGCGTCACCGATTGAATGTCGAACATGAGCAGGATGCCCGAGATCCCTGTGAGCACGGCCGCGATCACATACGCCGATCCGATCACCAGCTTGGTATTAATACCCGAATACCGCGCCGCCTCCTCATTACGCCCGACCGCATAGAGATACCGCCCAAAAATCGATCGGTGCAAAAGCACGTACATGATGACCGATACGATCAGCAGCACCACAAACGCGCTGGGAATGGTGTAACGGGGCGAGAGATAAATCTCGCCGCTGGCCATCGACTTGAGAAAGCCGTAACTCTGCACTCCGAGCCCCTTGGATTCATCATGGCTGATGGACCTCGCCAGGCTGCGGTAGATCATCAGCCCGCAGAGGGTCACGATAAACGGCGGCAATTTAACCCTGGTCACCAGGACGCCGTGAATTGCCCCCAGCACTGCCATCGACAGCATCGTCAGACCGATGGCTCCGGGCCAGGCCATGTTGTGGTCGCGCAGCAGCATGCACATGATGACGCCCTGGAGCGCCAGGAGCGATCCCACCGACAGATCGATGCCTCCGGTGATGATCACGATCCCCGCCCCGATGCCGAACACACCATATTCACTGATACGCCGCAGCATGTCGTCGATGTTCGCGGGACGAAGGGAATTGGGCGCCAGAATCGCCAGGGTCGCGCACAGCACGACCAGCAGGACTGCGATGCCAAGTTCTTTTTTCATGGGAGTCCTTTAAGCGGCCGCACCGGCCGATTGTTTCTTTCCAACGGCGAGATTCATCACCGCCTCCTCCGAAAATTCCGGGCGATCGAGAAACCCCGAAATCGTCCCCTCGTGCATCACCGCGATGCGGTCCGAAATCCCCAATACCTCCTCCATGTCGCTGGAGATAACGATGATCGCCACGCCACGGTCCGCAAGATCGCGAAGAAGCCGGTATACCTCCGCCTTCGCGCCCACATCAATGCCGCGCGTCGGTTCATCGACAATGAGCACCTTGGGATCCAGGGACAGCCACTTTGCCAAAACGACCTTCTGCTGATTGCCCCCGGAAAGATTCCGTGCCTTGGTCTCCAGGGTCGGCGTTTTGACCCGCAGCATCTGGACAAACCTGGAAGAAACCGTATTTTCCTGCCGCCGCTGAATCATCGCCGCCACGCTGTATCGCCAGAGCGCCGGCAGCGTGATATTCTCGCGAATCGTCAATTCCGTCAGTAGCCCCGTACGCCGGCGGTCCTCGGGTACCAGATAAAGCCCTGCGTTGATGACCGAACGGGCGCTTCGCGCATCGAGCGGATTTCCATCAATCAGGATCCGACCAGCCAGCGGCGGATCAACGCCAAAAAGCGCCTGCGCCACCTCGGACCGCCCCGCACCCACCAACCCCGCGAATCCCAGGATTTCCCCAGCCCGAACGTCAAACGACACCACATGCAGCGGATTCGCCCGTGTCACCAGCCCCTGCACGCTCAATCGCGCTTGCGATTGCTCGGCGGTCCCTTTTCCCGCCACATAAAAGTTCTTTAATTCCCGCCCCACCATCAGCCGCACCATGTTGTCGTGGCTGATCTGTTCGCGCGAGAGATACCCCGCATTTTTACCATCTCGAAGCGCCACCACGCGATCGGCGATCTGAATGATTTCCCCCAGGCGATGCGTGATGTACACAATCCCCACATCCTGCTTCCGGAGTTCCTTCACCGTCGCCAGCAGCTTGTCGGTTTCAGCGAGCGTGAGCGAGCTCGTCGGCTCATCGAGAATCAGATACTGCGCGTTCTGCGACAGCGCCTTGGCGATCTCCACCATCTGCTGCTGCGCCAGCGACAATTGCCGCAGCGGGGTCCGCGGATCGATTCGCAATCCCAGCCGCTCCAGGAACGGCTTGCTCTCGCGCACGATCCGCCCCCGATCCACGAGCATCAGCGGCCCGCCATACCGTGGCTCGCGCCCCAGAAAGAGATTCGCCCCCACATCCAGGTTGTCCAGATTGTTCAATTCCTGATGCACAAAACCGATCCGGTGCCGCGTTGCATCCGCGACCGACCGGATCACCACCGGCTTGCCATCAATGTCAAGATTGCCCCCATCCGGCTGATATACCCCGCCCAGGATCTTCATCAGCGTCGACTTGCCCGCCCCGTTTTCGCCGATCAGCGCCACCACCTCCCCCGACCCCACCGAAAAATTCACGTTGTCCAGTGCGACGACGCCTGGAAACCGCTTGCATATGCCTTTCAGGGAAAGTGTGGACATGAACTGCTCATTTCACCGAGGCTCACGCCTGGTCGAACCGGATTCCGCTTTGTCGGAACATCCGGCACGGGCCAGGCGTGAGCCCCATTATTGATTCAATTACTGCGCCTTGTATTCCTTAAGCTGCCCCATGAACGCATCAACACCGTCCTTGTCGATCACGCGCGTCGGGACGAAAATCTGCTTGCTGGCCGGAACCTCCGATGCATCCTTCCGCAGATAGTCGGCCATGACATGCATGGATTTCCGGCCGAATTCGTACGGCTGCTGCACGATCGTCCCGGAGATATCGCCCGACTTGACGCCCTCGAGCGTTGCCTCTTCCTCGTCAAAGCAAACGATCTTCACCTTGCCGTTGACCTTCGCATCGCGCGCCGCGCTCAGGATCGCCGGGCCATTGTAGGACCACAGCCCAACCAGCCCTGCGATATCCGGATTCTTCACGAGCGCGTCCTGCACATTGCTCTTGGCGCGGCCGCGATCGGTGTCATCGGTGCGGGTATCGAGCACCTGGATCTTCGTGTCCTTGATGGCATCCATCAGGCCCGCACGGCGGTCCTTGGCATTTTGAGCGTCCAGCGACCCCACGAAAATCATGACCTTGCCGCCATCAGGAAGCACCTTCTTGAGCAGTTCGCCCGCCTGTACGCCCGCGGCTCTATTATCCGTGCCGATATAAACCGTGCGGTTGGTCTGGGGCGCGTCGGAATCCTGCGTCACCAGCACCGCCTGGCTGGCCACCTTGTTCAAAAAGTCCGTCTGGTTGGCCGGATCGATCGGGCTGATCGCAATGCCGTCCTCGCCCTTCACGAGCAAATCTTCAACAATGCGCTTCTGTGTCCCCGCCTGGCCATCGCCGGGCATCTGGAAATCCACATCGATGTCGTCGATTTCCGTCTTGGCCTTCATCACGCCGGCCTTGGCATAAGTCCAGAAATCGGACGTATTGTTGGCGACGAACGCCAGTTTAAGATGTTTCCCCGCCTTGCTGCCGGGCGGAACGGTCGTTGCCGCGGGCGTGCCGCCGCCCCCGCCACACGAAATCAAAAACGAACTGCATAGCGCGACCCCGGCGGCGATAAGCGTGCGCCGCGAAAGCTGGAACTTCATACTCGTCTCCTTAAGCATGCGACATGGACAGGTCCATGGAACATAGTGGTTTTCCGGGAAAATGTCATGCCTTTCCCCGGGCAAATCCGCACCTTTTTTGGTTCTTTCCTACGCGATCAACGTTTCTCCAGCCGGTACAACTCCACCGAGAGCGCCGGCGCCGGCAGCGTCTTGCTGAACGTGAAGGCCTTCTCCTCGATCTTCACCTCCGGCTCCTTCCCGGGAACATTATGCGCCTCGGGGTCCGTCCCCTTGATCTCCCATTGCCTGGCCGCATCCTTCGCCGCGAAATTCACCAGGTTCACCGCAACGTCGTGCGGCGTGGTCGTGTGATTGACGATCGCGATGGTCACCGCGTCCTTATCCGCCGTCCATGCCGCTGATACATCCAGATCCGCCGACGGCTGCTCGATCTCGATCGGCGTCACGCCAAAATGCTGCCGGTACATGATCAAGGGGAGCGCCGTCGCTTCAAACGACACGGCCGTGTGCGAGGTTTTGATCGCCCCGAGCACGTTCACCGTCTGGGCGTAACACGCCAGATTAAAAATATCCGAGTTGCGATAAAACTCATGCAGCCCCATCGCCACGCCCAGGGCATCCTTCAGGTGATACTGCACGCCCAGTTCGCCGTAGATGTAGTCGCCGTACCAGAAATTCCATTCGTCGAAGGCCACTTCGATGTGATTCTTGTTCACGGCCGGTTGCGTTTTCTGATAGCCGCGGAACGCCTCCGCCACCTTGTGAATCGAATCCTTCAACTGCACCGCGTGTGCTGTGATATCCCCCTTCACTTCCTTCACGTACGTATGCTCCGAGAGCAGGTTGAAGTTGTCGCCGCAGGTGGTGAGCATCCCGGCATCCCATCCCGGCGTGTTCGCATCGCCGCAGGCGACCAGCGTCAGATTCGGATTGATCTTCTTGATCAGGTCCACCGTCGCATTGTGTTTCTTTTCATAATCCGCCAGCGGCATATAGCCGAGCTGCCAGGTGCCGTACATCTCATTCCCCACCGCCCAGTATTGCGCTTTCCAAGGCTCGGCATGCCCATTCTGCGCCCGCAGCCTGCCGCCGGCGGTATTGGCGCCGCCGATCACATATTCCACCTCCGCCGCCGCTTCCTCGGGTGTCCCCTTGCCGGTGTTGACCGCGATGTACGGCTCCGCCCCGATCAGCGAGAGCAACTGCATGTATTCATGGATGCCGACATCATTGGCATCGATGTTGTGCCACGCCGGGTTGGCCCGAGCCGGCCGCCTGTCGCGATCGGTCCCGATCCCATCCCGCCAGTTGTATCCGGATACGAAGTTGCCGCCGGGCCAACGAAGGATCGGCGTCTGCAACTGCTTGAGCGCCGCGATCGTATCCGCCCGCCACCCATCCACATTGTCCGCCGGCATCAGCGAAATCGCGCCGATCTTGAACGAGCCTTTCCCCTTGGCCGTGATCGTCAGCCGAATATCATCGGAAGAATCCGTCGCCGTAAATTCAATCGGAAACGACTTGTAATCCCCCGTCAGGTTGCTGATGGTCTGCACCATCGCTCCCTTGGCTTGATCGGTATCGACCGGAGTCAGAAGCCCCACCGTCACCGGCCCGACATCCCCATCCCCCGCCAACACAACATGCCCCACATATTTCTTCCCCTTCACCACCGACAACACCAGCTCCGGCACATCCCCCTGCGAAACCCCCGCCTCGGTTCCATCCCCCTTCAAATGAATCACCGCCGACTCCTCCCCCGTGTACGGATGCTCCTTTTCCATCGTCACCGTGCCCGCCGGACCGATGACCTTCCACGGCGAACCCTTCAGATAATGATACGGCCCGGTATTCCACATCGCCGCCGTGTCCGTTCCCAGCGGATCAAAATTATCCATGATCGGATGGCTGAATTTCCGGTCCTCGATCATCTCCGCCCATAGCCCGCCGTAGATCGACCGCCCCAGATGCTCCGCAAACTGCCCATAAATATATTTCGATATCGGCGTCTTGGTTTTCGATGCATCCACGCTCAACGGCACGGACTGTGCCAGTGCCGGCGTCGCAAAAACCATGGCGGCCATGATTGGGGCAAGTTTGTTCATTGGAACCTCCGGGGGGGAATTGAAAGGTTCTTTAAGAAAATGCAGACCGCATTGTCCATGCGGCCATCACAGCGTCAAGGGATGCCCGCATCCTTCGCCTTCCTCAAAGGGATCACGCCCGATAAATGACAGATTCTCTGTATAGCGGTACCATTTCGCCGGCCTTTTTACGGATGGATCACCCCATGAAGATCGACTCGCTCAGCTCCAGTGCAATCCTCAACAACGGCGTCACGATGCCCTGGCTTGGCCTGGGCACCTATCTCACCCCGCCCGGCTCGATCGCGGAGCAGTCCTGCAAGTGGGCGCTCGAGGCCGGCTACCGCCACATCGATACCGCCGCCTTCTACAAGAATGAAGAAAACATCGGCCGTTCCGTCCGCGAGTCGGGCATCCCGCGCCAGGACGTTTTCGTCACCACCAAATGCTGGAACGATGACATGCGCGCCCTCACCGTGGCCGAGGCCCTCGACCGCAGCCTCAAACTTTTGGGCATGGATCATGTCGATCTCTACCTGCTCCACTGGCCGGTCAAGGGTAAATACGTCGAGTGCTGGCAGATCATGGAAAAAATTTACAAGCAGGGGAAAGCCCGCGCCATCGGCGTCTCGAATTTCTTCATCCACCACATTGAAGACGTTCTCAAAATCGCCAGCGTTGTGCCCGCCGTGAACCAGGTCGAATGGCACCCCCTCGCCCGCCAGCAGCCACTCGTCGATTTCTGCCAGAATAAAGGCATCATCTTTGAAGCCTGGGCCCCGCTCATTCAGGGCAAGGTCGGCGAAATCCCGGAAATCGTCGCCATCGCCAAGGCCCACAAAAAATCCCCCGCGCAGGTCGCCATCCGCTGGGGCCTGCAGCACGACGTCGTGATGATCCCCAAGTCCGTTAAAAAAGAACGCATCCTCGAAAACGCGGACGTCTTTGATTTCCAGCTCACGCCCGATGAAATGAGACGCATCGACGCCCTCGACAAGAACCAGCGCGTCGGCCCCAATCCGGATAAATTTAATTTCTAACAGCCCCATCAGGTGGATCAATGACAGCAATCTCACTTGCCATCTCCGGCGCCGCCGGTCGTATGGGCCGTCGGCTCATCGCGCTCGCCGGCGAGCAACCCGAACTCTTTCGCGTCGTCGCAGCCATCGACGCTCCGGCTTCTCCCGACCAGGGAAAAGATGCCGGCGAACTCGCGGGCATCAAGCCCCTGGGCGTGCCGGTCTCAACCACCCTCGGCGCCGCCCACCCGGAAGTCGTCATCGATTTTTCCGCCGCCCCCGCGACCCGCGCCCTCATCGCCGAATGTGTAAACCGCAACATCGCCCTCCTCATCGGCACCACCGGACTCGCCGCCGCCGACCAGCCCCTCATCGATCAGGCTGCCGCGCGCATTCCCATCCTCCAGGCGACCAACACCAGCCTCGGCGTGAATGTGCTGCTCTCGGTCGCCGCCAATATTGCCCGCCAGCTCGGCGAGGCTTACGACATCGAAATCGTCGAGGCCCACCACAATCTAAAAAAGGACGCCCCCTCCGGTACCGCCCTGTCACTCGCTGAATCCATCTGCAAAGCCACCGGCCGCGATGCCGACGGCGACCTCGTCCACGGCCGCCATGGCCTCGACACCCAGCGGAAAAAAGGCACCATCGGCATGCACGCCGTCCGCATGGGCGACGTCGTCGGCGAACACACGGTCTACTTTTCCACCCCCGGCGAACGCATCGAAATCCGCCATACCGTCACCAACCGGGACACCTTCGTCCGTGGCGCCCTGCGTGCGGCGGCTTTCCTTACCGAAATGAAACGCCAGGGGACGACCGGCCGCTTTACGATGGCCCATGTGCTGGGGCTTTAACTTTCGCGGGAGAATCACGTTACGGCGGCACCGATTTCGCAGTAAATTCTCCGAAGTATTTTCTTGAATCTCCAGGCCGCCTGTGAGAGGATTTTGCGGAACAAATGACTCGCCTGAACCCGACGCCATGACGCATGCAGGGTTCAGATCGCGACAGATTGACCTTCAGGCCGGGAACCGCGGACCGGCACGATGGGGCGGGGAATTGATCGGGGTGGGGAGGGAGCCAGGGCTCGCCGGGTATATGCTTCCACTCGGTGAGCCCCGTGCTTTTTTGCGGCCGGCCTGGAATGCCGCGTCAGGGGAATTGATCGTCAAGAGGACTGGCCGGGCGCGGCGTCTCGGGCGTCGCGGGGGGCGGGACATCGCCTCCAAATTCCACCGGAAATTGATGCGTCTGCGGCAGGATTCCACGAAACGCATCCACCACGACCCGCCGGCGATAAAAGTAAATCACGCAGATTGGGTAGGCGATGACAAGCAGCAGAACCACCGGCGCCAGGTAGCGGCCCAGTTCGGCGCCGGCGCGTTCCGGCGAACCGGGGGGATAAAATGCGATCAATTTCGGCGTCACCAAAATGAATTGAATCACCTGGGCGATGATCGCCAGCGCAATCTTGGTCCATGCAACCCCGAGCATCGTCCGGCGCGCCCAGGGGCGCAGCGAGAAGCTGGCAATACAGGCGGTGATCAGGAGGCTGTTGATCGCGATGTTGACGATTCCCTGACTCAGCGTAAAAGCGCGGATCACAGGGTCGGTGAGGTAAACCTGCATCTGAGGCAGGACTTTAATAAAGGGTGCAGGATCGATGACGAACAGGCCCACGTTGCCGCAGCCGCCGACGAGAGAAATCACGCCCAGCACAATGCCGATGATCGAGAGAGTCATGACGCTGGTGGGGGTTGCCCGCATGACGGATGGTTCCGTTCAGGAATTAACGCGGTCCGCAAATGCCCGTGGGAGATGCTGAATG
>Ga0265314_10001374_pt1 | contig 27319 bp, 23 predicted proteins | sample 4126metaG_FD_203106 | JGI IMG/M metagenome (GOLD analysis project Ga0265314, IMG submission 203106) | Rhizosphere microbial communities from Carex aquatilis grown in University of Washington, Seatle, WA, United States - 4-1-26 metaG | ecosystem: Host-associated > Plants > Roots > Rhizosphere >... | reverse complement strand
CGGCGCAGGTACTCCCGCCTGGCTGGCAACCCAGTCGCCACGCGGCGCGTAGACTCCCTGTGGACCGGGAACGCCGGGCGTGGCGCCGGCCGGCGGCCACGTCGCGGCGAACCGCACCGGTTGGGCGCCGGCGGGCTTCAACGGCTCGTCGTCCAACGGGCGCGTATACGATAGGAGCTGTCCCTCATGCCTCACACGCTCGACCAGTTCGTCGAGTGCGGAGACGTGTCCCCATTGCTTGTCGCATTGCTGGCCGTCGATTTTGCAGCTTACATTCACGCCCGGCGTTGGGTTCCCGGCCAGATGGAAGTATCCGGCTTGCGAGAGCTGGCCAATGACACCGTCCAGGTCCGCACGCGGAAGGTCGAGCGACCAGGCTTCGTAGATTCCGTCGGCCATCTTGACGCCGGGCAAACCGTTTTGTGTCAACATCTCGTGCATATCGTCGGCCAGTCGGCGCCAGGTCGACTTCTTCGCCGCCTGGGTGGTCGCCGGCGGCTTGCGCGCAGCGATGATGACTTCGGCCAGGGCGTAACCCGGTTTACCGCCCGGGTGCGGGTACTCGATCGCAAGTCGCGCAACCGAAGTGTCGGCGTAGGGGCCGCTCGGCTTTTGCTCGTACGACACCTGCTTGCCCGTGATGTTGGCCACGTTTACCGGCTCGCTAAGCTTTCCGGCGTCGATGCGGTAGGTGAGCTTCGCCATCTGGTACATCCCGATGGTCGAATCGATCCGCACCGTGCGGGGCTGAATCGCTTCGCAGCCGGCCGCCAGGACCAGCACCGCCAACATCCATGTCCCCCGTTTCACCGGTAGTCCTCTCGAATGGGATGAAAAACATCCAATGCCCTGACGGGCTTGTCGCCGGCGATCACCTTGTGTTTCACGCCACCGGGAATTCGCCACATCATTCCCGGCCCAATCATTCGCGACTCGCCGCCCACGATGAACTCGGCTTCGCCCTCGAGCATCAGGCCCATTTGCTCGTGGGGGTGGGAATGTTCCTCCACCACGGCATGCGGCTCGAACTCGACCAGCGAGAGCATCATCGAATTGCCATGAGTCGTGTAAATGTCGACTCCTGGGAAAATCCGATGATGTGAGCAATCTTTCTTATCGACGTAAAACCCGGACATCTTGAAAGCTCCAATTTTTCGTTAGAGATCGCGTAAATTGCCTGGTTGACTAGGGAAAAGGACAAAGGAGCTCCTCCTCAATCATCAATAGCCGATTGTACTTAGCGAGGCGTTCGCTACGCTGGATCGAGCCGATCTTGATCAGCTCGGCGGAGGTGCCGACGGCAAGATCGGCGATTGTCGTGTCTTCCGTTTCGCCGCTTCGGGCGGACACCACGCGGGTGTAACCGGCACCACGAGCCAAACGCATCGTCTCCATCGTTTCGGTCAACGTGCCGATTTGGTTGACCTTGATCAGCACGCTGTTGCCCGCACCGGCGCCGATGCCTCGCTGCAGCCGCGCCGGATTGGTGGCGAACAGGTCGTCGCCTACGAGTTTCGCGCGGTGCCCCAACCGGCTCGTCAACTCGCACCAGCCATCCCAATCGTCTTCAGCCAACCCGTCCTCGATACTGGTGATTGGGAAGTCCGCAACCATCGACTCCAACTCATCGATCATTTCGGCACTGGTCAGCCGCCTTCCGCCGGTGGCTTGCAGGCGGTAGTGATGGCCATCGAAAAAATGGCTGCTCGCGACATCCAGCGCGATCGTCACTTCGCTTTTGGGCGTGAGGCCGGCCGCACGAATCGCCCGCACGACGAATTCGGCCGCTTCGCGATTACTCGAGAGCCGTGGTCCATAACCTCCTTCGTCGCCCACGAGTTGCCCCTCGTAGCCGGCCTCCGTTAGCAGCTTGCTCAATCGCCGCGCGACACGGACGATCCACTCCAGCCCTACGGCGTAGCTTGGCGCGCCGATGGGCATGATCAGGAAATCCTGGAAATCGAGATTGCCGCCGGCGTGCAACCCGCCCGAAATCATATTGGTCATCGGCAGGGGAATGCGGCAATCGTCCGGCGGGCTGTCACCTTGGGCCTGGTGAATCGCCCGCCAAAGCTCGTGCAGGTGCCGGTAGAGCGGCACGCGTTTCGCCGCCGCCGCGGCGTGGGCCGCGGCCAGCGACACGCCCAATAGAGCATTGCCGCCCAGCTTCGACTTGTTCGGTGTGCCGTCGAGTGCGATCAGTCGAGCGTCAATTGCGAACTGATCCACCGGATCCATACCGGCCACGGCCGGCGCCAGGATGTCGCGGACGTTCGCCACGGCCCGCAGCACACCGAGGCCGTCGTAGCGCGAGGCGTCGCCATCGCGAAGCTCGCGGGCTTCGGCCTTGCCGGTGCTTGCTCCCGCTGGCACGATGGCACTGCCGAGGCTGCCGTCGGCACAACACACCTCGACCCGCAGCGTGGGATGGCCACGGCTATCGAGCACTTCGCGGGCACGGGTTTTAGTGACTGTGGTCAAATTTCAGGTTCCTGTGGAGCTGACGCCAAGGTAAAAAGTATCGCAGAGGCAGCTCGCATTGCAACACCGGCGCGATGTTCACTCACGTACGAATGGCCATTTCCACCCGCACTGCCCGACGTCGCCGGAACCGTTGTTCGGTTTGTGGACGCAAAGTGAAGTTCGACTTGTCAAGTCAGGGGAGCGAGACGCCGTGCCCGAATTGCGGCAATTCGCTCGGGCTCGGCAAAGGAGAGGCGTTTCGCGACGCGGCGAAGGTTGGCCTCAGGCGACGGATGCTCAAAGCCGGCGTGGTGTTGATGGCGGTCGTGCTGGTGCTTGGGCTCATCATCTTCGGCGCGCCGGGTATGAGCAAGGTCGAACTGACGATGATCGTGGCCCTGGCCGCCATCCTGTTTGGACCGCGGTTATTCCAGGCGTTCACCCGGGCTCGGCGGTTCTGGCCTTTTCGCCACCGGTAGGTCCGATCGTGCATTGGTCCTCCCGAGCGGTAGTCGGAAACGAACCGCTCAATCGTCGAAACCGCGACGCCGAGAAACTTCGCGGCTTGCAATGGCGGAGAGGCGCGACGGTACGCGTCGCACCGGCCATTTAGGGTTATCGCGGGTTTTGATTGGCGGGCGGCCGCGAAACCTCGCGACCGCCCGCGGCAAGAACTCCTGGTGCTCCATCGACATTCGCTCCAAATCGTATTCCGATCAAACCAAAACTGGTTCGACGGGGGCGATGGTCTCGCGCAGTTCGCTCAGCGCCTTCGGTGTGGTCGCGCGGCCCAGCACGGCGACACTCATCGCCAGGCCCGCCACCGCCAGCAGCGAAAAAAGTACCATGGTTCGATCGAGATCGACCGCTCGACCTTCGATAGGCAAGTAGCGCTGACTGATCCACCACGGCCGGAACGAATTCAAAATACGGTACGCGAGCATGTCGCGATTGTGAAACTTCGGATCGTCGACCACGGGAAATAACGGCCGCGCGGCGGGCGTGAAGCCCTCGATTCGCCGCTCATCGACCTGCAAAATCTCACAGATCTCGCGCGGCCGTTGCACCAGGTGTGAGGCCGCAGGGTGGAAGTAGAGCAGGGGTGCCTCGAACATGTAGCCCGGCAGGAACGGCCGCTCAAGGTAAAGCCTTTGTGTTTCGACCGACAAGCCCAGAATTTGCACGGTCGCGCCGGCGCACAACAGCCCTGCAACCCACTTGCGCTTCATCCAAGCCGCCCCGGCCGGAACGAACAACCACAGCAGGGCGAATAAGGGCGTCAAGTACCGCGGTCCCCAGGCAGGCTCGCCGCCGAAGAAGCGGAGCGTGGCGATGAAGCCCACGAAAACCAGTCCGGCCGCCACCATCGCGGCGCAAAGCCAGGTGTCGCGCGTGTTCCAGGCCCTCATTCCGACCAGCCCGATCACGACCGGCGGCCAGTACCAGAGGGCGCCGATTCCAGGACTGAATGCCAACGACACTAGCGCGGGGATCGGCTCGCCGGGCCAGGTTTGCAAATAGGTGCCGAGGAGCTTGGCGTTGGCATCCATACTGCCCGGTGGAAACTTAAACAGATCGTAGCCTAGGTAGACTGCGACTCCAGCCATGACGCCGGCCGCGAGGCAAGCCAGGCGTGCTCGATTTCGCCGCCAACTTGCACGCGCGTCGCAGTTGGCGGCCATTGCCAGCAGCGCAAAAAGACCCAGCGGCTGCTTACAATTGAACGCCACTCCGATCAACACGCCCGCCAAGGCTGCCGCGGGAAGCGGTCGTGTGTGCCGTCCGAGATAAGCGACGACCACCGCGGCGACCACGGCCAGGCTGCCGAAAACATCGTCGAACGTCGTGGTGCCGTAGAACCAGAGCCCGCTGCAAAAGACGCCAAGGGCGCCCCAGATAAGGGCCGGGCGCGGGGCCTGACCTAGCGCGCGGAACCAGAGTGAATACAAAACGGCGAAGGCCCCGCAAGCCACGGCGCCGAGCAGAGAATAAAAAAAGTGTCGTCGCGGCTCGCTGACCATGCCCGTCAGGTCGGAAGCCACGATCGCCCCCACGCCAAGCAGCGACTGCGGAAAGCGGTAGGTCGTGTAGCGCCGTCCGCCACGTCCCTCGAAGACCATGAAGCTGATGGCCTCGTCGCGGATGACGGAGTCGCCATGCTCCACGAGGCTTCTGGCGACTTCGTAACGGGTCAGGCCGTCTGTGATGTCGATCCGTCCAGGGCCCGATATGGCCACAACCGAAAACACGAGCAGAAACTGGCCGACAAGCGCCAGTTGCCAACGAAGAGCGGAGCTACCTACGGACGGTGTCATGGGTTGAAATCCCTTCCCATCCCATTGCCCTGCCGCTGCCTTCGGCAGCGGCAGGGCAATCGAGATTCGAAAACAGGAATGGCGGTCGCCTTGGGTTGCTGCCAGCGTCACAGACCACCGGGCAAGCCGATGGCATGTGTATGTTCCACTTTGCGGAAACTCGTCGTAGCCTCTAAGCGGGTCGTTGTAATTCTAAGCCATCCCGAAAAGGAAAGCAGAAAGCCACCGATGGCACAAAAGAGATTTCGCGGAATTATTAAAGTCCGCGATTTGACAGGCCGCGAAGTTGAACTAAGTTTTCAATACGGAGATGGACGTGTTCACGCGAGTCTCCGTGTGGCGCGGTCGCAAGGCCGTGTCTTGTTCACGCTTCCCATCTGGTGATTCCTTTCGACTCAATCTCGAATACGATTCCCCCGAGGGAGCGCGCAAACAGTTGTAATCGAAACGGTCAGACCCGTGTCTTTACGCTCGTCGTGACGGGTGTACGCGGGCTGACCCAGAAATCGGAGGATGCTATGAAGAATCTCGCTCTGAAGGTGCAACGTTTCCTCGTTTCGGAAGATGGACCCACCGCGGTCGAATACGCCGTCATGTTGGCGTTGATCGTGATCGTCTGCTTGACGGCGATCACGTCGATCGGCACGAAGGCCAGCGCCGTGTTCCAAAGCGTTGCGACTTCGTTGTCGACCGCGAGCTAGCCGTCGGAGGCGGCCGCCGAGCGCCCATTCGGGGCGACCCGGCGTGAAAACTGTTTCGCCATTCGCGCCCCTCGGGGCCCGATTCTTCGGGTCCCGAGGGGTTTGCGTTTAAGGGTCAATCGGGCCTCGACTTCGTCCGTTTTGTTCGTCGACAAGTCCCTGCGAAGCAAGCTAGGGTTGCTGAGACCTATCTTGATCCAGGGAGCTGAATTATGGCCGAAGGGAACCTGCTTGCCCTCAAGACGCCGTCGCGCAGCAGCGACACTCGCCGACTGGCCGTCGCGGTCCGTGCCGTCACCGACCGAGTACCGCTTTCGCGCGATACGGTTGTCAAATGGACCATCATCGTGGCGATGGTCGCCGCCGACGCCGTGCTCTCGGCGACCCTTGGCCTCGATATTTCGTTGCAGGATGTCGTCCGTCCGCTGATCTTTATTGCCATGCTCTCGCTGCCAGCGATTTACTACTACCGCCGGGGCGAACCGAAATTCGTGCTCTGCTTGACGACGTTGGTGCTCACGATCGCCTTCTTGCCCCCCTTTACATTCCTGATGTACGCCACCGCCACTTTTGGCCGACCATTGGTCGATGGCGCGTTGGCGGGCTTCGACCAGTGGTGCGGCGTTTCGGTGCCCGACATTCGCGAATGGACCCATGCCCGCCCCGCGCTGCGGCTGATCTTGGAACTGGCCTACGGGACGCTGCTCTTTCAACTTCCGCTGATCGTGATCGTGCTGGGATTGCTGGGCGACCGGCGGCGGCTGGAGGCCTTTGTGTTGCAAGACATGTTCGCCGCGCTTTTTACCTTGTTGGTGTTCGCCGTCGTTCCGGCCGCCGGCCCGTTCACACACTATGGTTACTCACCTTCGGTGGAGCAGGCGCGTTATCTCGACCATTTTCACGGCCTGCGCAGCGGCGAGCGGCGTACCGTCAGCCTGCGGGAGGCCGAAGGATTGGTGACTTGCCCCTCGTTCCATACGGCGGAGGCGCTCCTGATGGCATGGGCTTTCCGCCGCCACAGGGTGCTGTTTGCCTTGTTCGGAAGCCTCAACCTGTTGGTTGCCTTGTCGACGATGACCACCGGATGGCATTACTTCGCCGACGTGCTGGCCGGGCTGGCGGTTGGCTTGTTGGCCGTGGCGGTCGTGCATTGGGCCACACCGTGGCTCCATCCATCGCGGCCACTTGAAACCGCGTGAGCGCACGATGCTGAAACCAATTCATGTCGGTCGGCACGATCCTGATAACGGAATTCCCGAGAATCCCAATCGCCCAGGTGCTGGTACCGGAATTCTCACGAATTCCGCCACGCGAATTGGCGCCGCGATCCATTGGCGCCAAACCGACCGGTCGTGGTTTGCCGGCTTCGGCGGCTTGTCGCGCGACTCGGCGCTCAAGATCTCGCTGACGTCAGGGATGATCCTGCTGACGGTTGCGCTCGTCGTCCGGTTGCGGCTGGAGTTTCCCCTGGCCGATCTCGCCAGGCCCCTCGCCTTTCTGACTTTGTTGGTTGCGTGCGCTGTTTATTACGACCGCCGTGGCGAAACGAGGTTCGTAATTTGCCTGGCTTCGCTCGCCCAAGTGCTCGCGTTCGTGGCTTGTTACACCGTATTGATGTACGTCACGGCTTCCGCGGCGCTTCCGCTCGTCGATCGTTCCCTTGTGGCGTTCGATGCCGCGTGTGGCTTGCAGGCGCCCGACGTCCGCGCGTGGGCCCAAGCACATCCAACGATTCACCTGGTGCTGGGCTGGGCGTACGACACGTTGCTCTACCAGTTGGCCTTGATCGTGATCCTATTGGGTCTGCTTGGCGACCGGCGACCGCTGGAAGTGTTCGTGCTGCGGTTCATGCTGGGGGCCTTGCTCACGCTGATTTTGTTCCTGTTTCTACCCGCGGAGGGCCCCTTCAGCACTTATGGCTTTGAGCCTACCGAGAGCCAGGCGCGCTACTTGGAGCACTTTCGCTCGCTGCGCAGTGGAGAGCGCCGGCTTGTCAGCTTCGAGGGGGCCGAGGGGCTGATCACGTTTCCATCGTTCCACGCGACCTGGGCTTTGCTCCTGGCACTGGGCTACCGCCATCGGCCGGTGCTATTTGTGCCACTGGCCGCGCTGAATGCATTGGTGATCGTTTCGACGATGACCACCGGTTGGCATTATTTCGCCGACGTACTGGGTGGCCTGACGGTCGGGCTGCTGGCCGTGAGGGGCGTGCATTGGGCGACGCCCTGGCTGCGTCGTTCGGAACTGCGGATAGGCAACACGTGAGCGATCACCGATCGTCGCACCTGCGAAACACGAACAGGTTGTTCAACCCCAACTGAAAGCGGCGATGCTTGACCAGTTGAAATGCGGGCGCGGCGAAACAGGCGGGCACCTGCCGCACGTCGAAGCCGTAGTGCTCTTCCAGGCTCATGCCGTCAATGACACGCAGAAATTTAAGCACGGCCAGAACGGAATCGACCCAAGGCGAAGGAACGGTGATCAACGCCAACCCTCCCGGCCGCAGGAACCGACGGCAGGCATCGGCCAGCGGGGCTTGCGCCTCGGCGGGAATGTGCTCCAACACCGCCAACATGGTAATGGCGTCGAAGGCGCGTTTGTCGGGCAGGTCGTCGGGGAAAGTCCCTTTGATCAGCGTACCGCCGTCGGTGTGCAGCGTGCGATCGATCGCCGGATCGATGCCGATGTATTCTCCCAATACAGGGGCCTGGCGTTGCAAGGCGCCGTCGGCGCAGCCGATGTCGAGCACACGGGCGCCAGAATTGAGAAAAGGACGAATCTTGGCAATTCGCCACGATTGTAACAGTCGATCGAGGGCTTTCATGGGTGGGGGTGACTGGGTGAGATGGCAAGGGGTTTCCAGGACAATCGTAGCTTGCTGGCGCCCGCAAAAACTCATTGGGCCACGGAGTCCTGGCGAACCGGGCAAACAGTCAGGCTTCGGTGCGGAATCGAAGCTCAGCGAGGGTCACGGCAGCTACAACCGGCCCGGTCGCTACGATCCTTCCGATTTGGCGGATCAAATCCGTTCTCCGTTCGCTGCTCAGCATTCACCGCTCAGCTTCTTGACCTAGGTTTTCAAGTAGGCACCGTTTACGCGACAGGTGGGCGCGGGCGTGCCGGCTGAGGAGTTCGACAAGATGTTCCCGGTGATTTTTCTCGACAACATGACCAGTGCGGCCCAAGCGATCCTGGCGCTGCTTGCCGTTCTGGCGGCGGGATTGAATTTCATGTTTTCGGCGCGGGCCTGACGGCAGCCTGGTTCGCATTCAAACGACTTTTTCGTGGAGACTAGCGTGTTCGATTCATCGCACTTGACAGCCATCAATCAGAACCTTGCCGCCTGGCTCGTCACCATCACGCTCGTCGTGGCGGCGGCCATCGACGGCTGGAAGCTGAAAGTTCCCAATTGGATTACGTTTCCCATGATCCTTGCCGGCTGGATCTACAGCACCACTTTCTTCGGCTGGGAAGGTCTGGCGTGGAGCCTGGTTGGCACAATTGTGGGACTCGGCCTGCTATTGCCCGCCTACGCCATTGGTGGGATGGGCGCAGGTGACGTCAAGTTGCTGGCGGGGGTCGGCGCTTGGGTCTGGGCGTCGGTCACATTTTACGCATTTTGCCTCTCGGCGATCATCGGGGGCGTGATCGCACTGGGGATGGTGCTCTACCGCAAGGCCTGGCAAAAGCACCGCAGCCAGTTCGGCCTGATCCTCAACGAAGTGCTGACGATTCGCGACCCAAACCAGCTTTCGGCGATTGCCGCCCAGCGCAAAAGCTCCATGCTTCTTTTGCCTTACGGCATTCCGATCGCGCTGGGGACGATCCTCTACTTTGCATTGACGGGCATGTTACTTTAGCGAATGCGCTCAAAGGCGTCCCGTGAATCCGATAATAACGAACCCGAAGCCTATTGAAACTGGAGAAGATCTGTCGGTTGTGCCGAAGAAACCGAGGAGAGGCGACGGGTCTGGTGGACTTTTTTAACGGCGGTAAGGTTTGTTCGAGTTCGATGAGTCGTGACGGTTATTGCCAAGGGGACAGCCGTTCCATGGGCTTACGAATCAATCAAGTCGATTGGCGAAGCACGCCAATGTTGATACTTGGAACGACAATACCGGCGGTTTGCGTGGTAGCGGCTAGACCATACGAAAGCACGTCGCAAGCGCGTCGAAGAGGCCGGTAATTGAGTTGGTTCTCCGGCGCGCGGATTGAGGGGGGGAGATGCGTCCTAAATCGATCGTATTGCTGGTACTGGCGTTAGGTTGCGGCCTGGTCGCGTCGATCGGCATCAACCAGGTGATGGCCAAGCGGCCGGCGCCTGAGGTCGTGGGGGCGGAAACCACGCCCATCTACGTGGCCCTGACCGACGTCGCCATGGGCGATCCCTTGACCTTGCAAATGGTCAAGCTGGAAGAATGGCCCAAGGACAAGGTCCAACCGGGCGCGCTTAGCGACATCGAAGACGTCGAGGGCCGCCGTTGCCGGGTCAAGATCTTCGCCGGCGAACCGATCCTGGAACCAAAACTGCTCGCCAAGGGCGAAACGCAAACCAACGCCACCGACCTGATTCCCAAGGGTTATCGCGTCGTGGCGGTGCGAGTCGATCCTGTGAGCAGCGCGAGCGGCTTGATCCAGGCGGGCGACCGGGTCGACCTGCTGGTCCACGTCAAGAAAAACCCCAACGAGGGAATCGCGGCGGATATGACCCGGACCTTCATGCAAAACGTGAAGGTCTTCTCCATCGACGACAATTTCCAGCGCCGGGAAGAGGGCGAGTCGTCGATCGCGGTCAAGACGATTCTACTGCTGGTCACCCCCGAAGAGTGCGAGCTGGTCATGTTCGCAACCAAATTGGGCGAGCTCCAGCTAGTGATGCGCAGCGCCAGCGACAGTGATAACGTCGATACGCCCGGAGCCGGCGCCAAAGAGCTGTTGACCGGCAACTATGCGACGGACAAGGGCGCTTCGCCGCTGCCGACGAACCCGGCACAATTAATGAATTTGTTGAGTGATCCCAAGCCGGAACCCAAGCCGGAGCCGTTAACCCCGATACCCGTCACGTTGCCGCCCAGGAAGGTGCATGTGATGGTCGTGCTACGGGGCCAGAACGCGGAAGAGGTAGTCTTCACTGAAGATGGGGGCTTGCCGGAAACCGGGGAAGGTGGCGCGCCCATGAACATTGGTCCCACACCGGCCGGCCGCGAAGCGGCGGATGTGCCAAACGCAAACGCCGGTGACGATCTACCGGGCGACGATGTACCGGACGATGATGAGCCGACCAATGCGTCGGCCGCTTCAGACGAGGAATAGTTATCGCGAACGAACGAATGGAATTGTGTAAGGAAGGTCACGGATGCTTACCATGTTCGCCGGGCGAGTTCTCGCCGTAGTTCAAAGGTCCCTTGCGCCGCGCGTTCGCAGCAGCGTGCGAGCGTATCCACGCGGCCTGCCGTTGGCCGGCTGCCTGTTGCTGGCCTGCGCGCCCGCCGCGCTCTTTGCGCAGAGCGGCCACCAGCGAAATATCGTCCACAAGCTGGACAGTCCCAGCGAACGGATGGAAATGATCATCAACACGAGCCGCATTCTGACGCTCGACCGCGACATCCCCCAGGCTCAGGTGAACAATCCGGAGATTCTGGAACTGACGCCGCTGAGCAAGGACAAAATCCAAATTTTCGCGAGAAAGCCGGGGGTCACGCAGGTCAACCTTTGGGACGACCAGGACGAAATCCACACGGTCGACGTGATCGTGTTCAGCGATTCGCAGGAGCTGCAGATGCTCTTGCAATCGCGGTTCCCGCGGGCCGCCATCAAAGTCACGCCGTTGTCGAACAGCGTGATCCTCGATGGCTACGTCGACGACCCCGACATGGTAACGCGCATCATGGAAATGGCCCAGGATTATCATCCCAAGGTGATCAACAACATCCGCGTCGGCGGAGTGCAACAAGTATTGCTCGAAATCAAAGTCATGGAGGTTTCGCGGACCAAGCTCCGCAACGCGGGCTTCGACTGGGGCAACATCGGTCGCCGCGGCGATTTCGTCGCCCAGGGCGTCAGTGGCTTAATCAAGGGGACGGCCAACACCTCTTTCGGCGCCGCCACCCAAACACCTGGCGCCGCCAACGTCCTGGCGGGCGCCGGAACGCCGAACATGACGTTCGGCGTCGTCAGCCCGGGAAATTCGTTCTTCGGCATCCTCAACCTGCTCCAGCAGCAGAACGTGGCCAAGGTGATTTCCGAACCCAAAGTGACGACCATCAGCGGGCGTCCCGCCTCGTTCAACAGCGGCGGCGAGTTCCCGATTCTCGTGCCGCAAAGCCTGGGAACGATCTCGGTCCAGTACCGCAAATACGGCACCCAAGTCGACTTCGTGCCGATCGTGATGGGAAATGGTGTGATCCGGCTCGAATCGCGGACGCGGATCAGCGAAATCGACAACTCACGCAGCATCACCATCAACGGCACCAGCGTACCGGGCCTGACGATGCGCGAGGTCGACACCGGCGCCGAATTGCGCGCCGGGCAGACGTTGGCGATCGCGGGGCTGGTGCAGTTCCGGCACCAGAGCCAGCGTAGCGGTATCCTTTGGCTGGGCGAATTGCCCGTCATCGGCGCGGCCTTCCGCAATATGCAGGACACGACCAACGAAATCGAGCTTTTGATTTTGATCACACCGCAACTGGTCGAGGCCATGGATCCCTGCGAAGTGCCTTCCACCGGGCCGGGCCTGGCGACGGGGGTGCCAAGCGACTGCGAATTGGTGATGCGGGGGCACATCGAGGTGCCGAACTGTGATCCCAACGGCATCATGGGCCCCTATCCGCAAGGCACACCAGGATTCCCAGGGATGATCGGCGCCGAGCGTTCGTGGAGAGACCAGCTCCCGCCGGACGCCATTGAAATCGTTCCCGTCCCGAATAGTGAAAGCGACTCGGAACGGCCGGCGCCCCAAGGCAGCGCTCGCCGTTCAAGGAAGCCGGCAACGCGTACGACGCGGCTGCCGGAAACCGGCGTTTCATCGCGCCGTCGCGAGGCGGCGCCCGCTGATCGTGGAGAGGGGCCGGCGCTGTCGGCAAGATCGGCGCCCGCGCCGACCATGCCAACGAGCTTTGGCCCCTCCAGCCGAAAGAACCCGTCCAGCCCCGACAACCGGCGCTCCCGGGCCGATGCGAGTTCTCGGAAATCGCTGCCGGGTCTCATCGGTCCGACAGGAAATGACCTACGTTAGAGTAGGGGTTCTTCCAAGGGGCGATTCCCGTGCCAAGCGTCGTACGGCTGACCGGCCACGCGCCGCACGTCCATTTCGCGCAAAGGTTGGATATTCGACGACATGAGTAACGTGCTCCGCCTCGCCATCGTCGACCCCAGCGACTCGTCGCGCGACAACCTGAAAACCATGCTCCTGGGGATGGACCGGGTTTGGCTCGAAGCCGAGTGCTCGCGCTATGAGTTCTTCGCCGACGTCGTCGCACAGACGCACCCCGACGTCGGAATCGTCGCCCTGGACCACGATACCGACAAGTCGCTCGACCTGGTCGCGAAGCTTGGCGAGACCTCGCCCGAGTGCAGCATTTTGGTGGTCAGCGCCTCGACCGACGGCAAGCTGATCTTGCGGGCGATGCGGGCCGGGGCCAAAGAGTTCCTCAACCAGCCGCTGCGGATTCAGGACCTGCTCGACGCGCTGGACCGCATTGGCGATCGCCGTTTCGGCCGCGGCGAAACCAAATCGCGCGGCAGTTCGGTCATCGCCGTGGCGGGCGCCACCGGCGGTGTGGGGACCACCAGTGTGGCGGTGAACCTGGGCTGCGCCCTGGCGCAGGACCCAAAGAACACCGTGGCGCTGGTCGACCTCGATCTCTGCCTGGGCGACGCCGACGTATTCCTCGACACGATCCCCGACTACACGCTGGTCGACGTGGCACAAAACGTCACCCGACTCGATTTCACGCTTCTGAAACGATCGCTCACCAAGCACTCGTCGGGTTTGTTCCTCTTGCCGCGTCCCGTTCAGATGGAAGACATGGGCCTGATCACGCCGGATGACCTGCAACGGGTGCTCGGGCTGTTGAAGGCCACGTTCACGCACCTGGTGCTCGATCTATCGAAGAGTTACACCGCTCTCGACCTGGTGGCGTTGCAGGCGTCGAACCACATCCTGCTGGTCACGCAGCTCGATCTCCCCTGCCTGCGCAACGTCGTGCGGTTGATGATGTCATTCGGCAACATGAAGGGCGTCGCCGACAAGGTCAAGATCGTCGTCAACCGCGTGGGACTGGACACGGGCAACATCAGCCTGAAGAAAGCCCAAGACACGATCGGCCGTGAGATTTTCTGGCAGTTGCCCAACGACTATCGGACGATGGTCGAGGTGCGCAACAACGGCGTGCCGCTGGTCGAGCAGGCTCCCAAGGCTGCCATCACGCAGGCCATCGTCAACCTGGGCGAGGCGCTCGCGGGAACGCCCAAGGCAGCCTCGGACGACGACGACGGCAAGGGCTCGAAGAAGAGCCTCTTGAGCTTCTGGCCCGTCAAGGCCAAGCCCGCGAAGTAGGGCTGCCCGGCGTTTGATGCGCGCCTTCAATTCGCCTGTCTTGACGATTCCTCTCCAGAGTCGATCCAAGGCGTCAGTTTCGAATGACTGGCGCCGATCGGACGGATCGAGGCGGCTTCGGTTGTGTCCGGCGAGCACTGGCCTAGGTCACGACCGTTCAGCAGTCTCGCATTGGCTTGAAATAACGTGCATAATGGGCACAGTTGCTCACCCATTTTTGTGTACGAGCCGCCAGTCGTCAACGGCGTCGTTGGAGTTTGCCAGTGCTTACGATTCCAGGCCAAATTCCCGCCATCGACAAGGGCATGGGCCGCCGCGAGTTTCTGCGAATTGGAGCGCTCGGCGTCAGCGGCTTGACGCTGGCCGACCTGCTGCGGCGCGAGGCCCAAGCGGAAACGCACGTTCGACGGCAGAAATCGGTGATTTATATCGTCCTCGGGGGTGGACCTTCTCACATCGACATGTGGGACTTGAAGCCCGCGGCCCCCGCCGAGTATCGCGGTCCCTTCGTGCCGATCGCGACTCGCCTGAGCGGGGTGCAGATCTGTGAGCACATGCCCGCGCAGGCGGGACTCATGGACCAACTCGCGCTGGTCCGCGGAATCAGGTCGGTCGAGAACGATCACTTCCTCAGCGAGGTGTATACGGGGTTGCCGCGTACGGCCGGGCAACGTCCGGCCTTCGGTTCGATCGTCAGCCGGCTGGCGGCGACGAATTTGCCGCTGCCCACATACGTGAGCCTTGACCAGGCGGCCATCGAACAATTCGAGTTCGAAAAGCCTCACTACGCCGGCGCTGGACATGCGCCCTTCCGTCCATCGGAAGAGACTCTCAGCGACCTCACTCCAGTGAAGGACTTGAAATCGCTCGACGACCGACGGAAATTGCTGAGGACCTTTGACAACCTGCACCGCTATCTGGATCGCCAGGACGTCTTTGGCGGGCTCGATCGGTTTCAGGCACAGGCATTGGAGATGATCGCCTCGCCAAGAGTCCGCGACGCATTCGACCTGAGCAACGAACCGGCCGACGTGCTCACGCGGTATGGGCACAAGGCGGGCAAATACCCGCACCAGACCGTGAAGAGCATTCTCTACGATTGGGACGCAAAGCCGTTCCTGTTGGCTCGCCGGCTCGTCGAAGCCGGGGTCCGCGTGGTGACTTTACGAGTAGGATCGTGGGACCACCACAGCGGTCCCGAGAGCGACGTTTTCTACGCCTTGAAGCTGCTGATGCCGGTGCTCGACCAGAGCCTGGTCGCACTGGCAAACGACCTAAGGGACCGCGGACTCGATCAGGACGTTCTCGTGGTCGTCCTGGGAGAGTTCGGACGCACGCCAAAGATTTCCTACCCCGGTCCCGGCCGTGAACACTGGGCGGATGCTGGCTGCGCATTGTTCTATGGCGGTGGACTGAAAATGGGTCAGGTGATCGGCGAAACTGACTCCCGTGCCGAGCGGTCGAAGAGCGGCAAGATCAGCTTTCAAAACGTCCTGGCGACCATTTACCGTGTCCTGGGCATCGACCTCGACATCAAGTTGCCCGACTTTAACGGCCGGCCGCAGCACTTGCTGGACGACCGCGAGCCCATCCGCGAACTGATGGCATGACGAAGTCCTGTGTAGAACGACGCATGAAGACTCTTCGGTCTTTTCAATTTGCCGTGACCACGCTGGTCTTGATCGCAATTATGGCTGTGCATGCCAATGCGGCCGATTTGTTCGTCGATCGTTTCCAGCCTTTCGCGGAAAAATTCTGCGTGCGTTGCCATAACCGCGAGAAGGCCCGCGGCGAATTGGATTTGACTCGCTATACCGAGGCCCGACATGTGTCGGCCGATTTTCGCCGCTGGAATCATGTCGTTGAGTTCATCCGCGACGGCGAAATGCCACCCGAGGACGAACCGCAACCGACCATCGAGGAACGAAGAGCCGCCACTGAAACAGTTGAATCGATCCTGCTGGAAGAGGCCAAGAAGCGCGCCGGCGATCCCGGAGTGGTACTGCCGCGGCGACTGTCGAACATCGAGTACGACCGGTCGGTTCGCGATCTGACCGGCATCGACATCCAGCCGACTCGCGACTTTCCGCCCGACCCTGCCGGCGGCGAGGGATTCGACAATACCGGCGAATCGCTGGGCATGTCGCCGAGTTTGCTAAAGAAATATCTGGCCGCCGCTCAGCATGTTTCGGAGCACATGGTACTCAAGACCGACGGCATCGCGTTCGCTCCATTTCCGGTCACTTCGTACAACGAGCAAAAGAAGCTGACCGAACAGGCCATCATCGACTTTTACCAAAAGCACGCGGTGCGGGTCGTCGATTTTCTTGAAGCGTGCTGGCGATATCGTCATCGCGACGAAGCCGACCGCGCGCTGGGCATCGACGCTTGGGCCGAGCATCGTGGTCTGAGCCCCAAATACCTGGCGCTGATCTGGGAAACGTTGAGCAAGGCCCCCCAATCATCCGGCTATTTGAAGCAAGTCGGGCAATTATGGGAGGCGATCCCCGCACCAACCGGGGCTAACGCCCGGCCACCAGAATTGTCCGCTCTCGAGCGCTTCATCGAATTCTGCCAGCGACGGCTTTGCTATCACGAGCCGGCGTTGATTCAAGCCAACGCGGGCAACTGGCCGATTAGCCACCTTGATCTTCGCGCCCGGACGGCAGCCCAGCGAGATCAATTCGACCCCGGCAACTTCAAGAACAGGATTACGATTTCTTTCGATCGGCTCAAAGCGGTACCCGTTAATGCAGCTTCGGCCAAGAACGTCACGTTAAACCTGCGCTTCGATTACGCGTTTGGCGACGACCGCGAGGGCGGGTTGGTCGTCTTGCGCCGGCCGATCTTCAGCAAAGCGAACGCGCCCCCGCGCAACGATGACGAGGCCAAGAAGCGCGAAACCGTGACCTTGCGCGAAGTGCTCGAACAGCACGCACCGGCGATCGCTCAAATGCTTGCATTTGGAAAGGGTCCCAGCGGTGCTGAAATCGATGCCGATTCGTGCGTTGTCCGGGCACCCGCACAGATCGAGATCCCGCTGAGCGCTGAATTGCTGCGGCAACTCGATGGGAAGCAACTTTTCGTCGAGTGCGAACTACATGAGCAGTCAGGGAATTGCAGTGTTTATGTCCTGCCCGGGTTTGGCAAGCCGCCTGAAGACCCATACGCCGCGAATGTTGAGCTGCTGATCGATCCCAATGGCAATGTGGCGACGAGCATGGCGGACTCCTCCGTCGAATTCTGCCGCGCTTTTCCGAATCGCTACTTTTTTGTCGACAACGAACGTGGACTTGCTGCCGGTTTTCATCTGGTCGATGGCTTCTTCCGTGATGACAGGCCGCTCGTGGAAAAAGTGTTGAGCGAGCAAGACGCGCGCGAGCTGGACGGCCTTTGGCGGGAACTCGATTTTGTCACGCAAAGCACGGAGACGCTGATTCGTGGTTTCGTCTGGTTCGAGCGGTCCGAGCGGCATGTGCTGCACGATAAGCGATTCGATTTTCTCCGCCCGGAAGATCCTCGGCTCGTCGAAGATGACCTGCTGACTCAATTCGAGAAGGTCTACTTGGAAAAAATGGGCGTCAAGCTGACCGACGGAACGCTCGAGCCCGAGATGCCGAACGCACAATTCGATCTGATTCACGGGTTCTTTGCCAGGATTCGGGCCGGCCTCGCGCTGTATCGCGAGCAATTGAAAGCCGCCGAGCAACAGGCGCTTGCCGATCTCGACGCACTGGCCGAGCGGGCTTTTCGTCGGCCGTTGAATGCGGGCGACGTCGAGTCGCTGCGAACGCTCTATGAAACATTGCGGAAGCGAGGTCAAAGCGTCGAAGCTTCGCTGCGAGGCGTGTTCACGGCGGTCTTGATGTCGCCCAATTTCGTTTTCCACTTGAGCACTTCGGCCCCCGGACCGGGTGCGCGGCCGCTCGACGACGACGCGTTGGCGAGCCGGCTGAGTTATTTCCTATGGTCGTCGCTGCCGGATGACGAGCTCCGAGCGGTCGCTCGCATGCGCACGTTGCAGGATCAAACTGAGCTGGTGGCGCAGACTCGACGAATGCTCAACGATCCGCGCATCGACGCCTTTGCCCGTGAGTTCTTCGGCCAGTGGCTGCGGTATCGCGACTATTTATCGAAAGATCCGATCAATGCGCCGGCGTTCGCGGGCTACGACGACCCGCTGCGAGAAGCAATGTTCGAAGAGCCGGTTCGCCTGACGACGTACCTGATTCAGCAAGACCGGCCGATCACCGAGCTGATCGACAGCGACGTAACGTTCGTCAACGGCGTGTTAGCCGAACACTACGGCCGGGAAATTGCTGGGCAGTACAGCGGCATTTCGGCCAGTCCCGCTGACTGGCATCGAGTAGTTGGCTTGCGCGAGCTGGGGCGCGGCGGGCTGATCGGAATGGGTGTCATTTTGACGAAGACCTCGAAAGGCGAACGAACCAGCCCGATCAAGCGCGGCTTCTGGGCAGTGCATCATCTGCTCGGGCAGCATTTTCCGCCACCGCCGGCCGACGTGCCGGAGCTGCCTTCGAACGAGAAGCTGGCGGCAACTTCGATTCGCGAACTGATCACGGCGCACACGGCCAACGCGAAGTGTGCCATGTGCCACACGCATTTCGACAGCCTGGGCATGGCCTTGGAAGGTTTCGACCCGATCGGCCGCGCGCGAATGAACGACCTGGCAGGCCGCCCGATCGACAACGTCGTCGTTCTGCCCAACGGCCAAACGGCTCAAGGCATTTCGGGGTTGATCGAGTATATTCGTGAGCATCGTCGCCGCGATTTTGTCCGCACGCTGTGTCGCAAGTTTCTCGGCTACGCCCTCGGCCGTTCGGTGTTGCTATCCGACCAGCCGCTGTTGATGGAAATGGAAGCCGCGCTGGAGAGGAACGATGACCGTTTTTCGGCGCTGTTTGAAACTGTCGTTCGCAGCCCGCAATTCAGGTTGCAGCGCGGTGCCGAATGGGGTGCGGACGGGCAGTGATTGGTTTGATGAAATGATAGGCTTGACTCCGAGGAGAATTATCCATGCGGTCGAAGGTTTCTCGACGCGTCGTTTTACAGGGCATTGGCGCCACGGTCGCGTTGCCGTGGTTGGAATCGGCCCGGCTGTTCGCCGCCGACCGTGAATCGACGGGCGGCGCACTACCAAAGCGATTCGCGTTTCTTTTCTTCGGCGACGGCATTCATCCGCCGGAGTGGTGGGCCAAGGGTAACGGTGCGGCCATGGAGCTGGGGCCGGCGTTCGCATCGCTCGCTCCGCTCAGGCAAAAGATCAACTTCATCAACGGACTTGCCCATCCAGGCGAGGTGGTGGGCGGACACGCCCGCGGTGCGGCCGGAATCCTGACGGGCGTGCAGCCGAAGGGGGGGCGCGAGATTCACGCGGAAACCAGCATGGATCAGATTCTCGCGCAGCGACTTGGCGACGCCACCGTGCTGCCCAGCCTGGTCTTGGCCTGCGAACGGCCGGTGAGCGGGTTTCACGAGTCAGGTTATTCGATGATGTATTCCTCTCACGTTTCCTGGAGCTCGCCGGTCTCACCGGTGCCATCGGAGCTGTACCCATCGTTGGCCTTCGACAGCTTGTTCGAGAGCCAAGGCAGCCGCACGCATTTGAGCGTACTCGACCACGTGCTGGAACAACTCAACGATGTGGCGCGCCAGGCCTCGAACTCCGACCGGGCGAGGATCGACGAATATGCGACCTCCGTGCGCGAAGTCGAACAGCGGCTGACTAAACTGAACCAGGGCCAGGTTGGATTGGCCGGCGTGAGCGAGTCGGTCAAGGATCGGCGACCTGCCGACGGGCTGCCCACGCAGATCGACGAACACACCCGGCTGATGAGCGACGTCATCGCGCTGGCCTTCCAGACCGACCGCACTCGGATCGCGACGATGCTGTTGGCAAACAATCTCTCCGGCCAGGTCTACCCGTTCCTCGGTTTGCGCGACGACCATCACAGCTTTTCGCACAACTGGCAGGGCCAGGAATTTGCGTCGATCACGCGGTTTTGGGTCGAGCAATACACCTATCTTATCGGGAAGCTCGACGCCATGCAGGAAGGTGACGGCAGCGTGCTCGATCAGTGCTGCGTGATTCTGGCGAACGAGCAATGGACGGCTCACAACGCGCCCAAGATTCCGCTCTTGATGGCCGGAGGACTGGGTGGGAAGGTCGAAACCGGCCGCAGCCTGGACTTCGAGAACAGCCGCGACCGAAAAGTGTCAGCCTTGTACTTGACCATCATGGACCGGATGGGCGTCACAATGCAGAAGTTCGGCGATGCAACCGAACCGCTCGCGATTTAGAATTTGCCAATCGGCACAATTGTGGCTCGAGCATCCAGCACTGGTGATCCTTTCGCCACGATCGTTGCCGTGCCGATGCCGTTGGCGACAAGGGCGTCGCGCTGCTGGCGGGCTTGCGGCGGCTAAAGAAAATACACGTCAGCCGTTCGCAAATCACGGACGAATCGCTACGCGCTTTGTCCGAATCCTGAATACTAAATTCCGCCTACTTTCCCTTGCTCCATGCCCAGTTACCCTCACGCCATTCGCCTCCGCGGCCCTTGGGACTATGAGATTTTGACACATGCGTCGATTGACGTGCGCGGGCAGCGCCGCGACGTCAAGGGCGACGTCGCGCCTGCGGGAAGGACGACGCTTCCGGGCGATTGGGGTGATTTGCTCGGCCGCGATTTCCAGGGACGGGTGCGCTACCGCCGACGTTTCAATCGTCCCAGCGGGCTCGACTCGCACGAGCGAGTCTGGCTTGTGGTCGAAGGGGCCGATGCACGGGCTAACGTGGCACTAAACGGCCGGCGGCTGGGCGAGGTCCAGGCCTACGCATTGCATGGCGAGTTCGATGTCACCGAGTGCGTCGAAGCAAGTAACGAACTCACCTTGGAGGTCGAATTTCCGGGCGTGGAACCTGGCGGATTCAATCTTGGGCGCCCCGGCCGCGAACTCAAGCCCGGCGGCCCGCTCGGCGAGGTGCGGCTCGAAATCCGCTCGTCGGTTTTCATCAGCGATCTGGCGGTCTGGGCCCAAGAGAAACAAAGGGCTGGGCGGTTGCACGTTACCGGCCGGATTGGCGGCGCGGCCGCATGGCCGTTGGCGGCCGTGGTCGTCGGCGGTTGCGAGCGTGAATTGATCTACGGCGAGTTCCGAGTCGGTGAGCGGTTCGAACTGGCTGAGTTGGTTCCCGAGTTGCCTCGCTGGCAAATGATTTCCGGAGATCAACGGTCGTTGCCAGTGGAGATCAAGCTCGTGGCCGGCGGCGCCGCGGCCTGGCAGACCGTCCGCCGCACGGCATGCCCGCGCCTCGTGTGGGAGGCTACGGAGGAGCGTCTGGCAGTCGGCGATACACAGATCGTGTGGCCAGTCGTCGTTCTCGATCCGCCGGCGAGGGAGGTCGACGAACGGCGCTTTGGCGAGTGGCTTGCATCGCTTGGCCTTCCGTCGGGCGCGGCGGTCGGGCTGCGCGAGATTTTCGCTGACAGGTTGTACGGTCAATTCGATACCACGGGATGCCCGGTCGTGCAGTTCATGCCCTTGGCCTGGGCCGACCAGGTCTGCCCACGATTGGCCCATCATCCCTCGATCGTGGCCTGGACGTCGCCGGGCTTGGAAATTGCCCATACGCACCAGGAACAACTAACCCACATCGGATTCGGCCGGTCGTGGATCGCGAGTGAAACCGCCTTTTGACTATGACTCCACGCGGCCCATAGTGCGACCTTTGTCGTCAGGCCCTGCTGCATCGCCCGCCGAATTATCCGATTGGCGGCAAAATCGACCGGCCCAACCCGCGACAATCGAGTTCCATCGTCCCAACGATTCTTGGTAAATTCTCGGCAGCCGCCAAACTAAAAGGAGTCTGCCATGCGACGCGGGATTCTCGATGGCTGGGCTGGCTCCAAAACCGCTCGGCGATAAAATGCAGGCAGACCAATACCGAGTCCCACGACGTTTAATCTACTTCATCGTGCCCCTCGTCCTGCTTTCGCCGGTGGTCGTGCTGGCAACCCTCAGTTTAATGGCAAGGAAACCGTCAAACCTGGGTGTCGTGAATGGCCGGTTGGCTCCTTGTCCCAACTCGCCGAACTGCGTATCGTCTCAAGCCACTGATGCTGGCCACTGCATGGAGGCAATCCCTTTCAACGATTCGCCTGAGCAGGCCATTGGGCGGCTGAAAATGGCGATTGGTGCCATGCCTCGGATGAGGATCGTCACAGAGACGGAAGACTACATTCACGCCGAGGCCACGAGCCGCCTCTTTCGTTTTGTCGATGATGTCGAGTTTTTCGTGGATCGAAAGGCGAGGGTCATCCATTTTCGGTCAGCGTCAAGAGTGGGCCATTCGGACTTTGGCGTGAACCGAACGAGGATGGAGCGCATTCGGGCAGCGGTTCGATGACCTGCCTGGATTCGATTCGAGCAGGTAGACGTGCGACATTCGTTCGATGCGTGCGGCGTCGACAAGCGGTCACGTTCCGTCACCGCCGATCGCGTACAGCCACTCTTGCCGCTTTTCGCCCTCTCGTTTTGCGACACGCATATAGATCCGGTTCCCGCAAACGACCGGAGTGGCATAGACGTCGTCGCCCAGTTGATTGTCGGCGATCAACTGGAACTCAGCGGGGCTGGCCTTAAAAATGAACGTGTGCCCCTCTTGATTCGTCGCGAGAATCTGGTCACCCAACAGCACCAACGACGCGTTGAACGTGCCGCCAAGTCGCGACTTCCAGGCCTCCTTGCCCGTCGTGGCTTCCCAACACATGGCGATGCCGCCATCGGTGACGGTGTAGAGGTGCCCTTTGCTCACCAACATTGAAGGGACGTAGGTCTGCACATCGTTCTGCCAGACCAGCTTGCCCGTGCCGTCGGCCAAAACAGCCTGCGTCAGCTTCTTTGGGTAGCCGCCGCTGGCGAAGACCAGTTTGCCGTCGCTGACGATGGAGCCGACGCACTCGGTGGTCGAGCCTTCGATTTCCCAGAACTTCTTGCCACTCACCGGATCGAGACTCGTCACGTGGTCACAGCCGGCCATGAGCAACTGGTCGCGACCGTCGACCGGCAGGATGGCGGGCGAAGTGTAATTGGGTTGCTTGGGCCGATCGTAACTCCACACGATCTTTCCGTCGCGGCGGTCGAGCGCCGCCACGACGCCACCCACTTTGCTGTCGGCCGAGACGATCACCAGCGACTCGTAGACCGCCGGCGACGAGCCGAACCCCTGGTGCGTGGCAAACTCGCAGACCTTGGTCTGCCAGAGTTGATTTCCATCGAGATCGAGTGCGGTGGTGACCATCGCACCATTGTCGAGGAAGTTGGCGAAAAGGCGCTCGCCGTCGCAGGCGATCGTGGCAGAGGCCTGAGAGCTCTTCTCGTGGCCGCGTTGTTCGAAGCCGCCAGTGTGAACATCGACATTCCAGAGCTCACCGCCAGTCGCGCGGTCGTAACATATTACCGACCGCGTTTCGCGTGCCTTGTCGGCCGTCGCCAGATAGATTCGGTCGCCGACGACCGTGGGCGATGCGTGCCCTCGGCCCGGCACCGCCGTCTTCCAGACGATGTTCTCCGTTTCGCTCCAGCGCAGCGGCAGCTTTTGCTTTGCGTCGGCCACGCCGTCGCGAGTGCGGCCGCGCCACCAGGGCCAATCGGTCGCCTTGACGGCCAGACGATTGGCGTCGCGTTCCGCAGCCCGCAAATCGCCGATCGGGCTGCAGAGCTGCCAGGGAGCGGCAAGTGCAATGGAAATGACCACGGGAATGCGTTGGTTCATTGGGCTGAGTCCTGATTCCGGGAGTAACCTTGGGCAAATCGACGTCCAAAAGCGGCAAGCGGCGGCACACAGAGTGCGCCTGCTGCTTTGGTATAGGCCGCCAATTCGGTTCATTCCTAGCCGCGTGGAGTATCGCTTTTGGAATTCAAGGCCATGATTCTAACATCCCGCCGGTATGAAGGGGAGTGCGGTTATCCGGCGGCAAGCCCGCGATTAAAATGCAGGGGCCGTGTTGCCGCTCCCTGAAGTTGACATTGGATTGCGCGAACAACGAAATGGAGTAGAATGCAGACCATGTACCATTGGACTCCTAACATGGTCTTTGTGCTATTCACCGCGGCCGTGGCGTCTCTGGCCGGCTGTGGAAAAGAGGGACACTCGCCAATGACGATCCGACTTACGAGCAGCGCCTTCGAAACGGGTGGCGCGATTCCCAAAAAGTACACCGAAGACGGCGACGACATCTCGCCACCCTTGACCTGGGACAAACTCCCGCCAGGCACGAAAGAGCTGGCGCTGATCTGCGACGACCCTGACGCCCCTTCAAAAGAGCCGTGGGTCCACTGGGTGCTCTACAAGATCCCCGCCGAAGTGCGCGAGCTGCCCGAGGGCGTCGAAACGGGCGAGCGGCTCGAAACGCCCCCAGGGGCCTTGCAGGGACTCAATTCTTGGCCTTCCGGCCGCACGGTCGGCTATCGCGGGCCGGCGCCGCCAGGCGGCACACACCACTATCACTTTCGAATGTACGCGGTGGACGCTCCGCTCACGCTGGAAGCGAAGGCGACCAAAAACGCCCTGCTCAAAGCGATGAAAGGCCACATCCTGGCCGAAGGCGAATTGGTGGGCACCTACAAGCGATAGACGACCTCTTTACTGCACGTCGCCGTCGCTCAGCGGTGTTTGGCGGAGGTAATTCCATACTGCGGTGTTCGGAACCGTCGTCGTGCCCGGCGGCTGGACCTCAGCGCCGCAACTGCTCATCAGCAGGCAGTAGATCTTGTAGTCGATGTCCTGTGAAATCCACCGTCCATGGCCGTCGCAGAAGAGCAAATTGACTCCGCCAGGGTGATAGCTGGATGGCCGCGCGTTCGTGTAGGGGTAGTAGGCACTGCTGCTACCCGTGTTATCCGTGGGACTGTTGATTCGGCCGAACTTCGTATTGTAGGGAGGTGTCGTATTGCCGCCGGAGTCGACGTCACCCCACCAGATGAATCCTTGCATCGCCTCCAGGACCGAATAGGGAAGGTCGCCACTCATGCCGCCGCCCATCCCACCGCCGCCCATCCCACCGCCACCCATCCCACCGCCACCGGTCATGCTCGAATCGGGCTGGCCGGCGGCGTTGGGATCGGCGTAGCTGCCGGAGTCGAAGTTCTCTGAGACCATAAACGTCAACGAAAGGCCATCGTTGGCGCTGATGAAGTCCAGGGGTGTGGTCAGGTTTGGCCCCATATTGCACGTCTGCGACATGGGCACGTTGGCCATCATCGACTCCATCGAGTCCTGGAATCGATCAAGGAACACGCCGTTGGCACGCCAGTCGGCGGGCATCGCCGGCATCCCCCCCATAGCTGCCGTGGCCGACACGTCAGGCTGGCCGGCGTTGACCACATATGCGCAGGGAGGGGGGGCCGTTTGGGCGGGTGGATTGCTGGGACAAACCAGAATCTCCAGGTATCCATGCTGCACGGGATCAAGAATCGGATTTGGCATCATGCCCATGGGACCAGCATTGATGAAATCGCCGTTTCGCCAGTGCCTGTACAGCTCGGCCCTTTCGAGAAACGGGAGAATCGTCACGATCCAGCTCACGGGGTACTGTGGGATTGTATTGCCATTCATCACCAAGGGTGGCGACAAGGTCAACGTGTCGCGCCAGCCTGGCAGCGATCGCTGCGTGCCGGTGCTTGCGAAATTCTGCAGGGCCAGACCAATGTTGCGCAGATTATTCGAACAAGTGTTCCGCCTGCCCGCCTCACGGGCCTGCTGCACTGCCGGTAACAATAGCGCCATCAGCATTCCAATGATTGAGATGACTACCAACAATTCAACCAAGGTAAACGCGTGACGTCGATGATGTGACATGGGAGCAATACTCCTTGATGAAAACGGGCGATGATGAATGAATGCCGAATGCACCGGCCATCAGGCCATGACGCGCGAGGGTGCAGTCAAGCCGTTGTCAAAGGTAAATGGACTAGCCGTGAAGACAAGGCGGCCGCAACAGCGGGGGGAAGTGGCCTTCAGGCTCCAGGAAAGCCTCTTGGAGACATGCACGCGACAGATCGGCCCTTGGAGAGAGGATCGCGATTTGCCAATAGGCCCAATCGGGGCCGCTGGCTTCGTGGGCGCTTCGCTGGGGAGCTACGGGCTGCGAGCGCCGTCGCTGGCAGCTTGGACCGTTGCACGGAGGTGAACGCGGGGAATCTTCGGGAGAAAATGATTGATCGGCGTTTGAGCGGGCCGGCTGTTCATGGCGGCGCGCCTGGTGGCCGCCGATCATCACGTAATCGCCGCAAGTCGCTTCAGCTTGTCGGCTGCCGAGCGCAACCACAAACACGCCTGCCGCCGCGAGTCTGATGCCTGCCACGGCAAGGCCAACGTGCGACCGGCGTTGCTTGAACGTCGATTTCCAGCCAAACGACATCTTAATGGCGCCGATGAGTGCGGGCGAGATGCCGAAAACGCCTGTTAATCCTATATTCCCGTCCTGAGATCGTCAACGAGATTGGTGGCGGGGAAGTGGGTCCCCAGCGTCTGATGCCCCACTACGGGTGGCGGCTTCCGGTTACATGTCCAACTGGCGGCGTCAATCCAATTCCACCACGCTGTTGAGCCACCGACCACAACGAGCTCCCGTCTCGGCGTCCCCAGTGCCCTCAGTGGCTACACTTGCGCCGCCGGCCGCGCCGCGCGGTGGTCGGCGTAGATCTCGACCAGGTTGGTCGCCGGCCCGACGATGAACAAGGCGTGGTACAACGAATGGACATCCTTGAACACCAGCCTGCAAAACGTCTCCATGACCGCGACGAGCACAGCAACGAATACCTGCCGACGCCAGGTGCGCGTCGTCGTCTTGGGGTCGGTGATCATGAAGAAGATAAAGAGCTGAAACATCGGGCTGGTGATCGGCGCGATTTCGGTCTGCCAGGCGTGGCCGGTCACGTAACTCCGCAGAAACGCCAGAGGGATGAATGCCGCCGTGAACGCCAGCGGGATATGAAAGCGGCCCAGCCGGTACATGATCAGCCCACCCAAGAGCCAGATGATCACCACCGCACCGCCATTGTTTCCCGCCTGAACGCTGAGGCTGGCCACATGGGCCGGCGCCAACAGGAGCATCATCGTCACGCCGAAATTGCTTGGGTTCCAAAGGTGCCGGTTGCCGATCCGCAAGACATATTTCGATGCGATTGAGATCAGCCCGCACAGGACGAATGGCCAAAGTTGCGACGACTTGATCAGGATGCCGACGCTGATGCCC
>Ga0265314_10001372_pt1 | contig 27330 bp, 16 predicted proteins | sample 4126metaG_FD_203106 | JGI IMG/M metagenome (GOLD analysis project Ga0265314, IMG submission 203106) | Rhizosphere microbial communities from Carex aquatilis grown in University of Washington, Seatle, WA, United States - 4-1-26 metaG | ecosystem: Host-associated > Plants > Roots > Rhizosphere >... | reverse complement strand
CCTGAGCCACACCATAGGTTAGACCCTCGCAACTATATAATAGGCGCTCACCCACCTCCCGCCGCTCTTGGACCTCCTGCAATCCCTCGCCGGCGCCCTCGCCGACCGCTACGCCATCGACCGGGAGATCGGTCGCGGGGGGATGGCGACCGTGTACCTGGCGCGGGACCTCAAGCACGACCGCAACGTCGCGCTCAAGGTGCTCAACCCCGAACTCGGCGCCGTGCTCGGCGTCGAGCGGTTCCTGGCGGAGATCAAAGTCACGGCGAACCTGCAGCACCCGAACCTCCTGCCGCTGTTCGACAGCGGCGAGGCGGCGGGGCTCCTGTTCTACGTGATGCCGTATGTGCAGGGGGAATCGCTCCGCGCGCGCATCGATCACGGCGCGCTGCCGGCCGCCGAGTCGCTCGGCATCCTGCGCAACATGGCGCAGGCGCTCGCGTACGCGCACGAGCGCGGCATCGTGCACGGCGACATCAAGCCGGAGAACGTGTTCCTGTCTGGCGGCACGGCCGTGGTCGCCGAGTTCGGTATCGCAAACGCAATTTCTGCGGCAAGGACGGCCGCTTCGAGTGGCGCGGTCACCGACCCGCGCGCGGACATCTACGACTGGGGCGTGGTCGCGTACGAGCTGCTCGCCGGCGAGCACCCGTTCGCGAAACACACCACACCGGCGGCTCTGGCTGCGGCGCACCTCACGGAGGTGCCCGATCCGCTCGCGGCGCGCGCGTGGGGAGTGCCCGACGCGGTGAGCGACCTGGTGATGGAGTGCCTCGCGAAGTCGCCGGAGGGGCGACCGCAGACGATGGCCGCCGTCATCGATCGCATGATCGAGGGGCAGCGCGTCTCTACGCCCATGACCACGGCAGAGATGCGCGCCGCCGAAGCGGCCGAGGCGATCGCGAAGCGTCCGCCGCCGCCGCCCAAGCGGCCGCGGGCGCCGAAGCCGATCCCGTCGGCGACGGCGGAGGCTCATGCGACGTCGAAGATGCCACTGGTGATCGCGGCGGTCGTGATCGCGCTCGTCGCGGCGATCGCGCTGTTCCTCCGCTCCGGCGCGAGATGATCGCGACCGCTCGCACATGACGGACTTGCTCCGCGGCCAGCTCCAGGCCTCGCTCGGCGCGGCCTACACCATCGTCCGCGAACTCGGCGGCGGTGGGATGTCGCGCGTCTTCGTGGCGCGCGACGAATCGCTCGGCCGCGAGGTCGTGATCAAGGTGCTCTCGCCCGAACTCTCGGCGACGCTCTCCGCCGAGCGCTTCCTGCGCGAGATCAAGACGGCCGCGGCGCTGCAGGAGCCGCACATCGTGCCGGTGCTCGCGGCGGGGCAGACCGCCGAGGGACTGCCGTGGTACACGATGCCGTTCGTCACGGGCGAGTCGCTGCGCGTGCGCATCCAGCGCGAGCCGCCGCTCCAGCCGAATCAGGCGATCGGCATCATCAAGAACATCGCGCAGGCGCTCACGTACGCGCACGAGCAGGGCATCGTGCACCGCGACATCAAGCCGGAGAACATCCTCCTCTCGTCGGGGACGGCGGTGGTCACCGACTTCGGCATCGCGAAGGCGCTGTCGGCGTCGGCGACGAATCGTGGTGACACGCTGACTTCGGCCGGCACGTCGATCGGCACGCCGGCGTACATGGCGCCCGAGCAGGCGGTGGGCGACGCCGCGACGGATCATCGCGCCGACATCTATTCGTGGGGCATCGTCGCGTACGAACTGCTCGCCGGCGCGCATCCGTTCGCCAAGCATACGACGTCGGCCGCGCTGGTGACGGCGCATCTCACGGAAGCGCCGGAGCCGCTCATCGATCATGCGTGGGGCGTGCCCGATTCGGTGAGCACGCTGGTGATGCGGTGCCTCGAGAAGACGCCCGACGCCCGGCCGCAGACGATGGCGGCGGTACTGGATGATCTCGCCGACGCGCCGCGCGTGTCGACGCCGATGGGGCCGTTGCCGAAAGTCGAGGTCCCGAAACCGACGAAGGAGAAGTCGGCCAAGGCGCGGCGCGCCGAGGTGGAGAAGGGGGCCGCCAGCACGATGAACGCCCGCGCCGTGGCGATCGGCGTGATCGCCGTGCTCCTCGCGCTGGCGGCGGTCGGCTGGTTCGTGTCCACACGCCGCGCCGCCGGCACTTCCGGCACCGCCGGCGCCGGCGAGGATCGCTCCGTCGCCATCCTCCCGTTCGACAACGCCGGCGGCGACTCCACGCAGGAGTACTTCTCCGACGGACTCACGGACGAGCTCACCGGCAAGCTCGCGACCACCGGCCTGCGCGTCTCGGGCCGCAACTCGGCGTTCGCGTTCAAGGGGAAGCACGCCGCGGCCCGCGACGTCGGAAAGACCCTCGGCGTCGCGAGCGTGCTCACCGGGAGCGTGCGACGGCTCGGCGACAAACTCCACGTGAGCGCCGAACTCGCGAGCGCGGCGAACGACGCCGTGCTCTGGACGTTCAACGTCGACCGGCAGACGCGCGACATCTTCGCGGTGCAGCAGGAGATCGTGGACTCGATCGTCGCGCACTTCCATCTGCACGCCGGCGCCGGCGTCCGCGGCACGGCGAGTCTCGAAGCGCACGAGGCGTATCTGAAGGGCCGGCACCTGCTGGGTTCGCTCACCCGCGACGGGCTCCTCGCGGCCATCGTCCAGTTCGACAAGGCGATCGCGCTCGATCCGGAGTACGCGGCGGCCTACGCCGACAAGGCGGATGCGTACATGGACCTCGCCGACGGGTACCTCCCGCCGAACGAGACGTACCCGAAGGCCGACCTCGCCATCCGGCGCGCGCTGCAGCTCGACAGCACGCTCGCGTCGCCCTGGGTTTCTGCCGGGGCGATCGACGCACTGTACAATTGGGACTTCCCGAAGTCACGACGCGAATTCGACCGTGCGCTCGCGATCGACCCATCGAACGCCGATGCGCCCGCGTACGAAGTGTGGTACTGGGGGGCGATGGGGCGGCCGGACCGCATGCGCGAAAGCGCTCGGCTGAGCATCGCGCGCGATTCGCTCAACTCGATCGCATGGGCGAGTCTCCTCTTCGCCAACATCTTCAACGGCAGCGCAGACTCCGTGCGCGCGATATGGGCCCGCCTTCCTTCCGAGTTCCGGGACATCGAATACGGCGACGCGTTCCAGGGTCTGTATGCATTGCGCACCGGCGACACGATCCGTGCGGAGCAGGCGTTCCGGAAGGCCGAGGCAAGCATGGGGCATCGTTCGCCGTCACTCGGCATCATCTTTGCGCTCACCGGCCGCCGCGCCGAGGCGACGCGCCTCCTCGCCGAGATCGAGGCCTCGTGGCCGGCGAAGTACATCCCGCCCGAGCTTGTCGCCCAGCTCCCCGACGCGCTCGGCGACACCACGGCGATGTACCGGTGGCTCGAGCGTGGTGTGACGATCCGGTCGTCGTGGGCGCCCGGGCTGAGTTCGTGGACGAACCTGTTCGCCTCGCACCGGACGGAGCCGCACTTCAAGGACATGCTGCGCCGCATCGGCGTACCTGAGTCCGCACCGCACTAGCCTTCATCGGGAGAACTCCGCGTGACGCTTTCGCCTCGACCTCGCCCGTTCCGAGTCCTCGCGCTCTCGCTCGTGGCCTTCGCACTGTTCAGTGCCCCGCGCGTGATCGGCGCGCAGACGCCGGAGCAGGTGTTCAACAAAGAAGCGGACGCCCTCGTCGGCCGCATCAAGGCGTCGCCGCTCACCGCGGAGATGAAGGACGGGCTCCTCGCCGAGGTGGCGAAGGCGCGCGCCGCCAATGTCGACGTCACCAACAAGACGCAGATGGTCGACCGGCAGAGTTCCATCCTCGAGAACGGCGTCAACGCGTTCCGGTCGCTCGAGGGGCTCGTCAAGGAGATCAACGGCACGCCCGACACGCCGGACGGACTCAAGACCTTCTACGTGGATCTCGTCAACGCGAACCTGAAGCACCTGCCCGCCAACTGGAGCTCCGTCAACTCCCAACTCAACAAGCTCAAGTCGCAGTTCACGAACTTCGGCGCGTTCATCGCGGAGGCGCGGGCGTTCAACAAGACGGTGGCCGCCGGCGTCGCGCCGGCGCCGTTGAAGAAGGAGATCAGCACCGTCATCGAGGAGACGATCGCGAAGCTCGGGCCGACCGACATCAACGGCGTCTGGAAGAACTTCCGTGACCTCCAGACCCGGTACAACAACAGCATGCTGCTGGTCGGCAGGCTGGATTCGATCAAGACGGTCGTCGCGACCGAGGCGCCCGCCGTGTATCCCGAGTTCAAGACGAACACCGTCAAGGAAGCGAATACGTTTCGCGACGGCGTCGGCACCGCGCAGGGCGGCATCGGGTATGCGAACGTCGAGGCGTTCCGGAAGACGTACCAGCAGCGGCTGCTGTGGGTGAAGAAGGCCGCCGACATCCTCGCGCGCACCGCCGGCGGCAACATCGTGACCGCGGCGCAGAACGGCGCGTTCCGCGCGCGGCTCGCCCTCATCGTGCCGGGGATCGTCGACTACCACAGTCCCATCGGCGTCGACCCGAACGGACTCGACGACCTGAGGATGGAGCTCGATCGTCGCGACGCGAAGAAGCCGTAACGCGGCACCGTGGATCGCAAGACGAGCAGCCAGCCGCGCGCGACGACGTCGACTGCCGCCGTCGCCGACCGTCTCCCGCCACACCATCAGGCGTGGCTCAAGCGGTTCTCGGTGGCGATGCACCGCCGGTCGGCGTATCCCCCCGGCCACCCGCTGCGGATGGCGGCCGAAGCCGCCGCGCTCGAGGCGGTCGGGAGCGCGCTCTCGGAGGAACCGGAGTTCGCGATCGTCGTCTCGAGGAACCAGCTCGTGATCGGCGGCGCCGGCACCGACCAGAACAACCCGGCGCTCAGCGAACTCGCCGAACGGCTGCACCACCGCGGCGTGGGGACGATCACGTTGCGCGCCGGCATCACCACCGCCGAATTCGAACGGCTGCTGGAGAAGATCTCCGAGGCGCGCGCGCGACGCGACGAGGATGACGACGACGCGGACGACGACGAGCCGCTGCCGGGCGCGCACGTCGCCGTCGAGATGCTCTCATACGACGGCCTCGCCCTCGCCGACGAGACCGACGATGACGAGAGCGGGCAGGACGGCACCGGCGACCGCCTCTGGCGCCAGCTTGCCGAGGCCGCGCTCGTGGGTTGGGACGGCGTGGACGGCTCGGGCACCGTCGCCGGCGGTTTCGTCGCGGACGGCGAGGCCGAGGCGGACTTCGACCGCGCGTTCGACGCGCTGCTGGAGAGCGGCGGCGGCGACGGTGCCGGCGATGGCGCGGCGGGCGACGGCAGCGGAACGGGGAGCGGCGATGGCAGCGGCGACGACGCCTCGGACGCCGCGTCCGGCCGCGGTGGGCGCGGCGGCGTCGGCACGCTCGGCGTGGACGACGTGTCGCCGGCGATGAACCCCGCGCGCATGGCGCGCGCGATCAGCGCGCAGGCGCGCGACGGCAAATCGGGGACGGCGGTGCTCAAGTCGCTGCTGCGCGTCGCGCGCCACGCGCGGCGCCGGGGCAGGGCGGGGGGCGGCGCCGTCGCGGCGCGGCTTCGCGAGGTGCTGAAGAACCTCGAGCCGGGCACGATGGCGTCGCTCCTCGCGTCCGAGGTCGATCCCGCGCGCAAGCGGTTGCTCATCCTCCAGGGCGTCGACGCCCTGCCGGTATCGGCGGTGCTCGACTGGATCGAAGCCGCCGCGGCGAGCACCGATCGCACGATCTCGCATCACCTGCTCCGGCTGCTCAAGAAGGTCGCGACGCAGACGCGCCGCCGCCGCGACGGCGGGGCCGACGACGGCGGCGAGACGCTCCGGCAGTCGGCGCGGCAGCTCATCGAAGGGTGGAAGCTCGAGACGCGCGAGTCGGAAGAGCACAAGTCGCTCCTCGAGCACGTCGCCGCCTACGAGGGCGGCGCCGACGTCGCGGCCGAGAGTGCGGCGGGCGCCGAGCGTCTCGTGCAGATCGCGCTCGAGACGGATGTCGTCGGGTCCGACGTCATCACGGCCGTCGACGAACTGATCGACGCGAAGCGTCTCGGCATCCTGCTCGCGCTCCTCGACCGGGTGGAAGGATCCGAGATCGCGGCGACGGCGATGCGCGCGCACCTCCTCTCGCCGGCCATGCTGCGGCACGCGCTCCTCAACGAGCCGGTCGAACTCGACAGCGCGCCCCTCCTGCTCGCGGCGTGCGACGCGGCCCACGCCGAATCGCTGCTCGACGTGCTCTCCCTCTCGGAGTCACAGACGACGCGGCAACTCGTGCTGCAGCGGCTGCGCGAGTTGGGTGACGTGATCCGTGACCAGGTGGTGGGCCGCCTGAACAGTCAGGACTGGTACGTCGTACGCAACCTGCTCTCGCTCCTCGGCAACATGCAGACGCTCCCGCCTCGCCTCGCCATCGACGCGTACATGCGTCACGACGAACCCGGGGTGCGCGTCGAAGCGCTGCGCCTGCTCACCCGCATGCCCGAGCGTCGCGAGACGGCGGTCCACGACGCGCTCCTCGACGAGGACGAGCGGGTGGTGCGCGCCGCGCTCGACGCCGCGGCCGCCGAGGGACTCCCGCGACGCTCCGGCGCGCGCCTGCTGCAAGTGGCGCAGAAGGCGAGGGAAGACAGCGACCTGCGCGCGCGCGCCATCGCCCTGCTGCCGCAGGCGCCGTCCGCGGCCATCCGCGATTGGCTCCTGAAACTCGTCCTGCGGCGGCGCGGCATGTTCTTCTGGTCGCGCATGGCGCTCCAGGACGTCTCGTCCGACGTGGAGGCCGCGCTGCGCGCGCTCGCCGCGGCGTGGCGCGCCGATCCCGCCGCGGCGCTCGCGTTGCGGCTCGCCGAGAAGTCGTCCGACGCCACGCTGCGCGACGCCGTGCAATCGGGAGCCCGCCGATGATCGCCCCCGCGACGTTCATGGTGTCACTCGCCCAGTGTCTCTCGACGATGTCGCTGTACTCCCGCGGCCATCCGGCGCGCGAGCGCGTGGTGGACGCGTCGTTCGCGCGCCTCATCGACCTCCTCTCCGACATCCAGTTCGCGGAATTCTCCATCCTCGGCACCGGCGTGGTGTATCAGGGCCGCGTGCTCGAGGAGCTGCGTGCCTGGGACTGGGGGCCGCGACTCAGCGCTGCGGGGATCGAACGGCTCGAGATCGACGCCGACGTCACGCGCGAGGCCTGGGAAGGCGCGCTCGAGGACATGTGGAAGCAGCTCAACGGGCAGGCGCCCGGTACCAACGAGACGCGACAGATGGCGGCGACCCCGGTGCGCTTCGGCTCGTTGCGCGTGATGGGCGGCGACAAGCAGACGCCGGGCGCGGGCCCGAGTGGCGCGCCGCTCGCGGCGGCCGGTGGCGCGGGCGGCGGCACCGGCGGCGCGAGCGACGCGCCGGGCGCGCCGGCGATCGACGTGTTCGACGAGCCGCTGCTCACCATCTCGCTCGACGACGAAGTCGCGACCGTCAACTGGATCCACGACCAGGCGTTCACCTCGGGCGCGCTGCCGATGGCCGAGGTGGAGGCCGTGGTGGGATCGCTCGCCATCGCCATGAAGAGCCAGCAGAAGGCGCTGCTGCCGCTGTTGATGCTCAGGGACTTCGACGAGTACACGACGACCCACGCATGCAACGTGTCGGTGCTCGCCATGGGACTCGCCGAAGCGCTCGGCTGTTCGCGCGCCGACATCCGCGCGTTCGGCGTGGCCGGCTTGCTGCACGACATCGGCAAGGTGCGCGTGCCCAAGGAGGTGCTCACCAAGCCCGGGCGCCTGACGGAAGCGGAGCGCGTGATGATGAACGATCATCCGGCGCACGGCGCGCGCCTCCTCCTCGAACGCGAGAAAGGGCTGCAGCTCGCGGCGGTGGTGGCGTACGAGCATCACGTCTGCATCGACGGCACGGGATATCCGTGGTTCCAGTTCGGCCGTGGCTGCCACTACGCGAGCCGCATCGTGCACGTCTGCGACATCTACGACGCGCTCTCGACGAACCGGCCCTACCGCAAGCCGTGGAGTTCGGAGCAGGCGCTGAAGTATCTCGAGGACCGCGCCGGGAGCGAGGTGGAGCCCGCGATCAACCTCGCCTTCGCGAAGATGGTGCGTGCGTCGCGCATCGGGCAGATCGCCATGCCGGCGAAGGACGCGTTGCCGATCATCTGACGCGCGTCGCGCACATGATACCCGGGATCGTCGACTACCACAGCCCGCTGGGCGTCGATGCCCAGGGGCTGGCCCAACCCAAGCGCGAGCTCGACCAGCGCGACGCGAAGAAGCTCTAAGGCACCACCGGCATCGCGTCGATGTGGGTCTTCACCCAGTCGACCCACAGCTTCGCCCGCTCGCGCGAGTTCACCGGATCGCCCGACGCGTGCGTCCGCCCCTGGAATCCGATGAACTTCGTCTCGACGCCGTTGTCGCGCATCGCCTTGTAGAGCGCGAAGGCCTGCGTGGGGGGCACGCGGAAATCTTCCATGTTCGTCATCACGAGCGTCGGTACCTTCACCTTGGTGACGTACGTGATGGGTGACTGCTCGCGGTACGCCTTGAGCCGGCCTTCCGTCCACGGCGAGCCGCCGAAACCGTAGCGCCAGGTCGCCCCGCCGTCGGAGAAGTTGTACTGGTCTTCCCAGTTCGTCACGGGCGCGCCCGCCATCGCCGCTTTCCACTCATTCGGATAGTTGCCGATGAGCCAGCTCGTCATGAAGCCGCCGTACGACCAGCCGGTGACGGCGGTCTTCGAGCGGTCGACGAACGGCTTGCCGCGCAGCATCGCGACGCCCGCCATCACGTCGCGCCCCGGGCCGGCGCCGGCGTCGTTGCGGATCGCCACCTGATAGGCGTTGCCCAGATTGTCGCTGCCTCGATAGTTGGGCTGGAACACCACCCACCCCTCGGCGGCCATCAACTGCGCGAGCGTGCTGAAGTTGAGCTTCGACGACGCCTGCGGCCCGCCGTGGATCAGGAGCACGAGCGGGTACTTCTTCTCCGGCGAGAAGTTCGGCGGGAGGCCGAGCACGCCGTCGGCCTCGAAGGCGTCGCTCTTCCACGTCACGCGCTCGAGCGAACCGAACGTGACCTCCTTCGCCCAATCGTTGAAATGCGTGACCTGGCGCGGCTTCGCGTCGGGCGAATCCATCACGAACAGCTCCGACGGGTGGCTCGGCGTCGTCGCGGTGAAGGCGATCGTGTTCGCATGGTCGGCGACGGTGATGTCGTAGCCGAAGGCGCCGTTGATCACGAGGTCGCCGGTGTCGAGCCGCTTGGCGGGGCCGTCGAGCGGCTGGATCCAGGCGCCGACCGTCGTACGGTCGTTGCCGGCCACGAGGAGCGACTTGCCGTCGGGCATCCACTGCGCGCCGAAGAGGTTGCGGTCGAGCGCCTTGGTGAGACTGCGCGGCGTGCCGCCGTCGAGCGGCGCGATCCAGACTTCGTTCTCGTACGTGAGTTCGCCCTTGCCCTCGCGCGGATACCAGTAGACGACGCTCTTGCCGTCGCGCGAGAAGACCGGGTTGTTCTCGAAGACGCGCGCCTTCGTGAGCGGCCGGATCGCGCCGGAGGCGACGTCGAGGAGCTGCACGTGCACCGAATCGAGCTTGCCGGTCTCCGGCGCGACCACCGCCACGAAGGCGATCGTGCGGCCATCAGGCGACCAGCTCAACTCCGACGGCGAACTCGACGGCGGCAGCACGAACTCCAGCGACCAGGTGCCGCTCGTCAGGCGCTTCGGGGCGGCGCCGCTCAACTCGGCGAGCCAGATGTGCTGCGGCTCCACGCGCTTGCGGAGGAAGAGGTCCTGGTCGCCGATCTCGAACGTGGTGAGATGCTTCGCCTCGCCCTCGCGCTTCGGCTCGGGGTCGCTCGCGGCGAAGGCGAGCGCCGCGCCGTCGGGGCGCCAGGCGAAGTGCTCGACGCCGGTGGGGTGCGACGTGAGGCGGCGCGTCTCGCCGCCGCTCATCGGCATGAGCCAGATCTGCATCTGTCCCGAGGTATCGGGACTCAGGAAAGCGAGGGTGCGGCCGTCGGGACTGTACTTGGCGGCGGCGACGGCTTTGCGCTCGAACGTCAGCTGGCGCGAGGCGCCGGACGCCACGTCCACCGCCCAGAGTTCCGATTCGCCGTGGTCGCTGTCGTAGTTGGGGTGAGAGACGGTGATGATCGCGGTGCGCCCGTCCGGCGAGAGTTCGACGCCCCCGACCCCCACGATCTTCTTGAAGTGGTCGAGCGTGAACTTCTGCTGCGCCTGGGCCGCGGCGGCGGCGAAGGCCACCACGCCGCAGGCGCGGAGGAGGGACCGGAAGGCAAGCGGCATGTGCGGGCTCCGCGTATGGTAGGAGGGGACCGGGCTGCCGGTGACGGCCGCGCGGCGCTCCCAAGAATGCCCCTCCGGGGAGCCCCTCGGCAATGGTCGCAGGGGCGCGCCGCGACAGGTAATTTCAGGCACCCACCACACCGGATCGACCATGATGCGCCGGACCGCCGCTGCCCTCGTGCTCCTCTGTGTCGCCATCGTCGCGCGCCCCTCGCGCGCTCAGCCGGCCGGCGACATCGCCCGGTGGAAGGCCGAGGCCGCGCGCGTCACGATCATCCGCGACAACTGGGGCGTGCCGCACGTCTACGGCAAGAGCGACGCCGACGCCGTCTTCGGCCTCATGTTCGCGCAGGCCGAGGACGACTTCAACCGCGTCGAGACGAACTACATCAACGCGAGCGGCAGGCTCGCCGAGGTCGAGGGCGAGGCGCTCGTCTGGCAGGACCTGCGCATGAAGCTCTTCATCGATCCCGCCGACATGCGCAAGAAGTACGCGGCGAGCCCCGCCTGGCTGCAGGCGCTGATGAATGCGTTCGCCGACGGCCTCAACTACTACCTGTACACGCATCCCGCGGTGAAGCCGCGGCTCATCACGCACTTCGAACCGTGGATGGCGCTCACCTTCAGCGAAGGAAGCATCGGCGGCGACATCGAGTCGGTGAACCTGCGCGCCCTCGAGCAGTTCTACGGCAAGCCGGCGACGGCGAACGGCTCCGGCGCCGCCTCCGCGAACGGACCGGATGACGCGTCCGCGACCGCCGCCGCGGACGATGCGGCCGCCATGCCGAAGGAACCGGGCGGCTCCAACGGCTTCGCCATCGCACCGTCGCGGAGCGCGAGCGGGCATGCGATGCTCCTCATCAATCCGCACACGTCGTTCTATTTCCGCCCCGAGGTGAACGTCACGAGCGAGGAAGGCCTCGGCGCCTACGGCGCGGTGACCTGGGGGCAGTTCTTCGTGTATCAGGGCTTCAACGCGCGCGTCGGCTGGATGCACACGTCGGGCGGCGGCGACGTCATCGACGAGTACCTGGAGACGGTGACGCAGAAGGACGGCGGATTTGTATACAAATACGGCAGCGAGCAGCGACCGCTGCGAGCCGTCGTGATCGACGTGCCGTTCAAGCAGGGCACGGCCATGGCGCACCGGACGATCACCGTCTACTACAGCCACCATGGCCCGATCGTGCGCGCCGCGAACGGCAAGTGGGTCGCGGTGAAGCTCATGCAGGAAGAGGTGAAGGCGCTCCAGCAGTCGTTCCTCCGCACGAAGGCGAAGAGCTACGCCGAGTTCGCGAAGGTGATGGAGCTGCGCACGAACTCGTCGAACAACACCGTCTTCGCCGACGCCGACGGCGACATCGCCTACTGGCACGGCAACTTCATGCCGCGGCGCGACACGAGCTTCGACTTCACGCGTCCCGTCGACGGGAGCAACCCGGCGACCGACTGGAAGGGACTGCACGAGGTGAACGAGACGATCCATCTGTTCAATCCCAAGAACGGCTGGCTCTACAACACGAACAACTGGCCGTTCACCGCCGCGGGGCCGGAGAGCCCGAAGCAGAAGGACTACCCGAAGTACATGTCGGAGAATCCGCAGAACGAGCGGGGCATCCACGCGGTGCGCGTGCTCTCGAACGCCAAGGGCGTCACGCTCGACGGCCTCGTCGGGCTCGCCAACGACAACTACCTCACGGCGTTCGAGCGTCTCGTGCCGCTCCTCGCCTCGGCGTACGACGCGCTCCCCGCGGGCGACCCGCTCAAGGCGCAGCTCGCCGAACCCGTCGCCGCGCTGCGCGGCTGGGACTTCCGCTATTCGCTCACGTCGGTGCCGACGTCGCTCGCGGTCTTCTGGGGCAACGAACTCCTCCCCGCCAACGCGGCGCGGGCGCGAGACAAGCAGATCGACGTCGTCGAGGCGATGGTGCAGTCCGGCACGCCCAAGGAGCGCCTCGACGCGCTCACCCGCGCGACGGCCAAGCTGACGCGCGACTTCGGCACCTGGAAGACGCCGTGGGGCGAGATCAACCGCTTCCAGCGCCTCACCGGCGACATCGTGCAGCCGTTCGACGACGGCAAGCCGAGCCTCCCCGTCGCCTTCACGAGTTCGACGTGGGGCTCGCTCGCCGCGTTCGGCATGACGACCAAGGCGAACACCAAGCGCATCTACGGCGACCGCGGCAACAGTTTCGAGGCCGTCATCGACTTCGGCCCGACGATCACCGCCAAGAGCATCCTCGCCGGCGGCGAGAGCGGCGACCCGCAGTCGAAGCACTTCACCGACCAGGCCGAGCGCTACACGAAGCAGCAGTTCAAGGATGTGCTGTTCTACCGCAAGGACGTCGAAGCCCACGCCGAACGCACGTATCATCCCGGCTCGTGACCGAACGGCGCGTGATGCCGAGCCGTTGCGTTCGCCGCCACCCAACCCTGTGCCCGTCCCGAAGGAGATCTCGATGCGAGTCGTAATCCGTGCCGCCCTCGGTGGCCTGCTCGTCGCCACCGTGGCCGGTCTCGCGCAGGCCCAGCGCAGTGTCCTCACCGCCGCCGACTACGATCGCGCGACGAAGATGCTCGCCCCCGCGGTGAACCCGCTCGTCGTGGGCGGGAGCGCCGCCGTGACGTGGCTCGACGACGGCCGCTTCTGGTACGTGAACACGACGGCCACCGGGCGCGAGCAGGTGCTGGTCGACCCGGCGAAGAAGACGCGCACCGTCTGTGACGCGCAGCGCTCGAACTGCGCCGGCGTGCCCGAGATGCCGGCCGGCGGTCGCGGCGCCGGCGGGGGCCGCGCGGGCGGCGGCGGCGGTCGCGGCGGGGCGGGGAACGCGGTGAACTCGCCCGACGGCAAGCGCGCCGCGTTCATCAAGAACTACAACCTGTGGGTGCGCGACGTCGCGAGCGGCGCGGAGACGCAGCTCACCACCGACGGCGTGAAGGACTTCGGCTACGCCACCGACAACGCCGGCTGGGCGACGAGCGACCGCGCGATCCTCCTGTGGAGCCCCGACTCGAAGAAGATCGCGACCAACCAGCAGGACGAGCGGCACGTCGGCGAGATGTACCTCGTGCAGACGAACGTCGGCCACCCGACGCTCAAGCAGTGGAAGTACCCGCTCCCCGGCGACAGCGTGATCCAGATGATCCACCACGTCGTGATCGACGTCGACGCGAAGAGCGTCGTGCGCCTCAAGATGCCCCCCGACCCGCATCGCGGCTCGATCGGCGACAACATCACGATGGCCGACTACAACTGGAGCCCCGACGGCACGCAGCTCGCGCTCGTCTCGACGAGCCGCGACCACAAGTCGGCGACCTTCCGCGTGGCCGACGCGAAGACGGGCGAAGTGAAGACCCTCTTCGACGAGACCGTGCCGACGCACTTCGAATCGCGCACGGGCTGGCGCGTGCTCTGGGCGAGCAACGAGATCGTCTGGTACTCGCAGCGCGACGACTGGGGTCAGCTCTACCTGTACGACCTCGCGACCGGCAAGCTCAAGAACAAGATCACGAGCGGCGAAGGACCGGTGACGCAGATCGTGCGCATGGACGAGAAGACGCGCACACTCTGGTACGAGGCGATGGGGCGCGAGAAGGGACAGGATCCCTATCTCCGCCACTTCTACCGCATCGGGCTCGACGGCAAGGGGCCGCAGGTCTCGCTCACGCCCGACGTCGGCGACCACACCGTTCAACTCTCCTCCGACGGCAAGTACATCGTCGACACCTACTCCACGGCCGACACGCCGCCCGTCGTCGGCCTCCGTGACGCGAACGGCAAGCTCGTCATGCCGCTCGAGAAGGCCGACGTCTCCAAGCTCCTCGCGAGCGGATGGAAGCCGCCCATCCTCTTCAACGTGAAGGCCGCCGACGGCAAGACCGACATCTACGGCCAGCTCTTCCGTCCGACGAACTTCGACCCGAGCAAGAAGTACCCGATCATCAACAACGCCTATCCGGGCCCGCAGTCGGGGAGCGTCGGTGGCCGCAGCTTCGCCGCCGCGCACGGCGACAAACAGGCGCTCGCGGAACTCGGCTTCGTCGTCGTCTCCATCGACGGCCGCGGCACGCCGGGGCGCTCGAAGTCGTTCCATGACAGCTACTACGCCGCGATGGGACGCGACAACACGCTTCCCGACCAGGTGGCCGCGATGAAGGAGCTCGCCGCGCGCTATCCGTGGATCGACATCGACAAGGCCGCGATGTGGGGCCACTCGGGCGGCGGCTTCATCACGGCCGACGCGATGTTCCGCTATCCGGACTTCTTCAAGGTGGGCATCGCCGAGTCGGGGAACCACGACCAGCGCAACTACGAGGACGACTGGGGCGAGCGCTACCAGGGCCTCATGCTCAAGGGCGTCGACGGCGGTGCCGACAGTTACAACCAGGAGGCGAACCAGACGATGGCCCGCAATCTCAAGGGACATCTCCTGCTCGCGCACGGCACGCTCGACAACAACGTGCCCCCCGACAACACGCTCCTCGTCGTCGACGCATTGATCAAGGCGAACAAGGACTTCGACCTGCTGATGCTCCCTAACCAGCAACACGGTTACGGCACCGAGGGCAACTATATGATGCGCCGTCGCTGGGACTATTTCGTGCGATGGCTGCTGGATGCGGAACCGCCGAAGGAGTACGAGATTAAGGCGCCCTGACCCTTCGTCATGGAGTACGAGTCGCGCCGGCGTCGGCGCGATGAACATCGATGGCATCGTCGTTCCCACGCTCCCCCCGGATGCCGGCGGGCGCGCGCCGCAATGCGTGCGCCGCCGCGTTGCTGTGCGCGCTCGCCGCGTGCGGTGGCGGGCCGGTGATGATCGGTGACGCCTATCCGCGAGGGGCAAGGTCACAGAGCATCGCCGACGTGGCGCAAGGTGCGCTCGACTCGCAGCCGGGCGCGCACGTCTCCATCGAGCGCTGGAAGGTCACGAACAGCGCGTCGATGGCGCAGGCGTTCGACGGCGCGCTGCAGTTCACGACGAACCCCAACGTGCTCGGCGTCGTCGGACACGCCGGCAGCCGCGAATCGCTGATCGGCGCCAAGTACTACAACGCGATTGGCGTCACGCAGATCGTGCCGAACAGCACCGCGCGCCGATTGACCTCGGCGGGGACGTGGACCTTCCGTCTCGTGCCCGACGACTCTGTGGAAGGCGTCTTTCTCGCGGCGTACGCCATCGACTCGATCCACGCCGGGCGCGTGCAGTTGTTCTACGTCGGTGACGAGTACGGCGTCGGCATCCGCGACGGCGTCAGCTCGGAACTGCGCGCGCGGGGCATCCCGGTGCTCGACGCCACGATGCTGCCAGGTCGCGGCTGCGGCGGACAACTCTGGTCGGACGCGCACCGCTTTCCGGTGCTCGCCGCGCTCCGCCGCTCGCGCCCTGACGTCGTCATCTTCGGAACGGGAAGCGCCGACGCCGCCTGTCTCGTCCAGCTCGTCGCCGAGGGAGCGCCGAACGCCGTCATCCTCGGCGCGGACGGCTTCGTGATCGCGCACGACGAGCTCGCGAAGTTGCCCGAGAGGGCGCGCGCGAGGCTCCGTACGGTCTCGTTCTGGCAGCCCGACGAGAACGCCGCCAGCCGCGCGTTCATCGCGCGCTGGCACCGACTGTTCGCCCGCGAGCCCGACGACGTGGATGCGCTTGTGTACGACGGATTCCTCCTCCTCGGAAAGGCGGTGCGCGACGGCGGATCGAGCCGGCGCGCCGTGAAGCGCTACGTCGAGTCGCTGGGTGGCTCGCGCCCGCCCTTCGAAGGCGTGACCGGCCCGATCTCCTTCGACCATGGGCGGCGCGTCGGGTTGAAGCTGCGCATGGTGCCACCGGTGCACGTGCCGTGACGTCAGCGGCGAACGCGCGCCCAGCGGTCTCGCTCCGCCGGTCCCTGCTGCTCCTCCTTCTCGGCGCGCTGGCCTACGTCGCCGTCGTGGGACTGGTGCTCGTCGTGCGCATCACGCCCGCGACGGAGCGACTCACCCGCGAGAGCGAGGGCGTGGTGTACGAGTTCGAGAACAGCGAGCAGCGCATCGTCCGGCTCGACGTGGTGCACCGGGAGGTGATCGCGCAGCTCGACTCGGCCACCCGCGGCCATGCCTCGCTCGAGGCGCTCGGCGAGCTGCGCGAGCAGCTCGAGCGCATGGAGGAATCCGCGCACACGCTCGAACGGTTGTCCGCGCCGTCGGGAGAGCGCAGCCGGCTCCGCGACACGCTGGTGCAGGGGGTGCTGCACGAGTCCGCGCTGCGGAGCGCCCTCCTCGGGGCCGCCGCGGCGATCGAGATCGCCGACCTCCCGGCGGCGGCGCGGCTGCTCCGGAACGCGGAAAACGCGGCGCGACCCGTGCACGCGAACCTCAACAACGCGACGACCATCGCGCTCGACGACGTACGGCGGGAGGAGGACGCGCTCGCCGACACGGCCTCGAACTCGGCGACGCTCGTCATCGTCTGGTTCGCGGCCGGCGCGCTCTTCTTCCCGATGATCGTGCTCTTCCTGCGCCGCCGGCTCGACGCGCCCCTGGCCGAGATGGACCATGCCCTCACGCGCGTCACCGCGGGCGACTTCGACGTAGACCTGCAGGCGCCCGTGAACGACGAGATCGGCCGCCTCGCGCAGCACTTCAACCGCATGGTCGACGTGCTGCGGCAGCGCGCCTCCGAGGAGCAGGAGCGCTCGGCGCTCGAGTCGGCACGTCGCACGCGGGCCATCCTCGACGCGGCGCTCGACGCCGTGGTCGTGATCGACGAGCAGGGCGCGATCCGCGAATGGAGCCCGCAGGCCGAGACGACGTTCGGCTGGCGGCGCGACGAGGTGATCGGCAAGTCGGTCGCCGACGTCATCTACCCCGAGGAGGCGCGCGGCGACCTCGCGCGCGGGCTCAAGCGTTTCGGCGAAGGCGCCGCGACGCCGATGCTCGGGCGGCGCGTGGAGACGACCGCCGTGCGGCGCGACGGCACGCGCATCCCGGTGGAACTCGCCATCACGCCGTTGCACCATGCGGGGCATACCGAGTTCAGCGCCTTCATCCGCGACGTCGGCGAGCAGCGGCGGCTCGAGATGGAGCTGCGCCACGCGCAGAAGATGGAGGCCGTGGGGCAGCTCGCCGGCGGCATCGCGCACGACTTCAACAACCTCCTCACCGGCATCATCGGCTACGCCGACCTGATGCAGCGCGACGACCAGGCCTCGCCGCAGCAACGCGAGGACGCCGCGGCCATCATGGCCACGGCGCAGCGCGGCGCGGAGCTCGCGCGCGGCATGCTCACGATGGCGCGCCGCAGCCACGGCAAACGCGAGGCCGTGGACGTCGATCGCGTCACGCAGGAGGTCGTCGACCTGTTCTCCCGCACGATGGACCGGCGCATCGAACTCGCCGTGCAGCTGCGCGCGGCGGCGCTGGGGCGCGGCGACCGCTCGCAACTCTCCAACGCGATCCTCAACCTCGCGCTCAACGCGCGCGACGCGATGCCCGACGGGGGCCGCCTCACGATCGGCTCGCGCATCGACCAGCTCGACGCCGCCTTCTGCGCCTCGCACTCGAACGAGGCGACGGCGGGCGACTACCTCGCGCTCACCGTCAGCGACACCGGCATCGGCATGTCCGACGACGTGCGCGCGCGCATCTTCGAGCCGTTCTTCACGACGAAAGCGGCCGGCGAAGGCACGGGGCTCGGTCTCGCGATGGTCTACGGCACCGTGCAGGCCCACCGCGGCATGGTCACGGTCGAATCGTCGCCGGGGCTCGGCACGACCTTCACGCTCTACCTCCCGGTGGAAGGCGCCGACAAGGAAGAGGACAGCGGCCCCACGCGCGACGTGCGCAAGGGGCGCGGCCGCGTGCTCATCGTCGACGACGAGGACGGCGTGCGCAAGGTCGCCCAGCGGCTGCTCACCAAGATGGGATACACGGTCGAGACGGCGCGCGACGGGCAGGAGGCGGTCGATCTCATCCGCGAAGACCCGCGGCGCTGCGACCTCGTGCTCCTCGACAACAACATGCCGCGCATGACCGGGCGCGACGCCGCGAAGATCATCCGCGACATCCGCCCCGACCTGCCGCTCGTGCTCGCGACGGGCTACTTCGAGGCCTACGTCGATGCCGCGTCGACGTTCGGCGTCTTCAACGGCGCGATCGCGAAACCGTACGACCTCTCCACGCTCTCCAAGACGATCGCCGCGCACCTCAAGCACCTCGCCTGAGGGCGCCGCCGGTCAGCGCGGCGCCGTGCGCCGTTCCTCGGCGTCGAGCCACGCGATGGCGGCCTCGCGCGCGGCGTGGCCGTGCACCGGGAGCACCACGACATCGCCCGCGCGCCCCTTCGCGACGACGGCGCGCGCCGCGTCGAGTTCGGGGAGGATCGTCTCGATCGCGCCCGCCGGCATGCCGTGCGTGAGCAGTTCGTCGGCGAGGATCGCCGGCACCTCGCCGGGCGCGCGCCCGCGGAGGAATCCCTCGAGGTCCTTGAGCACGACGCCCGCGGGACGCTCCGCGGCCACCACGCGCGCGAGCGCGCGGATGGCGTCGTCCTCGCGGTTGCCGGCCTGACCGAGCAGCACGAACATGCGGCCGCCGGGCGCGAGCTCGGCGCGCGCGACGGCGAAGAGGCCCGCGAGGCCGTCGGGATTGTGCGCATAGTCGAGCAGCACGCGCGCGCCGCCGATGGTCCAGCGCATGAGACGCCCGGGGTTGTCGTCGCGATTCGTGCCGAACCGCGCGAGCACCGCGGCGATCGTCACCGGCGGCACGCCCATCGCGTAGGCGACGAGCGACGCGCCGAGCGCGTTGGCGATGTTGTAGCGCGCCTGCCCGCCGGCGCTGATGGGAAGGGCCGAGCCGCGGCCCAGCACATACGTCGCGCTCCCCGCCACGAGGAGCATCACGTCGTTGGCGGCGAGAAACGCCACCGGCGCGCCGGCGGCCCGCGCCCCCTGGATGACCGGCGACTGCTCGTCGAGCGAGAACCAGGCCGTCCGTCCTTCCCGTGCCGTGCCGCGCGGCACGAGGAGCGCGTCGTCGGCGTTGAGCACGAGCGTGCCGTCACGCGCGAGTCCCTTCGCGACCACGAGCTTCACGTCGGCGATCTGCGCGCCGGTCGCGATGCCGTACTCGCCGAGGTGGTCGAGCTGCACGTTGGTCACGATCGCCGCCCGCGCGTGCGTCACCGCGAGCCCGCGGCGGAGGATGCCGCCGCGCGCCGTCTCGAGCACGGCGGCCTGCACGCGGTCGTCGCGCAACACCCGCCGTGCCCCGGCGGGACCCGACCAGTCGCCGGTCTCGAGCCACTCGCGGCCCACCCGCACGCCGTCGGTGCACGAGTGACCGGTGAGGAGTCCCTGCGCCTCGCACATCGCCGCGACGAGACGCACGGTCGTCGTCTTGCCGTTCGAGCCCGCGACGAGCGCGGTCGGGATCGCCGCGACCTGCCGCCACGGCACGCGGCCGGGCGCCGGAAGTTCGCCGACGGGCCAACTCATCGCGTGATCGCCGCCGCCGAGCGTGACGCACTCGTCGTCGAACGTCAGTGGCACGTCGCGGCCGAGCGCGGTGGCATGGAGGTCCGCGAAATGGGCCGGCGCTTCGCTCGCGGCGAGCTTCAGGAACAGCGGCATGGCGAGCGCCGCGTCGTGCGGCGCCTCGGCGGGCCCGAGCGGCGACGGGAAGAGCGCCGGCGACGAGATGGCGCCGAGCCAGGCCCACTCGTTCACCTCGGTGGCGGTGAGGAGCTGGTCGATGGGCGCTTCGAAGGCGAGCGACGCGCCGGCGGCGTGGCGCAGCACGACGAGCGGCGTGAGGGGCCAGCGGAGGAGTTCGCGCATCAGGTTCGCGCGCTGCCGCCAGCGCGCGAGCGCGATGTCGTCGTCGCTGCCGCTCGGCACGTCGAGCACGACGCCCGGCGCGTCGAGGAGGAGGCTGGGCCCCAGCAGTCGGCGCGAGAGGTCGAACGGAGGCGGGCTGCCGGTCAGTCGTCCTGCTCGCGCGCGAGGCGCACGCCGCGCTCGTCGCGCACGAGCCCCTCGAGCGTCTCGAACGCCGGCTCCTCGGGGAGCTGCACATGCTGCCCCGCCGGCGCCACGGCCTTCACCGCGAGCGGCGCGTCGGGCGCGTCGGCCGGGCGGAAGTTGATCACCTGCTTCCACGAGCGGGTGAGCGCGTCGGCGAAGATCATCAGCAGATCGCCGGGCTCGCCCATGCGGAGCGCGCGATCCATCGCCTCCTGCTCGTCGGGGATGATGCTGATCGCCTCGTCGGCGACGCCCTTGGCGCGAAGGCGCTTCGCGAGCATCCCGGGCACTTCGTCGCCGTCACGGCCGCGCGGGTCGTCGTCGCGGCGGCAGATGTAGTGATCGAATCGCCCGGCCACGACGTCGGCGATCGCGTCGATGTCCTCGTCGCGCCGGTCGCCCGGGCCGGCGAGCACCACGATGCGCCGCCCGCTCACGTCCAGACGGTGCGCGAGATCGGTCATCACGCCCACGGCATGCGCGTTGTGCGCATAGTCGAAGACGACCTTGAACGGGTGCTCGTCGTACACGTTCAGCCGCCCCGGCGCCTGGAAGAACGTCGAGTCGAACGTGCGGAGCCCCTGCCGGATCGCGTCGAGCTTGAGATGCATGGAGAACGCCATCGCCGCGGCGAACATCGCGTTCTGCACGTTGTGCATGGCGCGCCCTTCGAGCGTCGCCGGAATGAGATGCGTCCAGAGGAGCGGGATGTGCCGCTCCTTGTCGTAGATGGTGATCATCTGCCCGTTCACGCCGCCCTCGAGCGCCACGGCGCGGCCGCCGGCGCGGATGTGTTCGCGCACGAGCGGGTGGTTCGCGTTGAGCGTCACGTAGCAGAGGTGCTTGGCCTCGGTGTAACCGGCCATGCGCAGCACGAGCGGGTCGTCGGCGTTCAGCACCGCCGTGTCCTTGGCGACCTCCACGACGATCCGCTTCACCTCGGCGAGCTGCTCCACGGTCTCGATGCCGCGCTGGCCCAGGTGATCGGCGCGCACGTTGAGCACCGCGCCCACGTCCACCCAGCGCACGCCCATGCCGGCGCGCAACAGCCCGCCGCGCGCCGTCTCGAGCACGGCGATGTCGATGCTCGGGTCCATGAGCACCATCTTCGCCGCCGTCGGGCCGGTCATGTCGCCCTCGACGGTGCGCTGACCGTCGATGTACACGCCGTCGGTCGTCGTGAGCCCCGGCGTGTGCGCGGCCATCTTGCAGATGTGCGCGAGCATGCGCGCCGTCGTCGTCTTGCCGTTCGTGCCCGTGACCGCGGCGATCGGCACGCGGCTCGGCGCGTGCTGCGGAAAGAGCATGTCGATCACGGGACCGGCGACGTCGCGCGGCTTCCCCTCGCTCGGCGCGACGTGCATGCGGAAGCCCGGCGCCGCGTTCACCTCGCAGATCGCGCCGCCGGTCTTCTTGTAGCTCTCGGCGATGTTCGGCGTGAGAAAGTCGACGCCGCCCACATCGAGCCCGATCGCGGCGATGGCGCGCACCGCCATCTCGCGGTTGTCGGGATGGATGATGTCGGTGACGTCGGTCGCGGTCCCGCCGGTGCTCAGGTTGGCCGTCGCGCGCAGCAGCACGATCTCGCCGGCCTTCGGCACGCTCTCGGCGGAATAGTCGACCCGGGCGAGCATCATGAGGGCCTGCTCGTCGAGGTCGATGCGGGTCAGCACCTTCTCGTGGCCCACGCCGCGGCGCGGGTCGGCGTTCACGACGTCGAGCAGCTGCCGCACCGTGCTCGTGCCGTCGCCGGTCACGTGGCCTGGGGTGCGCTTCGTCGCCGCGACGAGTTCGCCGTGCACCACGAGCAGGCGATGGTCGTCGCCCGTCACGAAACTCTCGACGATCACGCTCCGAGAGATCTCGCGGGCCACGGCGAACGCGTGCCGCACTTCCTCTTCGGTCGTGAGATGGATCGAGATGCCGCGCCCGTGATTGCCGTTGTACGGCTTCACCACCACGGGGTAGCCGATGCGGCGCGCCGAACGTACCGCCATGTCGGCCGACTGCACGAGTTCCTGCTTGGGCACCGGCAGGCCGAGCGTCGCGAGGAGTTTGTTCGTCTCCTCCTTGTCGCTCGCGAGTTCCACCGCGATGTGCGGCGTGCGGCCGGTGATCGTCGCCTGGATGCGCTGCTGGTGCTTGCCGTAGCCGAGTTGCACGAGCGACTGATCGTTGAGCCGGATCCACGGGATGCCGCGGTGCTCGGCGGCATGCACGATGCTCGCCGTGCTCGGCCCGAAGGCGCGCTTCTGCGCGAAGCGGATGTAGTCGTCGCGCGCCACCGGCCAGCTCCACCCCTCGGGCACGCTGCGCGACGGGCGCGCGTCGTCCGGGAGGAGCGACGCGATGAGCACGAGCGCGAGTTCGCCGGCGGCGATCCCTTCCTCGCGCCCTTCGTATTCGTAGACGACGTTGTACACGCCCGGTTTGCCGCCGTCGCGCGTCTTGCCGAAGGTCACGTGCATGCCGGCGATGTTCTGGATCTCGATCGCGACGTGCTCGAGCACGTGGCCGAGCCAGGTGCCTTCGTCCTCGCGCATGCGGCGGATGAAACCGCCGGGCTGGCCGTACGAACAGCCGTGCTCGTGCAGGCCGGGGAGCGCCGCGACGAGTCCATCCACGAACGGCGCGCCGAGCTTCGACGTGGGCCACGCTTCGAGCGCGCCGAGGTCGAGCGACAGGCGAATGACCGGGAAATGCGCGTACAGCGACGGCCCAACGAAAACGTTCCGCTCGAGGACGCGCATGGGGTCTATCCTTTGCGTTGTGCGAGCGCGCCCGGGAAGGCCTCTCGCGTGTGCAGGTCGTAACTCGCGCCGGCGACGAGGATGTGCATCGTCAGACCGATGAGGCAGATGGGGTCGCCTTCGTCCGCGATGTCCATCGAGGAGAACTCGATGCCGCTCGCATCCACGATCGTGATCGCGCCGGTGCCTTCGACGGTGAGCCGGTTGTCGGGCCCGATGAACGCCGCGGTGTTCTCGTCGAGCCCGATGCCGTGCGCGTACGGATTGTAGGCGAGCGCCGTCAGCAGGCGGCCGAGCCGGTCGCGCTGACGGAAATGCTGATCGATCACGAATCGGTTCGTGAGCCCGAGCCCCGGCGCGAGCGTCACCTTGCCCGCGACCGGCGACGCCCCTTCCTGCCCGAACGCGATCATGTGTTCGCTCAGGAACGCGGCCCCCGCACTCGTGCCGGCGACATGCACGCCCTCGGCGTTGCGCGTGCGTATCAGCTTCGAGACGGGCGTCCCGCCGAGCACCGTCGTCAATCGCAGCTGCGCGCCGCCCGTGAGGAAGATGCCGGTCGCCTCGGCGAGGCGGTCGAGACGGTTCTGCTCCTCGCAATCGCGACGCGTGTCGAAGTCGACGGACTCCGCCTGCGCGGCGCCGAGTTCCTTGAAGAGCTTGACGTAGCGCTGGCCCGTGTCGGCGAGCCGCGACGCCGTGGGAAGCACGACGATGTCCGCGTCGCGCCCGCCGCACAGCGTCACGAAGCGCTGGAGGATGTCCGGATCGTTGTCCTTCTCTTCCGCGCCGCCGATCGGGATGATGAAACCGCGCGTCGCGCCATCTGGGACTTTGGCAGGCATGTATGCAGTCAGCGTTCGAATGTTCCGAGTCGCACGGCGCGACCGTCGCGCACGTGCCAGTCGCCGTTGGCCATCACGTCGGTGACGTGGCCGGCGAGATCGAGCAACACGAGATCGGCGTCGGCGCCCACCGCGATCGTTCCTTTGCGCGGGAGCCGCAGCAGGCGCGCCGGGTTCACCGTGAACGGCGCGAGCGCCTGCTCGAGCGACGCGCCCGAGTCGAGGAGCAATCGCAGCGTCTCGGCGAGCGCACCGGGCGATCCGACGCCGAAGCGCGTGATGCGCCCGTCGGCGTCGAACGTCGGCAGGCAACCGCCGCCGTCGGTGGAGCAGGTGAGATGCTCGGCCGGCGCGCCGCTCGCCCAATACCGGCGGATCGCGGCGACGGCGCTCCAGGCATCCTCGTCATCGTCTACTGGAAAAGCAGTAACATCGATGGTGCAGCCGCCGCGGGCGAGCGCGACGGCCTCCTCGAACAGCGTGCGGCGGCGGTTCACGTGCGTCGGATGAAAGACGCGCGGCGGCAACTCGCTCTGCGCGAGCGCTTCGCGCACCAGCGCGAGCCCGCGCGCGCCGTCGCCGAGGTGCAGGTGCACCACGCCGGCCTTGCCGCTCAGCATGCCGCCCACGTGCGCGTCCGAGGCGACGCGCAGCAGTTCGTCGAGCGTCGGCTGGCTCGAGCGATGATCGCTGATCGCGAGTTCACCCACGCCGATGAGGCAATCGACATACGCGAGATCGCCGCGCACGCTCCCGGTGAGCGTCACGGGCGGCACGTGATAGCCGCCGGTGAATCCCCACGCCGAGAGCCCTTCCGCGCGCAGTCCGTTGATCGCCGCGACGAGTTCGCCGGTGCTCCGCGTGGTGTCGTCGGTGCCGAGCACGCCGACCACCGACGTGATGCCGCCGAGCGTGAACTGGCTCAGCGGAACCGGAGGCACCTTGGTCTGCGGCCCCGCCTCGCCGCCGCCGCCCGTCACGTGCACGTGCCCGTCGATCAGCCCCGGCACGCACCGGCGGCCGCGCCCGTCCACCACGTCGGCGCCGAGCGCGCCGGGCACATCGAGCGAACGCCCGATCTGCAGGATCCGGCCGCCGCCGATGAGAAGGTCGCAGTGTCCAAGCGCGTGCGGCGCAAAGACCTCGATGTTCGTGAGGAGTCGCAGGGTCACACGTCAAAATCTAGCGTCCCGAGAGGGTATCCGCCCTCGGGCGGGCTCCGCGCGGCGGGTCCGGAGCAACTGGCGCACCGGTCACGGCCGCCGTATGCTAGCCCGCCATGACCATCTACCGAAGCCGCCGCGCCGACGTCGCGCTCCCGCAGGTGCCGCTCACCGACTTCGTGTTCGAGCACGTCGACCGGTGGCCAGAGGCCCCCGCCCTCATCGAGGGGCCCACGGGCCGCGTCATCACTTTCCGCAGGCTGCGCGAGCTCGTGCGACGCGTCGCGGTCGGCCTCTCGGTGCGCGGATTGCGCAAAGGGCAGGTGATCGCGCTCTACGCGCCGAACGTCCCCGAGTACGCGGCGGTGCTGCACGGCGCGGTCTCCATCGGCGTCGTCGCAACGACGGCGAACCCGATGTACTCGGCCGCCGAGTTGCGCCGCCAGATCGACGACTCCGGCGCACGGCTCCTGTTCACGGTCGCGGCGCTCCTCCCCAAGGCGCTCGAGGCTGCTGCGGGCTCGGCGATCGAGGAAGTGATCGTCATGGGCGAGAGCTCCGAGGCCCCAGGGGCCCCCGCCGGCGCGACGTCGCTCGCCGCGTTCACCGCGCACGACGGCGCGCCGCCGAAGGTCGAGATCGATCTCGACGCCGACATCGCCACGCTCCCCTACTCGAGCGGCACCACCGGCCTGCCCAAGGGCGTGATGCTCACGCATCGCAACCTCGTCTCGAACGTGGCGCAGGGCGAGTTCATCGAGAACGAATCGCCCGACGGCGCGACGATCGGCGTGCTCCCGTTCTTCCACATGTACGGGCAGTACATCTACCTCCTCATGCGCCTGCGGCTCGGCCGCTGCGTCATCACGATGCCGCAGTTCGACCTCGAGCAGTTCGTGCGGCTCACGAGCGAACATCGGGTGCGGCACCTGTACGTGGTGCCGCCCATCATGCTCGCGCTCGCGCGGCATCCGGTGACGGCGAAGTACGATCTCTCCGCGCTCGCCCTGTTGACGGTGGGCGCGGCCCCGGTGAGCGCGGCCGTCGCCGCGGAGGTCACCGCGAAGTTCGGCACGGTCGTGCGGCAGGCGTTCGGCGCGACGGAGATGAGCCCCGCCGTCTCGGCGGGCGGATCGAGCGCCGGGAACGCGCATCCGCATACCGCGGGCGAGCTGGCGCCGAACACCGAGCTGCGATTGGTCGACCCGGCGACGCTGCAGGACGTGACGCCCGGCGAGCACGGCGAACTCTGGGTGCGCGGCCCGCAGGTGATGAAGGGCTATCTCAACCGGCCCGACGCGACCGCCGAGTGCATCACGACCGACGGCTGGCTTCGGATGGGCGACATCGGCTTTCTCGACGCGAACGGCTGCATCGTCGTCGTCGACCGCCTCAAGGAGTTCATCAAGTACAAGGCGTTCCAAGTGGCGCCGGCGGAACTCGAGTCGATTCTCCTCACGCACCCCGGCGTCGCCGACGCGGCCGTGATCCCCAAGGCCGACGAAGAGGCCGGCGAAGTGCCGAAGGCGTTCGTCGTGCAGCGCGCGCCGGTGACGCCCGAAGAGTTGATGGCGTACGTGGCCGAGCGCGTGTCGCCGTACAAGAAGGTGCGGGCGGTGGAGTTCGTCGAGGCGATTCCGAAGTCGCCGAGCGGGAAGATCCTGCGGAGGGAGTTGGTGGCGCGGGAGCGGGCGAAGACCGCGAACTAGGGCTTCTCCCCCGGCCGGTACCGCACCACCGCCTGCGCATCGACATCCGCCGGAGTGAACGCGACGGTCTTCAGTTCACCGCGCGCGAACATCTCCGCCTGATCGCTGAACCACCGCGACTCGGGCTTCGAACTCTCGCCGTACGCCAGCACCGAGTACGCGCGCGGCACGTCGGTGAACTCCACCGCGAGCACCCAGCCGTCTCCGCCGTTGGCGGCGAACTTGCCGTCGGGCGTGCGCTCGTAGTTGAGCACGCGGAAGCACCCGAGATTCCCCGAGCAGCCGCCCACCGGCACGTCGACGGTGCCGCGCCGCACGCGGTGGACGTCGCCCCAGGCCACGTCGTACGAACCATACAACTTCGCCGTCTGCGCCACCGCCCAGGCGAACGACTCCGCCGCGCGCGCCGGATCGCTGAGTCCGTACGGCGTCCTGAGCGGATCGGCCGCGGTCCACGCCTTCTCGTAGCGCAGCGAGTCGGGCTTGCCCTGCGAATAGCGCCCCCACCACGTCTCGAAGAGCATGCCGCCCTTCGCCTCGGC
>Ga0265314_10001371_pt1 | contig 27333 bp, 27 predicted proteins | sample 4126metaG_FD_203106 | JGI IMG/M metagenome (GOLD analysis project Ga0265314, IMG submission 203106) | Rhizosphere microbial communities from Carex aquatilis grown in University of Washington, Seatle, WA, United States - 4-1-26 metaG | ecosystem: Host-associated > Plants > Roots > Rhizosphere >... | reverse complement strand
GGCGAAGCAGAAATGATCCGCCAATTGGAAGAGAGTCACAAACGGCGAAAACAAGCCATCCAATCTCACACAAGGATCGCGAAAATACGTGAAAAAGCAAGCGGTTGATCATTACAAAGTCGAACTATATCCTCGATAGTAATGAGTTCTACTACTGGTCCCCGGCGTTCAATCCTTTCTGGCTCGATATTGCAAGCTACAATCATCTGGTTTATCCGCCGGCGTCGGCACATCAGGATGCGATTTACGGGCCAACCCCGAATTCCGTCAAGGTGGTGCAGCTAAATCTCACCGATCCCACACCGCTGGAGAATTTGCTGGCAGCGGGCCATCCGGTCGCGATCTCCACGTTTTTATCGCAATGGAAGAAAACTCCAGCCGGATACTACGACTTTCAAGCAGGGCCACCAGATCCTCTCACTGCGCATGCCGTTCTATTGGTTGGCTACGACCACAATAAGAAGCTCTTTCGTATTAAGAACTCCTGGGGCACCAATTGGAACGGTAATGGCTTCGCGGATGTGACCTATCAACTCGTGCTTTCGGACAATTCGGACCCCTGTTGGATCTCGGAACTGCGCAATCCCGGGCAGCCGGTCAATGCCGGGGTCGGTGCCTTGCGCGGATTTTGGTCGGCGGTGATCAACGGCGTCAAAGGGGTGGCCGTTATTCGCCATGCCTATCAAAGCGTCGGGACATTGGGCGTGGTGAATCCGAACCCGCATGCCGGGCAATTCTACGGCAACGATGGCTCCACTCTGGATCTCGATTGGAGCGGCGGAGAATACAACCGCGCGGTTTTCGCGGTTCAAAACACCGTCAGCGTGGCGAAGACGATCTACCTGTCCGGCGGTCCGGCCGAGTGGTCCTATGTAGCCATGGGAGCCAACGGGCAGGCGGTCGAAACCGGTGGCTGGAGCCGCACCAAATCGCCGCTCGCTTCCAACCCGTATCCCGCCTCGTACCTCGCGACGCGCGACGACCCTTATTTGTTTGCCAACCGCTCCGCCGCCTGTCAGGACTGCGGTCCATTCAGCGCGCCGGCCACGGCGCACCAGCCGGCGATTTCCGTGCGGTCCACGGGCGAGGCGGATGTCGTTGCCCAGGGACCGAACAATTCACTGGTGTACTATTACGCGGCGCCGGGCGGCAACTGGACGGCCACGACGATTTCCGGAGCCGGAACGACGTTCTCGACGCCCTCGATCTGCGTGCGCTCGACTGGCGAAGCCGATGTGGTCGCGCAAGGCCCGAATAACTCGTTGATTTATTGCTGGGCAACGCCCGGGGCTAATTGGTCGAGTGTCACTATGGCGGCGGGATTGATCTTTTCCGCACCATCACTCTATGTGCGCCCGAATGGCGAAGCGGATATCGTCGCCCAGGGGCCAAATAATTCTCTCCAGTATTACCACGCGGTACCGAACGGGAATTGGACTGGGGTGACGATTGCTGGAAATGGAACGACGTTCTCGGCACCCGCGATCTTTGTCCGCGCGAGCGGCGAGGCGGATATCGTGGCCCAGGGCGCAGGCAATTCGCTGATGTATTATCACCCGACCGCGAGCGGCAACTGGTCCGGGGTATTTATTGCGGGCGCCTTAACCACCTTCTCGGCCCCGTCCATATTCGTGCGGTCGAATGGCGAGGCGGATATCGTGGCCCAGGGACCGCTCAATTCGCTCGCGTATTACCATGCGATGCCTAACGGTCCGTGGTCGAGCGCCACCTTCGCTGGCAGCGCGACCACCTTTGGAAAACCCGCCATCTTTGTCCGCGCAAACGGCGAAGCGGACGTCGTGGCCCAAGGCTGGAATGGTTCCCTCCATTATTATCACGCTACGCCGGGGAGCCAATGGAACCCCGCCCAGATCGGTCAAGACGGGACGGCGCTTTCAGCCCCGTCCATCTTTGTGCGGCCGAATGGCGAAGCGGATCTCGTGACGCAAGGACCCGATGGCTTGCCGGTTTACTACCATGCACTGCCAAACTCCGGATGGTCTGCCGCGGAACTCTGATCAGGCCGCCGAGCTGCAACCGCCAGACTTGAGCGAGGGGAGATGCCCGTTAACGGTCAGAAACCGTTGGCGGGCATCGTTTTTTCCGAAATTCGCGCCTGCGCGGGGAAATCAGAGGAAAAACCGGACCGAACGGCGTAGTGTCCGCCAATTCACCCATCGGCCGATTCAGGCCGCTCTCCCGAAGTAGTAACGGAGCATGCCGCCCAGTCGTTCTCGGCAAGCGACTTCACCCGAGCTTGGAAAGGTTGTGAATTCCGGGTTGATGATTTTATTGTCGAGCCCTTGGTGATTTCTTTCCTCGTGATAATGGAGGAGGAATTGATTGACCGCTCGATGCAGGGACGATTCGCCAATCAGAACCAGTCGGCTCAGACAGGACTCCCGGATGCTCCGGACGAACCTCTCCGCCAGCGCATTCAGGTTCGGGGAATGCGCCGGAAGACGGACGGACTCAATCCCGACGCTGTTCAGGATCGAGCAGAACTCCGGCCTGAACAGGCCGGATCGATCGTGGATCAGATACCGACAGCCATTCAGGAATCCGCTCAGGCCATCGGACAGGTTCCGGGCCATCTGTTTCATCCAAGCGCCGTTTGGTTCAGGGATGATCCCGGCGATGTGGACCTCCCGGGTGGCCACTCGGATCGCGAACAACACGTGGTATCGAACCAGACCGACAGCAGTCCAGACCTCGACCGTGAAGAAATCGGCCGCCGCAAGCCCGTCCCAATGGCTCCGAAGGAATTCTTTCCAAGTGCTCTCGCCCTGCCGATCCGGTGCGGGATCCACCCCGGCTTCGTTAAGGATCTTGGCGATCGTGCCACGTCCGATTTCATGGCCCAGGTTCATGAGCGCGCCCTGAATGCGAGTGTATCCCCAGGCGCGATTCTCTCTGGCCATGGTCAGGATCAGCTCTCGGACCTCTGCCGGTGTGGGTGGCCGACCGGGTGAACGAGCGGAACTGCCGTCGTACTTGCGTGCGATCAGGCGTCGATGCCAGTCCAGAAGAGTCTGCGGCGTCACAATCGAGGCAAATCGCTGGAGCTGATCCCGACCGATCTTTTTGGCCTTGGCCGCCAGCCGACGCCGCTGGTCGTCGTTGAACCGGGGCCTTCTACCAAGTTGTTCCCTCAGGACCCTGACTTCCTGCTGAAGGTATTCGATGACATTTTGCTGGTTACGGTTGATCCACCCAGCGAAACAGATGAGAAGCAGTTGGAGCGCGTTCACCCCGCCATCCTTTACCAACCGCCGTTGGCAAACCAGATCTAGCGCGCCCGGCGGGCCGCGTCCTCATGGCCGTGCTTGGCGAGCTTTCGGACATCACGGGGTTCAATGCGGCGAAGACACGATTGAATGTGTTATGAGAAGGAATGCCATTGGTCAGCGTCAGAAAGGTTCTGAACCACGGCTCCCTGGCTTCCCCGAAATCCTCCGTGTCGTTGAAGCCCTCTCCGCCGCAGAGCAACGTGCAGACGGCGATCACCAGGATATCAATCAGCGCGTGATCTTACGTTCGATTTCGAGAATGATCTTCTTTGGGGAGAGATCACCGCGGCAGCGCCTTGACAATCATGTTGCTCATTATCGCACCGACCGGAATCATCAAGGGAAGGACAGTCTGATCCTGCTCCCGGTCCCCGCCCACCGGGTCGGTAATTCGAGCGGCGAGGTCCGCACGCACGAACGACTCGCGGGATTGTTAAATTCTATCACAGGGAAGCCGCATGAGACTTTTGACCATGCAGGGATCGGGAGTTATCCGCAGGCGAGGTTTTCCAAGCTCTATCCGCGGCATTGGGATCCGGTGACATCTCAGCGGCTCGACAATCGTTCGTCGTGTCCTAAAACGACATCAAAGCTGCTGGCTATCCGGCCCGGCACTTGCATGCTGCCAACTAGGAGGGAGGCCAAGGTTAACTTGGCTGAATCGCCTCGCTGTTTAGCGGGATGGAAAAAGCGACCAACAGCCCGCTCCGGTCTGGACGATTCTGCGCCGAAATATGGCCTTTATGCAGTTGCACGATGCTCTTGCAGATGGCCAGGCCAAGACCGGAACCGGAGTTCGGCTCAGAGCGCGGGGTGATCTGGACAAACCGCTCAAAAATATCCTCCAAGCGACCGGGGGGCACCCCGGGCCCCTCATCCCTGACTTCAACCCTCCAGGCACTCTCATCGGACGTCGATTGGAACGTGATCGTGCCGCCCGAAGGACTGAATCGGAGGGCATTGGAAAGAAGGTTGAACAGCACCTGTCGAATCCATCCCTGATCAAAAGCGGCCATTCCGCCATCGTTCCTTGCCAACTCCAGTTTGAGTCCGCGAGACTCAGCCAACAGCTGCGCGTCTTCGCCAAATTGCTCCACAAACTCGCGGGTTGGGATAGGCTTAAATGTGAGCGGCAGAATCGTGGAATCCGCCTTGGTGAGCACCGTCAAACGCTCCAGCGTCTCGGTCAGGTGCAACGCCTCCTGCAATTGTTCTTCAGCTGAGTGGCGGAATTTGAGCGGCAGCTCTGGATCATTAACCAGGCGTTCGGCATGCAAACGGATGATGCTCAACGGTGTCATCAGCTCATGCGACGTGTCGGCGGTAAACCGCTTCACCTGGTTGAACGATCGATCTAGCCGATCAAACATCTCATTCAAGAGCTTGGCCAGCGCCACCATCTCACCACTGCCCGCCGGAACGGGAATCCGTTCGCTGAGGTTGCTGGCGTTGATCCGGCTCGCCGTATCCTGCATGAGTTTGATCGGGCGCAGCGTGGATCGGCGAAGGGCAGCTCCCACGCCAGCGCTTAGTGCCGCAATGAGAGGCACACCCACCAGCAGCATGCGCCAGAAATAATTGCTCACGAGCTGGAGCTTCCCCAGCGACATCGCGATCTGAACATGCACCGCCTTGGTATCATATTGTGCCTCCCGCAGCAGCCCCAGCGTATGCGAATGCAAAGTGCACTTGCTCAAACCACCGCTCAGAACGGACAATCGTTCCGCGCCTAAGTTGGGAGAGCGGTAAACCAGACGCTTCTGTGACGGGTCCTGCACCTGGAAATAAAACAACGCCTCGTCGTTCTGGGCGTGCTCATGCAGGGCCGCCTCCAACTTTTCAGGCGTAAAAGGTACAGCAACCGGCTCGATGCGGGCGAGGATCTCCTTGCTCTCGGCATCCAAGAGAAAATCGTTGCCCGTGACCATTTCCTTGCGGATAAACCAGAACCCCCCGGCTACCGCGACGGTAACCGTGATCGTCACCACCGCTGCATAAAACATCACGTGGGATGTCCGCAGGGGTATCATACCAGCTTGTAGCCCACGCCACGCACGGTCTGAAGAGGCGATTCGGTCTCGTTGGGCCGCCTCAGTTTGCTCCTCAGTTTCGACACATAAACATCCACCAGATTCGTTTCGGTGTCGAAGTGGCAATCCCAGATCTTCTCAGCGATTTGGGTGCGCGTGAGCACCCTCGAAGGGTTTTGCAGGAAGAACTCCAACAAAGCGAACTCACGCTGGGTGAGTTGAACGGGCACGCCGTCCAACATGACGTGCCTGGCCAACAGGTCGAGGCTGATGCCCCGATGCTCCAGCAATGTCTTCTTTTGACCCACATGGCGGCGCACAACCGAACGGATGCGAGCCAACAGCTCTCCAAAACTGAACGGTTTAGTTAAATAATCATCCGCCCCGAGATTCAGCGCGGCAATCTTGTCATCCACCTCGTGCCGAGCGCTCAGAATCACAATTTGAGCGGTCATTTGGCTCTGCCGCCACTCCGTCAGGAGCTGCAGACCATTGCCATCGGGCAGGCCAATATCGAGAATCACGACATCAAAATGGCTCTGGGTCACAGCTTCGTGCGCGTCCTTGACGCTTCGGGCCCAGACCGTGGCATAGGAAACCTCTTCCAGGCCCTTCTTGACGAACTGGCCCAGTTTTCGATCATCTTCGATTAGCAACACTTTCATGGAGTTTCTGCTCCGCGAGATTGATACGGTACGCCGCCATGGCCGCTATCTCGTTGTCGGCCAGATACTCATGGCCTGGCATGTCGGTCCCCGCCAGCCCAAACTTGATGATTTCGGCCAGGCGCTTTAGCCGCACTTCCGCCGGCAACGCCGATGGCGCCCAGAGGAACGGCCCGGTTCCAAAATCCGGAGGCAGCCGCTTGAAGGTGGCCCCCCATCTCTGGCGTGTCAAACCTTTGGAGGTGTGGCACGTCTCGCAGTGTTTACCCACCAGTCCCGCCCCCCTCTCGATCCTGCGCCTCCGTCATTGCCACATTCGACACTCGCCATGCAGTTAGGATCAGCGCCAGGTGCGCCGCACCGTGGGTATTGCCCAGGCTCTGCACACACGCGAGCAATGCCTCACCGCGCTGGTCGGCAAATAGATGCGCATAGCTTGGCATCGGAGACTCCCGAACCAACATCGCCGGGTTGAGAAAATGCGCCCTCAACCAGAGCGCCGACCGCCGGCTGCCGACCTCGCTAAGATCAGGGCCTTGCCGGCGGTTGCCGATCAACGGCGGTTCCTCCGTGCGCCGGACGACCACATTCACGGTTGGGCCCCACATCACTTCGTCGCTCGAGCCTGGACGGACGTACTGGGAGTGACAATGGATGCAGCCTTCCGAGATGTAAACTTGACGTCCGCGACTCACTAGGGTTGAGCCCACGCTCTCGCGCGGCCTCTCCCAGGCCCAGCGGGCGGTTTGTTGTAGCCCCCACACGGCCGACAGCAGGACCGCGATCGTTCCTAACTCGCGTTTGCGAGCGCGGAACGCGGCCCGGACATGTGGCGCCACATACAGCATCGCCGTCCCCAGCACAAACGCCGGCGGAATCCGCCGCAGATCCTGCGCCATGCCGATACCCATTGCTGAACCCATCCAGCCTGCCACCGCGTAAAGTTGCCCTGCGGCTCGCGAACGCTCCGTCGTTGAATCCTTCGCTGCCACGTATGTCGGATAGGCCACCAGCGCCACGGAGTAGAGGGACACCCCCAAAGGATATAAGACTGCGGCCATACCCTGTTGCCCGGGGTTCAGGAGCAACAGACACGACCCACCCAATAGCCCAAAAGCCAAAGCTAGGGTGGTGGAGAGACCTCGACGGCGCACCATTACACCTCCGGCCAGGGCGGCAACAAAATGCAGCACGCCATTCTGCCAGAGGCGTCGCCCGCCCTCCCATGTTCCCGACTTTAGGTCTGGAGTGTTCTGGATGATGAAAAACGCGGCCGAATCCAACCACACCAACGCCGTAAAGCCGGCCAACACCAACAAGAATGGAGGGGGCGGAGCATCAGGGAAAGCCTTCGGGCCCGATGGAGTGTTGATATCCCGAGGCGCGAACCTCGCTCCGACAACACACAGCCCTGCCGAAAAGAGAGCAATGCCAGCCGGCGAGGCATCAAAAAGCAGCGGGCAGTTGCAAACCAAATAGGCCAAGCCGACTCCCAAACCGATCTTGAGCAGGGGCCGGGCGATCCCGATCCAAAGATAGAGATGAGCGACCAGCGTAACGGTCAGCAAGCCAACCGAGGCGCCGATCGAAAACGAAAGCGCAGCAGCCGCGACCCCGTTTAAGACGGGCAGGGTGAGAAGAGCGCTAATGGCACAACCGAGGAGCCCAGCCTGAAGTCGGCGCTCTGGCGGCCATCGGCCCTCAAGGCGAGAGGCGAGAAGGCTGGCGGCGATGCCGCCCACTGCCATAAACGCCATGACAACCCGGAGTCCATTTCCAGTGATGCAACAATCGGCAAGATGCTTGAGGAAACCAAATTGGGCGAAGATTAGAAAACAAGCCTAGGTGATCGCCACCAGGCATACCCCACGCCAACCCGCGAACCTTTTCCGATCTTCCACTCGCGCAACCACGATTCAATCCCTGAAATTCAGCCAACCCCTGAAAAGTCCAACTCACTGAAACACGGCGAGCACCCCATCCGTAATCGCAACTGACAACCAGGCCATTTCCAGGCGGTTCCCAATGACCCGCCAGAACAGAAAAGCGGATACTAACGCCCTGCTCAACGCAGTGAGCCACCAGACAGTCTCCCAGCGCGCCGCGTTTGCGGCGATTCTCGGTAGCCGCGCGGCGTATACGTAGGCAATGCCCACCGATAAAACGAAAACGCCCACGAATGAGACCATCTCCAACGGCTGTGGGACAGGTCGCACCCCCATGAGTGAGAGAGTTGAATATGGAGCAATTATCAGGAGTATCCCGGTAGTCGTATCGCACAGACCAGCGGACCACTGATAAACAGACAGCCAAAGGCTTCGGCGCGAGCAATTCATCGCGTTCGGACGGTGGCCGATCGGAAGCTGTTTGAGCATGAAGTAAACTCGGCAGATGTCGCTAGGAAGTCCCACGCCTTACTTTCCTGAGCTGCAGCCACCAGTGTGTTGCCGCAGCCGTCATGATCCCGCCACAAACCATCCGCAGGCAGTAAAGGGAGTCACGCGCGCCGCCAGGAATAATGGTGAAGTCTGAGTGGCTTCCCTCCAACCATCCCGCCCACACCATGATGCCCACATAACCCAAGGTCCCGAACTGCCACGCGAAAAAAGCCCACCTCGAGCTGAAGGTCCTCGCGTCTTCGCCGAGCAGAGTCATTAGCCCCAGGATATTCAAACTGGAGACAAACCCAGCCATGGCCATGTGCGAATGGCCTACCAGCGCGTCCGTGAATTTGCAGTGCTCGAGGAATCCCGGCAGAAACATCATCCAAGCGCTCACGACCAGCAATCCCCACCAGAGAAGGCACGCATTGCGCCAACATTTCGTAACAAGGGGCCAGTCAAAGGCGTTGAAGTACGCGGGAAGGATTGGTACCCAGGCCAGCAGGCTGGCCAAGCCCAGGATCTCACTAGGTTTGTGATGACTCGAGTTGCCTCGCCCCAAAGCGAAAGAGACGATTGCTCCGGCCGCGAACAGCACCCAAGCATAAGCGATCGCCCGTTGCCGTTCGCGCACTTCACGACCGAGGCCCAAGGGAAGCACTAACAGAATTAGAATGATGCCCAACGTCGATTCCAACAAGCTGGCGCCAGTTGGTCCCCCCGTGTCGGGATTGACCGGCGGGTACACGTTCGGTTGAGTCGCCCAATAGAGCGAAAACGGCACCAAGAGCAGCGCTAAGAGACCGGCTGCGCTCGCGCTGCGCCGGGCGCGTGACCACCTCGGGCCCGCATCCCCGTGTCTCCAGAAAGCAACCGCCAGCACCACCCATAGAAGAAGCATCGCCATCACGAGCAACAGCCGCGGATAGCCCTGCCAGTCCAAAAACAGCTTGCCGCTGCTCTGCCCGTTGAGCCACGAGATGGAGCCCACAACCAACGCCGTCGACCACCCCCAGAGAACACTACGACCCCACCGCCATGCTGGCAGACGGTCAACTTGGTAGGCGTGGAATAGCCAGCCAACCAAAGGCAGGCTACACCATCCGTAAAGATTGTGATTCAGGTGGAGCGGCACCCAGCGGCCGTAGGTCCACTCGCCTAGCCAAGAGTTTAGACGCGGAAACAGCAACAACGCACCAAGCAGCAAACCCACGCCATTGCTCACCAGCAGCCAAGTGAGACTGTGACATGCGGCCACGGCCATCACGTTAGGCTGGAGTCCGCCCAGCACCGCTGGCTTCGTGGACCAGCGCGGCTCCACCTCCTGCCAACGCTCAACGCTGATGAGTTTTTCCATCCTTCATCACAATTACCCGATTGCAGCGTTCAGCCAGCTCTCGCTCATGGGTTGCCATCACCAAGGTGATGTCCTCTTGGGCGACCATTTCGAGCAGCAACTGAAAAACGAGAGTCCGAGTGTTCTCATCGAGAGAGCCGGTAGGCTCGTCGGCCAGCAATATTCGCGGCCGGTTCATCAGCGCCCGGCAAAGTGCGGTGCGTTGCCGTTCGCCTCCGGAGAGGTTTTGGATGCGTTGGTTCAACCGGTGGCCAATCCCTGTGCGGTCGACCAGGTGCCGAAGCCTCGACTTTGCCTCCCGGCGAGTGAGGCCTGCGGCCACGCTGGGGACGAGGCAGTTTTCCTCCAAAGTGAGGTCGGGAATGAGATTGTGGAGCTGAAAGACAAAACCCACTTCGTGCCGATGCATCCGTAACAAAGCGGCGCTGGTGCGTGATGAAATGCGGTTGACTGTAATCCTGCCCCGGTCGGGTTCATCCAAGCCCCCTAGCAAGTGCAGCAACGTGATCTTGCCGCATCCCAAGCAACCACATAGCGCTACGGTCTCGCCAGAGAAAGCCTGAAAATCGACACTCCGAAGCACTCGGATGGCGTTGTTATCGTAGCTCTTCCAAACGTTCTCGGCACACAGGACAACTGGTCTGGGGGGTGGTGAGAGCGACATGGGTGCTCCGCCTATTCAAAACGCAAAGCTTCCACCGGTCGGATCCGCATGGCGTAGAACGACGAGTATAGCGCCCCCGCAATCCCGGTCAGGCAAGCCAATGCCACCACGCCAATCACCACAGTCGCCTGCACGTGGGCATCCACGTAACCGTGCAGCATCGGTACGGCCCGCAGGGAAGCGATCACCGCTGCTCCTAAACTCAAGCCCGTCAGCGCTCCGACAATCGAGACCAACGCAGCCTCACCAAAAAGCACCCCGGCAATTTGGGTGCTTGAAAAACCGCTGACCCGGAGGATGGCGATCTCCCGGATTCTCATGAAGACCGACATGATCATGGTGTTAGCCACGCCCAATCCCCCCAGAATCAGGCCGCAGCAGCCCACCGCCCAAGCGGTGGCTTTGAGGATTTTGAATTGAGAATACGACCGGCTGAATTCCTCGTTCTCCAGTGCAATCAGCGCGGGGTAGGCCTGAGATACTTTGCGATTGAAAACGGCTTTGTCTTCCTTGTTCTTCAGTTTCACGGTCGCTACCGACCCCGCGCCCTCCTTGTGGAAAAAGCTTTGCGCCGTAGCGAGGGGCATAAACACACCACCGTCCTCGAAGCCATTCGCGGTCCTGACAATGCCCATCACCGGGAAAGTCTCCCGGCCAATTGCGATCTGAGTGCCGACCTTGGCTTTGAGAAATTCCGCGGCATGCTCGCCAAGCGCCACGCCCCGCAGATCCGACGCGAACTCGGCACGATTACCGGCAAGCCAGATTGTGTCGCAAATGCGCGCGTCCGAAGCGACCACCCCAAAGCAAGTGATGATGGGCTGGTCCGCACTCGATACGATGCCAAAAATCACCGGCTGAGCGTGCTCCACCATGCTCCAGCGGTTCATCGCCTTAACCGCCTCGTCTGGCACGTTGCTGAAAAAAAGATCCGAGACGTTCCGCTCGAACACCACACACTCGCTATCGGTAGAGAGGATTCGTTCAAACATTCCTATGGCACCTTGAAGAATCGTGACCACCGCCAGCATCGCGGCGACGCTAAAGCAGATGCCCGTGATGCCGATCAAGGTTCGGATCCGATGCCGCTGGAGGTTGGTGAGAATTAACCGTAAGTAAATCACAGCGCTGGCGAGAAGTTCCCTGCTTTGATGGCGCTGATCTCCAGATGAAAACGAGCCCGAAGCTCCTCTAGGAAATCCAACGATGGGATGCGTGCCATCAGGCGCGCCAGGACTTGGTCGCCCAACGCCAGCAGACGTTCCAATCGCCGGAGCGATTCGCTTGGGCCGAAGCTCAACACCATATTCGGGCGGTTGAGCGGCACGTCGCGGGCCGTGGTCTTGCCGGCCTGGGAGGATTGCTGGAACACAACATTGAGGTCGTCGAGAATCTGGTAACTCAACCCCCAGAAAGCCGCTAGACGTTCCAACAACTGCAGTTCCCCCTCTCGTGCACCAACAAGCCGATGCAGCACGGATATTGGGATTGGTTCGCATGTACCGGAGCATCGAGAACGGAACGCACTATCCCTTGGACGTCAGTGCCGGAGAGGATCGTTGCCGAGTCCGCCATCCAGTAGCCGTCACGGTCTTGGGAATCCTACGGCGGGCGTGCAGGGAGAATTTCGCGCCTGGGCCCGTGGCCAGCCGCGCAAACGCGATCGAACTTACCCAACCTTCCGAGATCTCATGAGCCGCCGCATCAATCTCGCCGTCACCTTCACCACCAACTCAGGAATCGGACTTTAGTACAGCCCTGGGACTGAACCAGTGCACGGGTTATGTTCTTCAAAATCTGGTGCACCCACTTACACTAGCTCACCGCGGTTACAGCAAAGCACCTGACCTGTCTCCCTTCGATCACGAATCCAACTCTTACGCTGGCCCTTCGATCGACGAGGTTCGCAGATTGCTCGAGAAGCAGCTCAGGCCAGGCATTTTCCTGCACTACAAGAAGCCGACCGTGGCGGTCGCAGGGAAGTTCCATCGCGTGATGGATGCCATCGGCAAGCGCTACCTCGACGCTTGGGAGGCATCCTCACGATTAGCGTGGGACATTGTCATGCAGAGGTAGTTTAAGCCGAGCGGCTGCTGCCCTAGGCAAGACGCACCTGATCATCTATCGTGACGCCAAGCATTGCGAAGGCTTCCGCGCCAATCTCGAATCCGTCGGGGTGGGGATCGACCTTTGTCCTCCGCACGTCCCTCAATGCAATGCCTTCGCCGAACGATTTCTTAGCTCCATCAAAAGCGAGTGTTTATGCCGGCTTCTCTTCTTCAGGGAAGAGCATCTCCGCAAAACCATCTCAATCTTTATCGGCCACTCCCGTCACCGCCGCAACCATCAAGGGATCGACAACAAACTCATCGTGCCGCCGGCGTCCCTGCCTGAGGTCGGCCGCATCCGAGCCCAAAAGGAACTCGGCGGAGTGCTCAACTACTACTACTACTAATGTTGAGCGCAACATTAATAGTATACTATCGGGAGGCCCCGTAATGCAGCTTTTCACGATCTCGGCCGAGTTTTTTGACAGTCCAGGCAGGTCTCTCCGGCTGAAGCTGGGCTACGGGCGGATTTGGCGCTTGTTCCGTTTTCGGAACACCGACGGAACACTCGCGATCCGGAAACGGAACAAGCCAGATCGTGCAACCCACGCAGTGGGAAGTATTGATCGAGGAGCCGATGGACCATAGCGAAGTTCGGACCATTTTTGTAGTCCGCGCAACAACCTCTGAGGAGTCAAGCCCATGCAGGCGGGGCGCTCAATACCTGCGACGGAATTCCGGGTGTTGAGGTTTGGCGAGACGATCGAGGTTTAGTTCGAGCCTTTCCAACGCAAAACGGCGCCTTGAAGGGGGGCCCAAAGCGGAAGGTGAAGAAAAATTCACGTTCCGTTAATGCTCGCTTCATCCTGTCATGCTCTGATGATACAAATGAAAGCATTGTATCTCGGACTGTCGGCTGCCGTCTTCGCAGCTGTGTATATGAGGGCCAGCCCTGCACCGCTCGAGATTGATCCCCGGCAGGCAGCGGGGTGAAGGTGCGACGTGCGCCGGGCCACTCCGACCCTGCTTCTGACATTGTGCGCTCTTCAACTGCCTAACGTCGGGACTGCAAACGGTTCCGACACATCCCGAACAGGATGTCGGCATGCCAGCTGCTTCTACAAATTGCTAAGGTCGAATCAGAATAATTGACTAATGGACTCTCTGCGAACCAGATATCGTTTTGGGTCGGGGAACTGTGCAGTGGCGGCGTGGCGCCTGGTTCGGGTCTCAGGTGCCACGTCCGCGCCCGCCAACGCTCCCTCACCCGCTTCCCTGGCGCTCTTGATCTGGCGCTGGGAAGAGTTTCCCGTGCCGATCCTCCTGGCGAATGAACCACGCCCTCCTCGCCGCCGGGCGAAGCTCGACCGGGCATGAAGACGCGCCTCCATGCGCCGCCAATGGGCTGTGCGCCGAAACCAGCTAGCTCTCTCCCCTCGGCTTCCCCGAGCGGCTCGAAGGCTTGCCGCGCCACTTTCCTGGTGCTCGCTCTCATGTTGCTTCACTGCGTGGCCTGCGCAGGCAACGTCGTGCTGATCGGCTGGAGCGAGGTGAGCCTTCACGAGACCGATGGATCGGACGTATCGGTCTACTCCCTGGCGCCTCCTTATACCACCATCCATGCTCAACTTATCTCGGCCGGTCTGTTAACGAAGAGCGGTTCGGGTATCACGGTCACCTATGAGGCCGCGGCCGACGCCTCGGGCTCGATCAACTCGACCTCTCAGGGCAAGGGGAATTTCTACCAGTACGCCTCGCAGTTGTACGGGCGAGTATTGACTCCCGATCAGGGCTTGGCGGGTTTTGGAATGCCCGGCCTAACCAACCAGCCACAAAGCATGTCCTTCGATGCCTCCCAGAACTGCTTCAGCGCGCAAGGCATTCCAATCACACCATACGACGACCTCGGTCGAAAGAACCTCTTTCCCATGATGCGCTTGGTGGCCCGAAACCAGGCCGGCCAGGTTTTGGCGACTACCTCAATCCCTCTGCCCGTTAGCGACGAGATGGACTGCCGCGGTTGTCACGCCTCCGGCAGCCGGCCTGACGCTCGCCCGATGGAAGGATGGTCTTGGAACTGCGACCCCGAGGCGGACTACAAGCTGAACATCTTGCGCTACCACGATGGGGGGCGCGCGGGCACCCCTAGTTATACGAACGTCCTTAGCCAGGTGGGCTACAACCTGGCGGGCCTCTACGCGACCGTAACCAAGGACCGACAGCCCATCCTCTGCGTTCGCTGCCATGCCTCGAACTCCTTGCCAGGGACCGGTGCTCCCGGGATGCGTCCGTTGACTCGGCTCATCCACACTAAGCACGCCCAGGTGCTGTCCGCGAACACCGCCCTCACACTGGACCAAATGAACAACAGCGCCGCGTGTTTGCAGTGCCATGCTGGACCCCAAGCGCGTTACCTGCGTGGCGTTCACCGCAAAACAGTGCTCGCGGACGGTTCGCTCGCGCTGCAATGCCAAAGCTGTCATGGCAACATGGCTGCATTGGGCCAAAAAGCGCGCCAGGGCTGGCTGGACGAGCCTAACTGCCAAAGTTGCCACACCGGCACAGCCACGAGCAACAACGGCCAAATCCGCTACACCAACGTGTTCGACGTCTCGGGCCTGATGCGCGTGCCTTTGAACCAAACCTACGCCACCCAGCCGAACACACCCACCAACGGAGTATCCTTGTATCACTCCTCTATCGGCGGGCACGGCGGGCTGATGTGCCAGGCCTGTCACGGGGCCGCTCATGCCGAGTTGACGAGCGCGGAGCACAATGAAAACGTCCAGAGCCAGCAACTGCAGGCTCATGCCGGCGTGCTGCTCGATTGTAGCTCGTGTCACCCGGTGGTGCCCGCTACCGTGAATGGCGGGCCGCACGGAATGCATCCCGTCGGCCAGTCATGGGCTCGGGGGCACGGTGAACGCAGCGGATCGAGGAGCGGCCAGTGCCAAGTGTGCCACGGCGACACTTCTCGCGGAACCGTTCTTTCCCAGATGGGCGGCGACCGGACCATGAGTGGAAGAGGCAACACCTTTTATTGGCAGGGGTTTCAGGTCGGGTGCTATAATTGTCATAATGGTCCCGGAGGAGGCGACGGGGGGGGTGGCGGCATCCTTCCGCCGTCCATCACTAGCGCCTCGGGTTCAACGATGGCAGGCGCACCGATCACCCTCTCGCTCCAGGGTTCCGACCCCAACGGCTTGGCCCTGGTCTATCGAGCCGTCTCGCCCCCCGGCCACGGCTCTGTGAGCATGGGTGGGAATCGCGCCACTTATTTTCCCGCAACCGGCTTTGTCGGCAGCGACAGCTTCACCTTCGCCGCAGGGGATGGCTACATCGATTCGAACCTGGGGGTGGTCACGGTGACCGTTACGCCCGGCAACTGCGTCTTGACGGCAAGCGCGGCGGTGCCTGCCGCGGCTTTGCCGGGCACCTCAGTGCCATTCCATGCCACCGCTTCGCTCTCGCAATGTGTGTCCACCATTAGCTTCGACTGGGACTTCGGCGATGGCTCGCCTCATGGCAGCCTCCCGAGCATGTGTCATACGTATCCCGCAACTAACGCGACGAACTATGCGTGGACGTTGACGGTGAGCGCGGGCGGAACAGACCAAACGATCAATGGCATCGTGACTCTCAGTCCCACCTTAGGGCCGCCTGTGCCCCTCTCAATCAGTGGCACGCCGGACAGCATGGCCTTGTCCTGGCCTGTGGACGCGGTTGGAGTCAGTCTTGAAACAAGCTACGACCCAACTCAGCCAGACTCCTGGCAACCCGTCCCGGACCAGCCGGTGCTGACGGGATCGACCCTGACCCTGCAGCTCTTCGTAGTGCCTGGGGAACAGTTCTTCCGCCTGCGGCGTGTCCCTTGAGCAGAGGGACTGCCGCAATGCGAGCGCACCGAACCCTGTGACTTAGATCTCAATTCATCAAACGCCCCTCCGAGCATGAAAATCCATAGGATCCCTCCCTTAATCTTGGCCATTGGCCTGCAACTCCTCCCGCTCACTCGGGTGGTTTGTCTCACCCAAACGGCGGCTCCATCCGGCATCGCCGTCGTCTGCCGCTGGCTGGCAGCCGCGGCGGTAGTGCTGGGCGGCTATCATACCGTCTCCGGTGCCTCGGCTGCGATCGCCGGATTGGCTAACACTAACCCGCGCGGTCCGGTCACCAGCAACGTGACCGCCCAAGTGAATCAGCCGTTTAGTTATCGAGTCATTGTCACCAATCCGGGCGTCAATCCTGGCCAGGCCTACTACAGCGGGACCGGGTTGCCGCCAGGCTTGACCATTAATACCAACCTTGGGGGAACTGGTCTAATTACCGGCACCCCTACCGCCGCAGGCGTCTACCCAGTCGTTCTGGGCGCCGGGAACGCCAACACCGATCTCATCGTCTATTTTTCGGCCACGATTAAGATTACGAGTGGCGTGGATCCGCCCAGCATCGCTACTCAACCCCAGGACCAGATCGCGTTAACGGGCACGAACGTGGTCCTGAGCGTCAACGCGAGTGGCACCGGCCTGACTTACCAGTGGCGGTTCAACAGTAATAACCTAGCCACTGCCACCGCAGCCTCCCTCACGCTGCCAAGTGTTACCCCCGCGCAGTCTGGCTACTATTCGGTGGTGGTGAGTAATGGCGGCGGCGGTGTCACGAGCGCGAACGCACACTTGCTGGTTGTGGCCCAACCCGATGCCAGCATCGCGCCGACTCTTCATTCAACTGCGGCCGGCACCGGATTGATAACCTTGTCCTTTGCGACCCTTCCAGGCTACCGCTATCTGCTCGAATATAGCGACGGTCTCGGATTGGGCACTTGGACACTGCTCACCAACGTACCGCCCGCCTTCGTCGGGGGCACATTGAATCGGGCAGAGGATCTCAAGGCGCCCTCTTTGCGGTTCTATCGCGTGTTGGTGAGCGGCAACTGAGCTCGCTGAATGACTGGATGAATCTCGACGCCAAACAACGCGAAGCCTGTCGGCCGGTGGGGTCGCTGCAACTGGAGCACGCAACCAACTCCGAGCCGTGGTGGAGCGGCTCGGACCGACGTTCCGCGGGGAACCGCCGGCCGCCCAGTCTAGCCCTGCGGCCCTCGGGGCCGGCAGCGCCAGCCCAGGACGCGCTTGGGCCAGTGGGTAACCGAGCAGAGGCCCTGGTCCTTGCGGTCGCCCTCTACCTGGTGTCGCTAAACCGAACCGTGGGGGAAAACTACTTGGATTACCGCTACGAGAATTACCAGGAGGACTCCGGGCGCATCGGCGTCAATACCCACGCCTGGCTCTTCGAAGACAAGCTTGTGCCTTGGCTCTCGGTGAAGGGCCTCGCGGTCTATGACGCCATCTCAGGCGCCACGCCCACGGGCGGACCCACCCCCAACCAAGCGCAGAGCATTATGCTCAACACGCTCGGATACTCGGCCCCAGGCACGCCCGGCGACCAAGTCCCATTAGCCCAGATGCATGACAAGCGCTGGGCGGGCTCTATGGATGCCATCCTTACCCTCGGACCCCATCGACTCACACCCGAGTTTTCTTATAGTTCCGAGCACGATTATCTCTCTTACGGCGCGGCCTTGAACTACTCGGTGGACCTGAATGCCAAAAACACGACGCTGAACCTCGGGTGTGCGCACGATTGGGACACGGTCCTGCCTGCCAACTCCCCCTTCCTCTACCGCACCAAGCACAAGGACACCGACCAACTGCTGGTCGGCGTGAACCAATTGCTCAGCCCCAAGACTGTGCTGTCCGCCAATTTCTCTTTCGCCACTGCCCGTGGTTACCTGAGCGACCCTTACCGGGGCGTCATGTTCGACGAGTCGGACCAGTACAGTCTGAACAACCTGATCCTCTACCCGGAGAAACGGCCGGGCCATCGCCAGAGCTATGTCCCGGAGATCTCTCTAAAGCAGTATCTTACGCCGCTACACGCCGCCGTCGAGGGTTCCTACCGTTACTACTGGGATACCTATGGCATCGCGGCGCACACGGTCGAGTTAGCCTGGCGCCAAAAGGTCTGGAAAGTCCTCCAGGTCAGTCCGGTTTTCCGCTATTACCGGCAGAGTGCCGCCAGCTTCTATGCCGTCCATTTCCCCGGCGATTTCGTTTACGACCCCGCCGCCATTCCGGCCAACTATTCTTCCGACTACCGGCTTTCGGAGTTGGAAACCTTCAGCGCCGGGGTGGAACTGAGCGCGCGCGTGCGCCAGTGGCTGACCCTCGGTCTCAGCTACAAGCGCTACGAAATGCACGGCCTGGACGGCATCACCTCCCCCAGCGCCTACCCGAAAGCCAACGTTGTTACTATCGGAGCAAGAATATGGTTTTGACCGGATCCAACGCGGCTACCAGGGTACACCGACGGGTGAACCGCTTGAGGACCTTCAACGATGAAGAGGGTTTCTACCGCCTCACCTTTCATGCCATGGGCATTCTCTGTCGACTGTATTTCCGCAGCCCCAAGGCACGCCTGACACAGGACTTTAAGGCAGAAGTGTTGTGCTGGGTTGCTCGGTTTGAAGGGCGCTACTCGCGGTTGATCCCCGAGAGCCTTGTCAGCCGGATCAACCAGTCAGCCGGCCACTCCTGGGTAGTAGTGGAGGCGGAAACCGATGGGCTGTTCAATCTGTGCCAGGACATGGTGTTTCTCACCCGAGGCCCCTTCGATCCCACCGCATTGCCCCTGATCGAGTGTTGGAACCCCAAGACGAACTCAACGGTGATTCCTGATAAAGCGGCCGTCGCAATGGCCCGCGAGCTGGTCGGCTGGCGCAAAGTCAAACGGCGCCGTGGCGCGGTTTTCCTGCCCCTGCCGGGCATGTGCCTCGATTCAGGGGCCATCGCCAAGGAATACGCGGTGGACCGGGTGGTGCTGTTGGGGTTCGGCCAGGAGGTGCACGTGCAAGCGGCGCCGCCCGAGAAAGGGGCCTGGCAAGTCGGTCTGGGGGGAACCCACGCGTCCAGGTCAATGCTGGACCAGAGTAAGGGTGGCCGATCACGCGGTGGCCTCCTCCAGCGATTATCTGCGACGCTTCACCTCTGGGGGCAACCCCTACGGGCACATCATCGATCCGCGCACAGGTTACCCAGGAGACAACGGCGTGCTCTAGGCTTCGGTCATCGCCTCCAACCGCACATTCGCCGGAATCCTCTCGACGAGTTACTGCCTACTGTGGCCCAACGAAATGCCGAATCTGATCAGCCGTGGCGAGGTGTGGAAAGCTGCCTGGTCACCCAATCCACACTCCATGAAAGTCAGGGTTTTTATGCATACACGTCTCATTAATAAAGCACCAATTAGCATTGCACTGCTGGACTTCCGGTTGGCTGCGGTCTTGATCGCAGGGCTCGCCACCGCGCTCGCCGGAGTCAAGCCGGGCGACCCTTTCCCCGAGTTGGCCTCGTTTCACCTCGAGGGCAAACTGCCCGACGTTTCAACCAACCGGATCGTGCTCGTAGATTTCTGGGCTTCCTGGTGTGGGCCGTGCAAAGAGTCTTTTCCCGTGATGGAGGAACTGCAGCAACGCTACGGCACCCAGGGCCTGGTTATTATTGCCGTGAACGTCGATGAAAACCGGGCCGACATGGAGGATTTCTTAAAGCACAACCGCGTCACCTTCACCATCGTCCGGGACACGAAACAAAAGCTGGTGGATAAGACGGGGATCGCGACCATGCCCAGCTCCTTTCTGTTGGATCGAGAGGGAAAAGTGCGGTTCACCCACAACGGCTTTCGCGGCGAGGAAACCAAACGGAAATACGCCGAAGAGATTGAATCCCTGCTGAAAAAGTAGCCGTATGAAAAACCCATGGCTTCTTCTGTTGGTCCTGGCCGCCTGGGCCGGCGCCACGTCTGGCTGCCAGCAAGTGAAACCCTGGCAACGCGGAGCGCTGGCGGACCCCACCATGCGCGCCGATCGCGACCCGCTCGGGCTAGCCTTCGATGAACACATTTATTTCTCGCGGGAGGCGGCTTCTGGGGGAGGCGGAGTCGGCGGGGGTGGCTGTGGCTGCAACTGAGGCGCGCCTGTGAGTTACGGCCAGATGGAGTGCGATCGGTTGGGTTCACCACCGCATCCGGACTGTGCGGTAGACCGGTCCCTCTCACGCTGCCCCTCACCCTTCCAATGGGAGAGGGCACTCCGGGAGCGGGTTAGGGCTGTATTCTCCTTGAGGACAGTAGGACTGTCATTTCGTGGCTGGGAAAACGCTGTCGGTGCTCGCACCTACAGCGCTGGGGCCACCCACAGGGGTGCGAGTAGGACGCCCTCCCCCCGAGGGCAGGGTGAGGGAAAAGAAGAAGTGATCCTACAGCACCCGCATATTTATCACGGGGACCAATCAATAAGCGTGCACACGAAGCCGGAGGGGAAAAGGAAGCGCAGCGCACGACCGCGCTCAGCATTCTCCCAAGGAGCCTGGCGCCTCGGTTGCGCGCTGCTGTTGCTCATGGGAATCACGCTGCGGGCAGATCGTCCGCCCGGCCCCTTCGGCCTCAACGCCACTCTCCGGACACAAGGCGACGCATCGCTGGTGCGGTTTGAGTTCCTGGTTCCGGCAGACCATGTGCTCTACGCGGAGCGTTTGAAGTTCGAGACCGAGGACGGAGCCCCCCTGACTCCGTCAAAGATTCCCGATCCAGTAGTTGCTCGCGACAAGGCCACTGGCCACGAGAGCAAGCTTTACGATCGGTCCTTCGCGGCGGAGTTTCGATTGAGCCCGCTCCCCGCCTCCCTCCTGGTTAAGTTCCAAGGCTGCAGCAACTCAGCATGTTATTTTCCGGAGAAACGCTGGTTTGAGATCTCCGGCGGCAGCATTCACCCTAAACCTGAGGCGGCGGCAGAAGTGGGTGGAAGCGAGCCCGCGCCGCTATCCGCCGGCGCGGCAGATTGGGTGGCGGAAGCGAGCCATTTCAAGGTCCTGGCCAGGGAATCGGGTTATCTCACGCCCAGGAATTTCCTATCGTTCCTTGTGGGCTCCACGGCGAGCAAGAGTGCTCTTTCGCGCTACAAGGAGTTAGGATTGGGGACGACCTTGCTCTTCATACTCCTCGGGGGCGTGGGCCTGAACTTGACGCCCTGCGTGTTGCCACTCATCCCGATCAACCTCGCCATCATTGGCGCGGGCGGCCGGGCGCGCACTAGACGGCAAGGGTTTGCTCTCGGCGCGATCTATGGGGCGGGCATGGCGCTGGCCTACGGAGCGCTTGGCTTGGTCGTGGTCCTCACCGGCTCCAAATTCGGCACTTTGAATTCCTCGGTCTGGTTCAATGCCGTGATCGCGCTGGTCTTCGTCGCGCTCGCGCTGGGGATGTTCGATCTTCTTCAGGTCGATTTTTCGCGCTTCCGCGGCGGTCCCCGCTCAGGCCCTCAGTCTCAGGCCAGCCGGGGCTTGACCGCGTTCACGATGGGCGTTGTGGCCGCCATGCTGGCCGGCGCTTGTGTGGCGCCGGTGGTCATCTCGGTGCTCTTACTCTCCACGCAGTTTTACAGCCATGGCACGAGCGCCGGGCTACTCTTGCCGTTTCTTCTCGGCCTGGGAATGGCGTTGCCCTGGCCCTTCGCCGCTGCGGGCTTGAGCTTCCTGCCCAAGCCGGGGAAATGGATGACCTGGATTAAGTACGCCTTCGGAGTCGTGATCCTGACCTTCGCGGCCTATTACGGGCACTTGGCTTATAGCCTAATGGAAAGCCGTCGCCAAACGACTCAACTGGCCGACGCGCCCACCGACAGCTCGGTCCTTTCTCCAGCGCCCAACCAATCGCTCGCCCAGGCGTTGCGCGAAGCGCGTGAGCAAGGACGCACCGTGCTGGTGGACTTTGCCGCCAGCTGGTGTAAGAACTGCGTGGCGATGGACCACACCGTGTTCAACCAATCGACCGTTCAAAGGCGCCTCAATGATCTCGTCGTCGTCCGCTATGAGGCGGAGCGGCCCAACGACTCTCCCGCGAGAGAAGTTTTGGACCATTTTGGCGTGATGGGCCTGCCCACCTACCTCCTGCTCAAACCCAAGGACTAAGAACGGACGAGCTAATGCATCCGATGCAGAATCGAATCGAAAAAGGTAATGGTAGCGGAATGATTAAGAACCTTGGCAACAGCCGTGTTTGGTTAAGTACTTTCCTGGGGCTTCTTCTCCTGTGGCCAAGCTGGCTGGCCTTGGGAGCCAGCAGCGTATTGCTCGGCTGGAGCGAGGTGGGGATGCACGAGACCGACGGCTCGGATGTATCGATCTACTGCCTTGCCCCGCCCTACTCCACCATCCATGCCCAACTGATCTCCAACGGGGTCTTACTGAAGCACGGCACAAACGTAAGCGTCAGTTACGAGGCCATGGCGGACCCCTCCGGTTCGATCAACTCCAGCTCGCGGAACAAGGGCAACTTTTACCAGTTCGCGGCACAGCTTTACGGACGTCCGCTAGCGGTCAATCAGGGTTTGGTGGGATTTGATATGCCCGGACACGTCAATCAGCCCCAACCCATGGTATTCGATCCGTCCCGAAATTGTTTTACTGCCGAGGGCATTCCGATTACGCCCTACGATGATCAGCTACAGAAGAACCCTTTTCCCATGATGCGGTTGGTGGCACGCGATCAGGCCGGGCAGATCCTGGCGAGCACCGACATCGTGGTGCCCGTCTCTGACGAAATGGATTGCCGCGGATGCCACGCTTCTGGAAGCCATCCCGACGCCCGCCCAATGGAAGGTTGGTCATGGAACTGCGACCCGGCTGCGGATTATAAGCTGAACATCCTCCGTTACCACGATGGGGTGAGAGCCGGCACAAGCACTTATACCAACGTCCTCCGCCAAGTGGGCTATAACCCTGCCGGGCTCTTCGCAACTGTAACCAAAGACCACCAGCCTATCCTCTGCGTCCGGTGCCACGCTTCCAACGCCCAACCTGGAAGCGGTGCGGCCGGCATGCGGCCCTTGACCCGGCTGATCCACACCAAACACGCCCAGGTCCTCTCAGCTAACTCCCCCCAAACATTGGAGCAGATGAATAACAGCGCCGCGTGCTTGCAGTGCCATGCCGGGCCGGAAGCGCGCTACGTTCGCGGGGTGCATCGCAAGACCACCAACTCGGATGGTTCGCGCGCGTTGCAGTGTCAAACTTGTCACGGGAATATGGCGACCGTGGGCGCGAAGCCAAGGCAAGGGTGGTTGGATGAGCCCTCTTGTCAAAGCTGCCATACGGGCACTGCCAATAGCAACAATGGCCAAATCCGCTACACCACCGCGTTTGAGACCAACGGCCTGTGGCGTGTGGCCCTGAACAAAACGTACGCGACTCAGCCCAATACGGCGACCAACGGCTTGCCTCCCTATCACTTATCGGGCGGCGGGCACGGAGGACTGATGTGCGCAGCCTGCCATGGTGCGGCGCATGCGGAACTGGCGAGTACGGAAGCCAATGAGAATGCTCAAAACCAACAACTCCAAGGAGCTAGTGGTACCTTGTTTGACTGCAGTGCCTGCCACCCCACAGTCCCCGTCACCGTCACCGGGGGACCCCATGAAATGCACCCGACTGGAGAACTATGGGCTGCAGAGCACGGGGGAGCCGACTGGCAGAAGGCTGACCAGTGCGAGGCATGCCATGGCAACGATTTAACAGGAACGGTGCTTTCCAGAATGGGAAGCGAGATGAACCTGGGCAGCGGCTGGGCGATCGGTTTCTGGCAGGGGTCACAGATTGGATGTTACACTTGCCATAGTTTGGGCAATATTTTCCCGCCCACCAGCACAAACGCTGTGGCTACCACGACCGCCGGTGCGCCGGTGACCGTCACCCTTCAAGCCGCAGACCCCAACAGCCTGGCTTTGGCTTACCGAGCCGTTTCAGCGCCGGCCAACGGTTCAGTCAGCGTGGATGGAAATCGTGCCACTTACTTTCCCGCAACCGGTTTCGTGGGTAGCGACACCTTCACCTTTGCCGCCTGGGATGGCTACATGGACTCGAACCCCGGGGCAGTGGCTGTGAACGTGACGCCGGGCAACTGCGTATTGACGGTAAGCGCCTTGGTTCCATCGGCAGCGTTGCCGGGCGCCAACGTGCCGTTCCACGCTACCGGATCACTCTCTCAATGTACGTCTACGATCAATTACGATTGGAATTTTGGAGATGGTTCACCGCATGCCGTCAGTCCAAACGCTTGTCATAGCTATCCCGCTACTTCCACCGCGGAATACTCCTGGACCTTGACGGTGGACGGTGGTGGCACCAAGCAAACCGTCACCGGCGTGTTGGCCGTCAGCCCAACACTTGGAGCACCGGTGCCTCTCTCGATCAGCGGAACGCCGGATAACATGGTGCTTTCATGGCCGGTGGACTCGATAGGTACTAGTTTGGAGACCAGCTATGATCCGACCCAGCCATATTCCTGGCAGCCCGTACCGGACCAACCCGTGCGCAACGGATCGGTCATGAGTTTGCAGCTCTTTGTTGTACCAGGGGAACAATTCTTCCGGCTTCGGCGTGTTCCATAGTCAAAAACGTAAAAGCGATTTTTGTAAACGGTACCGCTGGCCGCCCCTCCACCAGCCTCTGCCGCTGCCACCAAAATCCACAAGGCGCGGCTTTCGCGGAGCAGTAGGCTTATTCGAGTCCAACTCGCCAGATGCCATCGGGCTCGCCGAAGTCCAGGATGACCTCCTCGCGCGTGCTCCTTCCGTTCATGAACTGCGCTGGCGTGCGGCGGTTAAGATTGGTGCGAGCATAGCCGCTGTCGGTGTTCAGGGGTATGCATCTGGACGACTCGTTCAGTCTCGACCCGTGGATGCGCCGGCTCAGCACGGCAAGTGAGCGCTCAAGACGCCGATGGTCCTCGTCAGCGCCTTAATGCTGTCTTAACCCCTTAGGGCGTAATTTCAGGCTGTGATTCGAACACTTGATTCCGGCGTTTTGGAGGGCTGTATGGCCCTAGGATTGGTCGACGCCAAAGAAGCCCCGGTAACCGTGCATCTGGTGCTGAACCCATGGAAGCGAGCGTCCCTTAAGGCTGCGATTCTGCCAAGAGCGGCGACGGATTGCGTGCCAGTGAGAAGCAGAGCGCATGAAGCCCAGCCAGAAGGAAAATGAATTGTTTCTTGCCGCGCTGCAGCAGCCATCGCCAAGAGCGCAAAGCGACTATCTGGATGGCGCCTGCGGGGGCGACAACATCCTCCGGGCGCGGTTGGAGACGCTATTGGTTGAGCACCTTGCGACCGCTTCCCTACAACTTAGGCCGATCGGTCCGACGCGAGCCGGCGCCGGGGGAACGGTAGTAGTACTCGGCGATCTCGAGAAGCCTGGCGACAGGATCGGCCGTTACAAGCTCCTGCAGCAGATTGGAGAGGGAGGTTGCGGCATTGTCTATATGGCGGAGCAGGAGGTGCCGGTGCGCCGGCGTGTGGCCTTGAAGGTGATCCGCTTGGGGATGGACACCAAGAATGTCGTGGCCAGGTTTGAGGCGGAGCGCCAGGCGCTGGCCATGATGGACCACCCCAATATTGCCAAAGTGTTTGATGCCGGGAGCACGGAAACCGGTCGACCGTTTTTCGTCATGGAGTTGGTTCGGGGCGTTAAAATTACGGACTACTGCGACCAGAACCAACTCTCGACCGAGGAACGATTGCGGCTTTTCACGCAGGTTTGTCAGGCAATTCAACACGCTCACCAAAAGGGCGTCATTCATCGCGACATCAAGCCCTCGAACATTCTGGTGACCTTGCATGACGGGATCCCAGTGCCGAAAGTGATCGATTTTGGGATCGCAAAAGCCATCGAGCAACGCCTCACGGACAAAACGCTCTTCACGGAGTTTCAATCGTTCATCGGCACTCCCGCCTATACCAGTCCGGAACAGGCGGAGATGAGCGGCTTGGACGTAGACACACGCAGTGACATTTATGGGTTGGGCGTCTTGCTCTATGAGTTGCTGACTGGCAGAACACCCTTCGGGGCCAAGGAATTATCCGAGGCAGGATTTGATGAAATGCGACGAACGATCCGGGAAGTCGAACCGCCGCGACCTTCGAACTGCATCGCCACCATGTTGCAGTCTGAACTCACCACAGCTGCCAGCCAGCGACAAATTGAGGCACCACGGCTGCTGCATCTCTTGCGCGGGGACCTGGATTGGATCGTGATGAAAAGCATCGAGAAAGATCGCACCCGCCGATACGCGACTGCGAGCGATCTGGCCGCCGACGTCATGCGCTATCTCAGCGCGGAACCCGTCGCCGCCCGTCCGCCCACCGTCGCCTACAGAATTCAGAAGTTTGTGCGGCGGAACAAGGCCGTGGTTGGGGCGGGAGTGGTCGTCACCCTGGTGCTGGTCCTCGGTGCGATCATGAGTGGATGGCTGGCAATTCGCGCCACGCGGGCGGAACGGGAGCAGAGTTCGCTACGCAAGACTGCGGAGAACGCGCAAAAGGAAGAAGCGGCCGCGCGCCGGCGAGCCCAATCCGAGCGCCTCGTTGCGTTGCGGAGTTCCTACGATTCGGACATGAACCTGGTCCAGCAGGCGCTCGCCGCGAACAATCACGGCCGCGCGATTGATTTGCTTAATCAACACCGCCCCGTGCCCGGTGTCCCCGATTCCCGGCAGTGGGAATGGCGCTATTACTGGAACCAGTCGCAGAGCGAGGCGGCGTTCAGCCTGCCGTCCCAGCCCTATCCCGTCATCTCGTTAGCCATCTCCCCTAATGGCCGCTTCTTGGTCCATGCGGACAACCGCGGGGGGATGAAGCTCTGGGATTTGCTGCGTCGCACCGAGGTCTTAACCTGCATTTCTCACCATAGTTTGGGGGTCGATGCTTAGAATCAGTTCTCGGGGGTGAGAGTCCAGGGTTAAGTGGTGATTGTAGGGTTTTGGGTGAGGCCCCCGGTGGGACGATCAGTC